>MDTG01074070.1_pt1 | contig 13544 bp, 10 predicted proteins | sample 811421 | NCBI WGS metagenome assembly MDTG01 (sample SAMN05326645, study PRJNA326480) | marine metagenome | isolation source: seawater | place: Pacific Ocean: South East | collected 2011 | reverse complement strand
GGAAACTTTGTTGTCTAAGGTAAAAATCGCACATAGCAAACGTGTGTTCTGTTTACCGAGCGAACATAAAACTATAATAAGTGAAGCAGATATAAAATCTGGATTTAATAATTTTACTCAAAGTGAAAATGTTAAGACGAGATCTGAAAAGAGCAGAATAAAGTCGTCAATACATAATTCTATGTACGTGTAAGAAAAAAAGAAATAAAATATTAGATAGTATTATGAGGATTGATAACGTGCTTATTACATCAAATTCGTTCCGTATACAATCATTTTCACTATAAGATACCTTATATAGCAATTTGAATATAAGAAAAGAGAATACAGGCAGGTATACAGCAGAAATAAATAAAATGAGCGAAAGCGACATAAAAAAGACTATAAAAATAGGTGTAGACCTGATTAACCCTTACAGGAAGAGAGGAGGGAGAAAAACATTAAAAGTGAAGAAACCATCATCTAAAGCAAATACCTTCAAGTTGACTTCCACTAAGAGAGAATTATTGAATAGAATAAAGGCAAGAAGAGAAGAAGAACGTCAGAGAAGCAGAGCATTAAATATTGTCTTAAATACTAAGGGTGGAGAGACTCTTTCCTCAGAAAACTCTAATACCAAGTCAAATATTTCCATAAATGATGAATCATTCGAATCTGGATTTCATGATGCTCTGAAATATTTGGACAGGATAAGGCAGGAGCACAGAGAAAAGAAAGCTAAAAAGAAACAGAAACATAACAAATATGGAGGTAGTAATGTAAGTAATCAAGAAAACAAAATTACAGCAGTAGAAGGAGGTGACAGGACAAACGATAGAGAAAAAGTGAAAACAGCTCTTCCTTCTCAAGCTCGTCACGATTATATCAGCAAGTTCGGTGGTTCTGGTTCATCCCATGCTCCTGTGTCTCCTGCTTTAGCAACTGTAAATGCAGCGTCTCAGGATAACGTTATTGTCGTACCTACGATTCCAGTTGTTGTACCGACGTCATCCACCTCACCTATTCCAACTCCTCCACAAGCAGTTATAAATCAGAAACTTCCGTCATCTTTGTCAGAGGTAAAAATTGTTCATCCCGTTCCCGTTGTATCCACTCCAACGATGATTACCTCCCCATCCTCTATAGCTGTACATAGACCCCAGGAATCTCAGAGAGTTTTGACCCCCCCTCGCACTTACAATCAAAATGATTTCCACTCCTCAAATAGGAATCCTCGCTTACCTCCTCCTCCTCCTTACGGTAATCTAAAAGGAGGGAAACTACCTACATACAGAAAGTATCACACTCTCAAAAGCAATTCTAAGTTAAGCAGCAGTAACACTCTCGGAAGACAAAATGGAGGAAAAAGGAGACCTACCAAGACCCGCAGAGTCAAGAGGAAGACCATAAAGCGTACATATCACTTAGGAAGAAACAAGGAGAACAACCAATTATCCGTTCTTATCAAAAACCAAGCAAAGAATAGTAAGATTAAGCAAGAAGAAGGCATTATAAGGAACAAATCTATTGATGAAGTCAAGAAGTATTTATACGATAAAAACATGATAAAAATAGGAACAACTGCTCCTTCTGTTATCCTAAGGAAGATGTATGAAACAAGCATTCTCGCTGGTGATATAACAAACAAAAACCCTAAGGTCAGACTGCATAACTTTACAAGCAATAGTTCCTCCACATATTAGTAAGTTATAAAGTAGATTATTAGAACTAAACTACTTATTACACCGTTACACTAGCGATTAATAAAATAATATTTTAATATTTAAATTTTATACATTATATTTTATGGATCAAAATATAATGTCATTTATCATTTATGTTATTTCGTTATGCACATATTGGAACTTACCTCATACCTACTTTATTTTCTTGACTTCGTTAGTAGTCTTGTCATGATACTGTACATAATGTATATTCCCAAGAACCCAAGGGAAGTGTAATATGCGTTTAGCATTAGTGGTAGACCTTGATCATCCGTACCACTTAAAATTATATCTTCATCGGTTTCTACTCCTTCCTTATCTTCGTCATTATCATCTCCTAAGAAAGATCTAAATGCTTCTCTGCAAGGCTCACCAGTTACAGGGTTAACACCATTTAGGAAGTAGCAGCTGTTCATATTCCTGATATCCGTTAACGTAACATAATGAGACTCTGTACTTGAATGATTTCTTGAGTCGATCGTTTGCATAGTAAGCTCTTGGCAGTCTGGGGTAGCACCGCTCATAAATGATTGGAAGATAGTGATGGGGTTTATAGCAGAAAGATTACTCAAAGTACCAGGAATTAATCCTTTAAATTCGCTAAAATTGGTTCCCATTGCTCCACTTATAAATGGTATGGATCCGTCAGGCACGTTATTTATGTATACGTACCTATCTACCATTTTCTTTGTTTTTACGTCTTTGCAAGATGCTCCAGTTTTCAGAAAGAATTTGTTACCCAGGGGTCTTCCTGTCTTTGATGCGGCACCACCTCCAGTTACTAATACTTCCGCATAACTCATAAGCCCAGCGACATCTTTCGCAATTGCAGATATACTTCCATCATTAGTCATTCCTATTTCTTTTGGATTATTTATATTCTTCCAGTACTGATAATCAGGGCCGAGAAGTTCTTCCTCTACCCCTTTTGCATCTTCCAATACTTTGTTAAAGAAATTCCCCGACATGAATACTACTACTTTTATGAAAAATTAATATTAGTACGAGCTGACACGTGTAGCTTATATTAGCTTCCCTAGATATATATTGAAGATATTCTTTTTTTAGGCACAAACCATAGAATATAAAATAATAATATGACAATAATATATTACACTGTTCTATATTATAAGGCCACTAATAAAGCATTATGAGCAAACCTATTAACTTTAATTATTCTAATAGCTTAGTGTCTACTAAACAACCTATGGTCTCGCTGAAAGATAAAGAAGATCCAAACTCGTTTTCTGTAATAGCTACCTGGTCTAAACCTCTCATAGGCGGCGACAGCGATTTCCCTCCCATTCCTCCAGGCAAACCCGGGCCTTTGAAGCATTGGAGAAAACGTCTTGTTCCACGAGTAGGGAGTGGGATGGGACGAGCTGGTGTTTCTCTTGACACTGTGAACGCTCCAGGAGGATCAGTTATTGTGGGTAGTTCATCCTGTAATTGCCTTGAAAACCAAAGTAACTCCTCTATTATAACAAGTAACAAATTTATTCAATCAGATAGTGGAACCGTAAAACCCAAGATAGAGGGTAATTCAGGAGGGCCGTGCTGGGACAATGCTAAAAATAACGTCATTAGGTCTGGAGTTGTTTCATACACTATTAATGGGAAAACAGACCATAGCAGGAAGTATTATACTACTTCTTCTCAGTACCTAAAGGCAAAAGGAAGAACTTACAATCAGAAGTTATCTATTAGGAGAATAGACGGTAACGATTACATTAACCCCACTACTTGCCAACCTTACCCTGCCAGTGATTCTTGTAAAGGTTCACAAGAATTTTACATTACTTCCCCGGTAGGTTCTGATGTAAGAACTATATACAAACCAAGTAACCAGCAGTTCGCTAAACAAGGTGCAGTAGAATCTGGTACAAGAATTATGAGATTAAGAAATAGTATTTTGAGACCCCAAAAGAATGTATGTTAAATGGTTAGAATACTACTGCTGATTGATGCAAGTAATACTTGTCTACCTGCTCCTCTTCCTCTTTTTCTAATTCCGTTAAGTCAGCTTTAATGACTACTTCTTTTACAATATTATCTACTACATGTACTACTATTTCGTCTTTACCATCATCGTCATCGTTTATTCCTTCTTCTGATGAGGTAGTTGAAGAGTCTCCTCTTCTTCCATCGTCCGATCCTTCTGTATCACCTTTAGTTTCTAGGCTGACTCTGTTATCCTCTTCATCGTCACTTTCCTCATCACCAATACTTTCGGAGATTAAGTCTGTTTCTGTTTCTTTATCTCTGGAGGATGACGCGATAGTGAAATTGGATTTACCATCTGATGTGCTATCTGTGTCGTTGCTGCTGCTGTCAGATTGAGCTCCATCCTGTGGAGTTTGTGTGGAATCTTCATCCTCCTCCTCCTCATCTTGGTCTATATCATACACATGCGTTTCCTCGTTAGCATATTGTCCATCATCAAATAACACACGGTCAATAGCAACTTGTATAGCTGCAACAAATTCCCTTGAGTACAATTGGGAGCCGGTTATACCATATTGGTTGCTTAGTATGTCATTCATATGATTTACACTTTCGAGCACTTCATTGTAATCTATTTTGGATACATCATAAATAGTCTTTAAAGTATTACGTCGATTTAGAATAAATTGTTGCAAATGTACGGACATTGCCCCTATTTTAATAGTTATCAAACCTAGAATTCCCACCATGAAAGAAGATAAAACGAGGCAACCATCCAACAGTAAAAATATTAACGGGATGACTATGTTATACTCAACTTTACCAGAGACAAAATACTCATTAGGATGACGACTTGTGGGGGACGGGGACGATATAGATGACATGGGAATTATTTACGTAACTAAGTTGAAAGTGTATTAACTGAAAACTTTTTGTATAATATAAATAGCTAGGTATGCTTTATATTATAATAACTGATCTACTTATTTGTCCTGCTCCTTTTTATGCACTTTCGCTCCAGCGAATTTCATTAAACCATCTACAGTTCTTTTCCCCTCGTACTTCTTGAAGTTTCCTTCCTTATTGTATAAAACAACTGCAGGAAATGAATTTATTTGGAAAGTGTCCAGGTCCTTTCCTGCGTCGTCCATATTTATTTTTTTGAGTACAATCTTACCTTCATACTGCTGAACAAATTCATCCCAAATAGGATTAAATTCTTTGCAATATTTACACTTTTCCATGTAATAATACGTTAAATTTGTAGGATTATCAAATCCTTCTTGTGTAGACATAATATCATTTTTAATACATAAAATTCCTAATATAAGAACGACGATACCCAAAATACAACATTGTGTCTCTGTGAAATGAAAAGCTGATATACTTTTTGTGATTTTTCGAAAATAAGAAAGCATTATGAATTGATTATTACGTTGATCTATACTTTATCATATGATTATATTTTTATTGTGAAATCTATGCGTGCAAAAGAGGCTGCTATCATTTTATTACCATTTCGATTTACCATTTGCCCCATGATGATGATGTCCACCGTGCTTCTTGTGGGACTTAGATGACAAAATACCCATGATAACCTGCTGATTATTTGGGATGTTGTGCTTCTCGCACCATGAAATGCACTTCATTATATTGTTCTTCTTCAAGTTATCTATCTTGTCAGCTTTCGCTTTACTAGATATATTGGACATAGTAGTGGTAATGTTTTCTATTTGCTGCTGCCCAAAAATAGCGTTGTAATCTTCTATTTTGTTTACAAAGTAGTACTCAATAGGGTAAGGAAGAATACTTTTCAGTATTGTGTGTTCATTCTCTATGGTTCCATTATGAGAAGAAGATTTTCCGTCTCCTTCTAAGTTATATAGTAAATGATAACTAGAAATTATACTTTCCATCAAAACAGGATATTTTTCATTTTTACGAAAGTACTTGCAAACGACGTATTTTTCTGAATTGGCTAGCCTACTAGTGTTGGGTTTAATAATATGAACTTCTTCATACATGCTGCTTAATAAGTATAAACACTCAATAGACGACCTAGTGAATAAATCAAAGACTTTTAATATGAAATGTCCTCTTTCTTTTTGAATAGCCAAAGCGAAGCAGATCTGTGCATATAGCAATTTGGAGGCAAGAAGTTCCTGATGATTAAAATCTATGGAGAAGTCGAATCCCCCATCACCAGTAACAATGTCCATGGTGTTATTATAATTCTCATAGTAGTGAAGTAAATTTTCTCTCCTGAGTAGATCTCCTGTACCTGTTACTCCCTTCTCGATAGTGACATTGGGATTCTTCTTAAGAAACCCTTTAGATTTACCCCATCCAGGAATGTTTACATCGCTTTCATTCAATAGTGTCATACCATAGTGTTTATCGTTTTTGTATATTTCTTCGATCTGAATGCGATTGCTGCCAAGACCTGGAGGAGGAGGAACATTACCATTACTTTCTTTTAATATTTCGCTTTTCATTGATTCTGACCTTATATGCCTTGTAGCTTCTATGAATCCCCCAGGACCTTCCGCCAAGTGAAACGTTTGCAAGCTTCTTTTTGAGCAATCTTTAAATATCTCCATTGTATGGGATATTTCTATCATCTTGTAGAAAGACCTAGACAGTGGTTTCAATTGACTTACAGCTACCTTGCACCCTGGAACAACAGTATGAATGAATTCGTACGGATTCGTAAATTTTTTCATGTTGTCCCACAAATCCATGTTGCTGTCAATTTGTCGTTTTATAGTTTTTAAATAGGCACAAAGCGTTTTCGAAATGAAGGTGCTTTCATCTGTACTGTCATATATAGATCGACAATCTGTGTCTAGAGTAAATCGAACATTGTTAAGTGATGGAGATACTATAGGAATGTGTTGTCTCGTAGATGACGCAGCTTTTATTTCTAGCTGTTCTGTTTTCAAATGAACATTATCCAGAAAATTGTTGTTTTTCGGTAATGTGTAATAATTCATTCGCTAGTATAATTCAAACTTGAAGTAACGTATGTAAGAAAAAAATAATATATTATAGTGATAAACGATAAGTGAGATAAAGACTTCAAAGACTTCCAACTATTTAAAGTATAACATAAACTCACGAACTTATGATATATATATGTAGTAAAGCATATTTATATCATATTATTTCCTAATTTTATAATTACATTTATTATTTTATATTATTTGAGAATGCTACACACCCCACTCTTATGCTTTAATCTTCGTCATCCTCAGAAATGGGGTCATCAGGGTTGTCATCGTAAGATTGACTAGATGATTCTTTTGTTTCTGATGATGAGGTTGACACAGGAACTACTTCCACAGGTGAACTATTACCTACATTTTTAACTTTCACATACATAAACCGATCGTTAAGATCAGATATTTCCATTTCTTCGTAGTCCATATTATAATTGTTTGTGGGTCGCAACTCTTCAAAACTTTGAGAATATCCATCAACCTTATCAAACCCGTTTTCTTTCATTAATGCATTAAATAATTCGAAATTCACCAAGTACTCTTCTTGGTCTTTAAAACCTGTATCTGACACAACAATAGAGATACCTCCCAATGAGCTTTTGAACTTATTCTTTATCCCTGTTATGAAAGTACTATTATCTTCTTCATCACTTTCTGTACGTTTCAAAACGATTCTAATATTGCTATTGCTTGGAGTATAAGAGTAATTGTTTCTTTTTAAAAATTCTAATACTCGCTTACCGTTAAAGCATGTTCCTATGAAGTATCCACCTAACTTTATAGTATACTGAAGGTTGTCAACGAACTGTTTTACAGTCTTATCAGACTTGAAGAAATAATGCATCGCAAACTGTGATGACCCTATGTCGAATCCTAGTTTATCCCCATGATATCCTTTGCCGAAAGCACTTCTTACTCCTCCCAATTCCTTAAGTTTATCTATATCTTCTTTATTTATTTGCTTGAAAATAGACTTGTTGACAAGCTCCGATATATTCATCCTATCGTTCCCTATTTTGTATATTGTATCACTTTTGTGTTTAAATGCTTCGTTGTTTTCTATACTTTTAGAGCAGTCACCTTGTATGAATATACCAGAAAATTTACGCGTACTTCTCTTACTTGCTTCCATTTTGAGGTATCTACTGCATAATCCTTCTCTGTCATCTTCTAAATTTTCTTTGCTGTAATCTATGCCATACACGTAACTTATATTTGCTTCATTCCATTTGTTTAGGTCTCCACCTCGTCCAACGCCATAGTCTATAAGAGTAGTAAATTTGTTACTATTAGCTGGTCGTCTTTTTACCATTTCACTTGCTTTACAAATTAGATCCTGTTTAACAAAATTGTGGAAAGAATTTCTTCCACTTCTTAATCTGTTAATACGTTGTTCGTAATATCTAGTACTTTCAGTAACGTTATTGTCAACGTCATCTCCTAAATCTATACCTTCATTGGTACAGAGTGTATTTACAGGGTCATTTATATACGCAAAATTACTATAAGCTGTTTCGTACGCATTAGGGAATAATTTATCTGTTCTAACACGTATCGGTGTCCAAGTCCATTTATCCTCTATTTTCGTGCACTGGAATTCTACTATATCTCCATCTTTGAACTTTTCTTGTGGTTCGGAAGATGTAAACATATAATTATTGGTCACTTCCAGTTGACATATTCCTTTGACTATATCATCTCCTCCATCATATTTGAATAATTCCAACCTGGCATCTTTAGAATTATCTGGTGAGTAAATTTGTCCAAAGTAAATAATTTTACAAGCGTTCTTTATTGGGACGGAAGTATTGCTTACGAGTAGATGGCACACATTGCTTTTCTCGTTTCCTGCCTCAGTTCCGTTTGATCCTCTATTCACGATGTTTTGTTGTACAACTTGTACTTTGAAGTCTATTGTAGTGTCTTTAACATCTTTCCATTTGAAGACTTGAGAGTTGTTGCTATTGTTCCCTGGCACATCTCCGAGAGGTGTGAGTATCATGCCATCGTTGCTGTAGGATTTTTCGGCTTCCATGGTAGTTCTTAATTTTTGTACATTCTCATTCGTTAGAGTGTAAAATATTTTGCTTTGCACAGAAGGAATAGTAACAGCCATTCCTGGTACACCTCCATTAGGAAACTTTATAGAATTGAATTTTGCTTCACGTGTTTCGAACGAGTCTCCCATACAAGAGTCATTATTGTAATAGTATATATCGAATATGTGGTAGGAATAAGTGCATCCTTTCCCTTTATTTAGATTTATATACTCGCCGTCTAGTAGACATGGTGCGACTTTTTTATCTTCGTCTTCCTCGGCATCACTATTATCTGGTATTGTTATTCCAGTATATTGTATCCTCTTCTTTCTATCTACTAAGTAGCATTTACGATCTTCACTTATGTACATAAGCTTTCTCGTACCGTCGGCCTTGTTAGTGATATTGTAAGTGAATTTGTCATTTTCCTTTTTGCACACCTCTTGTAAGTCTCCTCGCTGTAGAGTGACAGGTTGAGGTCCATTGTACCAGTATGCATTTGATATTTTCAGTGATATAGCTCTATAGTTGCTAGCCACAACGAGCATTTCTTCACTTTTTATAGGGTAATGGGAGTCTTGCACTCCACACAATACACACTTAAGTGCGTACTTTAAAGATTTCATAGTGTCATCCACCTCATTATTATTCAAACCATTTTCTGAACTAGAGTCACGTGGAATTACAGATTCAATTTCCACTTCATAGGTAGGTTTCTTTTCCCTTTTTATCCCTTTCCATGACTTTCCTTCGGATTGGTAAATAGTGCTAATATCTATACGAGAATGTACTTTGTCTTTATCGTTGCTTTTATGATGATAGAAGGATACACGCTTTATATACCTGAATAATTTTTCCTCTTCTTTCCATACGTCATTGTTTATATTAGCTGCCTGTAGTTGCATACTCTGATTAGTCCCTAGACCATCCTTAACACGTCTAGTAATATCAGTTTCTTTTTTCATATTTAACCTTACATTTCCATAACTTTTCATGGTGTATGTTTTTACTTCACGATTCTTAAGTTCGTAGTTGATGGAATTGTTACTTTGGGTATACGCTTCGTCATTATTTTCACAGAAATTAGGTATACCTTTTTCATCTACACAAACTCTGAAATTATGAAAAGGTTCCAAGTTATTTTGATCCTTCATTTCTGTTTCGTTTGTAATTTTAACCTTGTACCTACTCGGGTTTTTCTTAGGAGTGATACGTAAGAAAGTAGAAGTATTTGCTTTGTCCATTTTAAAACCTGCGAATGAAATGTATTTCTTAATTGTACGTATGTCATTTTCCGTGTAACCCTTACTCTTATATCTTGAGTTTGAGATGTTGACAGAACTAATGCTTTCGTAATCAATTGGGAGTACCTGCATTTCCAACTCGATTGAGTTGGTACTATTCCTCTGAATACGTGAGTATTCCACTGCAGCTTCACAGAAATTTCTCAATACTTCTTCGTCTGAATTTCCTGCATAATTATTGATATTATCTCTCTTTTCATTGTACGCTTTATAATTGTTTTTATCAATAATAGTAGCAACTTTCTATGATATGCAGTAATGTATATGTATATTATAGAGATATGTTTAAATTTAATTAGTTTCTAATATGATTCAATTTTCCTAATTACGCAGAAAGATACTGTGTTATCCTATCGTACATTACCTGTTTGGTGCATTTTTCATCCGTGATATTTATTTGCAATTGCGTACACATGCTCCGCAGGTCATCTGCTTTGTATGAAGATATAGATTTAATTGGCTTGTCCATATTCTCCATATGCCATAAGTTATCTCTTATATTATTAATTTTATTGTGAGGAACATTCACACAGTAACCATACTTATCTTTGTCTCTGTGTTTCTGTATTATATGAAATGGAAGTGATTCGTCCAGCATAACCTCATGGTACGTTCTACCACATACATATAGTAAATTCATGCATCTCAGAGCATGGGATAGAGCTACTACACTTTTTATACTTAAGCTCTTGTCGTGGATAATATTCTCTTCTACGCCAGCCCTGCTTATCTTTAAAGGTTTGATAATATCTTTGTTGGAGCGAATCACATCTATGAATGAAAACCTAGTGTCCTGTTCTGTTTCACACGTGTTATGTAGGAACTCATATGCCTTGGCAGTATTTCCATATACTAATGAGTAAAAACTCCAAAACAGTGTGTCATTCTCTTGAGGTACAGTTATAGTCAACTCATAATCTGAGTAACTCTTCACTGTTAATGTAGAAGCATCGGTAGGTTTAGTATTATGAAATTCATGAGGTAACAATTTCTTTGGTAAAGTATTATAACCATTCTCGTTAGACTTCCTACCCCCTGCGTAAGCAACTTGCTGGAAGCGATCAGATGATTTATATACTTCTTTGTTAGCCAGAGTGAGTAGCTTAGTAGCCGAATTCTTTAATTTATTAATGTTTGTGCTGATGTTATTGTTACAACTCTTGACTATATTAGCATTGCTATTAGAGTCATGTTTTGTTTGTTTTTTCTTATTACTTATATCAAGATGATCACTAACTTGTAAGTTTCCGTGTTTGTAGATGATCTCTTCATTATCTGATAACGTATTAATAGTGGTGGTTGCATCGCTAAGGTGTAGACAAGATGATTGTATATCTAAAGCTAACTTTTCAATTGTATTCAGAAGTGTAACTAAATCTCCTTCCTCTATTGTTAATAGCATGACTTCGACTTCCACCTCAAAGTGTATAGTGTAGTGTATATTGTATATATTACTATGTTCTGTTGTTATATAGTAATATATATGTTGCCTTATGTTCTTTTGTCATATACATAAGGTAAGGTTGGTAGGTTGCAGCCTGCCCTCAAACTCTACAAATATGCAAGCCCGGTGCTATGAGTAGTGTGAGTTTGTTCTTGTGTTTTCAGGAAGCGAAGAATGCGTTGCTTAAGTTTGTAGTCTCGGTGTCTATAGCTTCTAGAGCTTTAGTTTGCTTATTCACGTATTCTACATACTGTCGTATATCTTTGATTATACTATCATCTATTAATGATAAATTAATAAAGATGCCGTTTTTATTTTCGTTTATTGTGACTTCCTCAGATTTATTTAGTATTTTAAGAATTTCTATTTGATTAAATTTTGGTAATTCTTCTATTATCTCCTTTAAGGACTGTAGAGACATATCTATATAGTAGCAAAAAGAAGACAAGTAATTATTAGAACTACAAAGATATAGAAAGAAAAAATGAAGGAACTAAATATTAGCAATTATTTATCTATACTGACATTCTTTTATCTACTTTTATTCATTACTTTTATTCTTAATACTAACTAGTTGTCCTATTATATTGACGTGTCTGTCGTTTAACTCGTATCGTTGTCCTCTCACTTTTATGCTTATTTCATTTCCAGGGTCGCAGTTTTCCATTAATTTTGTATCATTATGCTCTGCGGCTAAATACACAACAATAGGAGAGTTGTATTCACTTTTGCTTCCCATTTTCGTTTCAATATTTTTTGTTATATTTTCTGTATTTGCTCCTGGGTCGTTTCTACTCCACAATGCAACTTGATGAGATAATTCTTGTTCGTAAGTAACTTCAGCCCGAATTCCAGCACCTGTCTTGTTTTTCACGACACAATTAAAATACATATCCTCAACTGGACAACATACGTAACAACTTATCACTACTTCGAATTCGACATCATTCGCAATTTGAAGTCCTACTGAGTACGTAAGAATTTTCATTGTGCCTACTTGTATGTAACCTTCTTTTGAGCACTTTCCTTCCATCATGTGTGATATCATTATTTTCAAGTTATTTTCCAAGTTTTTGCCGACTGCTGTATATGGCAACCTTACCTTTCGCGAAATAATGGTTTCTGTATACAAGTTGTCCGATTTATCTGATGGCATTCTTCTCGAGTGAATAATACTGATAATACTGTGTATGTATATAAGTATCTATATATTTTATACTATGTAATATGCACACCTCTTATTTCTACTATTCAATTTTGCATATTACTATTTACTTACTTTCTTAGACTTAGCAGATTTTTCCTTGAAAATTAGAGCATACTGACTAAAATACCAAATTTCAGGAATTTTACTACCACTTTTTGTATCATCCCGTAATTTTTTCATTCTGGCTAAAAACTCAACTTCAAAGCACAAAGCACTATTTCCAATATTTCTTTTATTTTCTTGTTTTCCTCTTTCCTCTTTTATATTATTCTCAGAATTAACAATAGGGGAAAGATTTGCCTCTTTACCTACAGTCATACAATTCTGACCAGTAATTGATCCACCTTCAGCGTATGAAGTTATTAATTTGAACACTTTTTCAAAATTTTTTGTAGTTTGTCCAGATGGTACTCCATAAAAGCAATATGAATTGGTTTCTTGTAAAGATACAGTATCTGTTACCGATACAGATTTGTCGTTCTTATAGTATGTCCTATCCATATCGTCAAACACCCAGTCTTTCACTTTCGTTTTCGTATCATTATCTTCATGTTCCAGTAAAAATATATGTTTTTTCTTTTTACCATGCTGATATACGTTACTTTTGATATATTTGGTAACTAGAGCAGCGTCATCTTTTACTCTTTCTTTTATGACATCACAGTTATTTTCAGTTGGCTGATCACAATATTTAAACCAATATCGTATTAAATTGGCTTGGGATGTATAGGATAGCTTATCCATGTAATTCTGAATTATAGTTTCTTTCATCATATTTACTTTTTCTTTATCTACCTCTTTCTCTTCCCCTTCCTCCATAGTAATCTTTCTAACAACATAGTCGGTATAGCTTAATAATTTTACTTCCTTTTCTTTTTCCACTTTTTTTGCCTTCGCTTTCTTT
>MDTG01062684.1_pt1 | contig 13544 bp, 14 predicted proteins | sample 811421 | NCBI WGS metagenome assembly MDTG01 (sample SAMN05326645, study PRJNA326480) | marine metagenome | isolation source: seawater | place: Pacific Ocean: South East | collected 2011 | reverse complement strand
TATATTAAGGCTTCAGGTATAGATTTTGCTTCAATGATGTATGATAAATTTATTAGTAGATTAAAAGGTTCTTCAGAAATAAAAGTGGAGTCAGGTGTTTTTAGAGCAGATATGGATATCAAATTAACTAATGATGGGCCAGTTACAATATGGTTAGATTCAAAGAACAAAGAATGATCACCAAATATTAACTTCAGTTTCTAATTTAATTCCAAAAGTCTTTGAAACATCATTTTTTATTTGATCAGATAATTCTAAAATTTCTCTTCCTGATGAATTTCCATAATTAACAATAATTAGAGCTTGATCTTTATGAACACCAACATTTCCTTTTCGATATCCTTTATACTTCAACTTTTCTATTAACCAGGCAGCGGGAATTTTATATTTTCCATCAAAAGGATAATTAGGTATTTTAGTAAATTTCTTATTTAACTTTTTAAATAAAACTTCATCAATAATGGGATTTTTAAAAAAGCTACCACAATTTCCAAGTTTTTTTGGATTTGGGAGTTTGGAATTCCTTATTCTTATAACTGCTTCTGCGATTTTAGTTGGATTAACATTATCATCACTAATAAAATTTTTAATATCTCCATATTCAATATTGAGTTTATGGAACCCATTTTTAGTAAGTTTAATTTTTATAGATGTAATTATATAATTGTTTTTTTGTCGATTTTTAAAAACTGAATCTCTATATCCAAATTCACAATCCTTAGCTGAAAAAATTTTTGTTTTTAGAGTTTTTATATCTATTGCGGAACATTCAATAAAAACCTCTTGTAATTCTACCCCATATGCACCAATATTTTGAATTGGAGCCGCTCCAACATTACCTGGAATCAGCGCTAAGTTTTCAATTCCTCCATAACCATTTTTTAAAGACCATAAAACAAAATCATGCCAATTTTCACCTGCATTTATATTTACAATTACATGTGAATCAGTTTCGTTTTCAATAAAAACACCTTTAATATTTATATGAAGAGTTAGTCCAAGAAAATCATTAGTCCACAAGATATTACTTCCGCCTCCTAAAATTTTTAAAGGAAGTGAATTTGATTTAAGTATATATAATAAACTTTTGATATCAGATATTTTACAATATTTAAATGTTTTAGCACTGACGCCAATTGTATTGAATTCCCTTATTGACTTGTTTTCTTCTATTTTAATCATTAGTCTAAGATAAAAAGAGTTGCTAATCTTTTATAGTTTATTGTTTTAAAATAATTCAAAGAGAATTAAGTTTTTTAAATAGGAATAGCCTTGTTACTTTTGTGTTTATTAATTATATAGATAAAGAAATGTCAATTCCTAAGAATTTTATTCCAAAGGCAGTTGAAGAAAAGTGGTATAGTTATTGGTTAGAAAATAATTTTTTTAAATCAATCCCTGATGATCGTAAACCATATACGATTGTTATTCCTCCCCCAAATGTTACGGGGGTTCTTCATATGGGACACATGTTAAATAATTCACTTCAGGATATTCTTATAAGAAGAGCTAGAATGAAAGGATATAATGCCTGTTGGGTTCCTGGAACTGATCATGCATCTATTGCTACAGAAGCCAAAGTAGTTGAAAAATTAAACAATAAAGGAATTTCAAAAGAAAATTTATCTAGAGAAGAGTTTTTAAAACATGCATGGGAATGGACTGATGAATATGGAGGAGTAATACTTGAACAATTAAAAAAAATTGGATGTTCATGTGATTGGGATAGAACAAAATTTACTTTAGACTCAGACATGTCTAAATCAGTAATTAAAGTTTTTGTTGATTTATATAATAGAGGGTTAATTTATAAGGGGTATAGAATGGTTAATTGGGATCCTCAGGCTAAAACAACTTTATCCGATGAGGAGGTAATTTATAAGGAAAAAGAAGGTAATTTATATTACGTATCCTATTCAGTAAACGGCTCTGATGACTCGGTTATTGTCGCAACAACTAGACCTGAGACAATACTTGGTGATACTGCTATTTGTATTAATCCTAATGATAAAAGATATAAACATCTCCATGGAAAAAGTGTAGAAGTGCCTATTTCAAAAAGATCGATACCTATAATACTTGATGATTATGTTGATATTGAATTTGGAACGGGATGTTTAAAAGTTACTCCGGCTCATGACCCTAATGATAAAATTTTGGGAGAAAAACATAAATTAGAATTTATAGATATTTTTAATTCTGATGGAACACTTAATTCATTTGGTATACATTATAAAGGAAAAGATAGGTTTGTTGTAAGAAAACTTATAGTTGAAGAGTTAGAAGCTCTTAATTGTTTAATTAAAAAAGAAAAACATATAAGTAAAATAGGAACATCAGAAAGAACAGATGCAATAATTGAGCCTAGAATTTCAGAGCAGTGGTTTCTCAAGATGGAAAAGATATCTAAGCCAGCCAAAGATTCAGTTCTTTTATCTAATGATGTTCAATTAATTCCAGATAAATTCAAAAACACATATCGTCATTGGATGGAAAATATTACAGATTGGAATATATCTAGACAATTATGGTGGGGACATAGAATTCCAGTATATTATTATGGAGAAGAATATCGTGATTATGTGGTTGCAGAATCTTCTGAAAAGGCATTGGAATTAGCAAGAATAAACTCAAACAACAATGCTTTGGAAATATCAGATTTGAAACAAGATGAAGATGTTTTAGATACATGGTTTTCCTCTTGGCTCTGGCCAATTTCTGTTTTTGATGGAATTAATAATCCTGAAAATAAAGAAATAAATTATTATTATCCAACCCAAGATCTAGTTACAGGACCAGATATTTTGTTTTTTTGGGTAGCTAGAATGATTATATCTGGTTATACATTTAGAAATCAATTTCCTTTTTCAAAAGTATATCTTACTGGAATTGTTAGAGATAAAAAAGGGAAAAAAATGTCCAAAAAACTAGGAAATTCACCAGATGCATTACAATTAATTGATGAATATGGGGCAGATGCTGTTAGAATTGGTCTTATGCTGAGTTCTGCCGCTGGAAATGACTTATTATTCGATGAAAGTCTATGTAAACAAGGAAAGAGTTTTTGTAATAAGATTTGGAATTCTTACAGACTTATTTATGGCTGGAAAGTTGATGCAAAAATAGATCAACCATTAGCTTCAAAAGATGCTTTAATTTGCTTTAAAAGCATTTTTAATAAAAGTCTGGAGATTATAAATGATAATTTTGATAAATACAGAATATCTGACGCTCTTATGACGCTTTATAAATTAGTTTTAGATGATTTCTGCTCCTGGTTATTGGAAGTAGTTAAGCCTGGTTATGGGAAATCAATAGATGCTTTTACAATTAAAGAAATTGAAACTAATTTTCAAAATATATTAAAATTACTTCATCCATTTATACCATTTATTTCAGAAGAAATTTGGCAAATTATTAAAGAAATTAAAAACCCAAAAGAATCTTTGATAGTTGCTTCTTGGCCTAAACTTAGAAAGTATGATAAAAATGTTTTAAAGGGCTATGAAAATTGTAAGCAAATCGTTGCAGCAATTAGAAATTTTAGAAAGGAAAATAATTTAAACCAAAATAAGCAATTGAGTCTTTTATTTTATAAATTAAATTCAATTGAGTTTCCAGAAGTTGTGGCAAAGATTGCAAATCTTGAAAAAATTGAGTTCTCTGAAAATAAAACTCATCATGATGGAGGAGTTTTAAACATTGGAACAAATAATTTTAGTATTCCGCTTAACACTAAAATTGATTATAAAAAAGAGCTAGTTAAAATAAATGATGAATTGAATCATTTAGAAAGTTTTCATTTATCAATTATTAAAAAACTATCTAATCCTAAATTTGTAGAAAATGCTCCATCAGAAATTATTGAGTTAGAACGAAAAAAAGCTGAAGACTCTAAGAAAAAGATTAAAAATTTAAAAAATAGATTAAAAAAGATAAATTAATTTTTATTGGATGAAGCAATGATTGTTTCTGCTCCTATAGCAATTTCATTTATATTAATTTTAACAGTGGAATCTAGAGGAATAAAAACATCAACTCTGGATCCAAACTTTATAAATCCAGCATCTTGGCCTTGAATAACCTTGTCTCCTTCTTTTGCATAGTTTACTATTCTTCTAGCTAAAGCCCCCGCAATTTGTCTATATAAGATTTCGCCATACTCAGGAGTGTCAATAACTATAGTAGTTCTTTCATTTTTTTCAGATGATTTAGGATGCCATGCAACTAAGTATTTACCAGGATGATATTTACTGAAAGTAACTTTTCCACTAACTGGATATCTAGTAACATGAACATTTAAAGGAGACATAAAAATAGAAATTTGTCTTCGATAGTCTTTGAAATATTCTTTTTCAAAAACAGACTCATTTACTACCACTTTTCCATCCACAGGAGACAGGATTAATTTATTATTGGGTAATACATTTCTTTTAGGATTTCTAAAAAATTGTAAAATTAAAATCAAAAAAATTATAGAAAAAAATTGAATAAAATACTTTAGTTCGGAAATAGCAATAAAATATTCTGCAGAAATAAAAGCGAATACACTAATTATAAAACTAATCGAAATTATATAATAACCTTCTTTATGAAACATTTAAAATTGTTTAAGAATAAAAAAAATCCAAGGTGATACAAATATAATACTATCCATTCTGTCATAAAACCCCCCATGACCAGGTAAAATATTTCCTGAATCTTTAACACCTGCATCTCTTTTTATTTTTGATTGAATCAAATCACCTAAGGTTGCTAAAATTGGAATAGAAATAGAACAAATAATCATAGGAATTAATTTAATATTTTGCTCAAAATTGTAAAATACGAATGCTGTAATTAAACTAAAAATAAATCCACCCCAAAAACCCTCCCATGATTTTTTAGGGGAAACTTCGGGAAGAAGTTTTGATTTACCATATTTTTTTCCAAATAAGTATGCAAAAGAATTATTAATCCAATTAATAATAAAAACAAATAATAACAAATTAGGATTATAAGATCCATTTAAAAAAGGGATTACAATAATAAAAAAGCAACTGAAAACCATATAACTAAAATTTAAAATCAATAAAAATAATTTGTTTTTAAAACTTTTATGAAATAACCACTTTAACATTAAAATGTGGGAAGCCAATGTTAAATAAAGAATAATAGAAAGTGTTTCTGGGTTTAATTTTTGATTTAAATAATAGTAAAAAAGAAAAAAAATAAATAAATATGAAAAAATATTTTTAATGTTTAATAATTTTTGAAATTCTAATATAGCTAAGCATGAGAAAACAAATATCACAATTGAAAATAATACAGGACTATAAAATAATGAAGCTAATATGATCGACACATAAATTAACCCAGTCAATGATCGAATAATTAGTTTATTCATTTCCACTATTGAAGTAATAAATAAATATTTTTTGAATTATTTCCCTGAGACAAAAAATCAGTTTCTTTTTCTATGCTTTTAGCATTAAGTGTTGTTATATTAACAGGGAGGTTTTTGGAATAAAATGCTTTTAACTTACTCATTCCATCACTAACATCTCTAACAAATTGATTAGTTTGTGCTTTGACTATTATGTTTTCAGGTAACTGAACTAAGTTAAGATTTTTAATTTGATTACTTGAAATTAATATTCCTCCAGTATTTGCAATAAGAAATTCACAATTAATAAAGACTGCTTTTTTATTCTTTAAAATAGACAAATCGGAATTATTATCGACATTAAAATCTTTTGCTATATTATTATCTAAAGTAAAAATGTCTGATTTCTTCCATTGATTTTCATCAAGAATTTTATTAAAATAATTTTTATAGTCAGAATCAGATTCTGAAAATAAAAAACGTCCGCCTCGTTTTATAAAATTATGAGCAAATGAAATTTCAATGGGATCTTTTTTTTCTGGCATAAATGGACTCTCAGATTTTATTTCCTCCTGAGAATCTTTTTTACCAAAAAGTTTGTTCCAAAAACTCACAATTTAGAATTAATTTATTAGTTGCTTTTATCAGATAAATTTTTTGGTTCTACTTCATGAGGTCTAGATCCTAAAATTTTCTCTAAATCATCCTTAAATATAACTTCTTTTTCAAGAAGTCTTTCAGCTAGTGCAACCAATTTTTCTTTATTGGTTTTTAAAAGCTTACAAGCTCTTTGGTATTGTTTCTCAATAAGTTTTGAAATTTCACTATCTATTTTTTTTGCAGTTTCTTCAGAATATGGTTTTGTAAAATTATAATCAGATTGACCAGACGAATCGTAATAAGTAATATTTCCAAGACTTTCATTCAATCCATACACCGAAACCATTGCTCTAGCTTGTCGGGTCACCTTTTCTAAATCACTTAAAGCTCCTGTTGAAATCTTATTAAACATAACTTTTTCTGCTGCTCTTCCTCCTAAAGCTGCACACATTTCATCAAGCATTTGTTCTGTCCTAACGATCATTCTTTCTTCAGGCAAATACCATGCAGCTCCAAGTGATTGGCCACGCGGAACTATAGTAACTTTAACTAGAGGTGCAGCAAATTTTAAAAACCAACTAACCGCTGCATGTCCAGCTTCATGGTATGCTATTGTTTTCTTCTCTTCTTTTGTAATTATCTTATTCTTTTTTTCAAGACCACCAACAATTCTATCAACGGCATCTAAAAAATCTTGTTTTCCAACAGATTTTTTATTTTTTCTTGCCGCTATAAGTGCAGCTTCATTGCATACATTAGCAATATCAGCACCCGAAAATCCAGGTGTTTGTTTGGCTAAAAAATCGTAATCTAAAGATTTAATTGTTTTAAGTGGTTTTAAATGAACTTTGAAAATTTCTCTTCTTTCATTAAGGTCAGGCAGATCAACATATATTTGCCTATCAAATCTTCCCGCTCGCATTAACGCTTTATCTAGAACATCTGCTCTATTGGTTGCTGCTAAAACAATAACATTTGAGTTAGTTCCAAATCCATCCATTTCTGTTAATAGCTGATTTAAAGTATTTTCTCTTTCGTCATTAGAACCTGTAAAATTACTTTTGCCCCTTGCTCTTCCTATAGCATCAATTTCATCTATAAAAATTATAGCAGGAGATTTGTCTTTAGCTTGTTTAAATAAATCTCTAACCCTTGATGCTCCTACACCAACAAACATTTCTACAAAATCTGATCCAGATAGAGAGAAAAAAGGAACTTTTGCTTCACCAGCAACTGCTTTAGCTAGAAGAGTTTTTCCTGTTCCAGGCATTCCAACAAGTAATGCTCCCTTTGGAATTTTTCCACCAAGCGAAGTGTATTTTTTTGGATTTTTTAAAAAATCGACGATTTCTTGAACTTCTTCTTTGGCTCCTTCTAAACCTGCTACATCTTTAAAAGTTGTTTTCACATCCGAATTTTGATCAAATAGCTTAGCTTTAGACTTGCCAATATTAAAAATTTGACTTCCAGCCCCACCACCTGCACCTCCTGACATTCTTCTCATGAGAAAAATCCAAACTCCAACAATAATAATAATTGGTAGAAAACCAATTATCACATCTATCCATTTGTTTTCAATAGTATTAAATTCATATTTAAATTCGATTCCTTTTTCTTCTGCCTTTTCAAGTTTGCGTTGAAAAAGCTCTAAATTTCCAACTTCAAATTGATAATGAGGACCTTTTAAGTTATCTTGGCCTAAAAAGTTTTTAGATTTTACCCTTTGATGCTCAGCCTTAGACAATACACCTTCTTTCAATGAAATTTGTGCCAGATTTTTATTTATAACCAGAATTTCCTTAACATCTCCGGCATTTAAGTATCTTTCAAATTCGCTAATATTTGTTTTTCCAACATTTTTAAAACTTGAATCACCTCCAAAAATGCTCATTCCTAACAAAAATGTAATTATAGTAGCATATATCCAGTATATATTTATTTTTGGTTTTTCAGGAGTTTTATTTTTTTTCATATCTAACAATTTGATGCAATTTTAATAGTTAGGGCATCACCCCATAAATTTTCTAAGTCATATCTATCTCTGAATGGTTTTTGGAAAACATGAACAATAACGTCAATATAATCAATTAATACCCATTCTGCATTTTCAATACCTTCTATGCTATAAGGTTTTTCTTCTGTATTTTTTTTAACATTTTCTTCTATAGAATCAACTATTGCTTTAACATGAGTATTTGATGTTCCGTTACAAATAATGAAATAATTAGTGACAGTATTCTCAATAGAGCCTAGATCTAATAAATTTAATTCATGACCTTTAACATTTTCAATACTTGCAATAATTTCTGACAAAAGACTTTTAGTTTTGGATATACTTTTTACCATTAAAAAAATTAATTTTGTACAAATTTATTGTTTTTATTTCCTAAACAACATTAGATTCATATGTTTAAGTTAAAATTACGCAAACTTAATGCCAGCAATTCTACAAATAAGGAATTAAAAAATTTACTTAACAACAATAAACTAAAATCGGGAGATGGTATTTGGACATTAAATCAAACAGATGGCTTTGGTCAGAGAGGTTCAATATGGAAAGCACAGGCTAATAATCACCTGGCTTTAAGCTTTTTTTATAAATTCGAAAATTTGAATCCAAAATGGATTTATTCAATAAGCTCAGCTTGTTCACTAGCAGTTTTAGAGACGCTATCACATTTTAATGTTAATGGATTATCAGTAAAATGGCCTAACGACATTTTGGCAGGAAACAAAAAGATTTGTGGAATATTGGCAGAAAATCAAATTAACGAACTAAAAATTAAATCTATAGTTGGTATTGGTATTAATTTATATGAAAAATCTTTTTCAAACCTCCCATTTGCAACAAGTCTTTTTATTGAGACTAATGAAAATCCTTTGATTGATTATTTTATAAAAATATTATCAGAAAATATTATTATTTATTTGAACAAATGTAATAATGCTAGTGTAAAAAAGCTTAATAAGATTTTTAATAAAAACCTTTATTTATATAAAAAACAAGTAAAATTTGAAAGAAAAGGAAAAATATTTGATGCAAAAATTATCAAAGTGCGCATGGATGGGATGCTAGAGCTTAAGTTAAAGAATGGAAATTTAAAAACTTTTCAGGCAAAAGAAATAAAACTTATTTTTTAAGAACCCCAATTTTCAGGAGATTTTTTCCAATCAGATAATTTATTTAAAGAATCAGAATTTATAATATTTTGATTAATAGCTTCTTTAACTAAAATATCATAACTGCATAAGGTGTTTAATTTAATATTTGACTTATTGAAGTTTTTTTGAGCAATATTTAATTCATAGGAAAAAATTCCAAACATTCCTATAACATCAGCTCCAATTTTTTTTAGTGCTTCAACTGCATTCAAACTACTTTTTCCAGTAGATATTAGATCTTCAATAACAATTATTTTAGGGTTTTTTGGAATATATCCTTCAATTTGATTTTTTTTACCATGCTTTTTTGCTTCTGGCCTGACATAAATAAATGGCCTATTCATTTTATGAGCAACTAACATTCCAATTCCAATTGCACCCGTTGCTACTCCTGCAATTATAAATTTTTGATTTTTATGAATAGATTTAACCTGAATAGCTATTTGATCTGCTATATAATTTCTAATTAAAGGATATGAAAGAGCTATTCTATTGTCACAGTAAATTGGAGATTTCCATCCACTTGCCCATGAAAAAGGATTTTCAGGACTCAATTTAATTGCATTAATTTGTAAAAGATATTTAGCTGTTTTTATTGCAGCTTGTTGATTAAAAATCATACACAAATGTATAAAGTTTTTTTAAAAAATAAACCGTTAATTGTTTCAACATCATTAATTGATAATACAGACTTAAGTCCCTTAATTTATTCTAAATTTTCTCACTCATCTGGTATAATCAAAGCTTTAAAGTCTAAAAAAACAAATTGTGTATATTTTTACAATTCAGATCCAGAAAAATTAATGAAGCATTTAAATAAAAAATTTTCAATAGTTGAAGCTGCTGGGGGGATGGTTGTAAATGATAAAAATCAGTATCTGTTAATATATAGGAATAGTAAATGGGATTTACCCAAAGGACACCTTAATAAAAATGAGCTAACTCTTGATTGTGCTTTTAGAGAAGTAACTGAAGAAACTGGAGTTAGGGGTTTAACATCAGAATCTATTTTGCCAACCACATTTCATTTTTTTAAAAGAAATAATGAATATAAAATAAAAAAAACTTATTGGTTTTTGATGAAAACCAAATTCAATGGGATGCTATTACCTCAGTTAATTGAAAATATAGAAAAAGCTGATTGGAAAGATCAATCTGAAGTAAAAGGGTTATTAAAAAAAATGTATCCTAATATAGAAATACTATTCAAGCATCATTTTAATTTATAATAACGGATAAGGGAACTAAAGGTTTATAGTTTCCATTATTTTTTATTATCTCTCTTACAATACTGCTACTAATGAATGAATTTTTAGAAGAGGTCAACATAAATACTGTTTCAATACCAGATAATTTTCTGTTAGTATGTGCAATAGCTTTTTCAAATTCAAAATCAGAGGAGTTGCGTAAACCTCTAAGAATATATTTAGCATTAATTTTTTTGCAGAAATTAGTGGTTAACCCCTCATAGGAATCAACCTTGATATTTTTGTGATTTTTAAAGGTGTCTGTTATGAATTTAATTCTTTTATCAAGTGAAAACATATACTTTTTTTCACTATTAATCCCAACACCAATAATTAATTCATCAAAAACAGGAAGAGCACGTAGAATTATGTCTTCATGGCCATTAGTTATTGGATCAAAAGATCCTGGAAAGAGAGCTCGTTTCATTATAAACTTTTGATAAAATTATAAAATTAAGCCATAGCTTCATCTAACAAATCTTCAAAAAATTTATTTAGCTTAATTCCAGCTGCTTCACATTGCTTTGGAATTATGCTTTCTTTAGTTAATCCAGGAACGGTATTTATTTCTATAAGGTGTGGTATATTATTCACAAAAATAAAATCACTCCTACAAACTCCTTTTAAGTTTAGGTTTTTGTATAGTTTGATTGCCATTTCAGTAACATTTATCTTCCAATTATGCGGAATTTTTGCAGGTGTAATTTCTTTTGCTTTACCTAAATACTTTGCTTCGTAATCAAAAAAATCATTTTCTGAAATAATTTCAGTAATAGGAAGACATATAATTTTATCATTAGCCTTATAAACACCTACGCTAACTTCTCTGCCTTTTAATTCAGATTCAATTAAAATTTCATTATCTTCTAAAAATGCATTTTTAATTCCCCAACGTAGTTTATTTTTATTTGTTATTTTGTATACTCCAAAACTACTACCTGCTTTATTGGCTTTAACAAAGCATGGAAGTCCAATTTTTTCAATTATTCGTATTTCATCAAATGGTTTTCCTTCATCAAGATGAACAGATTTTGCAGATGGTATTTTATATTTTTTTACTGAAGATATACATTCTCTCTTGTTGTAGGTCAACTGAGCTGAAAACTCATCACAGCTTGTATGTGGAATATTTTTAGATTTTAGTTTAGATGCAAGTTGACCATTTTCTCCAGGAGGGCCATGAATCGTATTAAAAATAACATCTATTTTATATCTAGTATTATTGTAATTAAAAGAAAAATCAATCATTGATAAGGTTATTTCTTTATTCTTCGAAATTTTAACATGCCAGTTTTTAGAATTAACGATCAAGAGAAACACATTCCATCCTGACATTTTCAAACTTTCAAAAACTACAGCCCCACTTTTTAAAGAAATTTCTCTTTCTGATCCAAATCCTCCACAAGCTACTCCTATAATGGTTTTATTTTTGTTTAACATTTTCACAAAGGTATGAGATTTAATAGCATTGCAAAAGTGTTATCTTTGATCAAATTATTATATGAATTTTTGGAAATTTATTTTTTCAGTTAGTTTTTTAAAACAAATCATTAAAGCAATTGTATTTTTTGCTTTGTTTTCTGTAATGATTCTTCAATTTTTAAAAATTATTACTCATCATAATAATCATGAAATAGTTCCAGAAATTTCAGGATTTGAACTTAATAAAGCAATTAAAATTCTATATGATAATAATTTGCGCTTTGAGGTTATTGATTCTGCAAAATACAATCCAAATCTTCCTCCGTTTGCTGTTATAGAACTAACTCCTAGATCAGGTAGTTTGGTTAAAAAAGATCGAAAAATTTATTTAACACTTAATCCATCTGAGTACAGAAAGATAACTGTTCCAAATATTATTCAAGTTACACTTCGAAATGCTGAATCAATGTTAAAAGCAGTTGGATTAAATACTGGAGAAATTTCTTATGTAGACAATATTGGAAAAAATATGGTTATAGAAATTAAATATCAAGGAAAGAGGATTGCACCTGGTTCAGTATTTCCAAAAACTACAAAAATTGATTTAGTTATAGGTAATGGTATTGTTAGGTGATGAATGAAATACAAAATAATGATGATAATCTTCATGAGCATTATAATTTTATTGCTGATAAAGGACAAGAACCTCTGAGAATTGACAAGTTTTTGATGAATAGAATTGAAAATTCTACAAGAAATAAAATTCAACAAGCAGCTAAGTCAGGAAGTATTTTTGTTAATGGTTTTGTTGTAAAGTCAAATTATAAAGTAAAGCCAGATGATGAAATTCAAGTATTATTTTCTTACCCACCTCATGAAAATCTTTTAATTCCAGAAAACATTCCTCTTGATTTGATTCATGAGGATGATTCTTTTGTAATAGTTAATAAACCTCCAGGAATGGTTGTTCACCCAGGTCATGGAAATTATTCTGGAACTTTGATTAATGCTCTCCTGTATCGATTTAAAAAACTGCCATTTAACAGTAATCTTCGTCCAGGACTAGTTCACAGAATTGATAAAGATACATCTGGTCTCTTAGTTGTGGCTAAATCAGAAACTTCAATGAGTTTTTTGGCTAAACAATTTTATGATAAAATTACAACCAGAGAATATTTAGCTTTGGTATGGGGAAATATAGAAAATGATAATGGAATTATAGAGGGAAACATAGGTCGAAATCCCAAAAATCGTTTACAAATGAAAGTTTTTCCAGAACAAGATTTTGGTAGACCTGCAATTACACATTATGAGGTTTTAAAAAGATTTGGATATGTTACTCTTGTTAGTTGCAAGCTAGAAACTGGAAGAACCCATCAAATTAGAGTTCATATGAAATATATTGGACATACAATATTTAATGATGAAAGATATGGAGGAAATCAAATATTAAAAGGAACAAACTTTACTAAGTATAAACAATTTGTTGAAAATTGTTTTAAAATTATGCCGAGACAAGCTCTTCATGCAAAAACTTTAGGGTTTATTCATCCAAAAAGTAAAAAATATATTTCTTTTGATTCTAAATTACCTCATGACTTTGATACGGTGGTTGGTAAGTGGGATAATTATTCCAAAAGCAGTCAAAAATTTTAACTAAAATAAATTTTTGAAATACTCCATACCAATTCTAATCATAAATCTATTATTTTTATAGATAATTAAAAGTATTTTAAAATGAAAATTTT
>MDTG01090626.1_pt1 | contig 13547 bp, 12 predicted proteins | sample 811421 | NCBI WGS metagenome assembly MDTG01 (sample SAMN05326645, study PRJNA326480) | marine metagenome | isolation source: seawater | place: Pacific Ocean: South East | collected 2011 | reverse complement strand
CACCCATATTATTTCTTATTTCAGGTGATAAATTATTAAGAATACACAAATTAGATCTTAACATAATAGGAAACTTACCTAAATATATTTTTTCAAGGGTAGTTGTAAATTTTTCAATTTTATATTTATTTGAACCATCATTTAACGGAAGATATAATGTGAAATCAATGTCTATATCATAATGTATCGTAAAAGCATATGTGAAATTCTTGAGTCTGGCTTCATTTGGATACATAAATTTATCATCCGAATCTTTGTTATAAATTATTGGCTTTCCATAATAAATTTTTTTTCCTGTTTTACCACCGATATATAGCTGACATTGATATCTATATTCTTCTTTAGTTAATGTTTTAATAGGACCATCACCTTTTGCGTTAGACCAAATTTCTTCATACTCTTTTTGTGATTTTGATGGAAATAATTCTTTCATCTCATCAAAAGTAACAGGTTTTTCTATACCATTGGGTAGAAAGTAATCTATGTGTTTTGTTTTTTCATCAATAGTTATCTTTTCTTGGTTCTTAAAAAAATGAATTGGATTTTTTTCTTTTAATAACTGAGATATACCTTTATCAAAAAAATCATTATATGATTCTAAATGATGCCCAACTAAAAAAGATGGTCTATCTCTAAAATATATATCTAGTAATTTTAAAGCCATTTGCTTATTATCATCCATTATAATATACTTTATATTTATATTTTTAATGAGTTTATAACAAATAATAATATAAATTATTTATTGTTATAAAATTTACATATTTGCCATTAAAATAACGGCAAGTAGAATAAACATCAACTCAATCGGGAGAAATACTAAAAACCATGAAACACCCGACCAACCATTTCTACACAATTCATTTAAAATAAAAGTCCAAACAAGAATATATATTGCTTTTACAATAAATACAAAAACATTGTTGTGTTTTAAGTTAACTGAATATTTACCCATTACATATTTTTTTCCTACTGCGACATTTTGATATAAAATTGCTAAAAAACTAACCGTAGATAAAAGAAAATAAACTTGGGCGGGTGTGCACAAGCTATAATATTTATCTAATGCTTTGCTAATTTGTTTTTTAAACATTATATAATATAACTATAAAATTTATTTCATTAATTCAATGGATCTATTGGTTGTTTTTGTGGATTACTTGACATTTTTGTCGGATTTCCATTCCATGATCTCCACGCATTTAAAACATTGTTTTCAAAACTAAAGGTAGCATCATTAATATCAGTTCCAAAGGGAAGTTTGCTAATAAATGAATTTAAAAAACCGCCGCCTTTTTGACCTTTAAATCTTAAATTAGTTGATCGTGGGGAATCCATAACAGCTAGATTATGTGGATAGTAATTAACACCAACTATTGGTTTGCTTATTGAATGATATCCACCTTTTTGTTTTTTTGTTTTTCTACTGTGTCTTAGGTTTTTATTTTTATGAGATTTTTTTATACCACCTTTTTTATTAGACAAAAATTTTTTCTTATGTTTTTGATTTCTTTTACTTGTATTATTTCTTTTACTTGTATTATTTCTTTTACTTGTATTATTTTTTCTATTATTTTTCATTATATATATTATAAATAATATATTCTTCAACTAATATATTATCTATTAATTTCAATAACTTATTCAATATCTACATGTGTTAACATGTGTCTACGACAACAACTTCTATTTAATCCGAGTATATCCATAACATCGCCTTCGGGAGTTTTTTTACTAAATTCTTTTGTTAAATATACAACATTGTCAGGATTTTCTCCCATCTCAATTTTTCTTTTTCTAACCTCTTTTAAATAAAACAAATATTTATCTCCTAGAACTTTCCCACATGTGAAACACTTTACTGGAATAATCATTGTATTTTATATATATATTAAAAGATAACATATAAATCAATTTTTTACATAATTGTATTTTTAAGCTCTTCGATTGTAATTACGCGGGTCAATACTTGTTTATTATCTTTATATTTAATATCACCTAAAATATTATATATCATAATCAATGAAAATACTATTGAAACTAGTATAATACTAAACGCATGGGTTTTTAAAAATGTTTTTGTATCGGTTAAGTTACTCATTATAATATAATAATATTAAATAAATTAAGTTTCTATTAATTTCATTCCAATTTCCGTTTTTACGCGAATATGCTTTGTTTTATTTAATGTTAATTCTAAATGACATTTTTTACATATGCTACATAAATTTGCCTTGTGGTTTTTGTGAAAACTATTTATAAATCCTTCAGAATCTGCCTCTTCTTGTGGTTGCATATGGTGTATTTCCGTTGCTTTCTCTCCACAAAGCTCGCATTTATCTCTTATCTTGTGCGCATTATATCTTGTGTTATTTTGATCCAATACTGTGCTTTGTCCTTTTATATTGTTACATCTAATTTTATTTGCGATTGTTAAAAACTCATTTGGCATTGACAATGATTTACAGACTTCGAGACCATATAATTTATTACCGCTACCACTATGAAGTTTCCTATCATATACTAATGTTTTCAATCTTTCATCATACTTTACGACCATATGTTGGAGAGATAATCTCTTTAATTGTGTTATTTCATCATAATCTGTTAATTCATGAAAATGTGTAGCAAATATAAAGCTTGAATTTTTGTTGTGTAACATAATTAAACCAGCACTAAAAATACACAACGCTGATGTTGTTTCGGTTCCACTACATAACTCATCACCCAAAACCAAGCTATTTTCGTCAGCATTCTCTAAAATACAGTTTAGTTCAGACATTTCAACAGCAAATGTACTTAATCCTTTAAAAATGTCATCATTTCCTAATATTCTAGTAAAAATCGCATTATACGGTTTATATTTAAAACTCGAACAAGGGACGAAAAATCCCGATTGCGCTAAAATTACACACATCCCTATAGAACGAATTAAACTAGATTTACCCACAGCATTTGTACCAAATAACATAATACCCGTCTTATCATTATCAATACCCAATTCTATGTCATTGGGTACATAAATTTCATTTTCCTGGATTTTTTCAATAAGTGGGTGTCTCATATTTTTTGCTTCAAAAAACGATTGTTCGTTAGTATCGTCAATTACCGGCATACAGTAATTATTTTTAACGGCAATATACACACGCGCCAATAAAAAATCTAATTTAGTTACAAAATTAATAATTGTTTCAAATTTCTTTTTATGTAATAAAAATTTATCAATATAATTTTTATAATTACTCATTAAAACTTCTTTTAGAATTGATTTAGTTTGCGAAATTCTAACATAATTGCTATTCAACTGTTTATTATCGAGTCTAACATTATTTCCCCCAGCGGATCCTTCTTTTACTGGATCATGTTCATATTCAAAAATTAATTTTAAGGATTCATTATTAATTTTATAGTTTTTAGAATAGGTTGTTTCATTTTCATCAATCTTTTCATTTAAATTTTTAATTAACTTTTTAAAACGCGTTTTTGTTGTTGTTAAGTATAATCCACTCCTTTCAGTTTCATGTATTTTAACTGTTGTATGATTTTTATTATTAGAAGAAACAGCATCTATAGTGTAATCTAAAAACTCTCTTATCAATTCTAATTTTTTATTTTCATTATTAAAATTGAATTCTGCTATATCTAAATCATTAAAAACACCTTCTTTAAAAATATTTATATCAAAGTCTCTTGAAGATATTGTACCTGCTATCTTTGTATCTACAGAATTCTCAATCATCTTCCGCAAGTCTTTTAAACTGTCGGAGAGATTTGAAAAATATAAATAATTAGAAATAACTTTATCTTCTTTAACAACATTTATTATATCTTTAATTGTTTTAAGATTATCAAATAGTATTGCCAAATCTGATGGTGCTATTCTATTTAGAATAATTTTACGAAATAGTCTTTCAAAATCAGTTATTTTATTTAAATTATCAAAAACTTTTTCTCTATTAAATTTTGATTTTATTACATAATCAATAATTGAATATTCCCCATTTAGATATTCTTCATTATTAGTAGGATTTAATAATCTCTCCGAAAGATATCTTTTACCCATTGGCGTTTTACATTTATTTACAAGAGACATCAAAGAAGAGTTTTTACCGGTGGTTGTTGTTTCTATTATATTTAGTTGTTTTAATGAATGATTTGCCAACCTAACTCTATCTTGTAGATTTGTATAAGTTGGTTCCTTTAGTTGTCGTACTAAATTATGGTTATGGAAATCTAAAAAATTTAGCAAAAATGTCAATGCCTGTGTAGAATATTCACGCTCACGAAGTTGATGCTTATCATAAAAAATATCATAATCATTAATCTCATAATATTTTGTTAGTTCTGTTTCCTGATAGGTCTGTTTTTGGCAATTGGTTATTATCTTTTCCCAATCTTTTAAATTATTTAAATCAATGTTATGTATTAAACTACTTTTTATATTAGAAAATTCAACAATATTATTAAATTCTTTTTCATCGCAATTGTGAATAAGTATAAGTTCATTTGCTGGATAACTGCTATTAAATCTCTCCAACTCATCGAATGTTGTTGGGTTGTTGAAGTAGTTTTCTACACATTGAAAACCATGAACATCACCTGAGCCAATATCTACACAAGCAATGCCACAGCTCATTCTAGGATTTTTATTAATTTTTGTTTCCCTAAAAACTTCAACCCATATAGTTGTAATTCTATTCGTACCCGTAGTTTCACTCGCTTCAAAATTTGTACCTGGGGAGAAAATTCCCATTTCCTTGCGAATAGAGGGGCATGTTGGGTCTTGGCTATGAACAGCAACTGTCCATCCCGCGTCATTTAACTTTTTTACATACTTTTCTAGATGTAATTCCGGGAATCCGCTCATAAAAACGGATAATCCTTGGTGTTTTGATTTTTTGTTAGCAATTCGCATATCACAGATTCGTGAAAACTCTTCAATTCTATTACTACAAAATTTATTGTTCTTTTTACAACAATAAACTTCATAAAAGGAACCACACTGCATTAAAAACATTGTTTTCTCTCCGAACTTCGCGAGGTATTCCTGTTCATGTTTCATATAATCCCGTATCATTGTCATTTTAAAATTGCTATATTATTATTTCCTATAGTTTCTTTATGTAATTTTAAATATTCTTCTTACTATTGCTTGTGATCTCATTTGTTTTACTAGTAATTATTAATGTTTAAATTTAAAATCTAATGTTGTCACATAAATACCTAAAAATATTATTATTACCCCTAATATTTCGCATAAACTAATTGCTTTTCCAAATAATAGCCAATATAAAAATAATAATAAAGAAACTTCTAATCCAAACATGTATGTCCTCATTATACTTAATTTTTTTGTTCTAACGATTGCTCTAATAAAAAAAAAGTTACCAATAAGAAACAAAAGACCAGAAAGTATAATAAAAGGATTATTTATAATTTTAGTTGGTAATTTTGAAAAAGTATTTAAGTTATAAAGTTCAATAAAAGAATATATTCCCATAGGTACCATCCATAATAAGAACGTTTCATATGGTGTGGTGTTTGTATATTTTAATAAAATACGACCTACTGTAAATAAAAGTATTATTAAAGCCGATAGCAGAATCATTTCTAATTTTGGAATTTCTTCCATATATAAATATTATGCGATTTTATAAATTATAATTACATACTTTCTTCACTATCGTCGTTTAAATAATTATAAATCAAATTTTCAGAATTTTTATTATAAACATTACCAGATAAAAATGAATCTTCATATATTCTTCTTAAAACATCTTCCGGTGCTGTTGTACCAACTTTTATTAAATTATGTTTTCGTAAATATTCTTTTATGTCGCTTAAACATCTTTCTTTAAGTATAGATGTTTCGTTCTTTACCTGTTTTCGTGTTTTACCCGATTTTATTAATACACCAACCCTGTTATTTTTATTTTTCCCTAATTTAAATATTTTAACTGTTTTTTTTAATTTATATATTTTCTTTTCCTCTGTTTTCGGTTCTATAGTATTAAATTTATTTTTTAATAATTCTAATTTTTCACTTCTTAAAGAAGGCGGAGGTTTTATCAGAGGTTCAATAAAATCTAACTTTACTTGTGGGTTTATTTTATTTTCAGTTGGTTGATGTATTTTAAGGGTTTTTTGATATTGGGAATAGGTTGGTTTTTTACCATTTTTTAAACAACCATATGGTGGATCAATTGCTGATTTTATTTCATTTCGCAATGTTTTATTTAAATTTTCAAAAATTCCACCACTACTAGTTGGTGAATTAAAAGATTCATTATTTATATTATCTGACTTTTTTAAAGCAAAAGGTTCTAAAAGATTTTTATCTACTAATGATGGTTTAACAAGGTCTGTTTCTTCAAAACTTTCATTTTTAAAACTTGTACTAATTCCTATATGACCATTATCTTTCGTTTCCATTTTAGACAATGAATTACTTTGTAATTGGCTAGTATTATCTAGGGTATTTTCTCTATCAAATGTTTTTTCATTAAAGGATGTTTTTTGTTTATTAGATAATATATTAGTTTCACTTGTATTATTTTTGTTTTTTGAAATTATAGATGTATTTAATACTATTTTTGGAATAGGAATACTAGACGATTGTTTTAATTTTTCTTTTTCTAGTTTTTTACGCCTTTTTTCTTCTTTTTTTTTCTTTTTTTTACTAACAATATTTTCTAAATAATTTAGGTGTTCATCAAAAGAATCCGCGAATTCACTTGTTTTCTCTTTTTTATTTTTATTTATTTTTTTTAATGTTTGTTGTTTTTCTCTTTGATGATTTTTTATTCTATTAATTAAGGAGGCTTTGATATTATTTGGTTTTAATATCGCTTTTAAAGTATCTTTATTTTTTTTATCTCTTTTTTTTTTATTTCTTTTTTCTTGTTTGTTATTTCCCGTAGTCTTAAAAAAAGTTGGGTTAATTTGTATCATTTTTTTTTCACTCATTAATAAAATTAATGATTAAAAAAATAACTATAAAACGGATTAATAATATTACAAATACATATTTGGAATTTTTGTATCTATTTTTTTTTCTGTCTTTTACTTCACCGTTTTTTAAATAGAGATCAAATCCCTTATCCATATCTTCTATCGTAATAATTGTTTTATACTGTTGTTCTTTGCAAAAAACGCGCCTACTATGTGATATTTTAATCTTAGCTAAAAGTGTTTCCATGTCTCTTCCATAATATTTAAAATATTCCATTTTTTTTTCAAACCATTCATCTTTTAATGTATCTTTTAAACTCCATCCAATATCCTTAATTTTTTTTTCAAATATTTGTTTTAACTCGTTTGCGTTATAATCATCAGTATGAAACCGCCATGGAAATCTAGAATTTAACCCCTCGTTATAAGAAAAAAAACAATTATTTAATTCATTTTCATAGCCAGCTATTATTACCATTAAATTGTCTTTATTATCGCTTAATGCTTCACAAATAGTATCTATACATTCCTTAGCAAAACTATCTCGTTTTTCTGAATTTCCTAAAGCATATGCTTCATCTATAAACAAAACTCCACCTAAACAACTATCTAACATCTCTTTTGTTTTAATGGCGGTTTGTCCCAAATATCCCGCAACTAAATCTGCGCGCGTTGCTTTTTTAAATTTATTTTGTTTTAAAATTCCCAAAGAAGCAAATATTCTTCCAATAATTTTCGCTAGTTCTGTCTTACCTGTACCAGGAGGACCATATATAACTGTATGCATGAAATCAGGTTTAACGTCTAAATTTTGAAGGTAATAAAGTATTTGATCGACAACAGAATCTTTTAAATTATTCATTCCTATCATACCATTCAGTTCAAGTAACTGGTTCTTAATATTGTGTAACGATTTCATATTAATATTATATTCAACATCAAACTTTATAGGATAATCATCTATAAGTTTAAGTAAATCATTTATATTATTAATTTCTACATCAATATTTATTTTCTCTTTTATTATAGGTGGTGTTTTTGGTAAGGGAATTCTAATAGGCAGCGGAGGGGGGGGAGGGATTGTAATATTTAACTTATTAGGGTTGTATAAAGGTTTATACATTAAAGGTTTTTTCTTATTCGATTCATTAGTATTTAAAAGTGGTGTTAAAAAATTAAAAGAATTATTATAATCATTATCTATCTTATTTAAAATTAGTTTTAATGGCATATTTTTGTCATTTTTTTTAATAATAGTAGTTGATTTTTTAATATTATCTAAACCTTGACATATTTTTAAATTATTCTTAATAACTAATTTTTTTTTATTTTCGCTGCGTTCTCTCCGAATAGTATTTAATATATCATTCATATCCTTAATAATTATATTATTATTATTTAAATTTAAATTGTTTCTAATGTGTTTGTTATAATTATTATTACATTTATTCTCTTCATTATCTAGGTTTAATATTTTAAGGTTTATATTTTTATTTGCGCTATTATCCTTTATTATTAGGTTATTTGAATTATCTTTATTTAATTTATTAGGATTTGTCATATATATTTAAAAAAACATTATTTAATATACAAATTTTATAAAATCATACAACAGTAATTAAATATATAAGAATATCAATTTAAAAATAAATTGATTAGAAGGTATTAGCGGATGTCAAAGGTAAATAAATTAATGGATAAGGAACAACAAAGCCCAATATCATTAAATACCCAATGGAAAATTATCGAAAGTTACTTTGAAGGAAAACATCTACAAAGATGTGTTAGACATCAGTTGGAATCATATAATAATTTTATATCACAACAGATTCATAATACAATTCGCATGTTTAATCCTGTAATGGTTAGATCAGAACATGATTTGGATAAAAAAACAGGCAAGTATAAACTAGAATTATCAATATCTTTTACAAATTTTGCCATTCATAGGGCTCAAATATATGAGAATAACGGTGCTTCAAAAACAATGTTTCCACAAGAAGCCCGTCTTAGAAATTTTACTTATTCTTCCGCTATGACTATTGATTTGGAAATTAAAATTTTAAATAGAACGGGACCTAATCTAGAAAATTGTGAAATTAATTATAAAAAATTAACAAAAATTAACATTGGAAAAATACCTATTATGATAAAATCTGTAATATGTATTTTGACACAATATTCACATTTAATGCCAAAAATTACTGGAGAATGTAGGTTTGACGCAGGTGGATATTTTATTATTAACGGGTCTGAAAAAATCTGTATTGGTCAGGAACGAGCAGCTGAAAACAGAGTTATGTGCTTTGATATTAGAAAAAATAATACCAAATGGAACTGGATTGCTGAAATTAAATCTATTCCTGACTTTAAATGTATATCTCCAAAACAGATTAATATTATGATTAGTAATAAAAATAATGGTTTTGGTTATCCTTTATATGTACAAATTCCCCGATTGAAAAAACCTATACCGCTGTTTATTGTCTTTAGAGCGATCGGTATTATTTCAGATTTAGATATTTGTAATTATATTATTTTAGACTCAAAACAAGATAAAATGAAAAAAATGTTATATGCTCTTAAAGCATCTGTTATTGAAGCAAATAAATACTTGACCCAAGAAAACGCATTTAGTTATATTACAGATAATATCATATTTACACCTATCAACATGGAAAAAGAAGAAGGTGACCTTAAGAAAAAAGAATTCACAAGTAATATTCTGGATAATGATTTATTTCCACACTGCATTACAAAAAAACAGAAAATCTATTTTCTAGGATATATGGCAAACCAAATTTTACAAACCAGTTTTGGATGGAGAAAAACGGATGATAGGGATGCGTATTTTAATAAACGCGTAGATCTTACCGGAACTCTTTTAAATAATCTTTTCAGAAATTATTTCAATAAATTAGTTAAAGATATGACAAAACAAGTTATTCGTGAAATTAATAATGGTTCATGGAAATCTACTGATAATTATTTAAATATTATCAATAAAACAAATATTTATAAAATAATTAAATCTACAACAATCGAAAATGGTATTAAACGCGCTTTGGCTACAGGTGATTTTGGTGTTAAAAATCCCAATTCAAATAAAGTTGGTGTAGCACAAGTTTTAAATAGATTGACATATATTTCGACACTTAGTCATCTTAGAAGAATTAATACTCCTATTGATAAAAGTGGAAAATTAATTCCACCCAGAAAACTTCATAGTACAGGGTGGGGATTTGTGTGTGCTGCGGAAACGCCAGAAGGACAACCGGTTGGCGTTGTTAAAAATTTAGCTTATTTAGCTCATATCACTATTCGTTCTAATACTGATCCCATTTATGAAATATTAAAAATGCATATTCTCTCCATTGACGATTTCGAACCAAGTGAGTTATTTGATAAAGTTAAAGTGATTGTAAATGGTTGTTGGTTAGGTATTACTGAAACACCTGTTGAACTATATGAATTTATGAAAACAAAAAAGAGAGAAGGTATTATTAATATTTATACTAGCATTATATTTGATGTTACAAAATTAGAAATCAGAGTTTGCAATGATGCTGGTAGAATGACCCGACCGTTGTTTATTGTTAAAAATAAGAAATTAATGTTCAATAAAAATACTGAAAAGAAAATTTTAAATAATGAATATACTTGGGATGATTTTATAATTAATCATGAAATTAAGGAGTCAATACTGGAATATATTGATTGTGAAGAACAAAATTATTCTATGGTTGCCATGAATACAAATAAACTAAATGATAATAAAAAATTTACACATTGTGAAATTCATCCTAGTACTATATTTGGTATTCTAGCAAGTTGTATTCCTTTTCCTGAACATAATCAATCACCTAGAAACACTTATCAGTGTGCCATGGGAAAGCAAGCCATGGGGGTATATTCAACTAATTTTGATGTAAGGATGGACAAAACGGCATATATTTTAACATATCCAATGAGACCTCTTGTAGATACTCGTCTTATGAACTATATTAAACTAAATAGAATTCCTTCGGGTGAAATGGTCAAGGTTGCTATTATGAGTTATTCCGGATACAACCAAGAAGATAGTATTATTTTCAATCAAGGTGCCTTAGATAGAGGATTATTTTCAGCAACAATTTCGCATTGCGAAAAAGATGAAGATAAAAAAATATATGGTGATGAAGAAATCCGATGTAAGCCAAACCCATTAAAAACAAAAGGCATGAAATTTGGCAACTATGATAAATTAAATTCATCTGGCATTGTACCTGAAAACACATTAGTTGAAAATAAAGATGTTATTTTAGGTAAAGTTATTCCTATTAAGCAAAACCGAAATGATAATACTAAACTTATTAAATATACAGATCAAAGTAAGATTTATAGAACACACGAAGAATCATACATTGATAAAAATTATCTTCATCGTAATGGTGATGGTTATGTTATTGCCAAAATTAAAGTTCGAACCTTTAGAAAACCTGTAATCGGTGACAAGTTCTCTTCTAGGCATGGGCAGAAAGGAACGTGCGGTGTAATACTAAAAGAAATTGATATGCCATTTGATGAAAATGGTGAGCGACCTGATATCATAATCAACCCCCACGCGATCCCGAGTCGGATGACTATTGGCCAATTGAAAGAGACCCTGTTAGGTAAAGCATTGTTAGAGTTAGGGCTTTTTGGCGATGGAACCAGTTTTAATGACCTACCTATTAGTAAAATTAGAGAAATATTAAGTGATATTGGTTATGAAAGTCATGGAAATTCCATACTAATGAGTGGATTTACTGGAGAACAAATAGAAACAGATATTTTCTACGGACCAGCACTATATCAGCGATTAAAACATATGGTTAATGACAAACAACATGCAAGAAGTTCAGGACCTATGGTGATTTTAACACGACAACCCGCAGAAGGTCGTGCAAGGGAAGGCGGTCTGCGCTATGGAGAGATGGAAAGAGATTGTATGGTTTCGCATGGTTGTAGTCGTTTTACAAAAAGTCGTTTATATGATTCATCCGATAAATATGTTGTTTATTCTTGTAAGCAATGTGGTATGTTTGCTATATTTAATCCTGAAAAAAATATTCATCTTTGTAATGTTTGTGGTAATAGAACCAATTTTGCTCGATTAAATGTACCTTATGCTTTTAAGTTGCTATCGCATGAGCTAATAACTATGAATATTGCTCCGAGGGTAATTACAGAATAATATATATTAAATTATTATAGAAGAATGCTTTCGGAAATAAAAAATATTATTTATAAAAATAATTTAAATATTAATACAAATTCAGTTAAATTATTTAAGAAAAAACACAATACAGAAAAACGAAAAGAAGAATCTACGAGGATCAGAGAAAAGTATCCTGATAGAATTCCAGTAATTGTTGAAAAATCTTGCTCTTTTTTACCCGATTTAGACAAAACTAAATATTTAGTGCCCATGAATTTAACAGTAGGTCAATTTGTACTAGTTGTTAGGAAGCGCTTAACCCTAGATCCTAGTGTAGGTGTTTTTTTATTTTTTAATAATAATATTATGGCAAATTGTTCTAAACTTATATCGGATTGTTATCACGAATACAAAGATGAAGATGGGTTTTTATATATTAAATATAGTGGCGAAAACACATTTGGATAATTTTTTATTTTGTTATATTATAGTAATGGTAAATACTAGAAAAAAATGTTCATTTCGTTTATTAGAACTTAATCAGGCACAAAAACCAGGACCAACAAATTTGAAAGGAGCAGAAGTATCTCTTGGTAATTCTATCCGTCGCCGTGTTGGAAATAAGCGCCAACAATATAAAGGAAAAGAGGTTACCGTACAACCACCATTGTTTGGACTAAGAAAACAACCTAGAGTAGGCGGAAACTGTGATAATAATTTGGTTTACAGCGCAAATGCGGGAACGGGAACTGATGTAGCTAGATGGAGAACACTATATGGAGGTGCGATTAACACATTTAACAGTAAAAATTGCAAAAAACCGGAGGTTAAGTGTGAATGTGTCCCACAACCATTAACGTGTCCTCCAAGCCAATAATTCCAACAAGGTTGTTAATACCACTCCTGTTGTTAATACAACACCAGGTGTTACCCAACTTCGCGTAATAGGACGATGATGAGATTAAGGAAACATAATATATTATTTTATTAATATTATAATATATTATAATGAATCCATTTTTAGCAGAGTTTTTAGGGACTTTATTCTTTCTTTATGTTATTTTAGCTACTAAATCGCCAATTGCGATTGGTGCTGCTTTAACTGTTGCCATTATGGTGTTAGGACCATATTCCGGTGGAAATTTCAATCCAGCCGTTTCAATTATGATGAGTGCTGCTGGAAAATTGCCTAGTAGCGAACTTATGCCTTACATTCTTGCCCAAGTTGCTGGTGCTTTAGCGGCTTTTGAGTTACATAAACGTGTAAAGTTTTAATTATATAATTTTATATAATCTATATTAATTATATAATGGCAGAAACGAACACTAGCATATTAGATACGGTAAGCAACGCAATGGGTGCAGCCCAGAAGAGAGCCCAGAACACAGTCAAGAAGCTGATGGGAAATCAAGAAGT
>MDTG01175892.1_pt1 | contig 13548 bp, 12 predicted proteins | sample 811421 | NCBI WGS metagenome assembly MDTG01 (sample SAMN05326645, study PRJNA326480) | marine metagenome | isolation source: seawater | place: Pacific Ocean: South East | collected 2011 | reverse complement strand
TGATGGTGCCTCTGTCATAGATGCCATGACTCCGAAAACATGACCATAGTCACCCCCATCCACTCCAACGACATCCACCTCGGTAATTCCTACCGAATTGACATACTGCAAAGATTTAGAGAGGTCACTCATTTCCTGACCCGGCAGAATCTTCATTTTTTCTCTCCATGAAAACTCATCTATTGAATCCATATCGCCTAGGGCTTCAGAAACCTCAAATCCCATCGAGTTGGCTTTGTCAGCCCCCCCATCTACTCCGAAAATTGGCACCCCCTCTTTCAGAGCTCTATCAATAACAGAGTCACTGGGGAGAACTCCATTGCACCAGAGAATACCCTTCATTGCATCACCGCTTTCTAGCAGTCACTTTTCCTTCCACTACCAAATCTACATCTTCTAGCTCGATTGTCGGCTTCAGCATTACTCCTCTGACCTGATAACCTACTCTGGACGTACCTCCAAGTGATGAATTATCTCCGATCGCGACATATGACGACCCTCTTACTACCTGATCCTCTAGCTGACTTCCTGAAAGGTAAGATCTTGCATTCATACCGAAGCCGAACTCTGCAAGAGTACCTACCCTTTCTATCTGCGAGGCTTTTACAGTAGCCCTAACCGAATCCATCTTTGAAATCATACTTTCTGCATGCCCTCCTCCTGAAATATTAATCACATTCCCATTCTCAACCAGGAGAACTACAGGCTCATCGACAATCTCGCCATCTAGGGACCCATCAATTACTATTCTCCCATTCGCAGAGCCTTCCCTAGGAAGAACGAAGACTTTTCCTGTAGGTAAATTTGTTATTTGTCCGGGCCTATTGCAAATCCCATTATCCTCCAATATCCATCTAGCGCCAGTACTGAACGTTAAATCAGTACCAGAAGGAGACTTCACCTTGACGAAAGTCCTCTTCCTCAGTAATGCATTTAGTCCTGAAATCTCTTTTTTCATAGCGCCATAGTCTGCTGTCATGCCACCCTTGGCCAGGATTTCAGAAGTAATTCCTGGCATAGATGCGATCCTTGCATTCTCTCGAGACGCATTTCTTCTCGCCCTTGAGTGGGTCAGAGAGCTCTTAGTAGCTATCAGAACTACGTCTTGCTGCCTCATAAGCTCAGCCACTGGATCAGGAGGCTCAGCTCCCTTCTTATGGGAAGGGGGCATCATCATCAGAAGGACCCTGTCTGTTACCTCTGCGGCCGCTTCATACAGGGATTGCCCCACTTCAGAACACTGTGGATCTGTCACCACAAGAACATGTTCTGATGGCCTAATTTGCATGCAGGTCCTTATTACGGACCTAGAGGCCGTTAACATGGCTTCAGCCATTTCATCAGTATCCGAGGCAATCTCTAGGCTCTCTTCCGCCATCTGCTTCGTACCCCGGACGAGGTCGTCATTCAAGGACACTCCGAATGTCAAATCAACCCAAAGGAGCTTTCAGTATTTGAGGCGACTCACTAACGATAGTGGATTATCGACTTCAAAGGAGGTCATTGTTCAGTCCTGTTCAAGTACTATGTCGAATCGCAAAGCCACAATGGCACTAGGAACAGTAAAGTGGTTTAACTTCACGAAAGGGTATGGATTCATCGAGCAGGAAGAAGGTGACGACCTATTCGTACACAAGTCCCAAGTAGAGGGGCAGATAAGAGAGGGGGACTCTGTAGAGTTCGAAGTTGGAGAAGGTCCAAAAGGACCGAATGCAATTAACGTGAAAAAGGTAGAATGACTGCCTTCAGTACTAATTCAAAACATCTCTGAGATTCTCTCAGCTTCATCCACAACATGGACAATTGATACTCCGCTCCCTCCCCAACCAGTGATAGAGCAGTCCAGTTTGGCCTTAGATATTCTCTTCATGTACCCGGGCTCGTATGATGGGATTGAACATTGGCCAATTTTTTCAAATATCACTGGATCCGTACTAATAAAAATCTCTCTGAGACAATTCATTACCTCTTCTTCATCACCGCCCCAACTTGAAACTGGTACCATAATTCTAAACAGTCTATGGCCGGCAGGAGCTCTTCGCCCAACATGGACGTCGCTTTCATGCAATATCCCACTGATGACTGTATCAGGTTGGGGAAAAAGGGTCCCATAACCAATAGGAATTTTTGTTGTATCAGACTCCCTGTAGCCAACCACGAAAACAGCTACCTCAGAACTCTTTTGTTTTTGCAGGATCCCCGGGGAAGACCAAATAATTGACTCTTTTGAAACTCCAAAAGCCTCCGATATATCTGATAAATTATCATATTCCGTGTGTAGTTGAATACTGACATTAGGCATCTGATTAAGCTTCTCTCCCAACTTATCGATTAGGACCTCCATTCCATTATCAAACGAACCGAATGCACCTTTTTTTGGTGTAAATAAAGGAAAAGTTCTCTTTATTCTCCTGCCCAGTCTTCTGTATCCTAGATTTGGACCTTCGCCAAATTTGGTAATTGAGGGGAATAAAAAGTCTGCATCTACATCGTCCGAGTACCGATTGACAATTCCCAATGTTATGCCATCAGCCATTGATTTATCGGGAATTAACTCCGAAATTGGTAAGCCTCCATGCCTAGATTTTATTATCGATTTTAGCAACTTTATCACACCCATCCTGAAGATAACTCTCCAATCTAGTTTCAGATATTCTCCATCTATGAATAACCATCTTTCCCTTGCTTCTCTCCTTGATTCAAAGAAGCTTTCTCCGAGCTCCAATTCATCTACCAGTCTCCAGAATGCTGGATGTGGGCGGGCTGAACTAACAGCGACATCGCAAAGCCAATCATCACTACTCCACGTTTCTATAACCCCTCCAAGCCTTTCCCCTTTTTCAAGAATCACAACATCTCTTTCTGGATTTTTTTTAGCTATTCGGTACCCGATAGCCATTCCAGACAAACCGCCTCCGACTATTACACTGATTTTTCCGTCTAAAATTGAAGGGTGAACAAGAAGAGGCCTTCTAAGCTCTTGGCCATGTCTAACCCAATCCTCAATACTATATCTCATTGAGAATACCCCATTTATGCCCAATCAATCGGAGATCTAAGAACATCTAACATCTCCTGCTCTGACGAACCAACATCGGGCTCGTGACAATATTTCCAACTAGCAACCTCAGGCAGTGACATCAGAATACTCTCTATTCTTCCATTTGTATTTAGTCCGAATTTTGTACCTCTGTCGTAGACAAGGTTGAACTCAACGTATCTCCCCCTTCTTATTCTCTGCCAGTCTTTGTTTTTTGATTCAAATTCCATATCCTTCCTTCTACTAATTATTGGCAGATAAGAATTAATGAAACCCTCTGCGCAATCTTTCACGAACAAGAAGCACGCATCCTTGCTCATCTCGTTCAATCCATCAAAAAATATTCCGCCGACACCTCTGTGTTCCTTTCTATGTTTTATGAAAAAATACTGATCACAATTCATCTTAAACTTACCATAATCAGCAACTTCGTGTCTGTCACAGATATCTTTGTATGACCCGTGGAAGTGAATCGAATCTTCTTTGAAGAGATAAGATGGAGTGAGGTCTGCCCCTCCTCCAAACCACCAACTACCGGGTTCAGTGCCGTCACCTCTTTCGAAGTATCGATAATTGGCATGAACCGTTGGGGCCATGGGGTTTCTTGGATGAAGCACAAGGCTGATGCCAGTTGCGAAAAACTGCCTTTCGATTCCCTCGGGGATACTTCCGCCAGTAAGATCACTAGAGGCTTCCTCACTAAGGGACCCATAGACCTCGCTGATGTTAATACCCGCTTTCTCGAAAACTGAACCTCCCGAGAATACCCTACTTCTGCCACCTCCACCCTCTTCTCTATTCCAGACATCTTCTCTGTACTCTGAGTTATCCAGAGATCCTACAACCTCGCATATTTCTTCTTGGATTCTACGAATCATTGAGGTCATTTCTTTTCTCATGGGAGATCCCCACAGACAGTCCTGATCACGGTCTTCACGCAATCAATTCTGGCATTTGGTGCAAATCCATGACCTAGATTGAAGATATGCCCGGGCTTATCCCCCGCCTGCTTAATGACCTTCATTGCAGCTTCCTTTGCCATATCAGTTGAACCATGCATTTTTGAGGGATCTAAATTACCTTGAAAAGCCATAATCTCCCCATACCTCTCCCTGTTGACCTTCATATCGTCCCTCCAATCCAGAGAGAGCGCCTGTATGTCCAGGGCTCTCAATAGATTGTGCAAGTGGCCTGATCCTTTGGCATAGTGGATAAGAGGAGTGAACTTATTTGATCTCTCTCTGAATACCTCGATTGCTTTCTCAGTGGCTGGCAAGGATATATTCTGATAATCATCTTTGGAGAGCAGACCAGCCCATGTATCAAAAATCTGTACAACATCTGCGCCTCCATAATTCACCTGGTCTGCAAGTAAGTCTCCAACAACTTCACCGATTTTCATCAGAAGTTTCTTTGACTCTTCAGGATTTGAAGAGACTAATGCTCTAGCTTTGTTGAAGTCTTTGTCACCAGTTCCTCCGGAGAGGAGATACATGCATATTGTCCAAGGTGATCCGACGAAACCTATTTTTGCCTTGACAGAACCTATTTGTTCCTCAATTGCTTTGAGCCCGTTCGCGGCCCAAGGTGCGTGTTTTCTGGAACTAAATCTAGTCCAATCGTCTACGTCTTCGAAGCTGAAAGGATCAATCCGGATCCCTCCTCCATATTCCACTTCATATCCTAGGCTTGGTAAAGGTGTAAGGATGTCACTGAATACAATCGCGGAGTCAATCTGTTTGTACCTAGTGATCGGCTGTATTGATATCTTTGAACATAAATCTGTGTCCTTGCATCTTTCCCAAAAGGAATGATCTTTCGCTATTTCCCTATATTCAGGGAGATGTCTACCGGCCTGACGCATAAACCAAATTGGAACCCTGTCAACCTCCTGAAGAGATAGAGCCGCATTCATCCTCTCCAATCCATTCATGCTGGAACCTCCAGTTCTGTTAAGACCTCGTCCAATGCTTCTGCAAGACCGATTACATGCTCCTCACTGTGAGATGTAGAAAGAAAACCTATCTCGTATGAAGACGGTGCCATCATATATCCTCTCTGCAGGAGTCCATCATGCACGTCGGCGTAAAGTTTCGAGCCTTCACTGGGAATTTCATCAGACCGACGAGGCGGGGGGCCAGAACCAGGTGAGAGCCAGAACAGACTTCCTATCCTCACCAATCTCATTGGGAATGAATGTTTTTGCAAAACGGATAGGATCTTACTTTCAAGTAGTTCTCCAAGCCTTTCCAGTAATTCATATGCATCGTCACTGAGAAGGTCAATCGTGGCGACTCCAGCGGCCATAGCAAGTGGATTACCAGACAGGGTACCAGCCTGATAAACTGGTCCAATTGGAGATAAAACATTCATTATTTCCTTTGATGCCCCATATGCTCCAACTGGTAAACCTCCTCCAATGACCTTCCCCAATGTAGTAATATCTGGCAATACACCTATATGTCCAGCATAACCGCCAACGGGAAATCTAAACCCACTAATGACCTCGTCAAAAATCAACAAGGATGCATGTCGATCGCACAGATTCCTCAATTTTTCTAGATATGCTTTCCTCTGTATCAATAATCCATTATTTGCGGGAAGAGGCTCAATTATGACAGCAGCTATGTTCTCTCCAATGTCATTGAAAACAAAGTCTAAAGCATCTTCATCATCGAGCGGCAGTACAATTGTTGTTCCGGAGGTGGCATCAGGTACTCCAGGGCTACTCGATATGCCGAAAGTTGCTAAACCACTTCCCGATTTAACAAGCAATGAATCTACATGTCCATGATAACATCCCTCAAACTTCACTATTACATCCTTTCCCGTGTACCCTCTGGCGAGTCTGATTGCACTCATTACAGCTTCTGTACCAGATGAGACAAATCTCACCAGATCTATGTATGGAAACCTCCTTTTTACCCTCTTGGCTAGTTCAATCTCACCTATATGGGGGGCTCCAAATGAGGTTCCTTTTGCCATTGCCTCACTGACCCTTTGGATGATTTCAGGATGTGCGTGACCATGTACCAATGGTCCCCATGATTGAACGAAATCGACGAGATTATTCCCATCAGCATCTTCTACAATAGCCCCAGAAGCACTATTGAAGTAGATTGGATTTCCGTGGACAGATTTGAATGCCCTAACAGGAGAGTTCACACCTCCAACAAGGTGACTGCTAGCCTCTTGGTGAAGACGGTCTGAATTACTTCTGTCCACGTTCATCACCCCAATAATCTAGCTGAGAATGCCTCTCTTGCGTGGTAGGTTACAATAATATCAGCCCCAGATCTTGCAAATGAGGACAGGATTTCAACGATCATTTGTCCTCTGCTCTTGTTATCGGAGTATGTTTTGTGGACCATCGAGTACTCTCCACTAACATTGTACACTGCAACAGGCCTCAAAACTTTATCAGAAACGACCTTCAAAACGTCTAGATAAGGTAATCCAGGCTTGATCATAATAATATCAGCTCCCTCCTTCTCGTCTTGAAGTGCCTCCAGAATAGCTTCATCATAACTAGATCTGATATCCATTTGGTGACTTTTTCTATCTCCGAATTTTGGGGATGACGAGACAGCGTCACGGAATGGGCCATAGAATGAAGATGCATACTTCACTGAGTATGAAAGAATCCCAGTTTCATGAAAGTCGCGCTCTTCGAAGGCACTTCTGATCTCTCTTACCCTGTTATCCATCATATCGGACAGGGAAACATAATCAACCCCGGCCTCAGCATTAGAAATTGCTATTTTCACCAATTCTTTTACTGATTCGTCATTGGCTATTTTTTCCCCTACTATGACTCCGCAATGCCCATGATCAGTGCCAGTACATAGGCAAACATCAGAGAAAATAACTATTTCATTTCCATGTCTGTTTCTCAGCTCTCTTATTGCACGATTGAGAGGCGAATCAGACTTCGAGGCGTTTGTTGCCATTGGATCCTTCAAATTCTCATCCATTACATAGAACAACATATGTGCCGTCAATCCCATTTCCATATCTCTTCCGATGGTATCAATCAATATGTCAACCGACTGTTTGAAAATCCCTGGCATATCCTCTATCTCTTCACTTCGCGATTTCCCAGATACTACAAAGTGGGGTTGTACAAGGGAAAGGGCAATTTCCCGAGAATAAATCAGATCCCTTCTCGAAGGAGTGAACCGATTGATTCTAAACCTCATTTTTTCGCCCCCTATTCTCATCCCACCAAATACTAACACTTTCGGTCACTGAGCCATCTAGCACCACTAACTGAGACTTGTTAAATCTCTCTATCTTTTGAATTTCTGTTTTAGTGGTTGTACCCATGCAGAATACTGTACTAGGCACAGCCAGCTCGTTTTTATCCCAAGACCTCGCGGAGCTGGGGGAAGAAATTAACAATACATCGTCTCTATCTATTCCATCTAAATTTACATCCCTCCGTGAGTTTTCATATCCAATCCAAGAATCTACAATATATCCGAACTTCTTGAGATTGTTCTTCATGCGTTCATTACCAACGCTAGATCTCGGTATGAGTAGTTTGACTGTTATCGGAATATTCTCCCTGATATACCTTTCAAGCTCTTTCGAGCTCCCGGCATTTGCGCATATTGAGGCAGGGTTTCCATTCTGGAAACACGATCTCGCCGTACCTGCCCCCATTGCAAGCCACTGAATTTTCGCGAGATCTGGGATATGGTCAACCATCTTTGAGGCGCATCTTGATGCAAACGGGGAAGTGAGGACCATAATTGGCCACTCATCTCTGGGGAGGGAAGTATCAAGATTGAATTCTGGCCAGTTTTTCCTAATTTCTGTCAGCTCTATTACGGGGATATTTATGACCTCGATTCCTCTATTACTGAGTTTATTTCCCATTCTCTCCGAATTCAAAGTAGAGATTAATTTCGATGAGGATTTCAATAAAGGCATTTCTATGGATTTCGATAAAGCCTCTGATTTGAAAACGGAACCATTTTTGTCAATTCGCGAAAGCTCAAAGGTACTTCCGAAGGAATATTGCTCCCTCCAGTTCTCAGGTGCCATGTATCCATATGACTCGCCGTTCAAACATTCCACTCCAACGGGCGATTTACATCCTCCTCCCAGGGATCTCAGGATTCTACGTTCTTCAGTTACTGAAGATTCTGTCGGATAATGGTTGAGTCTCTCCCTGGCCCATGCTAACTCTTCAAATCTCTCTGTCAAACAATGCACGGTAATCGCACCCTGACCGGGTGCGGTAGGCCAATCATCTGGACATATTCTCATTGCATAGATATCATTGCTTCCCTCCGGAAGTGCATTGAGGGCCCCCAGCCTCTGTAGTCCTGCCTCCGCGAGAATAATTGCCTCAATTCTTCCCTCCAACAATCTTCGAATCCTGGTTTCCACTCTTCCCCGTATTGCCAACGGGATAACATCATCCCTCCTGGAGAGGAAAAAAGACTGCCTCCTTACAGACGAGGTTCCTATCCTACCGCCCTTTGGAAATGCTTCCAAGACCTCATTTAGGCCATTGGAATTAGATGAACTCATTACTTCTATTAATCTCTGAGATCCCTCAGCTTTGAACGAGAAAAGGATAATATCCGAAGTTGCCCCCCTTTCCAGATATGCTAAAGTTGAGATTCTGCCATCGTGATTTACTGGGACATCTTTACTAGAATGTACTGCTATATCGATCTCTCCGAGAATCAATTTCTCATCGACTGATTTCACAAACTGTCCGATATTATCAGAAAGATTACCCCCCAAGGATAAATCACCACTGGATTTAATCCCAATTATGTCTACTTTGTTTTCACGATCAACTAACTTTTTTGCAACTAGGTCTGCTTGCCACATAGCTAACTTGGATGTTCTACTCCCAAGCCTAAGTTTATTCAAGCGCTGGCCCCCAAGAGATTGTCTAAGCTACTCAACCGGACCATCTCTCCCGTGACGTCAACTGAAATTTCTGAAAGTACACTTGAATTGATATCCCTGTCCGTGTTCATTACCATATTCTCAAGCTCATAACTACTGAATGAACTCTCTCGATTACATATCCAGGTTGCAATTTCCTTTGAGAAAGCTCTCATCTGAGATGCTTCGGACTCCTGACATTCTAGGCACTCCCATTCTTCTGATTTAGACTCAAGAGTTGAGTATACATGCGCCCTAAATCTGGATTGTGTACGTCCATTCAATGCTTTCATGAACCTTTCTTCTATTGACTCAATGATCTTATTTCCAGAATCTACAGTCTTTTCATATTCCCAATCTCTCCCTAGCTTGTGAGCCGATCTTATCCAGTACTCCATGTCCATCAGGCTCCTTTTGTTGTTAACGCCTGCCTTGTCTATTGAAGGTGGCCATGAAAAGTCCATAACTTTCGCTTCATCAGATACAGGAAGAGGATTTTGCTTACCGAACGTTGGAAAGGTATTTCTTATTGTCGAAATGACGATTGAAGGATTTTCTTTCCCATCCCAATCTTCGAAACTTACAAAATTGATTGCATTATTTAGTTCGGGGGTTCTCTTAGATGATTTTTTCTTTGATCTTGTCACGACATGAATGTCTTTTTGACCCATGTCGATCAAAACTTCTACTGCCTTTCTGCCCATCGAACCATAACCAATAACAGTTATTGAAACCTCATCATCTCCACTTATCGCTTCCTCGATGGCCGTGGTGCCTAAGCTAATCATTGATTCAGGCGTCTTGGTGAATCCCAGCTCCTTCCTCAGTCTTCGGTTTGCGGCAACAGCGTGGTCAAGGAAAGTAGCATTGTGGGTGCTTATGAGATCTGATTCCTTATGCCAAGATATCGCATCTCTGAACTGGCCCATGACCTGGAGCTCTCCTATTATGAACGAATCTAATCCCGAGCAAATCTTGACTAGATGTCTCCATGCTTCCATTCCAGTGAGCTTGTCAAATGGCGCGGAGTTTAGATTGGAATTCTGAAGAACACTATTTGTTAGGTTATCAACAGTACAACCAAACCCCACGAAGAGAACCCTGTTACAAGTTGAAAACTCAAATACGTCACAACCAGATATTTGAGATATTTTCCTAATGTATGAGTATCTGGCAGACTCGCTCATGCCCTCGCTTGTTAAACTCTTTACAAACTCTATGTTTTCATTGGATAATCTCATACCTATCATCGAAATATCATTGATTCTATTCGCTGTATGGGCATTTTCACTAGGCTGATCCATCTGCTCTTGGATACGACTGAAGTCAAAGGTTACACTCATCGCATCCACCTAGGTTACACTACTGTCGTTTCCTCATGCCCACAGTATATGAACATCTTTTTTCTTAATTCTGCATCCAAGATTTTTCTTTTCCTTTCATTCGTGGTTGAAATGATGCAGGAGTGACGCATATTCGCCTTCCTATTATTTACATGAATGATTGGATTTTATCCATGGAGCAGAGTTTGGACCTACAGATCGCCGTCTTGATTTTTCTTGGCGGAACAAAGAACCTCGTCTCTGAGAAGGAACATGGAGGCGCTGAAAGAATGATTGAAGATGAGGAAATAGAGAGTGATCCATCAAAAACCCATACATTCGGTAATACAAGATCATTTGGTTTTACGGCCTCTTTGTCACGGCTAGGTTTTTCCAAGATATGCCAAACAGTAGTTTAAGAACTTATTTTATCAGCGTTAATAATGCAAGTTGGGGGCACTCCGACAATCCGCAGAATTTCAGTTACTGTCCGAAAAAATTGAGTTAATTTGAGTGATAAGATGACCGTTAATTACACACCACTAAAACGCAAGACAAAAGTCGTATTTGTTCAGCTTGGATCACCTGAAAGTCCGACACCAAAAGCCCTGAGAAAATATCTGAGGGAGTTTTTGGGAGATCCAAGATTGATAGACCTTAACCCATGGCTATGGAAAATAATACTGAACTTTTTCGTCTTGCCTTTTCGCCCAAGAAAATCAGCAAAATTGTATGAGAGAATTTGGGATGGGGAGAATTTCCCACTAATTACCAACACAGTAGAGTTTACAGAAAAAGTAAGAGAGTATCTTGAGGATTTAGATCCCGAGGGTTATGTCGAGGTCAACCATGCATTTCTGCTGTCTCCTCCTTATGTTGACGAGGTTTACGACAGCTGGGAGGAAGATCTCAGAAACGGAAAGGGTGCAACCAAGCTATTGGTAATACCAATGTTCCCACAATATTCCGAAAGTACAGTCGCGTCTGGGATAGATTCCCTAGCTAAGGAATTATCAAAAAGAGTAAAAATACCTACATTCGAGGTGATTACAAATTTTCACCGAACACATGCTTTCATAGACAACTCGGTTAGAATGATCGACTCAAAATTGGAGGAACTGAACTCAGAAGGGGTAAACGTGGACAGACTCATTCTTACTTTCCATGGCATGCAAAAGAGACGTGTGGTAGAAAAGGGAGATGACTACTACCGCCACTGCTACGAAACCTTCAGGCTGATTGTCGACAGGCTTCAACAAATCGAATCAGATAAGGCAATGATGACTTTCCAAAGTAAATTTGGATCCGAAGAGTGGATAACCCCGTATACTGAGGACACGGTAGAAGAACTAATATCTGGCGGTGACCAGCACATACTCGTATACTCTCCCAGCTTTGTAGTCGATTGCTTAGAGACCACCGACGAGCTAGGATATGAGCTAGCGAAGGATGCGAAGGAGTGGGGAGGCACCATCCATACTGTGGATTGCCTGAATGTAGAAACTGATTGGTGCAAGGACTTCGCGAAATACACATTTACCCAGGCGGAGGGATCGGCTCAAGATAAGGAAAATATAGAGTACCAATTAGTTTCTTCAGACTACGAAGATATGCCCCCGCTGGTTATGGAAGAGCCTAGATTTTCAGCTTCAAAAGAGGTTTTCCATCACACACTAGATAAAGACTAATCGAAGCTTCTATCTGAACCTTATCGGCCTGCCCGACGATCCAGGGTCCGCGACAGCTACTCCTCTTAGAGGCCCACTAGGATTTCTTTTGTGAACTATCTTCCCATCTACAATTGTGTAAATTGGCCAGCCTGTCAGCTCCCTGCCTGCGTATGGGGTCCACCCAACCCTGGTCCAAGTGTCAGAGTCATTTATGACTCGTCGTGTTTCCAAATCCACCAGAGTCAGGTCACCATCATATCCCTCAATCAGAGAGCCCTTGTTTCTCATTCCATAGACTCTGGCCGGTCCTGCACACATCCAATTAACAACATCAGAAACGCTACACTTGCCATCCATAGCGTGCGTCATCATTACCGGTAGAGATGTCTCAACTCCGGGCATTCCAGCTGGTGCCTGAGGGTATCCCACTGATTTTGATTCCAAGGTATGCGGAGCATGATCAGTCACAACACAATCAATCGTACCGTCTTTCAGCCTCCTCCAAAGAGCATCCCTATCCTCAGTATATCGAATCGGAGGATTCATCAAAGCTCGAACTCCTAACTCCTCAACATCATCTTGGTCGAAGGTAAGATGTTGGGTGCAAACCTCAGTGGTTATCAGATCTCCTTTATTCGAAGACAGCCAATCAGCTTCAGCACCACTGGTTAGGTGTACTATGTGAAGTCTGTGATCATGATCTTTAGCAAGTGCAGAGGCCCTCTTAGTCGCAATCAGTGCGCACTCTACATCCCTGCACTCAGCGTGTGCTGCAATGTCCTTCCTGCTGGCAAATTGAGGAATTCTTGAGCGGAGCCTATTTTCATCTTCAGCATGAGTGGCAATTACTCCTCCCGTATTAGCGAAAATGTCCTCAAGATGTCTTTGCTCATGAACCAATAAATCACCAGTACTGCTTCCCATAAATATCTTGATACCACAAACTCCCTGCATTCCTTCTACACTTTGTAAATCAGCGGTATTGTTCGCAGTTGCCCCAATGAAGAAGCCATGATGAGTCACAGCTTTCCTCGAAGCCAAGGACAGCTTCTCTTTCAATGCAGTTCGATTGACAGCGTTAGGAAGTGTGTTAGGCATATCAAGAAATGAGGTAATGCCCCCAGAAGCGGCCGCTCTACTTCCACTTTCCAAATCCTCCTTATCGGGATGCCCGGGATCCCTAAAGTGCACATGAGGGTCAATAGCTCCAGGGAGTAGGTGTAATCCGTTCCCATCAATAACTATCTCCCCAGAAACAGGATCAATAACTCCATTGGGAGCGATAGTTGTGATTATCCCATCGAAAACCCGCAAATCTCCCTGGACAATTCCATTGGGGAGGGCCATCATCGAATTTTGAATTAGAAGGCCCCCGCTCATGACGTCACCACCTCCTCCTAGGGACGCTACCTCATCACCATTGCCATGATAAAATATCAGAGCATGAGGTTGTGTTCATATATTCCCAGTGCGCCGGAATGGCAACGGGTTGGAGTAGTCAGGTTATCTCGTCGGGCTCATAACCCGGAGATCGGTGGTTCAAATCCACCACCCGTTACCAATACTAAATGTAAAGTGAAAGTGAAAAAACGTAGCACTGAACTCA
>MDTG01404172.1_pt1 | contig 13549 bp, 10 predicted proteins | sample 811421 | NCBI WGS metagenome assembly MDTG01 (sample SAMN05326645, study PRJNA326480) | marine metagenome | isolation source: seawater | place: Pacific Ocean: South East | collected 2011 | reverse complement strand
GTCCAGGGCGGCGGCTTCAGCCGACGTCCTGGGCGAGCTTCGGAGCGCAGGCGGAACGCTCGGCGCCAGCCGAGTGTGAGCCGGAGCGGGGTCCCGCGGGCCCCGTCCCCTCCCCCCGTGGCGGAAGAGCGACTGGGGTGGACGAGCAGTAGGCGGCGAGCAGCAGGCAGACGAGCGACTGGGGTAGACGAGCAGCAGGCGGACGTGCCGCACTCGGACAACTCGACGAGCTTGGTGACCTGCGGGCAGGGGCAGGGGCACGGGCAGGGGCACGGGGCGTACGAGGCCGAACGTGCTCGGACAGCTCGACGAACTGGGTGACCTGCGGGCACGGGCAGGGGCAGGGGCACGGGGCGCTACGCCTGAAGGGGTCGCTCCGCGGACCCCCTTCAGGCGTAGCGCTTGGGCAGCTCCTTCGCGACATCGCCCATACGCGTGAACGCCTTGATGTACCGGAGGATCTTCAGCTTCGACCCCTCGAGCTGGTAGTCCGGCGACGTGATCACGTCGATCACGCCGACCTCGCCCTTGTCGAGCTTCACCCAGAAGTCGAAGGGCGCCGTGCTCCGGCCGAGCGTCGTCGCCTTGTCGAAGGGCCGGTCGCGGAGCGACGAGGGCGCGGGCTCCTCGGCGAACTCCGCGCAGCTCACGCGGCCGCGATCGATCTGGTAGGCGACGAGCACGTCCGTCCCGCGCGGCGTGTCCAGGCAGCGGAGCACGATCGTCTGCTCGAGGCTCCGCGACGCCTTCTGAAAGGCCGGGTCCTTCGAGAGCGCGTCGATGAAGACGTCGGTGAAGCCAGGGGTCCAGTAGACGGGCAGCGCGTCGCTCATGCGCCTGATCTACCGCGGCCCCCCGCCGGGGTCACCGAAAACCCGGGACGAAGCGGAGCGACGACACGGGAGCAGGAGCCGGTGAAACGGGCCTGCTCGGCGCCCTCCGACACGTACCCAGCGGATCTTTCCGCCCTCGCCGCGCGAGCCCTCGAAAAGCGCGAACCAGTTGTGAGCGCACGCCTTTCCGGCGCGCCCGGCCTTCGTTAGGCTGCGGCCGCTTCGGAGGTCTTTGCATGGCGCGTTCTTTCTTGGTTTCCACCTCTCTCTTCTGTGGGCTGGTCGTCGCCCTCGGCGGTTGCTCCAAGAGCTCCACCGTCGATGACGACGCAGGCATCACGTTCGACGCGAGCCGACCCGACGGCGCGGTCGGCGGCGACGACGGCTCCGTCGGCGACGACGACGCAGGCGGCGGCGAGGATCCCTTCTGCGGGGACGGCACGACCGATCCCGGCGAGGACTGCGACGACGGCAACATGGAGGACGGCGACGGCTGCTCCGCCGAGTGCACGGTCGAGTCCGAGTGCGGCAACGGCCGCCTCGAGGCCGGCGAGTCCTGCGACGACGGCAACACGGAGGACGGCGACGGCTGCTCCGCCGAGTGCACCCGCGAGGCCTTCTGCGGCGACGGCACGGTCGACGAGGGCGAGGTCTGCGACGACGGCAACAACCGCTCCGGCGACGGCTGCCGCTCCGACTGCCAGTCCGACGAGACCTGCGGCAACGGCATCCGCGACACGCAGGTCGGCGAGGTCTGCGACGGCACGCCCGGCTGCGCCGACGACTGTCTCTCGATCCTGATGTGCGGCGACGGCGACCTCGACGAGGGCGAGACCTGCGACGACGGCAACACCGACGTCTTCGACGGCTGCGGCGCCGAGTGCCAGGAGGAGATCTCCATGGTGCTCAGCTCGCTCCTCATCGGCGGCCGCACCGTGGGCTGCGACTTCAGCGGCGACGGCGCCCCCGACAACCGCTTCGCCATCGCCCTCGGCCCGCTCGTCGCGCTCGCCAACGACATGTTCCTCGGCTCGGCCATCGAGGACGGCGACCTGATCCTCCTGCTCCACTTCCTGGGGCTCGACGACGTCTCCGGCGCCAACGACGACTCCTTCTCCATCGCCTGGCTCCCGGGTCAGGACGCGGACGACGACCCGAGCAACAACCTCACGGGCTCGGGCGAGTTCCGCCCCGACCCCATGGGTCTCGACGCCATGGGCCGCCCGCTCGCGAGCTTCGAGAGCGAGGTCATGTCGCGGGCGCTGACCGGCGGCCCGGAGGACATCGAGCTCCCCATCGGCTTCCTCCCGATCGAGCTCAAGCAGGGCCAGATCAACGGCACGACCACCGCGTCCGGCGGCGAGCTCGACGGCATCGACGACGGCCTGCTCTGCGGCGCCGTGCCCGCGTCGACCATCTCCTTCCTGCCGAACCTCATCGACATGTTCGGCGGCGAGCCCGCGCCCCCCTGCGACGGCTCGACCACCGGCACGAACCTCGCGGACGTGCTCGTCGGGGGCACGCCGCGCGGCTTCCTCCTCCCGCTCCGCGGCGCCCAGCCGGACGTCGACCTCGACGGCGACGGCCTCGAGCGCTTCCAGGTGGACCGCACCGGCCCCGACGGCTGCCAGCCGGTGATCACGGCGTGCATCGACGGCGACGGGACGCGCGTCGAGGGCCGGGACTGCGTGATGGACATGCGCTTCGAGGACGGCTGGTCCGCCGCCTTCGAGTTCGAGGCCGTCCGCGCCATCCTGCAGCCGCCCACCGACGGCGGCGGCATGTGAGCCGACGCCCCGACCCCCTGCCCCTGCCGGCCTGAAGAGGACCCGGTCCACGAACGGGGCACTGACAACGCGAGACGGCCCCTTCCTCTCCCGGAGAGGAAGGGGCCGTCGCGCGTCGAGAGCGCGTGGGCATCACCTGGCCGGCCTCTCCGCGAACGCGGCATGGACCGCCGACGCCTGCGACAGCACGGAGAGCGGAGAGCGGAGAGCATCCCGACCAAAGGGAGGGATCACCCGTGCTCGGAGGCCCCGAAGAGACCCGGCCTGGCGAGCGGGGCCGCATCCAGCCGCCGGCGCGCCCCGCCTCCTGCGCCCACGCGCGACGCCCCCGACGCTCCGGCGAGCACTTCGCGCGTGAATGCCGTACTCTCCGCGCCGATAGCTTGGCTCGTGCGTACCGCGTGGGGGGTCCCCGAGGTCGTCTCGAGCCTTCGAGTGGAGAGGTCGCGTCGTGAAGCAGCTGGTGATGATGGTGGTGATGGTGGGGCTCCTGCCCGCGTGTGGCTCGGACGATCGTCGCCCGACCCGCGGAACCGGAGAGGACGGCGGCACGTCGACGATGAGCGACGGCGGCCTGGTGTCCCGCCCCGACACGGGCCCGTGCACGCCGACCGAGGAGAACACGCCCGAGACCTGCTCCGACGGCGTCGACAACGACTGCGACGGCCGCTGGGACTGCTCCGACGAGACCTGCTCCGGCGTCGGCTCCTGCCCGGTCTGCGGCAGCGTCGACACCATGCTCGGCGCGCCGCTGGCGCTCCCGGACGGCGTCGGCAGCGGCACCTGCACCAGCGACGCGGACTGCTCCGCGGCGCAGAGCTGCTTCAACCTGGGCGAGGACCCGATCTTCGGCGGCACCACGCAGGAGTGCCGCGAGTCCTACCGCTCCAGCCTCGACTTCATCGGCTTCAGCGCCGACGCGGTCTTCGCCGATCCCAGCGACATCGTCTCGGTCTGCGTGACGATGGAGCACTCCTGGGTGCGCGACCTCGAGATGCGCCTCGAGGCGCCGAACGGCCAGTTCGTGCGGCTGCAGGCCTTCCTCGGGCGCGAGGGCGGCGAGCTCTACCTCGGCGAGGCCGACGACTGCGACAGCGCGAGCAGCCCCGAGCCCGGCACGGGCGCGACCTACTGCTGGACGCCCACCGCGACCCGCGACGCGATGTTCGACTACGCGAACGCCGGCGGCGCCGTCGACAGCGTCCCCGACTGCTCCGGCGGGACCGCCGACTCCCTCCCGCCCGGCGACTACGGCACCTCGGACCCGTGGACGAACCTCGTCGGCACGCCCATGAACGGCACCTGGACCCTCTCCGTCACCGACCTCTGGGGCGCGGACAACGGCTACATCTTCGAGTGGTCCATCACCTTCAACTCGCGCAACGTCGAGGACTGCTCCTCCCCGCTCATCTGAGCGAACGCGAGACGACGAAGAAGCCCGCCCACCCCGGCGGGCTTCTTCGTTCCGTCGACGCTCCCACCACCTACGCAGCCCTCACGCCGATCCGGCCCCGTTCGAAGCGGTCTCCGCTGCTCCCCTCGACATCGCGCCGCGCAGGCCCACCCTGCCGCGCATGCCCGACGTCCGACCCATGCGCGCGAGCGAGGCCGCCACGCTGAAGCGCGTCCGGCTCGCCGCGCTCCGGGACAGCCCGGCGTTCTTCGGGCGCCCCTTCGCCGAGGAGGCCGCCTTCGAGGACGCCGTCTGGGAGAAGCGCGTCGCGTCCAACGCCGCCGGCTCGGAGACGGCGGGCTTCTTCGCCGAGCGCGCGGGCGCGGTGGTCGGTCTGGTCGTCGGGGTCGACGCCCCCGACCGCGACGCCGTCGCGCTCAACGCCCTCTGGGTGGCCCCCGAGGCCCGCGGCCTCGGCTTCGGCGCCGCGCTCGTCGACGCCGTCGTTCGCTGGGCCCGCGAGAGGGGCCGCGCCTCCGTCGAGCTCTGGGTCACGGAGGGCAACGCCGGGGCCAGCGCCCTCTACCACCGCGCCGGCTTCCGCCCCACCGGCCGCGTGCTCCCCCACGAGCACATGCCCGCCCTCCGCGAGCACGAGCAGCGCCTCCCGCTGGGGCGCTGAGTCGCTCGGCGCGTGGCGGAACGAGGAAGCCCGCCGGGGACCGCGGACCATCCGCCCGGCACTCGCGCACCGTCCTCGTGCACGTTCACGTCGGCGTCGGCGTCGGCGTGCACGATGGGCGGCCGTGTCCAGGAGCGGGAGGGGCGCGAACCCCCGCGGGATTCCCCGAATCCCGCCTCCGCGGCCGGCGTCAGTCGGACGCGCCGAAGACCGCGTCGCTCAGCTCGCTCAGCGCCTCGTGGGGCAGGTCGAGGCGCTCCGCGTCGGCGATGTACTGCGCCATCAGCCGCTTCGTCTGCTCGCGCACCTTCGTGAAGTGGTAGCGGAGGTAGACCTCGAGCTCGAAGGGCGCGGCCACCGGCGCCACCCAGGTCGCCAGCTTCATGGTCGGCCCGGTGATCAGCGAGAGCGCCCACGGCGGCGCCTCGCCCACCTGCGCCTCGGTCACCTCGCGCGCCTCCGCCGACGCCCGCGCCGCCCGCTTCGCCCAGGGCCCCTTGCGCATGCCCGCGAGCTTCCAGCCGGCCCCCTCGAGCGCCGTCATCGTCGGCATCAGCGTCGCCGACCCGTACGCCATCAGCGCCCGCGTGTTCGCGTGCACCTCCGCCGGGCAGCCGCCCGCCGTCAGGAGCTTCACCACGCCCGCCGCGTCCGGCCCGCTGAAGGGCGAGGGGCTCGGCAGGAAGTAGGCGACCCCCGGCTCCTCGACCTCGCCCTCCACGAGCGGCGCCTGGTAGGCCACCATCGCGATGCCGCCGTCGACCATCTGATGCGGCGGCACGTGCTCCGCGAGCCGCTCCGGCACGTGCAGCCCCGGCTGGAGCGGCACCACCGTCGCCTCGCCGGCGTTCGCCAGCACGGCCGCGATCGTCCCGCCCTCCGCGAGCCCGGCCTCGAGCGCCGTCGTGCTCACGCAGATCCAGATCTGCTCGTAGCTCTTCGCGGCCACCTCGGCCGGATCGCAGAGCACCGCCTCCGGCTCGAAGATGTGCTGCTCGCGCTTCTTCTTGCCGCACATTCGGTACAGCCGGTAGCCGCCCTTCGCCTCGGCCGCGTACTTCGGCTTCACGAAGACGTCGACCTTCGCGCCGCCCCGCTGCATGTGCAGCGCGTAGACCTGCCCCACGGCCCCGGCGCCCACCACCAGCACCCGCGGCGCCGGCGCCGAGCTCCGCCCCTTCTGGTCGATCCCCTTCACGACGAGCTGCCGCCGCCGCTGTCGCGGACGCCGTAGCGCTTGGCCAGCTCGCGGAGGTGGTAGCGGGTCAGCCCCGCCGCCTGCGCGCTCCGCGTGATGTTGCCGCCGTGCTTGTCGAGGAGCGCCTTCAGGTAGGCGGCCTCGAAGGTGTCCAGCACCTTCTGCTTGGCCTCCTTGAAGGGCACGTCCTCCTCCACGAACTGCTCGGCCGTGCCCCCCGGGAGCGGCTGCGCCGGCGTCTTCTGCGAGCTCGGCATCAGGTCGCGCACGCCGAGCTCCATCCCGTCGGACATCGCCGCGGCGCGCTCGATGGTGTTCTTCAGCTCGCGCACGTTGCCGGGCCAGGGGTAGCCCTTGAGCCGCGTCATGGCCTCGGGCGTCACGCTGAACTGCTTGTCCGGCTCGTCGGGGAAGAGGCGCCGCGCGAAGTCGGCGAGGAAGGAGTCGACGAGGAGCGGCACGTCCTCGGGCCGCTCGCGGAGAGCCGGCAGCTCCACCTGCACCACGCTGAGCCGGTAGTAGAGGTCCTCGCGGAAGGTCCCCTCGTTGACCATCTGCCGGAGGTCCCGGTTCGTCGCCGCGACCACCCGGCAGTGCACGGGGATCACCTTGTCGCCGCCGACCCGCTTCACCTCGCGGTTCTCGAGCACGCGGAGGAGCTTCGGCTGGAGCGCCAGGTCGAGCTCGCCGATCTCGTCGAGGAAGATGGTCCCCGCCTCGGCCTGCTCGAAGCTCCCCTTGTGCCGATCGGTCGCGCCCGTGAAGGCGCCCCGCTCGTGCCCGAAGAGCGTCGACTCGATCAGGTCCTTGGGGATCGCCGAGCAGTCCTGCACCACCAGCGGGTGCTCGGCCCGCGGCGAGGCCTGGTGGATGGCCCGCGCGACGAGCTCCTTGCCCGTGCCGGTCTCGCCGCGGATGAGCACGGTCAGGTCCGCCGCCGCGACCTTCTCGAGCACGGCGAAGATCTCGCGCATGCGCACGCTCTTGCCGACGAGGTCGAAGAAGCGGTCCTCGCCGCTGAGCTCGATCTCCACCTCGCCCTGCTCGGGCTGGAAGCGGATGCGCGTCTGGCCGATCGCGATGACCGTGCCCGGCTTGATCCAGACCTCGCGGATCCGGAGGTCGCCGACGCGCGTGCCGTTGGTCGACTCGAGGTCCTTGAGCAGGAAGCCGCGCTCGGTCGCGATGACCTCCGCGTGCGTGCCGCTCACGGCCTTGTCCGCGAGGACCAGGTCGCAGATCACCGAGCGCCCGAGGGTCACGCGCTCGCGATCCATCACGAGCTCCTTGCCCGCGTCCGGGCCCTCCTCGACGCGCAGCTTCGCCTTCTTCAGGCGGCGCTTGGTGGCCTTCTTGTCGACGAAGATCGTGGTCAGGCCGGGGTTGTCGCTCACGCCTCTCCCTTTGCTGCTCCGGCGCCCTCGGGCGCCGCGAAACGGGTCGCGTTCCGGGCCGCTGCCTCGACCCGGCTCACGCGCGGGCCTCGCTGGGCGCCGCCTCGCCCCCCCGGGCGGCGTCCTCGCGGATGGCGCGGATGGCCCGCGCGTAGCTCTCCGGGGCCGGCTCGCCCTCGGGCGCATCCTTCGCCGCGCCGAAGACCGCGCTCCCGGCGACGAGCATGGTCGCGCCGGCCTCGGCCACCTGCCGCGCCGTGCCCGGCGCTACGCCCCCGTCGACCTCGATCTCGAAGTCGAAGCCGCCCGCGTCGCGCATGCGCCGGAGGCCGGCGATCTTCGGGAGCACGTCCGGGAGGAAGGCCTGACCGCCGAAGCCCGGGTTCACGCTCATCACGAGCACCAGGTCCAGGTAGGGCAGCACGTAGCGGAGCCCGTCCTCGGGCGTGTGCGGGTTCAGCGAGACGCCGGCCTTGCAGCCCCGGTCGCGGATCTGCTGGAGCGTGCGCTGCAGGTGCGTGGAGGCCTCGAGGTGCACGGTGATCACGTCGGCGCCGGCGTCGGCGAAGGCGTCCACGTAGCGCTCGGGCTCGACGACCATCAAGTGGCAGTCGAGGGGCTTCGTCGCGACCTTCTTCAGCGCCTTCACGATCGGGGGCCCGATCGTGATGTTCGGCACGAAGCGACCGTCCATCACGTCGACGTGGATCCAGTCGGCGCCGGCCTCCTCGATGGCGTGGATCTCTTCGGCGAGGCGGCCGAAATCCGCCGAGAGGATCGACGGAGCGATGCGGACGGCGGACACGGGCGTCAGGAAAGCGTCGGGGACGAAAAGTGTCAATGGTCGCGATCCCTTGCGGGCCCGCCTTTCCTTGACGTGCTCCGACCCCGGGAAGACAATCCTCGGGCCGGTCGCACCCCCCGTGCGTCCGCCCTGGAGACGATGTCAGAACAGCGATACCGCGTCACGAAGCGCCTCGAAGCGGGCGGCATGGCCGAGGTGTTCATCGGCGAAGCGGTGAGCGTCCAGGGCTTCAAGAAGCGCGTGGCGATCAAGCGAGTGCTCCCGCACCTCGCGCAGAACGAGAACTTCATGGGGATGTTCCTGGACGAGGCGCGGCTCGGAGCCCGCCTCAACCACGCGAACGTCGTCTCCGTCTTCGATATCGGCGCCGCCGACGGGACGTACTTCATCGTCATGGAGTACGTCGATGGCTGCAATCTGAAGAAGATCATCGAGGTGCTCCGCAAGCAGGGGCGCCCCTTCCCGCTCAAGGAGGCGATCTTCATCTGCATGGAGGCGGCCCGCGGCCTCTCCTACGCGCACGACCTCCTCGACGACGACGGGAGCGAGCTGGACATCGTCCACCGGGACGTCTCGCCGCCGAACATCCTCCTGTCGAAGCGTGGCGAGGTGAAGGTCACGGACTTCGGCCTCGCGAAGGCGACGACGCAGCTCGAGAAGACCGACCCGGGCGTCGTGAAGGGCAAGTTCAGCTACCTCTCGCCGGAGGCCGCGCTCGGGGAGCCGGTCGACGAGCGGGCGGACATCTTCGCGCTCGGGATCGTGCTCTGGGAGATGCTCTCGGGGCGGCGGCTCTTCCTCGGTGAGACCGACTACCAGACGGTGAAGCTGGTGCAGCAGGCCGAGGTGCCGAGCCTGCAGCGGCTGAACCCGGAGGTGGACGCGGAGTTCGAGGGCGTGCTGATGAAGGCGCTCACGCGCGACCCGAAGGAGCGCTACCCGACGGCGGCGGACTTCGGCGACGCGCTGGCGGGCTACCTCTTCGGGAACCAGCTCAAGGTCACGCATCGGGACGTGGCGACGCTGGTGAAGCTGGCGCTCTCGCAGGAGAAGCCCGAGGGGAGCACGAGCCAGTCGATCATCGACAAGCTCATCCAGGAGGAGCTGCTCCGCTTCACGTCGCTCGACGACATGGAGGACGCGCTCACGAAGGCGGGCGGGCAGGTGATGCAGCCCGAGACGACCGCCGAGGGGGCGCAGCCGCTGGACGCGGGGCTCTTCGAGAACCCGCAGGATTGGTTCAGCGACGACGAGGACGTGGCCTCGGCGCTGGACGCGGCGGCCGGGCAGGTGAAGGACTCGGAGCCCGGGTGGCGCGAGTCCGGGCTCGAGGGGCTGGCCGGGGAGCTCGAGGAAGAGATCGCCGTGGAGGCGGAGCCGGCGAAGCCCGCCGAGGCCGCGCCCCCGCCCCCGAAGCCCGCGCCGAAGGCGCCCGCGAGCGTGCCGCCGACGAGCGGGCCGCTGGGGGCGCCGCCGGCCCCGGCCGAGGCGACGCCGGCGCCCGTGGAGAAGAAGGGCGGCGGGGCCGGCGTGGTGATCGCGCTGGTGGTGCTGCTGCTCGCCGGCGCGGGCGCGGCGGCGTACTTCCTGATGGGCCGCTGAGCCGAGGCGCCGAGCCGAGGCGCCAGGGCGCCGAAGGCTCCCCGTGCCCATGCCCGTGCCCCTGCCCGTGCCCGCTCGGGCCAAGACCCGTTCGTGATCGTCGGGAGGTCTGGCGCGTTGGAGCCACGTGTGGCGGAGCGTCTGGCGCGTGACCGAGCTGGGGCAGGGGCGTGCTTCGAAGCGGGTGTGCTGCGCGCGGGGCCCGTGATCCGAACGGGCAGGGGCACGGGCACGGGTGTGCTTCGAAGCGTGTGTGCTGCGCGCGGGGCCCGTGATCCGGACGGGCACGGGCAGGGGCACGGGCACGGGCAGGGGTCTTCTTCTTGTATCCTCTCGGGGCATGTACGCGCTCGATGTGGCCTCGTCCTTCGCTGCCTCCTTCGCCCGGCTCGGCACCGGGGTGATGACCGAGGCGCCGGCGCGGCGGCCGGCCGAGCACCTCCGCCTCTACGAGTTCGAGGGCTGCCCCTTCTGTCGCCGCGTCCGCGACGCGCTGACGGAGCTCGACCTCGAAGCGCTGATCCTCCCCTGCCCGAAGGGCGGCCAGTTCTACCGGCAGGAGGTCCTCGAGCGGGGCGGCAAGGCCCAGTTCCCCTACCTCGAGGACCCGAACGAGGACCTCTCCCTCTACGAGTCGGACGCCATCCTCGCGCACCTCTACGCCACCTACGGCCGCCGCCCCGTCCCCCTCTTCCGGCGCACGCCCCTCGACACCCTCAGCTCCGCCCTCGCCTCCGCCGCGCGCCCCGCCGGCTTCCGCGCCCGCGCCTCCAAGCGCCCCGACGAGCCGCTCCACCTCTGGTCCTTCGAGGAGAGCCCCTTCTGCCGCCTCGTCCGCGAGCGCCTCTGCGAGCTCGAGCTCCCCTACGTGCTCCACAACGTCGGCCGCGGCCGCTGGGTCGACAACGTCCCGCTCCAGCTCCGCCGCCCGCTCCGCTGGGCCCCCGAGCCCTCCACGCCGAGCCGCCGCGAGCTCGAGCGCCGCGCCGGGCGCCTCCAGGTCCCCTACCTCGAAGACCCGAACACGGGCACGACCCTCCTCGAGTCGCGCGCCATCGACGCCTACCTCGAGAGCACCTACGCGCTCTGATCGCGGGCGCGCGGATCGTCGGCGTCCGCGTCGGCGTCCGCATCGTCACCGGCGTCTGCCTCGGCTCCGCCCTCCGGCGCCGTCTGCCGCCCCTCGAGGACCAGGCCGACGGCGAGGCCGAGCACCGTGAGCTCCGTGAAGCCCATGTAGAGCGCGCGCGCGAGCGATGGCTTCCACCCGCCGAGGAGCGCCGTGGCGAGGCCGGCGAGCCCGACGAAGGGCAGGGGCCGGACCGGCGTCTGGACGGCGATGAAGAGCCCCGCGATGAGCACCAGCTCCGCCGTGAAGATCACCGGCGCGCTCGAGCCGGCGAGGACGCCGATGGCGCGGTTGGCGAGCATGCCGAGCGCGACGGCCGCGGCGCCGCGGAGGAACTGCCGGTTGAGCGCCGTGCTCGTGAGCCGGCGGCGCGCGACGAAGAGCGCCGCGAGGATGGCGCCGGCGACCAGGGCCCCCTCCTGGAGCACGGCGACGGGCGGGAGGTCGAGCCCCGCGCCCGGATGACGCAGCCAGCCGATGACGTGCGCCGCGGTCAGCCCGAGGAGCGCCGCGAGCATGGCGCGGAGGCGCTCGGGCTGAGCCACCGAGAGGTCGACGTCCCGCTCGAGCGCCTTCATCCGCGCGCGCTTCTCGCGCTGCGCCGAGCGGAGCGCCTCGAGGAGGGTCCGCAGGTCCGGCGGCGGCGGCTCGTCGAGCTCCTCCACGGCCGCGAGCGCCTGACCGACGTCCTCCCGGGCGAGGGCCCAGCGGAGCATCAGGAGCAGCGTCCGCCGCCGCTCGCGCCGCGCGAGGGCGAAGCTCGGCCGGAGCCGGAGCGCCTGGTCGAGCGCGAAGCGGGCCTCCTGGAAGCGGCGAAGCGTCTCGGCCTGATCGCGCACCGCGTGCTCCGTGCTCCGCCCGATCGCGTCCTCGGCGTCGATGGGCGCGACGAGCTCCCGCGCGGACTCGACGAGCAGGCGCGCCTCGCGCTGGTCGAGGTAGTCCTCGATGGCCTGCTGGAAGGCCTCGACGTCCTCGAAGCGGTGCGCCGGGTCGGCGGCGCAGGCGCGGTTCGCGATGGCGCCGAGCTCCGGGGGGACGGCCGGCGCGTACTCGGCGGGCTCGGCGACCATCGCCGCCAGGAGCGTGGCGGCGAGCCCCTCGCCCCGGTGCCGCGGCTCGCCCGTGAGGAGCTCGTGGAGCGTCGCGCCGAGGAGGAAGACGTCGGTCGCGGGGGAGAGCGCCGCGAGATCGCCGCGCGCCATCTCCGGCGCCATGTGCGTGGCCGTGCCGGCGACGGCGGCGACGCCGGGCCGCGATCCGTCGAGGGGGAAGGCGAGGCCCCAGTCGAGCAGGTAGACCTCGCCGAAGGCGCCGAGCATCACGTTCTCCGGCTTCACGTCGCGGTGGAGGACGCCGCGGCTGTGGGCGTAGCGGAGCGCGTGGCCGACCTGGAGGAGCACGCGGAGGTGGCGCTCGAGGGTCGGCGCGTCGTGCGGGAGGCGCGCGGCGTCCTTCTTCAGCGCCTCGGCCCAGGTCTCGCCCTGCACGCGCTTGAAGAGCACGATGGGGCCGAGCGCCTCGTCGCGGCCGATGGCGTGCACCGGGACGATGTTCGGGTGCTCGAGGCGGCCGCTGACGCGCGCCTCGTCGAGGAGCCCGTAGAGCTGCGGCGCCGAGCCGGGGGCCGGGGAGGTGCGGAGGCGCTTGAGGGCGACCTCCCGATCGAGCGTGCGCTGGTAGGCGAGCTCGACGATGCCCATGCCGCCCTCGCCGAGGCGCCCGCGCACGACCAGGTCGCCCACCGTCTCCGGGGCCTCCTCGGCCTCGCCTTGGTCCGCGCGCGAGACGGGGAGGGGCCGGAGCGCGTCGAGCATCGACTCGAGCTGGCTCTGGGCGACGGCGCGCGTGCTGCCGAGCCGGTGATGGGGGTCGGCGTCGCTCGAGAGGCCGACCGCCGCCAGCGTCGCGGCGACGGTGGCCTTCAGCGAGGTGTCCTCGACCTCTTCGTCGCCCATCCGCCCGCGAGTATACCCCGCCTGCGGGCGGCCGGTGGTCGAGCCGTGACACGGCGCCCGCAGAACGATGACGCGACCATGACCGGCCCCGGACGCGTGCGCCGCCGCGCTCGGTCATGCTGGGGGTCCCATGCACCCCGCCCACCCGATCCCCTGTCCGGGCTTCTGCGACCCGGTCGCCTCCTGGACGCACCTGCTCGCGGCGGGCGCGGCCTTCCTCATGGCCCCCTGGCTGCTGCGCGCCGTCCGCGGAGGCCGGGCGCGCGCGGGCCTCGGCGTCTTCCTCTTCGGCGCCGTGACGCTCTTCGCCCTCAGCGGCACCTACCACCTGATCGACCGGGGCACGGTCGCGCGGGACGTGCTCCAGCGCCTCGATCACGCGGCCATCTGGACGATGATCGCCGGCACCATCACGGCCATCCACGTGATCGCCTTCCGCGGCTTCTGGCGCTGGGGCATGACGGCGCTCGTCTGGACCCTCGCGATCACCGGGCTGGTGCTGAAGACGGTCTTCTTCGAGAGCATCCCCTTCGCGCTCGGCCTCGGCCTCTACCTCCTGCTCGGCTGGATGGGGATGGTCGCCTTCGCGCGGCTGCGGCGGCTCCACGGGCGGGCGCTCGCGCGGCCGGTGCTGCAGGGCGGCCTCGTCTACACGGCGGGCGCGCTGGTCGAGCTCGCCGCCTGGCCGACGCCCGTCGCCGGCGTGATCGGCCCGCACGAGCTCTTCCACGTCGCCGTGATCGGCGGGGCCGCGCTCCACGCCCGCGG
>MDTG01251154.1_pt1 | contig 13549 bp, 14 predicted proteins | sample 811421 | NCBI WGS metagenome assembly MDTG01 (sample SAMN05326645, study PRJNA326480) | marine metagenome | isolation source: seawater | place: Pacific Ocean: South East | collected 2011 | reverse complement strand
TTCTTGTTCTTCTTTTTTAGTTGTTTGTTTTTTGAGTGTAATCTTCTTTTTAGATTGTGTTTGTTGTTGTGTTTGTTGTTGTGTTTGTTGTTGTGTTTGTTGTGATTGTTGTGTTTGTTGTGATTGTTTTGGTGTTTGTTGTAGTGATTTTAATTTGTTATGTATTACTTTTGTTTTATGTATTTGATTGATAAAATCAGTTCGATCAATAATATCATTGTTAGTGTTATCAACAATATTTAAGTTATTTACATTATTATCAATAATAAGAACCGAATCGATATTTTTTTTTGGTTTAGGTTTAATTTGAAGTCTATTTAATAGTTGGGATTCCATATATAAATTTATTTATATTAAATTTATATATTTGTGTTGTAATTAAATAATTAGTTATATTTATCAAGATATTTTATAAATTGTTCACAAGATTGTTGTTCAGCCTTTTTCTTTATTTTATGTTCACAGCTTGATAAATAAACAAAACATTCGCCATTTTCTTCATAATATTTGTGAATAGCTTGAAATGATTTAAATTTACTGAAAGGTATTGCATCATTATAATTAACTTCATGAATAGCTTTACCTAAACATATAAAAACGCCCATATTATATAGTGTTTCACAAGAAGGCGTCATTTCAATATAATGTGGAGTATTATATGGTTTACTGAATTCTTTCTGAATAATAACTTGTAATATATTTTTATAATTATCATCATTTTGAATAAGGTTCATCCAATCGATATGTTTTTCAAATACATTTTCAATAAATTTTTGAGCCATTTGAAATCCTGGTCCTGTGACAAATAAATTTTGAAAAAGACATTCTTCGTCATATACATTGGTTTTATTTGCGTCAAGAAACATAGCCCCGATAAATGATTCAAAAAGACATCCTAACTTTTTTAAGTTTGTTCTAACCCCTTTTTCTTCGGCATGTTTTGAAAGAACGAACCATTTATGTAAACGCATTTCGTAAGCTAGTTTACCGATTGCTTCATTTTTAACAAGTGCTATTTTTTTTTCAGTCATAAAACCTTCGTTTTCTTTTGGAAATCTTCTATATAAGTAATATTTAGTAACACATTCAAGAACCCCATCACCTAAAAATTCAAGACGTTCATTTGACTTACTTTTTAATGGTAAACAATCAGGTGGTTGTTCAAGAATAATAATATTATTTTTTAGATTGTCGAGTTCTGGACGTTTTGTATATGAACGATGAATAAAAGCACGTTTATATAATTCAATATTATTAATCTTTAAAGGTAAACCGTATCTTAAAAAAATATTTTGAATATCAGATTCTTTAATCTCTATATTTAAAGGATTATAGGGATTAAAAATTAATTGTCCATCAAATTTTTCAATATCATCGTCATTAATTTTGATAATTGTATCCATTTGTATATAGATTTAATGATATTGTTTTAAATCGTTTTAAAAATATTTTATATTTAGTATAATATATAATGATTCTTTCAAATGGGTCCTCAAGAGCAAGACATATTTCGTCAATAGTTAATAATACAAATGTATGTGGTGGAGAAAAGAAACGCGGTGTTCCAGCAATGAGTACATTATATCCTGGTGTTCCAAAAAGTGTAGGTTGTAGACGCGCTAACTGTATGATGGACACTATATGTGCAGCAAGTAAAACAAGACAAGTAAAACATAATACTGGTGTATCTAAACACTTAAATTAAATAAATTATAATAAATTATAATAAATTATAATTGAAAATTATAATTGAAAATTATAATTGAAAATTATTAAAATATAGAAATATGAAATATGAAATATTTAACACAGTTGTTGAATATTTAATATTTAATGAATATATACATATGTTTGAAACATTAAAAAATTATTCAGGTAATCTTAGCTTAGGATTTGATAATGTTGATTTTTATTTTTATTTTATATTTATAGTTTTTGTTTTTATATTTTTTTATATAATGTATGATTTGTTTTATCCAAAATATTATCAAACATATCAATACTTTATGCAGGAAGGTATGGTTAATGAAGGAGATATTATTGATACAAACGCTTCAACGGCAAAATTAGATGAATTAATCAAGAAATTACAAAATTCAAGAATAGAATTAGATAAAATGTTATTAATATCAAATAATCAAGAAAAATATAAAGAATTATTAAATCAATATGAAGATTTAGCAGATAAAAAAATGTTAACAGCATTGTCAAGTGCGAGTGGTTTTGATGATACAGCAGCTATTGGTGCTGTTATAATGATGAAACATTTTAAAGATGGATTAAAAGATGTATATTGTTCTTTAGATCCAGAAGCAGAAGTTTGTTATGTTTAAAAAAAATAATATGATTATTGTAATATGAGAAGTTTTGTTGATAATATTACAAAATGTCCACAATTATTAATTTATTTATTCCTTGCTTTTACAGGTGTAGCAGTTTCATTTTTCTTTACAGAAGCATATTTTGTTCGTAAAAATGGTTCAATGTCAATATCTACTGCTTTTTTCATTCATATTTTTCAAATCTTTATAATGTCAACTCTATTTTATATACTATGTAAGTATGATTATGGAACAGTTGCATGGATTTTATTATTATTTCCAGTAATAGTAGGAATTTTAATGGTTTTAGTATTGATTGGAACATTTGGAGTTCTTGGTGGAATTAAGGAAAAAGAAGAACAAAAAGAACAAAAAGAACAAAATGCTATAGAAATAGATGAAGTAGAAACTACAAATAATAATGAATCAAATACAAGTGTAGATGGTTATCTTAAAGTAAATAATAATACTATAATAGATGATAATGTAAGACATAGACATGGAAATACAGAACACAGTCATTATGTTAAAACAGGTTCCCATATAAATTCATCAAAAGAACATGGAATACCATTAGAAGGTATGTGTGGTAAATGTGATAAATTTAAAGGTTTTGATGGTGATTATGATAATAAATATAAGAAACTATAAATAAATTAGTTTTATATAAGTTATATTATCTACAATATAGCTTATATAATTGATATAAAGTTTATAAATTACTAAAATATATAAGATTAATGTTTCCAGTTATAGTCCATAGCATTTTTATTATTAGAATTGTGTAATCCTTTTTCGTGATTTTTATCTAATTCAGTAAGTATACCTATTCTTTGATTCATTGGATCAAACCCAGGATAACTATTTGTATTATATGGTGGGTCATCTCTTGTAGCATCAATAATTTTACTTATTTTTTCATTAGCAAGAACAGGTGGAATACCGCCAAAATTATCAGTTGGGCTTGGTTTGATACGATACATTGAGTTACCTTGAGGGTCATATGTTTTTTGTAAGAATAATACAGGACAAATTACATCTTGACTTTTTTGCCATTCAATAAATTCTACATATTCTTCAAGATTTCTAAATTCAATAGGATTTACCCCTGGTATTTCTGCACGTTTAGAATTAAAAAGATATATTTTAGAACCAATTTGAACAAGTAAATCAGGACAATCCTTTTTATTAGTTAGAGGTTCTCTAAAAATTTTACTTGGTCTGGTAAGAACAATATAAAACCCAAGAATAAATATAAAAATAAATAATGTAGTTTTATAATTTAACATAATATATAATATAGATATAAAATATACATGGTAGTCATATTAAATAATGTTGCTCCAAAAGAAGATAATAATGATACAGAAGTTAGAAATGAATATAGTGAATTAGACACATATATGAATGGTAATAATGTAAAAGTATTATGTTTTTTTTATATGCCTGATTGTCCGCATTGTGTAAATATGATGCCAAATTGGGACACCTTTACGCAATTACTTAATACTGACCCAAAATATGAGAAAGATCATAATATTGTAGTGTCACGTGTTCATTATGATTATCTTAATACAATGAATGATAAAGATGGATTAAATATAATGGGATATCCAGCAATAATGGGTTTTGATAAAAAATCAGGACAACATAAAAATTTCGAAGGTGGTCGTACAAGTGAAAAATTATTAGATTATTATAACGAATTGAAAAAAGGACTTGAAGGTGGTAAAAAAATAAGTAATAATAGTGGTGATAGTAATAGTGGTGTATTAGGATTGATAGGTAGTGGTATAAAGTCTGTAATTTCATTTGGTGACTGGGCCAATAATATAGATGGTGGTGGTAATATAAGAAAAAATAGTAAAAAGAATGTTTTAATAAAAAGGAAAGTAAAAAAGACGTTAAAAAAGACGTTAAAAAAGATGTTAAAAAAAGTTATAAAAAAGAAAAAGGTTATAAAAAAGAGTTTAAAAAAGAGTTTAAAAAAGAGTTTAAAAAAGAAGGTAAAAAAATAAATAAAATAAAATGATGGATTAATGTATGACTAATAATAATAGATATACATTAAAAACAAAGAATAATAAGAAAATTAAAAAGAATAAGAGTATAAAACGAAAATATATGGATTATAAATGTAATAAATTGAATGTTAGTAGAATTCATACAATTGTTTATTATGATATGGGTAATATAAAAGGAGAGCCTGTTATAGTATTATCTGGTGGTCCTGGTGAAGTAGTTGGTAATCCTAAAAAGTTGTCAAAATTGTTTGATATGAGACGTTATCATATAATAATGGTAGAACAACGTGGTATCGGTAAAAGTCGTCCTCTTGGAGAACTGAAAAGTAATACAACAAATGATTTAGTTGAAGATATAGAAATGGTTCGTAAAGATTTGATTAGTAATTATGGTGATAGTAAAAGTAAAATAGATATATTAGGTATGTCTTGGGGTAGTTATGTAGGTTTATCATATAGTATAAAGTATCCTTGTAATGTTAAAAGACTTGTATTACGTTCAGTATTTTTATGTTCAAAAGAAGAATTTAATGATATTGAGAATGGCGACTTATATAAAAAGATTCATCCCGATTATTATGATAAGTATTCTCAAGGTATGAAAGGTAAAAAGAGTATATTAGAAAATTATATAGAGTCAATAGAAAAAGGTTCAAAAGATAAGATGCAGCGATTTTTAGATTTTGAAAGTAATACAATATCAATGTATCCTTATATAGGTAAAAATAAATCTAAATTAAGCAATGATGATATGTTAATGAGTAAGTTACAGGCACATTATTTTAAAAATGAATGTTTTTATAATGAAATGTTAAGTAAAAATAATATGAAAAGAATGAAAGATATAGATGTTATAATAATAAATGGTCGTTATGATTTATCAACTCCAGCATATTATGCTTATAATCTTCATAAGATGTTACCTAACTCGTTAATTTATTTGACGGTTGCTGGTCATAGTTTGGTTGATAAAGAAAATTGGGAAATAATATCTGGAATATATGGTGGTAATAAAAATGGGTGGAAGTAAAATAAATTAAACAAAAATGATAAAAATAAAATAAATTAAAAAATATAATGACAATTGATATAGTATCTCCTTATATGGATAATATAGTCGAAATTATTAAGGGTCCTGTGGTAATGTATGGTTCAATGATAACAGTGCATTATTTATCAACACATTTATATGCGAATATGTGTACAAATTGGAGTTTTTATGGGTTTTTATCATCACCTATAATGACGTCAACGCCAGTATGTAGTGGATTAAGTTGGGTTATATATGAGGGTTCTCAAGTAGTTCGTGATATGTGGGTTGTTTTGGGAACAACAATGTCAATATATTTAATGAAACGTAAGAATATTTAGGTGATTTATATTTTATTCATATAGGTTAAAATTAAAATGAATAAAATGAATAAAATAATATGATAATAAATACATCAAAAGATGGAAAATATATGTGATATAGATATAATAGGTATAGTTGATGATATGATAACAAATATAGAATTTATAAATACTGAATTGGATAAAGATATTAATCAATGTATGATATGTCTTGAGGAATATAATGATATAATAATAGACGAAGAAAAAAGTAATAAACAGATTATAAGAAAAGAATGTGTATATTTGAATAGAATGTGTGATACGTGTATATATTATGCTCATGATTCGTGTATATCCCGATGGTATAGTGGTAATAATAAATGTTTAATTTGTAGAAAGAATATTATAAGAACGGAAGAAGATTATAATAATGAAATACGTGAAGAAATGAATAATCTGGCAGCTATATCACATATATTAGGTTATCCGCATTTGTTATCGAGAACAATAAACGGATTATTTTATAGAGATCGTGTGCGAAATACTGATATAAATACTGATATAAATACTGATATTAGTATTGATAATGAAGTAAATATTGATACAATAAATGATACAGTGCGAGCTATTACGGGAAATAATATGAATAGTGGGCGTATACGTATAAGACGATTTACAATAATAAGAGCAGCAGAAAAAATATTTTTTGTATATGGTATATTTGTAACATTCTGTTTATATTTGATACTAAATGGTTATGAATTATATTCAGTATATGATAGTATATAACTTATTTTTTAACACAAAAGAAGTTGGTAATAGATGAGTTTTTATTACGAACATTTTCAATATCGTTAAGGTATTTATCGAATAATAATTTTTTAATTTCATTATTTCTTAGTTTTTCTTGTTTTTCTTCAAATTTGAGTGAAGATAATTGTTTACGGTATTTTTCAATATTAGATTTGAATTCTCTAACCTTGGCTCTTTTCTGTTTAAATTCGGGTATTTCTTCAAGAACAAGAGCAAATAGTTGTTGAACTGGTTTCATAATTTGATTTGTAATATAGAATGAATAATCGGGAGTTAGATTATTTTCATTTATATAGGTGGGTGTTTCTATTTTATCACCCTGTAATGCCTTTTTATTTTTGGTTTGAACATATACGAATGGAATTCGGTCACCCGACGATGGTTTATTTCCTGGATCTCTTTTTCCAATTCTATCGGCTAATACTTTGTGTGCTATTTGAGCTGGATTTTTATAATTAGAACGTAAAGATTTTGTAATGATAAGTTTGTCCATAGAGCATTTTCCATCAAGCATATTTTGTAGATTATTTTTAAGAAAGTTGATAGCCGAAACAATATTTTGTTCTTTCATAAGAATATCAATAATACCACCATAAACATCTTTTACAATTGGTGCGTTATCTCGACGTTTGAGAACAATTCCCATACTTTTTTGATAGCATTTATCAGGGTCTTCTTCGTAAAGCATGCCGACATATCTTTTTTTAGACAATAAACAGAACGGCATAAATGTTTTTTCGTATTCAAGGTCGTGTGGTTTTTTAAGAAATTTGGATGCTAATTCTCCAGCTTGTTGTGCTAATTCAATAGTTATTTCAAGTGCTTTTTTCCCAATAATTTTTTCACCTGTATCTTTATCTTCAATATTAAAAGTAAAGAATACTGAGTCCGTATCACCGTAAATATATTCAGCTTTAGTTCTTACATCACCGTATTTTTTTGTTGGACATATACGATTTCCATAAACTTCTTCAACCATACGTTTGGCATATGTTAATAGTAATCGTCCGGTAGCAGTAGTTGAAGCAGCGACATCTTTTTCATAAAATGTGCTTGTTTTAGCACCACATTGACCATATAGAGAGTTAGCTGTTACTTTATAAGATAATTGTCTTTTATCAAGAATATTTTTCATAAAATCATCTTTTTCATTTTTCATTTTTTTCTTAGTATCTTTTCTTGCTTTTAAAAGTTCTTCTAAAATAGCAGGCATTATAGATTTTTTTCCATCTTTTCTGGAAGCCCATCTACATACCTTTGTTCCATTTTTCACTTTATCTTTAGCTTTTTCAAGGTCCCACATGTAAGTGTCATATGTAATATCAACATATTCATAATCAGGTAAGTTATCATATTTAAATGTTCCATTTTTATTAATTTCACCAGTAGATTCAAGAAGATTTCCTTCTAAATCAAAAGTTTTAGTCCATACTTTACTATCGTGTGATAAATTTTCACTTATCATAGAAGATGGATAAAGAGAAGCATAATCCACACAAGCGACAGGATTATCGAGATATAGATTACATTTTGGGTCAAGAACAATAGCACCATCATACCCATCCCAATAATATCCAGGTCGTGGTTTTTTCGATACAGTTTTTTCTACAACCGGCATAAGAGTATCTTTTTCTCTACATTTTTTGGCTATAAAGCTTGTTAATTTAATACCTTGACCTCTTAAAACAAGAAAGTTCATAGGAACACTACATATTTTTGCCATTTCAACAAACCCAGTTATAACATCTATTTTGTTCATAAGGTGATGAACAAGGTTACAATCCTGAATACAGTATTTGGCTACAATTGAACGTTCATCTGGACCCATATTGGTAAGACGGAAAATATCTTGAGGAGTAACATCATCTTTTGCAAGTCCCCATCTAACATTTTTATTCATGTTAAGTTCTTCTTTAGTTCCAATAGTAAAATTGTCGTTTTGAATGTCAATAACTTCAAATTTAGCTCCATTTTTGTAATAATCAGTGCTATGACTTGATTCTTCAAAATGAACAAAACTACCTATACCAAGTCCAGCTTTATTTTTTGTGAATATTTTTGTTTTTCCATTTTCAAAATCAATAGATTTAACAGAATCGCCTATAAATTGGCTTGCTACATAATCTAATTTGTATGATGGTAAATTATAATCTCTTCTAAAATAATTGTATAAATCAACTTGTAATCTACCATTCATTTTAATATATCTTAATTCGTGTTCACCACTTGCTATAACTATTTTACTGGTTTCAATATTATCAACTTTACCTTCATTATTTATAGAACCACAAATATCAAGGTCGCCGTTATTTTTTTCGACATTATTAATATTTCTTGATAATAGTAGAAATTTTTTTTCTATTTTACATTGTTTAGCTCGTTCAAACATAAATCCATAATCAAAACCAAATATATTATATCCTATAATAATGTCAGGATCTTCTCTTTGTATAATTTTTGTCCAAGCGAGTAGAACATCTTTTTCTTGAGAATAAGATTCAAGTTCTGAGTTGTTTACATTTTTCATATTACTGCATGTATCAAGAACGATGCAGTGATTTAGATAAGGTATTTGTTCACCATATTTGAGGAATGTAGAACCAATAAAAGTAACTTTGTCACCTTCAAGTTGTGGGAAATGGTATGTAAGAGTTGTATCAAGTTCAGTAATTTTTTCATCATAAGATAAATCGTTTGTTCTTATAATATCGTATATGGTAGATTTTTTATTTTTATTATTTTTTTTATAATTATTATATTTGTTATAATCAAATTTTCTTTCATCGTTTTGGTATTCTGTATTGAGATTACCATTAGAATTACTATTATTGATATCATAACGTTCATCGTTATTTTCTTTTTGTTGAATGAATGATAATATTGTATTAACATGTTTAAGATCTTCAGTTTTTAAGTTAGTTGAAGACGATATCCATTTTTGAGTAATTGTTATTATTTTCTCTTTTATATTTTTCTGTATAGGATAAACATAATCAACATCATTATTTTTTTTACCGATGTTAAAAGCACTATAAATACAATTTTTTAATAATTCTTCAAGTTTATTATCCGAATTTATAATATCTACTGATGTTGTTTTTGTAATATCAATAATATTTGTAGCAAGTTTTTTATATGATTTTACCGGGACAGGAAAGTCACCGTGACTGCTACTTGCTTCAATATCAAAGCTACATATTTTATATGGAACAGCATCTTCAATATGGTTGAGAGGGTTAATATTTTTATATTTTGTTTTTATTTCGTGTTTGCATGTTGTTGATTTATCTTTATTTGAAATAGAATTATAGTTTTCAACTTCTATCCATCCACTTGGACTTATTTCTTGAATATGAAAATATCTTAATAAAGGTGGAATATTAGATTCATATAAGAATGTTTTTGCGTTGCCAATTTGATGACCATCTTTTTTTAACGAGTTTTGTTCATTGAACCATAAACGTTTTGCGCTATTTAAAGCAGTTGTAGTTTTAAAAGAAATGTAAATAAAAGTATGTTGTTTTTCATTGTCAAATCCGTATAATTTCTTCTTTTTTACAATTTTACAAGCGACTATATTATCTTTTTGCCATCCCATTTGTTGTTTGACAGTTTCTAAAAATCTTTTTTTATCTGGTTCTCTCCAATTGTCACCTACTTTAACATAGAAGAATGGTTTAAAATCATTAACAAAAACACAGTAAGAAACACCTTCTTTATCAATGCCAAACATTTGAATTTCAAATGATTTATTAATATTATTTGTGTAATTATTACCAATTGAATCATTATCAGAGCCACTGTCTGAATCTTCATCATCATTATTTGAATGTTTATTGTATACGTTAAAGTCGAATAGTTTGAATGTTAATTTCATTTTGAAATAATAGTATATTAATATTTATAATAATAACTCTATTATTTTTTCAATTTTATTTTAAATGTTGGTAGGTGTAAAAATAAATGATATAAAATAATAATAATAATATAAATAAAAAGAATTCTTATAATATAATATAGTATGAATAATAATTTAATAAAAATAATAAATAATTATAGTGAACACAGTGATTCAATAAATACAACTTTTGATGGTGTTAATGGTGTTGATGGTATTGATGGTATTGATGGTATTGATGGTGTTGATGGTGTTGATAATATTATACAAAAAATAATGAATAGTAAAGTTTGTATACATTATTATGGAAATAGACATAATATATATATTCCGAATAATATTATTGATGATAGTGATACTAACGATGAAAAATTAATTATAGGATATATATTACTAATTGAAAATGGATGTTATAATCCTGAAAGTTGGATACGAAATATAACCCGTTCAAATAATGAAATTTTTTATGTTTGAATAAAAAATAATGATAATAAATATTTTTGTAATATATTAAATATAGAAATAGATTAAAAATGAAAATAGTAAAAACAGCTTTTGTATTTGGTTTGATATATATTACAAATAATCTTGTATATGGTTTAAAAAAAGTAGGTTTAAATAAAATAAATGTTAATAAATTTTCATTACAAACATTGACACCAAAACGTCATTATACTACATTTCTTGAAAAATGTGTTCAACCAGTTGAGGTTAGAAATATGATATATACAAATGTAAATGAAAATTATCGTTATTTAACATATATTAAATCAAAGCAAGTTCTTCGTGAACACGCTAATATGATAGATATATATGGTGATAATGTTGAAGAAATGAATGTAGAACATATATTTCCACAGTATATGTTTAAAAATGATGAGCGTAGAAAAGAGATGAAATCAGATATTCATAATTTATTTTTATGTAATACAAAATTAAATACATATCGTAGTAATTTTCGTTATGTAAAACCTTGTGAATATTTAAAATATTCAAATGATACAAAATGTAGTGTATTAGATATGAAAGGTAATAAAGTAACATCAAGTGAAGATATATTTCGTCATTCAGGTTATTTAATGGCTGTAAATAGTAAACGTAAAGTTTTTGTTCCAACAGAATATTCAAGAGGTAAAATAGCACGTGCGTTGGCTTATTTTTCTATAAAATATAATTATGTTGATAAATTAAGTGATATAATAGATTTAAAAACGATGATAGAATGGAATTTTAAAGATCCTGTTACAAATGATGAGTATTTAAAGAATGTAATAACTTATATGTATCAAGGTAATCTTAACCCATTTATAATGGACCCTGATTTATTACATTTTGCTTTTTTAGATAAGGTAGAAATTGATGAAATGATGTTAAGTGAAAGAAAAACAATGAAGATAGACCCATTTTATACAATAGAATATTTAATAAACGAAATTAAACAAATAAATGAAAAAAATATAAAACAAGAAAAGTTTTTTAACTTAATAGATAAGATTAGAAAAGATAATTAATATATAATTATTCAGTAATTATATAATAAAAATAATATAAATATTTCATAGTGTATATTTATATGTCAAATAAAAAATTGTATACATTTTGTAAACCTTATAAATTAATTCTATTAGAAGATAATTATTATCATAATATTATTGCCGAATATTATGAAAAATTTATGAAAACATATAAACCTTTAAATCTATCAGTAACATATTTAGTCTGGAGTGGAGTATCATTCCCTGCGTTTGATATTTATAAATTCCCTGAAGATATGGCGAGTTCGTATGCTTTAGCTTTTAATACACATCAACGTCCTTATAAAACATATGATATTCATAATACTTATATACGCAAATATATATACCGACATTATTTGTGGTTAGTTGCTTTTCCAGTTGATATATATGCTCATACACTACAATTTTTTTTCGGAGAAAGAGATGAATTTTTAGAAGGAGGTGCGTTTTTTATACCGTATATGGTATGTCATTGGACATTACTTGCTTTAACATTGATAACAAATTATGTATATGTATACTCACCAAAGTCATTGTGGAAATTATATTTTTCATTAATTTATTATATGTTAGTTATTCATGATTATTGTTACCAAATGTCAGTTCGAAAACTATCATTAAACATGCGTTTGATAGAATTTATTAGTTTTTGTTATATTTTATATATATGTTATATGTATATATATGGCTAAACGCGTGCGTGTAATTATTGATAATGATAGTGAAAATAATCAAAGAAATAGAAGAAATAGACGAACAAGAAGAAATATGAATAATAGAGAAGAAACAATACCTGGACGTCAAAGACGTCAAGTTTCAGCGGTTTCAAAAACAGGTATTGTTAATATTGTTACACCTGATACATCATCATCAAATCTAAGTGGTGGAAAGAAACGATTGAAAATAAATAAAAAATCTATGAAAAAGAAAACAATAAAAAAGAAAACAATAAAAAAGAATATTAGTAAAAAATAATTTTTGATATATCAATAATATTAAATATTATTTTTATTTTCATCATTGTAATTTGAATCAATATTTTCATTATTATTTTGTGATATAGTTGATGGCGAAGAAATATTATCATTAAATTGTGTATTTGGAGGAATAATTGTTCTTGGTATAGAAAAAGCGTCAGTTAATAGAGTAGCAATAGAAGAATTAGTATTGACACTATTGACACTATTGACACTATTGACACTATTGGCACTATTGGCACTATTTACACTATTGACACTATTGACACGATTGATAGGTTGTCTTGTATTTATTGTATTTGGTAATGTTATTTCAAGGTCAATATTTTCAATTATTGCGTTGTTTGCGTCAATAATTGGTTGTATTTCAGTTAATTGTGAATTTACTGTTTCTTGAATAGTTTGAAGTAATGGATTATTTGTATTACTTGATAATTCATTTAATGATTGTGAATAACTAATACCAATATCATTTAACATATTTACAATATTGTTCATATTATCAGTTATATTACTTAAATCATTATCATCGTTTATAGCGTCTGGTATTTCTTGATTATGTGTAATTGTTACACGACCATTATTATCATTATTATTATTATTATTATTATTATTATTATCATTATTATCATTATTAATTGAATTTTCTAATGGTTCTAAATTA
>MDTG01116563.1_pt1 | contig 13550 bp, 11 predicted proteins | sample 811421 | NCBI WGS metagenome assembly MDTG01 (sample SAMN05326645, study PRJNA326480) | marine metagenome | isolation source: seawater | place: Pacific Ocean: South East | collected 2011 | reverse complement strand
TTGCCGCTCACTATCTGGACGGTAGCGTTCAGTCCAGTCACTAACCGTCATAGTCAACTGTTAGAACAGGTATCACTTGAATGTTGGTTTTAGAAAAAAGGTAAATTTTCAATTTGCACCCTTTCTTGTTTGGTTGAATCGCGGTACCTAATAGTTACCGAATTATCTGTAAGTGAATCATGGTCTACGGTTATACAATAGGGAACTCCAATTTCATCAGCTCTCGCATATCTTCTGCCGATAGAACCACTTCCGTCATATATTGAAAACACATTTGGCATAGCGCAAAGTTTTTTATGAATTTCAAGAGCCATTTTCCCCATACCATCTTTTTCAAATAATGGAAGGACTGCAACATCAATTGGAGCAATCAGATTAGCAAATTCTAATCGGTTGTATCTTTCTTCTTCCTTCTCTAACTCATTGAAAGAATGGTCAATTAGATGCCAAATAATTCTATCAATACCGAAAGCCGGCTCAACAACGTGAGGTATAAACCACTCACCAGATACTGTTTCTTTTGTATTGACGCGTTTTACATGTTCATCGGAGATTTCAACATCTGAACCATCGATTTCTACTGTCATCGGGAAATTACAATCAGCATCTAAATCTTCTACAATTTGCTTTACCTTACCTGCTAGCTGTCTAAACGCAGGACCTGCTTTAGCGCCATCAATTGTCCATCCATCTTTTTCGATTATCTTGGGTTCTTCGAAAAGCCGCCATGCTCTCATTCTTTGACCGGTGGCTTTCTCATGTGCTTCAAGGTCAAAGCAACCTCGATGAGCAATTCCAACACATTCAATCCAGCCATATGACCCAAAAATTTCAGCGTCCCAACAATCTTGTGCATAATGTGCCATTTCAGTGTCTAAATGTTGTCTAAATCTAATGTGCTCAGAATTAATTCCAATATCTGTTAAAAATTTGTAGGTCAGAGCCATGAAATACCCTACAGTAGCATGCCTTACTGTACCGTTTTCTATAGCCGTTGTAATATTCGAATCTATCTGTTTACCGTCACCTGGAACAAGTCTTAATTGAAAATCTATTGATGAAAAATCATGGTTAATTTCTGCTTCAGGATCGATGAAGTATTCAAGTTCAGCCATGTTGAATTCTCTTAATCTGATCATTCCTTGTCTTGGACTTATTTCATTCCTGTAACCTTTTCCGGTTTGTATTGCACCGAACGGTAACCTTTCACGAAAATGACGATATAAAGGAAGAAAAGAAGTAAACATACCTTGAGCAGTCTCAGGTCGCAAAAATCCTTCTCTCGCAGAAGAACCAACTCCAATTTTTGTATTAAACATCAAATTTTGAGATTTCAGTTCTCCCCAATTGTTACCGCCACAACTAGGACATTTGGGCTGGTTTTTCTCAATTAATTCTGCGAGTTCACCCTTTGTTAAAGAATCAGCATTAGGATAAAATTCCTCAACTAAGTGGTCTGCTCTACTTGCTTCGTTGCAATCAAAACATTCGGTTAGAAAATCACTGAACTCACCCACGTGGCCACTTGCTTCTAAAACAGGAAAAGGTGTTACGGTCGGGCATGAGATTTCAACGATATTTCCTAGAGACTGCCAATGATTAATCCACGATTGGAGGACTTTATTTCTCAAACGACCACCAACAGGTCCGAAATCATATAATCCGGCAACACCGCCATGAATTTCGAATGCAGGTAGGATTATACCTCTTCTTTTCAGCATGCCGCTTAATCTCGACAACCGTTCAGAAGAAAACTCCATCATGAACTTTCCAAACCTATGAACTAAATGAGTTAATCTGAAAAAATACTCGAAAAAGCATAAAATGTGACATAGAAGATAAAAACTCACTATTATAAAAACAAAACATTCAATTACTCATCACATACGCTGCAAACCTATCAGAGTGAGAGAATTATTATGGCAAAAATCTCGTATTTGGATTCACCATTAGAATCCGATGAATTATTTGAGAAATTATGCCAACCTGTTCGTAACTGGTTTAAAGATAAGTTTCCAGATTTTACCGCACCACAAAAATTAGCTATTCCATCCATAATGGATGGAGACCATCTATTACTGTGTTCACCAACTGGTTCAGGTAAAACATTGACTGCTTTCTTGACGATAATCGATGATTTGGTCAGAAAAGCAATGGATGGTAAACTGGATAACAAAGTATATTGTTTGTACATATCACCAATCAAAGCACTTGCAAATGATATCCAAAAGAATTTGATTGGGCCATTAACTGAACTGGAAGAGAAGTATCTACCTGACAGAGCACAAGGAAAAATAAGAGTCGGCCTCAGAACTGGAGACACTCCACAATCTGAACGCCAAAAAATGCTGCGAAAACCACCCCACATTCTCATCACAACTCCAGAAAGTATGGCAATCGCAATCTCATCACCGAAATTCCAGCCTATTGTATCTGAAGTTAAATGGATAATTATAGATGAAATGCATTCACTTGTTCCTACAAAGAGAGGAGTCCATCTCGCCCTAACTATTTCGCTATTAGATACAATCTTACAAAACCCAGTTCAACGAATTGGAATCTCTGCTACAATGGAGCCCTTAGAAACGGTAGCTGAATATCTAGTGGCTAGTGATGATAGAGAAACTAGAAATTCTGGACAACCAGTAAAAATAGCAAAAATAAGCGGAGCGAGAGAATTAGATCTTGACATTTTGTTATGTTCCCCTAAATTTAGTGAATTATCTGTTATGAAAGTCTTGGAAATGAATGTTGAGATGATTGCTGATTTAATCAGTGCGCATACAACTACCCTAGTTTTTGCTAACACAAGAAAGATGACTGAAACCCTCGTTCAAAAGTTAAGACCATATTTAGGAGATTTAATCGCTGGGCATCATGGATCCATGGACAAAAGAATTAGGCTAGATGTTGAAAGGAAGTTAAAATTAGGACATCTTCGTGCAGTTGTGACATCTTCTTCATTAGAAATGGGAATAGACATTGGTTCCGTTGATATGGTCGTTCAAGTTGGTTCGCCAGGGGATATAGCAACAGCGTTGCAAAGAATCGGAAGAGCAGGGCACCATGTTGGTGGAATACCCAGAGCGAGATTTTTGCCATCAAATGTTGATGATTTAATGGAACTAGCTGCTTTACAGGCTGCTATTCAAACGGGTGACATGGATAGATTGGATTTCCCAGAAAATTGTCTCGATGTTTTAGCACAATATCTTATTGGATTGGTTATTATCAACGACAGGGACATCGACGAAGCATTTGAAATTGTGAAGAGTACATGGTCATATAGAAATCTGGATTATGATGAATTTATCGAAGTATTGGATATGTTGGATGATGAAAGAAGAGTATGGATTGATTGGGAAGAGAATCTATACGGCAAGAGAGGATACTCTAGAATGATTTACTACACAAATATAGGTACAATTGCACCAGACAATTCGTATCTAGTATTCAACGCTGAAGGTAGTATACTAGGGCAACTATCTTCATCATTCGTTGCAAATTTAAGAAATGGCGACGTCATACTATTGGGTGGCTCCACATACAGAGTTACGAATATTCAAGGAACAAGAGTAAATGTTACCACTGTCACAGGATATAGGCCAACTGTACCCTCATGGAGCGGAGAAGCAAGGGGTCGTTCTAGAGAACTATCGAAAGCCCTGTTAGATTTGATAGGTCATACTGTTAACGCACTTAGGAAACAATTCGATCCTCTACTCATTCTGAAAGACGTATATGGTTTAAGTGAAGGAGTTGCAAATACAATCGCCCGTCATTTACAAGAGCATACCCTTGATTCATTCCAAGTTCCCGATCCAAATCGTATCATTATTGAAGAAGTAGTTAGTGGTGGAATGCCAACTTACATGATTACATCGTGTAGAGGCAGGGGATTCAATACAGCATTTGGTTATTTTATGGCAGGATTGGCAGAACAATCTGGTATTGCTGTTTTGGAATTATCATTTGATGAAAATGGATTACTTTTCAAGACAAGTCAATCTATTGACCCCGCTGAGATGCTAGATTCGTTCCGTTCTAACAATCACATAGAGGTTATTGAAAGATACATAGTAAATACCCAGATATTTGCAAAAAGATTCAGAGAAGTTGCTGGAAGGTCTTTGATTATACCCAAACGAATTGGAGCAGAGGAAGTTAGTCCACAGCAATTTCAACAAAGAGCGGATTCTCTTCTCCAAAGGCATCGTTCTATAGAAGATTCGTTATTGATAAAGGAAGCAAAAAATGAAATTTTGTTTGGTGACATCGATATTAAATCATTATCTTCATTCTTGGAATCAAGTATGAATTCTGAGACCCGCATCGTCCATTCTAAGGTAGTAGTACCCTCAAAACTAGGTATGAGCCTATACATGAGTTCATTCGAAGATTTACTTTCGATGAAAACTCGAGCATTCCTAGTCAAAGACATTGATCCTGAAATATTGAGAAGGCTACTAGGAAATCGAAGCCTTGCTACTGAATTGACAGACGACCAATTGCAGGAATATTATTCAGACAAAGTACCTAAGCCTACTTCAGCCAATGAATTGTTGGATTTGATGAAGAAGGGTGGAGGACTTGATAGAAATTGGGAAAATCCTTTGTATCAAGAAAAATTGAAAGGAATCGAACATTCTACAATAGAAAAATGGGTTAAAGAATTGGCTGCAGAAGATAAAATCAGAAAAATTAAATCCACTGGTTCGAAAGAACTCGATGACAAATGGTTTGCTGATTACATGGCAGAAATACATGGAACACTTGGTTGTATAGCAGGTGCTGGGGGCAAGGACTTAACCGATATAAGAGACTTGTATACCAAAGATTTGAATTTTGAAATATCAGTTGAATATGATGGATTGAATCCAACTAAATGGGTAAAAATAGGAATATCTGACCCACATGAAGCTCTTCGTGTCAAAATCATAGAGATGTTGGGTAGTGAAGGACCAAGAACTGGAGAATACATTAACGACAGATTACCATTCCCACAAGGTCAAATTGATTCTATCCTTCATGAACTCGAAATGCGAAACGTTCTGTCTGTCGGCTTCTACAAGCAAACTGATGATGCAGAATATATCTTGAAAGTAGATGAGCATCGAATCACTGGAGGAGATGAAGAAGTATTAGAATACAGGTGGATTCAGAATTTAGTTATGCAGAAATCTTTCAAACAGCATGATGATGGATTTAGCGCATTTAATAATCATATTTTATTCCAAAAGCAACAAGAAATGATGTATAGGGTCAAAGATTTCAGATATGCGGATTGGAAAGATCTGCAGTTAGACACTGACGTAATAATGGGAAGATTACTACACAATAGAATTGGTTATACGACTAGCGAAAATCTTCCAATGTTATTGGGATTAAAACCAGAACCTTGGCTCGGTGAAATGGAGAAGCTGATATTAGAAAAAATTCCCAAGGGAGAAAATCTTACTCGACAGGAAATACTTGCAGATTTCCCTAAAGGTGAAGAACATAAATCATTGCAGAGAGATTTGAAAAATGCAATTAGTAATCTAGAAAGACAATTATGCATCGTAAAACAATTTGAAGATGTAGTTGGAAGGAGAAGAAGACTTTCACTGTTCCATAGAGTAATTGATGTCTATGAACCAATGTCTTTTGAAGACTCATTGGTGGAAATTATCAAACGCATTGGTCCAGTAAAAGCATTCACATTGCGTTATTATGTATCTCGAAGTGTGGAAGAACTTGCTCTTGCATTAAGGAATTTGGAAAACCGTGGAGAGATTTCAAAAGTAATGGCATTGGTTCCTGAGCCTGAAGCATTTTATGTAATACCCGAAGAAGTCAAAATGCTATCACATCCATCAAAGGAAGAGAGGTCTCTAAGAATTCTTACCCAGTCCGATCCTTATGTATCTAGATTTATCTGGGAAGTAAGATCAATATTGGATAGAGGATGGTATTTACCAGTTTTCAAGGGTGTTGACCCCGTTGGCAAAGTACTGATGTTCAAGGTAAACGATTATCTTGAAATTAAAGATATGCACATACCGTATGCATATCTTGATGAGTTCTGTATTGCATTTGAAAAATTACTTGAGAATCACTCTGATCAGTTAGTAGATGTTGCAGTCCTATCTCAATTCAATGGCGTTCCAGTAACAGAGTTGGAAAAAGATTCGAAAAATGCCTTAGAGTCTATTGGATTTAAGTTAGCAGGCGAGCGAATGATACGTGGTGGCATAGTTGACCCCCAACCAAAAGAAATTGCAGAAAGAGCATTATTCCATCGGCATCATTTACACCAAAATTCCAGACTTGAAAATGAAATCGAAGCATTAACCAGTCTACAGGAAGTGAGGGATGATTTTGGTTTGCGAGGGAGATCAGAATTGTATAGAGTGAGTCTAAAAAATATGGCTAGTGCCCACCAATTGCATCAGGGAATAAACCTTCGTGGACATCAAGTTTGGGCATCTTATGACCATTTCTCTACACTTTTGGCAATCAGGGGAATGGAACCTGATGAAGACCTTTTGGACGTTTTGGAATTCTTCGAAACAAATAGCGACCCTAACTTATTCATGGAAAGACATGCTATGAAACGAGCAGAGTTTAGGAAACTAATACAGCCACTATTACGTAGTGGTCATATGGTTCAAGACTACAGAGGAGGATTCCGTTCTGTAACGCCAAGACGAGGTCTAGATCCAGTTTTACTTAGAAAAGAATATCTTAGGAGGTTGGTGTCAGATTATCCAGTCATAACATTGAAACAATTCATAAAACTCGCAGGAACACCTTTCAAGCCGGAAGAATTGAAGGCAATATTAACGGAATTCGAAGACGATGACACATTGATTAAAGGATTCCTGATAAAAGATTTGATGGAAGTTTGTTGGGGTAAGAAAGATTTGCTAGAGGATGCAAAAAATGTCCCGCCTATCAGGGATTTTGTGTTACCACCATCCGATCCAATAGCTCCCTATTTCGCTGATGTCCTAAAACAAAGATTTGGATTTGGAAGCGCTTACCTAGTATTTCACAATGCAGAACCTGTTGCAGCATTCAAAGCGAATACACGAGACAAAACAATCGATGTTACTGATTATGAAGGTTCTGAAAAGGGTTGGAGAATCGTGAAGGAATTTGCCTGGGAGCATCAAATGCCGCTGAAAACTGAACTCAGAATAGGTGGAAAGAAGCGACGGAGTTCTTGAATTACTTTCGTAATTTTGGTGCAAATCCAAAAGGTCTTAACAATCGGAGAACATGCTTATGCATTTGCGGCAGCATTTCAAATAACACCAAAGCAAGTAAGAACATTGCAAATAAGGATACAAAACGAGAAGCGTAGGAATGCCCAAACTCGAAAATTGACATATTCATCCAATTCCAATTCGGATATCCCATTTGAAGCCAAATTAATCCAGCATTTCTAAATAAATTTAGAATATGAATCAACGACAATGCGATAAATAATGCTCTAACTCTTTTTCTCCAGTCGACTTCCAATACCGATATAGCACCAACGAATATTATGATGGATTGAATTGCAGTACAAGCCAATACGAAATTGATGAATATTGGTTCACCGTTCACTAATAGTTCAGTATGGAATGAATATTCAGACATTTCTTCGGTCAAAAACCATTTATTTCCTTCCCACGATTCCCACAAAACCTCTTCACCATTTGCCGGTCTAGCATATGTATCGCCCAGGGTTACTTTAGAACCACCCGCAAATGACAGAAATGCTGCAGATTGCCATGCGACAAACCAAATTGCTAAAACATTCAAAATAGGTACATGGGCTATCAAAATGTAGGGCAGGCCTGCCACTGATACAGCGCCACGGAACCATCTTAGAGCCTTAGCATCTGATTCTTCAGTTACTCTTCTTTCCCAAACAGAGATAGCTATTGCTCCGGGTAATGTAAGCCCAGACATCACTGTCAAAATTATATCCTCTTTTGATGCATAAAACCATGCGTCATTAAAAAAATACAATCCAGTTAACACCCAACCTAGTGGAGCTAGGTATTCGAATTTTCCAGACTTTGACTTCCATGTTGCGAACAATATCACCATTCCAACTACACCAAGAGGTGTCGCGATAGCTCTATCGAGCAATAAATCGGCCGCCATTAACACCTGCTATGTCGCTAACAGTCAAAGCGGTTTGCCTTAAGTCAAATATCCTCGGTGTTTTTGCGTTGCATTATGAGAGGGCCAGTTATCGAAAATTACGATCAAGATTTTGATAATTGGAACGGGGCTATTGCCTACTTAGACCGGGATGGGGTTTTGAATTACGGTAGCCCAAACTACATCAATTCTCCAGGAGAACTGAACATTATCGACGGAGTTAAGGAATCGATTCTTAGCTTACGAAAACTAGGTTACAAGATTGTAATAGTGACTAACCAATCTGCAATAATGCGTGGACTTTGGGACGAAAAACAATTGAAACTCATCCACCAAAAACTCATAGAAGATATTGGACATATAGATGCAATCATCACTTGCCCTCACAGAAATAGGGACGGATGTAATTGTAGAAAACCTAAACCAGGAATGTTGTTTGCTGGGTCTAATTTGTTAAGAGGAGCATCACATGAGGATGTAAATTGGTTTGCAGATAAACCTGTACCAATAAATGAGTTAGATTTAATGGTGGGAGACAGAAACTCCGACATGGGTGCAGGATGGGCAGTAGGTGCAAGACTATTTCAGGTCAATGAGCATCTTGGTTTGCCAAGCGTAATTAACAGAATTATTGAAGGAGATAAAGGTGATGATTTCTCACCTGTGTGACAAATGTGGCTAGGTTTAGATGACACAGATTCGCTGCTTGGTGGTTGTACTACTTTGGTATTTCATCAATTGCTCAAAGACCTACCATGCGAGTACGGCGAACCCAGATTGACTAGGCTTTGGCCATTTGCCAACAGAAGAACGCGAGGAAATGCAGCATTATCCGTGGAACTTTTTTGTGGAGAAGAAATCATACCATGGCTAGATGATTATTGGAAATCTAATATTGAGCCTTTATCTGGTAAAATTGGTGAGTCAGAACATTCAGATAGGAAACAATATCCTGCAGATCCTGGAATGGTTCTATTTGACAAACAGCCCGACGAAATTCATTATTGGAATGCAGTACGTGGGGAGATATCCTTCATACAAGGAGGAACTCAATGGGGTGGTCACGGAAGAATTGGAGCCGCTGCTTCATGTTCTTGGAGAGCACCTAATGCAACGTGGGAAGGAATCGCTTGGACAAATGAAGATAGATATGTAAGTGAAGACCTACTAACTAAAGTGACTGAACTCCATGGAACATTCTTATGCAGAGATCCAAGAACAAGTAGAGGATTGATTTCACCAAGAGGTAACTCACCGATATTGTTTGGCGTCAGGGCTATCAATCCAGATATTGCAAGAACTGCAACTAATATTTTGTTAGAAGATTGTAGCGATGTAATTGGGCATCGAGTATTCAAGACAAATCAATCCACAGGAGATCATATTGAAAGAGAATACACTCACAGAGTAGACAACATCGAAATCAAAAAAGGTGGTCACGTAATTATCAATAAAAACATAATATGTTTCTCTGACTCCGGGGATATGAATATTTTATGTCAATGGCTTGAATCAGGTGATGAAATATCTTGCATTGGTTTGGAATACGAAGGTAAACTACATCTTGAGGGGATTCGAGTTATAAATTCTGTAAGTAAATTACGACCTATGTGCCAGTGTGGCACTCGAATGAAATCAATGGGAAAAAATCAAGGTTCGCGCTGTCCAAAATGTAAAACAAAATCACCGAATAATTGGGAATTATCCGACAGAATTCCACCTTTCAAAAACTGGGTTCAGCCGCCATACGATAAACGAAGACATTTGGCTGAAGACCTATCAAGTAACCATAAATCTTGATAGCCAATCCGTATTGGGGTAGTTATGGTCAACTCCACAGAAGTGACATATATCGTATTAGGAATCACCTTCATTGCAATGATATGGTATATGACAAATAAAGGAAGAGAAAATCTTGCTAAGGCAAGAGATGATGCTGCGCCAGCCGTTGCAGGAGATGACTTAATTGATGGAGCAGCTAAGAATCCTGAACAATTCGATGAACCTGATGACGATGCTCTTGAAGAAATGGCAGAACTATTGGGTGAAGATGATTAATACTCTTCAAAACCATCTTCGGTTAGTTTCAGTTTAATCGGTTCCTCATTTACAATTAACACCCTTCTAGAATTTGATTCAGGACGCGTAAGTAACCAAACCTGATCTGAGTTTATTTCCTTACGACCTCTAGCATTGATAGTTTCTTTTGCATCCATTGACTCTCCACCCTTTGAAATCAAAAGTGTTGTCCATTTGCTGACGCCGATTAACTTGTTCACTCCGTTTACAATATCTTTGGGAATTCGACCAGAATCTGGACAATAATCATCCAAGATAACTACGTCGACATTAGGTAGCATATTCGCTGCAGAAATTAACGATTCCAACGCCTGGTCAAAATTGCCAACTAGGTTCATGGCATGGAAGCGGGATGATGAAACTGGGTCTAATCCTTTGAAAATTTGTGAAAATCTTGTTCCATCAGGTAATTCTGGTGATGCCCACAAAACTCTGCCACCATTTTCTATAGATTGGCGTGCTAACTGAACTCCCAGACTAGTTCCTCCACAAGAACCTTCGACAGCTAGATGAATCGCTTTGTCTTCAAGTTTGAATTTGTAAAGAGACAAATACATCCCTCATCCAAGAGTAAATGTAGATGGAGGGGTCTCATCTTCTTCATCTTCGAAATCATTTCCACCAAGTAAAAGATCAAGTAATTCAGTTGGCCTGCTTTCTTTTGATGCTTGCTTATTTATTGCTTTTTTAGACCTAGAGAGTCTAGCAGCCATAAGTTGGTGCGCTTCTAATCTTCTTGTAGCATCTCTGTAATCTTCAGCAGAAAAATAACCAATGAACGAATTATCAGAATCTACTATAACCATCGCATCAGGTCTTTCTTTGCTCATAACATCCAATGCTACAGATAACTTTTCGTCTTCGTTAAAGGTTAGAATATTGCTCTTCATAATTTTTTCAACCTTTAATTTCGCAACATGCTTGCCTTGAAAAAGATGTGCAAAAATGTCTTTTGCAGTTATTACGCCCGTTATCTCCCCTTTTTTCATTACAAGGACAGCGTTTCTAGGATTTATTGAGAGTTTTCCACAAACATCACCAACTTTAGATTTAGCATCTACTACAATATGCTCGTCAGCGATGGACATATCAGAAACAGTTGGTTCTTTCATAGCCATGCCTAAAAGTAATCTGAAATATGCTTTTTTATGATTTACAATGATAATCCATATGAGCAAGAAATCTTTGGACGTAACATGAGCGGCGAAATTAAGAAAGGCGAAAGAATACCTCGAAAGCCTTTACCTGAATTTAATGAAGCAGGCAACTTGTCAGCCGCTATTTCAAGAGATGGTCTCTTTGGAAGCGCTCTAGATGACAAAAATGAATATGGTCCTCATGCTATGATTATACTTCTAATGATAGTAGCATCAATCACTGGTTCAATCATACTTGCACTGAAATTACTCTGATTGTCCCAAAACACTAGTCAAGACATGATTTTGACAGTAACCTAAAAGTTCCTAATGTGAAAGGAATTTCTATGTCCTCTGATTCTGTTAACGTAGAATCCAGGACATCATCTCAGGATAAACGTTGGACTATAATGGCAGCATTACTTGGAACAAACACTGCATTGCTTCTGTTCCAAGGTATTGAACAGAACAGAGATCCTAATTCAACTAGAGAAATTGCATTAACAGTGATTGCTGCTACAATTCCGTTCCAAGGAATATATTTTCTAATTTACACGTTTTTACTAGAAAATCAGTTTACTCTAAATGAAGTTATGAAGAATAAATTGAATAAAGCTAGTGCACTATGTCAATTTATGGCTTACATTTCAATTGTTGGAATTATTTTCCTTTGGTATGACATGTCAAAAATGGTTGGTATAGCATTTACCATAGCCGCATTATTGTCTATGATATTAGTTCGATATGCGATGATGCAGGAAGACTAGACAATCGCTTTCCTTGCAAGTTCAACAGCCTCATCAACTATTTCACCAGAAACACCAATGTGGTTTGATGGTTCAAACATTGCCTCTAATTCTTCAGCGGTAAATGCAGCAGATATTGCAGGAGTCCTGGAACAAACATCGATCAATTCTTCACCGTTATTTATCGCTTCAAAAGACGCAGAACGAAGTACTTCATGGGCTTCATCTCTCCCAATTCCATGATTTACCAGTTCGATCATTACTTTTTCTGCCATAACCAATCCTTTTTGATTAGCAATATTTTCAAGCATCTTATCCTTGTCAACCCACAAGTTTTGCAGGACATTTGCAGTTTTACTCAATACATCCTCACACAGTGCGGATGCGTGAGAAAGAGTAAATCTTTCACTGCTTGAGTTTGCTAGGTCACGTTCGTGCCATAGTAATGCATTTTCATATGTAGGGATGATGAAAGATCTGACAATTCTCGCTAAACCAGATGCATTTTCTGATTTTATTGGATTTTTTTTGTGAGCCATTGTTGAAGAGCCAACTTGTTTCTTAACATCAAATCCTTCTCCCGCCTCGGATATTTCTGAGCGCTGTAAATTTCTGATTTCCTGAAGTATTTTTTCACAGGAGCAAGCAACATTAGCTAGCCATGACACATACTCAATGTATCGGTCTCTTCCAACTACTTGGGTAGTAGCAAGAGGAGTTTCCAATCCTAGGTGAGTCAATATGAGTCTTTGTAGTTCTCTTGCACCTTCACCTTGAGCTGCACCGGTACCAACTGCTCCCAAAAATTTGCCTACAGCAATTCTTGGCGCTGCTTCGTCTAGCCTAACAAGTTGTCTTCTAAGTTCATCTAACCAAACTGCGACCTTGAGCCCGAAAGTGATTGGAACTGCGGCCTGTCCGTGAGTTCTTCCTAACATCACAGTGTCTCTTTCTCTTTCAGCAAGATTTGCAGTTACAGAAATCAAATTGATCAGTTGTTCTCTGAGCAAAACAATTGAATCACGTAGTTGCAAAGCGACCGCAGTATCAACAATGTCATTGGAAGTTGCACCTAAGTGAATACACCAACCTGCTTCACCAGCCGCTTCAGCCATCGCCTTGGTTAGAGCCATGATGTCATGTCTTGTTTCAGCTTCAATTTCACTAACACGTTCTTTAGTTACAGTTTCTGAATTCGATATAGATTCTACAATTTTATAATCACTCTCCGAAACCTTGCCCATCTTCATATGAGCCCAAATTAAAGCACGTTCAACTTCCAACTGTCTCTCGTGCCTTCCTAGTTCAGACCATATGTGTTTGAAGTCTTGACAACCGTATCTGTAATCCAAAGGACAAAATGCCATGAAGATACGCTCTCGCGAATAGAACATGAACCTTGTGTGTAAACCCTACCTCGGATTTACAAGAATTCTAGATGCCCTCTTAC
>MDTG01066577.1_pt1 | contig 13550 bp, 8 predicted proteins | sample 811421 | NCBI WGS metagenome assembly MDTG01 (sample SAMN05326645, study PRJNA326480) | marine metagenome | isolation source: seawater | place: Pacific Ocean: South East | collected 2011 | reverse complement strand
TCATCGTCATCATCATCGTCGTCATCGTCGTCATCATCGTCGTCGTCATCGTCATCGTCGTCATCGTCGTCGTCGTCATCATCGTCGTCGTCATGATCTTCCGCGTCTGCGGCATCGGATTTGTCATCCTCAAATTCTTTCATTGCCTTTACACGTGCTCGCCATTCTGGTACCTTGACGAAGTGTATGAACAACGAGCCGATGATTCCTCCAATGGACAGGATAAGAACCAATACTCCGTCTGCATAGAAATCTTTGGGCATCGATGATGCTCCATTTTCACCGGCAAGCGGCGTCAGGGAGTTCGAACAACCTCCCTCTTGGTATTTTTCGTCGCACGGGTAGATGTCGCCAGCCTCTACGCCACTTGGCACCACGCCCCCCTCAATTGGAGCATAGGCGATTGGTCCACCTGAGCCATCAACGGGCCCAATCAATGCATTCACGAGAACCAGTGCGATGAGGATACCAAAACCTACGTGAATAATGGGCCAAACATTGTCGACCCATGTTTTGGACATCATGCGCTTCTGCCATGTGCTTGGGAATTCTTTGTCCACATCATGTGTCTCAACGGCTTCTTCGTGGTCATCAAGATCCTCCATTGATTCGATGAATTCGGTGATGTCAATCATTCCATCTCCGTCGTCGTCGACGCCATCCATGATGCCTTCTACATCATCAATTTCCAACACATCACTGTACTTCTCGTTAAGCATGGTTCGTAGTTCAACAAGCGAAATCTTTCCGTTGCCGTCTGCATCAAGCTCATTGAACATGCGTTGAGCAGAAATCTCGTGTTCGTCCATCATGTCCGCTAATGCTGCCAATGGGTGTTTGTTGAACATGGGTTCTTCTTCACCGTCTTCCTCATCTACGGTTGCCACATCCATATCATCCTCAAGATCAAAATCCTCATCATCGATGTCAGACGCTATGTCGGAATCATCAGTGGCCTGTTCTCCTGCATTGTCTTCATCGAGCGGTGTTTCAACTTCAATTTCATCGGCATCCAACTCTTCGTTTGGCTCATCCGCGTCCTGCGCTGCAACGATCGGGGATTCTGATTCCTCTTGAACCACTTCGTCGGAATCGTCCATTTCCTCGTCTGGAGCTTCGGCTTCCGCCCCGCTTTCATCCGATGAAGCGGAATCCTCGCCGGAGAGTATCTTGTCAAATTCATCCAAATCAATGACTCCGTTGCCATCGGCATCGATTTCTTCAACCAAACGGTCAACTTGTGAAGGTGGCAAATCGGCCAGTTTGAGGCTAAGGAGGCCTGTTTTGAGTTCTTGCGAGTCGATGGTTCCATCGTTGTTTTCGTCAAATTTATCAAACAATTTCCGGATGTTGATTCCCGTGTCTGCTACCCATGTTCGCAGAATGTCGACCACGTCATCGGCGATAAACAGTACACCGCATTCGGAACATCTGGTAGAGTCTAGAGGAACCAAGGCTTTGCACGCACCGCACTCGCCGAGTTCTTCTTCGGAAACGCCTGCAAACGAGGTCCCGCAGTCAGGACATACGTCGGTGTCGATGGGAATGATGGCTCGGCAAGCGCCGCATTCGGCCATGCCAACTGATTGTTTTTCCTCTTCCGACACATTTCCACCTACCATTACCACGAAGAACGGCAATATAATGATTGATGGCGACTGGGATGTGGAAGGCGTAATTCCTTAGAGCGTCAATCGTGTGAGGGTTTCGAGGAGGTTGAGTTATGGCCGGACTGCATGCACTTGAATCGTCCTCTCCAGCGTCAACCTATGAGGCACTTGGACCAATGATTGACGGTGCTACTGGAGGCATTGCCTGTTACAGTCGACTGCCGGCTCGGCAACTCCTCCGGTACGTTCCTTCGAACACGGTAAGCATGTGGTGGATTTCGGACCACGAAAGTCCACAAACGGTTCCGCCAACGGCAATTGATCTGCAGCGCCATCTTACGCAACACATCACTGACGCTATGGATCTGGTCGTCGTTGAAGGGCTGGACTGGTTGGTCACTCGCTCTGGTTCTGAAGAAACACTCGCCATGCTTCAATCACTTGATGCTCTCGCACGATCGTCAAACATTGACATCATTTTCCCAGTTGACGGGCTCTCGTTCTCCACGACGTTTTGGAACAGGCTGACCTCTTTGGCGACAAAAATGGACCTGACTTCCACCCGTCTAAACGAAACAGTGCCTTCCGTTGCAGAAGGCCCTCTTGACCCTACAACGGCCAATCAGCACCCCGGTCCCAATGAAGAATCCGCCAAAGATAGGATGCTTGTCCATCTGGTCAATCTTCCAAAAGTAGGCTTCAACCACGCCCTGCTTGCAAAGCGAATGCTTCAATGGAAAAGAATGGGTTTTGACCTTTCTGCACTTGAACCTGCCTTGGTGTTGAGCGATGTATCTCAGTCACATGCAATCTATGAGGTGGTCGAGTCAGACATTGTTCTCGCCATCGATTGCATCCGACTCATCGAAGCCAACCATGGGAAATTAAGTGCAACCGAACGTGAAATGTTCAACTATCGCATGATGGCACTCAACAATGTTAGCGATGCAGCCGCCGAGTTGGAAACGGTCCTCTCAGCGAGGTAAACGGCCGAATTCAGCCTCAAGACGAGCCAACCAACCACCTGTTCGCAGAGCATTTGCGAGATGGATTAACTCTGTAGACGTTGAACGGTCGCCTGTTAGCGCTGGCGCCACGGCCCGGACAAGCTCGTACAATCCCTGAACATGAACCGCGGATGCGAACTGTGTATGCTCAAGCGCTTCACAGGCGATCAACAATTCACAGGCAAGTACTTCGGAAAGGCGATGAACACCCGTGAGGAGATTGTAAGCAGCGGTTGCCCCCATGCTCACGTGGTCTTCTTGCCCGGCTGAGGTCGAGGTTGAGAAAGCGGAACGAGGCGTGGCTTGACCGTGGAGTTCGGCGAGGGATGAGCCAGCAACGTATTGCACGATCATCAATCCCGATTCAAGGCCAGAATTGGTTGCCAGGAACGCAGGCAATCCACTTCGAGCGGGGTCCAACATTTGGTCCATCCGTCGTTCAGAAATTGAACCCAATTCAAACAATGCAAGACTCATGGCGTCGCACGACAGGGCAACGATTTCTCCGTGGAAATTACCTTGGGACACCACTTCGTGCGTTCCTGGGTTTGCTGGGTCTGGGAAGATAAGGGGATTGTCCGTAGCGCTGTTAAGTTCACACCGAATCATTTCATCCAATCGAGTAAACGATTCATGGACGGCTCCATGAACTTGGGGGGCACATCGGAACGAATACGGATCTTGGACTCGTTCACATGATTCATGGTTCTGCAGAATGGCCGATCCAGACAGTATCGTGCGGAGTCGTTGAGCCACAAGTTTTTGTCCGGGGTGCGGTCGAGCCGTGTGAACATCTTCCCGAGACGGTGTCAAACTGCAAGAACGTGCGTCCATGGACATCGACAAGATGACGTCTGCCAGCACCAACAAATCACTCAGCTCTTGATGAGCGATGGTGGCAAAAGCAGTCATCTGACTTGTCCCATTGATCAACGATAATCCATCTTTAGCGGTCAACTCAACCGCCACGAGTCCTTTGTCGAAAAGGACCTCTGAGGTTGGCTTCTTTACGCCATCCACGATGACCTCTCCTTCACCGATGAGGGTCAAAGCAAGATGGGAAAGAGGTGCGAGGTCACCGCTTGCGCCAAGACTACCAATCCGAGGGACTGCAGGATGAACATTGTTGTTGAGGTACAACACCAATTGTCGTATGCAATCAGGGTGAATCCCTGAGTGTCCTTTACAGAGGGAATTCAAACGCACCATCATCATGGCCCTCACTGCTTCAATGCTCATGTCCTCACCCAGACCAGTCGCATGGGAACGCACGAGGTTGATCTGGAGGTCTGCCAAATCTTGCTGTGAAATTCGTTCCTTAACCAGAGCACCAAATCCAGTGTTGATTCCGTAAACAGTTTCCCCCGTTTCTACAATCCGGTCAACAACGCCTCGAGCAGCATGAATGGATGGCCAGGCATCTTCTGAAACTTCAACGGATGCTTGGCCACGCGCCACCATCAAAACTTCCTGTGGCGAAAGCGTCGTGCCATCTGTGTAGACGGTGGGGCGCTGCGTCATTGATCATCACCTCGAAGGGAGTCCAGAAGTGTTTGGTCAACGTGCTGGGGCAGCGTAACGGTCAACCGGTCGTTTTCCTTCATTGCGCGTCGTATGGCTGCCTCAGCACCAGGATTGCGCGCCCATGCCCGTCGCGCTACACCGTTGTTGACGTCCCAATGGAGCATGTTCTGTAAGCGTTGGGCGGCTTCTTCGGTACCGTCCAACAACATGCCAAATCCACCGTTAATCACCTCGCCCCATCCAACACCCCCGCCGTTGTGCAGGCTAACCCATGTGGCTCCACGAAAGGCATCACCTATGGCGTTTTGAACGGCCATATCTGCGGTAAACATCGAACCATCGCGAATGTTCGCAGTTTCCCTGTACGGGCTGTCCGTTCCGGAAACATCGTGATGATCTCGACCCAATACCACAGGCCCGCTGAGTTTTCCTGCGGCAATGGCATCGTTCATGGCCAGAGCAATCTCACGACGCCCCACGTCATCTGCGTAAAGGATGCGGGCTTGGCTACCCACAACGAGCTTGTTTTCACCAGCATGTTCGATCCAACGAAGGTTGTCGCTGATTTGCTGGCGTATGTCATCCGGTGCTCCGTCTCGCATGCGGCGTAAGACGGACGCAGCGATGGCATCGGTTGTTTCCAAATCTTCTGGGAGTCCACTTGTGCACACCCACCGGTAGGGCCCAAATCCATGGTCAAAACACAACGGACCCATGATGTCTTCAACGTAGGATGGATATTTGAATGAACCATCATCGTTCACAACGTCGGCACCCACTCGCGAGGCTTCGAGTAAAAACGCATTGCCGTAATCCCAAAAATACATTCCGTTGGAGGACATGGTGTTCACGGCTTTCGCATGCCGCCGGAGCGTCTCTTCAACTTCAATCCTGAATTGATCTGGATCCTCCGACAACATTCGAGCACTCTCTTCGTAGGTGCGGTCAGCAGGAAAATACCCACCTTGGTACGGATTATGCAAACTTGTTTGGTCGCTTCCTAAATCGACTCGAATGTTCCGCGAAACACAACGTTCCCAAAGTTCCACGATGTTTCCAACCAGCCCAATGGAAATCGCCTCACCTTTCTCAGCCGACTCTACCATGAGGTCGATGGCTTCGTCAATGGATTCAGTCACGGATGTGAGCCATCCTTGTTCATGACGTTTGTAGGCGGCGTGAGCATTTGTTTCAGCGATGATGCATGAGGCTCCTGCTATCGTAGCCGCCTTTGCCTGTGCCCCGGACATTCCGCCTAAACCACTTGTGATGAACGTGATACCCGAGAGGTCTGAATCATCATCGATGCCGAGGTGCAACCTCGCGGCATTGAGCAACGTTATGGTTGTCCCGTGCACAATTCCCTGAGGACCGATGTACATGTACGAACCGGCCGTCATCTGCCCGTATTGTGAGACGCCCAACGCATTCATCCGTTCATAGTCATCTTGGCTGGAATGGTTTGGAATGACCATGCCGTTGGTGACAATGACCCGTGGAGCATCGGGTGTTGATGGAAACAGACCGAGCGGGTGGCCAGAATACATTGCAAGGGTTTGCTCGTCGTTCATTTCGCACAGGTACTTCATCGTAAGGCGATACTGTGCCCAGTTTTGAAAGACGGAGCCATTTCCACCGTAGGTAATAAGTTCATGTGGAAACTGGGCAACATCTGAATCTAAATTGTTCTGAATCATCAACATAATTGCGGCGGCTTGTTGGGATTGAGCTGGATACGCCGTGATCGGATAGGCCCTCATGGCATAATCCACCGGACGATACCGTCGCATGATGATTCGGCCGTAGGTCTCAAGTTCTTCTAGGAACTCAGGCGCCAAAGCCTCATGATGCTTTTGTGGAATGTACCGTAGTGCATTTCGGAGAGCCAACACTTTTTCTTCTCCGGTCAGTATTTGCCTTCGGTTTGGTGCGTGATCAACGGATGAATCGTGACCGGGATGTTCGGGCAGTTCGGACGGGATGCCTTGCAGCAACGAGTCACGCATACGCTTGACCTCATCGTCCATGCTTGTGCATTCGGAAGGATGTCTTTGAGGATTGTTCTTCAACGCGGATTAAACATGACCGAGCATAACCTCAAAAACAGCGGCAGAGGACCGTATAAGGAGCCGGATGCCCAAGGACGAACCAATGGACGTTGATGGATCCGACATGGTCAGCGCATCCGCAACCAAGGAATTCAACATCGTCCTCGGGTCTACGCTCGCCGTATCGCTTGTTTTTCTCTTCGTTTCGGCCTTTTATGGTCAATCCTTCGTGAACCTTATCGTCGACCAGGAGGTGAACGACACCGCTCGTGTTCCTGTTTGGGAACGCCACAAACTTCCTTACGAGACAGATGGCGAATTTGGGGTTGCTTTGGAAGTGGGTCCTTACGAACTGCTGCCAACCGAAAATGAATGGAATTCAACCCACTATTTTGTTGAATACACGCTGCCGTTGGAAGAAGGTGGGGCAGCACCAAACGGACTCATTAGCTTGGCCGTATGGCGCCCTCACGTGGAAGAAGGTGTGAAAGTTCCAGTCATAGCGGAAAGTGGACCCTACTTCCAAGAAGCCAGTGTTGAGACCCCCTCAATTGAGGTACCTGGGAGTTGGCTAGGACAGATGTTCATTGACCAAATATTGCCACACGGTTACGCTTTTGCCCAAATTTCAGTCTCCGGGACGGGCAGAAGTAACCACTGCATGGATTTGATGGGCAACGCTGAACAATTAGGAAACGATGCGGCGGTTCGTTGGCTGGGCGAACAAGAATGGTCAAACGGAGCCGTCGCATTGATTGGGAAATCATACGATGGCAGCACGCCTTGGCAAGCCGCCATGTTTGGTTCGGAACACGATTATCTGAAGACCATCGTGCCTATTTCGGGCTTGATTGGCGTTAAGGAACTTATGTGGAAAAACGGTTCGTCTGAGGCACGAGCTCCGATCATGCACAACGGCGTTTATGGATCCTATGGCATCGATGGAGATGAGGAAGACTACCAGAACATCTGCCCCGATTATATCCTTGGACCCGGGACGGGCGTCAGTGCTTACATGTTCGGTTCTGAAGTCGCAGGTACGTATTGGGAAGAACGCTATTTTTTGGACCGTGTTCTCGAGAACTACAAAGGAAGCGTGTATTTGATTCAAGGCATGCACGATTGGAACGTTGACCCGCACATGGCCGTCCCGACCATCAATCGGCTTATTGACGGCGGCATAGAAGCAAGGGGCTTGTTTGGTCAGTGGGACCATGATTATCCGGACCGCCCAGTCCAATTGGACGACCGGTCAGACCTCGGTGGACGTGGTGGAGAGGCCTTCCCTGAGATGATTCGCTTTGACTGGATGCAAGACATGTTGGAATGGTTCGACTACTATCTCAAAGACATTGGAGAACAACCGGGACAGTGGGTTGAAATTCAGTCAAATCAAGGATCGTGGCGCATTGAGGATCGGTACCCTGCATCGGATACATCGGAAATGGTTTTCGAACTCGGCACCGATATGACCAACATCGCCGGCACCACAACGGTCCTACCTGATGCTTCATCTGGTCCTGTTTGGGAATCCGAACCGCTCACTGCAGACCTCTACATTGCGGGACTGCCAAGGCTCCACGTTGAAGTATCGACGGCTTCTCTCGGTGGGCAACTCTATGCCTTGTTGGAAGATTGTGACAACCAAAGCAATTGCATTCACCTCGGCCACGCCATCATGGATCTTCGATATCACGCTGGAGGCGACGACATTCAAACGTGGACGCCATTGGTTCAATCCATCAACGCGAAAATGGAATTCTTCGCTATGGATGCAGAGGTGGAAGCCGGACACGTGCTACGTTTGACCCTACGTTCTACTGGAGAGGATTACTTGCCGGCCAGTACGTCATCGGTTGTCTTTGTTGAAGAGGGAACCACATCTACGCTGCAACTTGACACGTTTGATCCCGCCGAACGAGTGTATTTCACGCCACCAGTGTGCACGCACGAACGGTGCCTTCAGGCAGAATGAATTTCTTTGTTGGATGGAGATGGCCTCCACATTGAAAAGACGAAGCCCGACAGGACCATGATGCTTGAAAAGATTAGAATGCCGTTTCTTATTCCGAGGTCTGTGTATTCCATGAGATAACCCGCAACGCTGGTTGACGTGGAAAACGCCACGGATAAGATAAGCATGTCAACGGAAAAGACCCTTCCGCGGACTTCATCTTCCACCCACTGCTGCATCATTACGGTCGAAAGAACCCAATTCGCCCCGCTCGCACTGTGGGCGAAGATGACCAAAACAACCGTGGTCCAAAGCGGATATGGCACGGAGAGTCCTACGAGGAAATAGAAGATTCCGGAGACGACGATGAGGTAGCCAACAAGGGAGGGCCACGCTTCTTCGTCGGTGAGGAATGCCCTTGCCAAAATTGGACCCAAGCCTGTACCAACGCCACGAGCGAAGAAGAACAACCCAAATCCAAACGCAGCTCCAAAACCATCGACGTTCGCACCCATAAGCACCAGATAAACGCCGGCTAGGCCGCCCCCGGCAACGTTCCAGGAGGCTTTCGCAAACACAATCCGGAACAAAGCTGGTTGACTCCGAATTCTTTTCCACCCAAACTTGATGTTTCGGACGGCTGTTGAAAACAAAGGACCTTTCATGTTTTTGTCAATGGTTTGTGGAATGGTAAGGTTCACCAAAAAGAGGGTGCCGAATAGAAACGTCGCTGAGTCCACGATAAATGCAGCATTTGTGCCCCAAATGGACACAACAATCCCCCCGAGCATAGCCCCAAGGCATAGCGCAGTCGACCATGATGCGGCGTCCAGCGCATTGGCTGTTGCTAAATCTTCTTCCGACACGACATTGGGGAGCGCTGCTCGCTCAGCAGTCATGTAAACTCCGTGAAGAACCATCATCAAGCCAGAAAGACCGATCATCCATGTTATGTCGCTGGAATCATTGACAAACAGGAAACAAAGTGCAAGACCCGCCTGGAGTAGATTTGATACAACCATCAGCATTTTTCGATTGAAACGGTCGGCTAGCAGACCGATAAACGGTTGAAGAATAGCAAATCCGGCCATTCGGACGGTGAACAACAAACCGAGGAGGAATTCACTTCCCGTGTATTCGAGAATGAGGAAGAAGAGAGCGATTGTGTTGAACCATTCACCCAGCATGGATATGACGGCCGCAATCCATAGTTTTCGGAAGTCTCGATTCTCGCGAATAAGTTGGAGGTAGGTGCGGGAAGCCATCACTCTTCCTCCAAATCGGAGGGGGGCGTGGAGCTTAACGTACAAATAATCCATTTTGAGGTTGGCGTGTTAGAAACATCAGCCGTAGAGTGCAGTGGAACAAGACTGTTCGCCTCTGGGAAGTAAGCGGCCAAGTTTTGTTTCGGAATGTCATAGGGAACGACCAACCAATTATCGGCTTTCCTGGTCTCTCCGTTAAAATGACTCATGATGGACACATTCTGCCGTGTTTTCCAACCTCTTTGAACCATATCATCGGCGTTCATGAATAAGACTCTCCGGTGTCCATGAATGCCACGGTACCGGTCATGCAATCCGTAAATGGTGGTGTTGTATTGATCATGACTCCGCATGGTCATCAGAACATACTCACCGTCACCAACGGAAACATCCGGCAATGCATGGGTTGTGAATTGGGCCTTTCCGGTTGGAGTGGCGAAGGTTTGCGAGTCACGTGGTGGATTGGGGAGGGGGAAACCACCGGGTGTGCGAACCCTCACGTTGTAGTCGGCGAATCCAGCAAGCGATTTCTCCATCAAGGATCGGATGTGGTCGTAATCATCAACCAGATTCATCCATTCGAGTGGCTGATTGCCGAGGGTTGCTTCCGCCATTCGCGCAACAATCCATGGTTCACTTTTGAGGTCATGTGACGCAGGTGGCAAACCACCTCTCGACCGATGCACCTGACCCATGGAATTCTCTACGGAAACAAATTGCGGGCCAGATGATTGCACATCGCGTTCAGTACGACCCAAACATGGCAAAATCAGCGCCTCTTTTCCGGTGATGAGGTGGGAGCGATTCAATTTGGTTGAAACTTGAACGGTCAATCCTATGTTTCGAAGCGCATTTGCCGTTTGGTCGGTGTCTGGTGCAGCTGACAGGAAGTTCCCTCCCATGCAGAAAAACACATCAACCAATCCATCAAGCATGGCTTGGATGGCATTGACCACATCGTATCCGTGGTGCCTCGGTATTGGAAATCCAAGGCCATGTTCCATGCGTTCTATGAACGCTTCTGGCGGCGCCTCCCAAATGCCGACCGTTCGGTCACCTTGAACGTTTGAGTGCCCACGAACGGGACAGAAGCCAGCACCTGGTCGGCCAACATGTCCGTTCATCAGGAGCAAATTGACGACCTCTTGAATGACTGCCACGCCATTCCGGTGTTGTGTCAACCCCATCGCCCAGCATGCGATTGTAGCTTTTGAGTGAGCCAATAGACTTCCAGCCTCCTCTATTTGTTCGCGTCGAAGGCCCGAATCAGCCTCAATTGTCTCCCAATCGACAGATTCCAATTGGCCAATCATCGTCTGGAATCCATGTGTTTTGTCGTTGATGAACGATTCATCAACGGCATTTAGGCGCAATTGATGCTTGATCAACCCCTTCATCAAAGCCGCATCACCGCCAATCCTCACCGGCAGGTGGAGGTCAGCAAGCGTGGTTGTTTTCATGTTCGCTTTCATGTAGTCTTGGGGGTGTTTGAAACGACTCAAACCAGCTTCGGGGAGGGGATTGACGTGGATAATCTGGGCGCCGCATTCCTTTGCATCACGCAAAGCCGTGAGCATTCGCGGATGATTGGTCCCCGGATTTTGACCAATGACCATGATCACATCTGCATGATTGAAATCATCCAATGAGACGGTCCCTTTTCCAATGCCGATTGTTTGACCGAGGCCCTTGCCGCTTGATTCGTGGCACATGTTGGAACAGTCTGGTAAATTATTTGTCCCGTAGGCCCGGACAAAGGCCTGGTAAAGAAAAGCGGCTTCATTGCTCGTGCGCCCTGATGTGTAGAACACCGATCGGTCCGGGTCGTTGGTGGCGTTTAGGTGTAATGCAATCTTCTCGAAGGCCTCATCCCACGAAATAGCTTCATAGTGGCTTGATCCTTTTCCAAGATAAACAGGCGATGCAATGCGCCCAGAGCTGTTCAATTGGTAATCGCTCATCTTAGAGAGTTCCTGGATGGAGTGTTTGGCAAAAAATTGCGGAGTCACGTTGGCCTTCATTGCCTCATCAGCAACAGCCTTTGCTCCGTTTTCACAGAATTCAAACGACGTCCTATGTTCTGGGTCCGGCCACGCACAACCCGGGCAATCAAATCCTTCTTTTTGGTTAACCATCCGGAGAGTTCGAGCAGTTTTCGCCAGACCCATCTTCTTGATTCCATGAAGGGCCGACGATGTTACAGCCGGTATACCTGCAGCCTTTGATTTGGGTTTTTTCAATTTGAGGGGGGTTCGGTCTTCAGGCGTTCGCGCTTCTGCCGCCTTCCGCATCACTTATCCCCAAGCCACTGGAAGGGAACACCCTTCTCAATGCTTGCGTTGAAACCGACCATCAACCGGGCCAATTACGACGGCTTTGCCGTCTCGCACAAACGAAATCAGCGTGATGTTTGCCATGCGGGCCGTCTCAGCTGCGAGCGTTGACGCTGCGCCGTATGAGGCAATCACTGGCGTCCCCATTGACGCTGCTTTGGCCACGATATCCCACCCGCAACGGCCCGAAAGAAGTAAAGCTGCAGGTTTTGCGTGGCTGCTCTTGCTCCAGAATCCATAGACCTTGTCGACGGCATTGTGGCGACCGATGTCCTCCCGAACCAGCAGTTCGCCTGGCTCGCCCAGCAGCAACCCGGCAGCATGCATTCCACCAGTTGCCTCAAATCCATGCTGTTGGCTGCGCATTTTGTGGAGGCTTGAAACGATGCTCTCGAAAACCAGCACTTTTTCAGGCGATTGGACGGAGGGTGTCTGAGTGATTAACGAGGAGAGATTGGCCTGATCGCAAGCGCCGCATGATGACGTAACGATGGCTGACCGCGATTCAAAATCAGCGGTTCGAGTTGTTTGTAGCGTTGCAGAGAAACCATCCTCATCGCTGGATTGATGAATTTGGTCTGATTTTAGATGCGGAAAATCGTATTCCGTCGCCATGTGCCCGATGATCAGGTCATCAAGGTTTTCTGGCGATGCAAGCAGTGTTGAAACATGACGTTCATTGACGTAAAGATGAACGAGGGCTTCCGCAGCGATTGATTCACTTGCAAGGGCCCATGATTCGTGCTCGTAGCGTTGGACCATCACATCCTCAACGTTCTTCATGAAATTGCCTCCCGGTCGAGGTCAAAAAATTCGAATTGCAGATCAACAAGCTCTGCGCTCGTTCTTGCTTGCGCATAGGCATCAAGCGGTTCTCGATTGAGCTCAAAGAAACGGCGACCCCACCGAAAGGCTCCCAACACGTCCTCGGCTTGTTCTCGCCTTCCGATGAGGTACAGAATTGTGGCCAGAGCCTCTGCTGTTGTCAATTTGCCTGGCTTCCCCCAATTGACGGGGTTTGCCGCCAAAAGGAGAGGTAGCATGCGAGGTTCCAATCGGGTTTGTTTCATCACTGAAGCAACCGATTCTTCGATGTGAGCCCAACTGCAATCCAACCCAACCAGCGCCCCATGCCGCTCTAACAGAACATGATGGTCTTCAGGACCGAACACTTTCCCGCACAATGGTTCCAGAATAACGCCTCGCTTTGGAAGCGTCCGAATGGATTTGTGCAACCGGACATCACCTCGCTTGGCGGCAAGAACGGCTGTGTTTTTTTTCGGATCGTCTTGCGCCAACCACAATGCATGAACCTGGATGGGTTTCACATCATCACATCACAAATCATTGAGGTAATCGCCGAACGTCATTCCTCGGGATGGGCCGGCGTTGACGTGCCGTGTTTCATTGGCGGAGCGTTCGACCATCAACGAGATATTTAGCGCTCGCTCAAATTTCGTAATGACAGCGTCTGTGGGTCGTTTTCCCGATTCTGTGGCCTTGACAATGTTGACCGTTTCTGCCATCCGCTGAGCAAGTTCTTGTTGGCTCCACTGGCGTGTTTCACGGGCCTGAGATATTCTTCGCGGAAAGTCGTCAGCGAGTTCCTTACTGGACCTCGTCATGATGTTGTTTTTTCCCTTCCGCGGAGAGGGGGCGCGTGGCATCGCCCGTGCACGTCGAAGACCTGGCGCTTCAACCTTGGGTGCGAGGTTCATTTTTGCAATGCAACGCTCGCAGGCTGCCACCTCTGTTTTTCCTGTTCGGACCCGTTTGACAGATACCTTGACCGCCCCACAAAGTTCGCAT
>MDTG01006808.1_pt1 | contig 13550 bp, 10 predicted proteins | sample 811421 | NCBI WGS metagenome assembly MDTG01 (sample SAMN05326645, study PRJNA326480) | marine metagenome | isolation source: seawater | place: Pacific Ocean: South East | collected 2011 | reverse complement strand
TGCCTCGGCTTTGCGCAGGTGACCGAGAGCTCCGAGAGCAAGGAGCAGTTTGGCGACCTGATCTACCCGCCGGCGCAGGCGGCGGGCATTCCCACGCTTGTCACGCTGACCGCAAACGACACCAACGGCGTTGAGGGCATGGCGCCGATCACCGGGCTGGTTGTGGAGGCAATCGACGTCGACAATCTCGACGCCAACCAGGGCGGCCGGATCACCGTCAACTTTGTGGAGGTCAAGGACGCCAACGCGCCGGCGTCAAACGAGTCCATGGACACGGACGCGTTCGAGTTCAAGTACAACCTCTGCGTGCACGGCCTGCACGTTGATGAGGACAAGGGCATCCACGTGGGACCCAAGATCCTTGTGCCGATTGGCAAGATTGACGACGTGAGCGCGTACGGCATTGACACCGAGGATGGCGTCGAGAGCGCGCTCGCGCACGCCCTCCTGGGCCAGAAGCTCGACCTGCTGCTGCTGTGGACGTCGTTCAAGCTCGTGCAGGGCGCCAAGGGCCTGGCCAAGGGCGGCATCCTCGACCCGGCGCAGCAGAAGGCCGCCAAGGAGCTCTTTGGCAGCCTTGATGGTCTCTCCACGCAGAACTCCTTCTCGGAGGACGTTGAGGGCGACGAGTTCGACGAGCTCAACCACGAGCCGATGCTCATTGACTGACGCCTGAGCGTGGCGCACGCGCGAGTGCGGTCGCGTGTTTAGGGTGCGGGGTTGTTTGTGTGTTTTAGGTGCTGAGAATTAAAAGAAACGCAGAACTCATTGCATTGCTAACAACGGGATGGACACGGCTACCACAGGCTCCATGCCCACAATCTCCCGGTCGTCAAACACGGGCTGTGCTGTGGCCACAACGGCGTCCATGTCCTTGCCCGCTCGTCTCTCGGTCTCGCCCGCCGACTCCTCCAGCTGCCGGTCAGTCGTAAACGCGTCGCTCACAAAGCCGCAGCAATAGCCGCACGTCAACACCCACGGAATGCCGCGCAGGCAGCCCGCGCATGGCGGCTCGTTTTCGAGGTTCGGGTCGCGCCGCCTCCCCGCAAGCACAGGTGTCTCCTTCTCGCGCTTCCGCCGCTCGCTGGCCGTCTCCGGTTCGGTGAGCTTCTTTGTATTTTTTCGACAACAGCGCTTCGTCTCGTCGCAAAAGCACCGCACGCACTTGCCCAGTGGGATGTGGCACCCGCAACCGAGGCAGCAGAGCACAATCACCGTCACCAGCACGAACACGAGGGTGAGGTACGAAATCACCAGCGCCAAGGACATGGCAACGGTCGCAGTTTACTAAGGGGTGGCGGCGCCTAGCATATGCACGTGAGCCCTCGCGCGACTCGCGCCACCGCCTGCTGTTGTCATAACGCGCGTCGCGTTCGACCAAAGTGGGAGCCGGGGCCGCCATGCTTCCCAACCTGTCGAGGCTGTCCAATGGGTGCGAGGTGCCAACCGAGGGCTGGAACGAGGTTCTGCCGCAGTGGGCAAAGGACCACCTCATGAAGCCAGACACCAACCCAAACTTGGCGTGGCGCAGTTACAAGAACCAGTACCGCAAACTGCTGCACCTTCCCGAGCTTGAGGGCGTGCTCAGCTGGAGTCGTTACAGCGGTCCATTCACCAGCACGCAGGCGCGGAATGGGTACGCCAACGATGACTACGAGGCCCGCCTCGAGAAGGTGAATGCGTACCTGGACGCGCGCGACGACATCAAGGAGTTTGTCTCAAAGAGCGTAACCACAATGATGGCGGGCAGCATCCAGCAGCGCACAATTGCGCTCGAGGACCTGATGCAAAAGTGCGAAAGCAGCAAGGAGAACAACCAGATGGTGCTCGCCGCCCTGTCGCGCATCGAAAGACACTTCATTGACCGGTCGGTGTATGGCAAGTACAGCTACCACGTCGGCTGGATGGACTTGCTGCGCGATACCTTTGAGAAATTCTTGTGGGAGCGGCTTCCCGATGACTTGCTGCAGCTCAAGATCCTGGTCCTCAAGTTTGTGATGCATGTGCTCAACACGGCCGATCGCGAGTGGGATCCCGCGCAAGGCACCATGGTCCACGAACTCCTCGCGTCGCTCACCGACGAGAAATTCGACATCCACTGGAAGCAAGAAAAGGTGGAGCGGTGCAGGCCCGTCCTGGAGCTCATCCTGATGCAGGACGACTACAGCACCCCGCTGGCGTCTGAGCTGACCAACCACGCGTCGGCAATCATTGAGAAAATGTACCAGATGTACCACCCCGAGGTGCAGCAGTGGTTCAAGGAGGGAATGCGCGAGGCCTACGGCCTTGAGCGCGACCCCAAGCGGCCTTCCGACAACGCCGTGTGGTTCAAGGGGCCCACCGTGGGCAAGTGGGTGAACGACCCCTCGTTCGTCGTGCGGCTGTACATCAAGAAGAAGGCGTGGAAGTGGGAGCGCGAGCGCGAGCTTAGGAAGATGGCGAGTGACAAAGAGATGGGGTACGAGTACAAGTACAACGTGTACGCACAGCCGACTTAGGGTTGGTTTTAACAAATCCGCTCCACAATTTTCTCACCACGCCGCTCCCACCACGCGGGCAGCTCAAACTTTTCCGACACGTCCCCATCCACGTAGAGCACGCAGCCCGAGACCTTGTCCACGCCCTTGGCGAGCAGCTTGGTCAGCGTGCCCGCCTCGCGGTTGAACAAGTGCATTGTCACCGCCAGCTGCGCAAAGTGCCGGTTGATGTGGCTGTCCTTGGCCTTGACGAGCGGCTTTTGCATGCACGCGCCCGCGCTCTGCGTGCGGTCGCCGCCAAACCCCGTCTTGAGCTCCACGAGCACCAGCTCGTGCGCTCCGCGCATGCAGACCACGTCAATGGCCGTCCCAATGCCGTGTGCCCGGTCAATGACCACCCGCTGCGCGTCAATCGGTACGAGCCCGTGGTAGGCAAGCGCGTTAAAGGTGAGCTTGGTGAGTTTGAGCATCTTGCTCCGCTTGCGCGTCGCCTCCGACGCTTTGGCCAGCCTAGACACCTGCGCATCAACCGCCTTGCCTCGGCGCAGCCCGCCGCCTTCGCCCTGCCACGCGCCGCCGCGCCAGCTGCCGGTGCTCGGTGGCGTGGCCGAGGAGTAGAGCTTCTTGGTGAGCAGCTTGGTGATGCCGCGCAGCTTGGGCCCCGTCGGCCGGTTGGCGGACGTGCGCGCGCGGTAGCACGCAAACTTGCCGCTGCGCGAGAGTTTCCCGGGCGCCGACTTTTGGATGAGCGACTTGACGCCTCGCATGTTTGTACGCTGAAAGACACGTACACACACACACGTGGTCTACCATACACACTACCACACACGCGCACACACACACACACTGATAGCGTTAGTGCGAACTCTCGTCCTCTGCGAGTCCCTCCATGGCCTTTGCGACCGACAGCTCAAAGCTGTCCTGCCCGCTGTCGCTCACCGGGTCGGAGAACACCACTTGCTGGAACGGCAGCTGGCCCACGGGCTCGTGCGGGGTCGAGGACACGAGCGCTGGTGGCACCTCCAACGGCGGAGGCAACGCCGCCGCCGCCACGCTCAGGTCGAGGAGCTTGCTGTGCGTTGGGGAGGGGTCTTCCGCGTAGATGGGTCGCTCGCTGAGCAATCGGTGCTGCTCCGCGACGGGATCCGCCAACTTGGGCTCAAGGTCGCCCAGGTTGGCCTCGACGTCGTCGTCGTCGGTGGAACTCGAGGTCTCGACCTTCTTGTACTCCTTCACTGCGGGCGCGTTGTTTTGCATGGCGCGCGCGTGCATGATGATGGCGCACTGCGCGGCCGCCAACGGAAGCCACCAGAGCATGGCGCCGCCAACCCAGATCGAAGCGGACGCGCTGCGGAAGAAAACGGTTGGCGTGTACGAGTAGTTTGTGCAGCGCGTGCGCGTGCTCGCGTAGACGGTGACGCAGTAGAGCATTCCAAAGGCAAAGGCGCGCACGATGCGATCGGCCGCTTCCCAAAGCGTCACCGACTCGCACAGCGGCCCGACAAGCGCGACGGCGGGCGGGGGCATCATTGCGATCACCAAGAGCGCGAGCAGCGTGATTATGAACGGTCGGTCCGTGTCCTCGAGCGGCGCGCGCGCGCGCATGAAGCCCGAGCACACCATTGCGAGCACGGCGCCGTGAAAGACCACGTGTCGCCAGCTGGGCGCGGGCCGCGCGTCGAGGCTGCACGTGTGCACCAGCTGCGAGACCACGAGCGTGCCGAGGTAGAGCGGCACCGCCAGCTGCAGCGCCGAGAAAACGACCGTGATGCCGTGCGCCTTGCCGAGGCGCACGGGCGTACGCATGAGCAGCCCGCCCGTGGCGCTGCACAGCGCGAGCGTGCGCACGGCGGAGACGGCGCCGTTGGGCGCGAGCCAGCACGAGAGCACGCTGACAATGGCGCACGCGCAGATGGTGAAGACGGTCTGCGCGAGGGGCAGGTACAGGCTCGCATCGTTGAAATCCACCACGCTGTCCTCCTGGTCAATGGTGTACATGCGGCGGGCCAAGCGCCGCGCGTGAGCTGTGCGCATAAACGCGCACAAACGCGCATGCGTTCGCGTTCAGCCGCTCTTTTTGCAAGCGCCCTAGCGTGAGTGCGCGCACCTTGCAGCGCCACCAACGGCGATTCAAATTGTTGCGTGTGTCCCGTCAGCTTTTAGGGGTGTTGCGGGCGGTTGGAAGGGCGTGGATGCCACAAGCCAGGCTTGCAACTTGTGAGCTCGTTCACGCGCGCGCGCGGCTGGCGGCGCGCTGGCGGTGGGTGGGGGTGGCCGCCTTCCGTGGACCCATCAGGCCGGGATGAGCCACAAGATTGCACGCGACCGACAGCGCGCCAGTCCCAGCTCGCCGACCCTTGCACCAGGCGTGAAGAAGTCCTTCTCATTGGACGCCATTCTGAAGGCCTCAGAGAACCCGTTTTCCCCTAATCACTGCTATGGCCTCGATGTCCCGTACCGCAACAATCCTCGCTACAACCCTCGCTCCCACTTCCAACCCATCCCTAAAGGCGACCCGCGCTCTCGCTCCGCGCTCTCGTCGCCCCGCTCACCGCGCCGTGTGTGGGGCAACCCACTGAACGGCCTCCCCTTTGGCAAGTCCGAGAGCATGCCCGAGTTTGCCCTCGAGGCAAAGTTTGGTTTGCGCGGCGCATCGTCGGCGCCGCCGACGCCCGTGGGTCCGTGGCAGTGCCAGGCGTGCGGCACCACGGACCAGCGCAAGCTCCAGCCCGGGGCAGATTCCACGTGGTCTTGCGCCGGCTGCGGCGTGCAGGCCACGGGCGTCGAGATGAAGGACCTGGACCGCTTCCACAACTGTCCAAAGGAGCAGGACAGCTCGAACGTCAACGATGGGGTGCCGCGCAGCACGGCGGCGCAGGCGGAGGCGGTGGCGCTCTCGTCCGAGGGCCAGCAGTCGGCCAACGAGCGCAAGAACCTAAAGCAAGCCCACGCGGGCGGCACGCGCATGCCTACGAAGGCGCTCAAGCGCAGCGGCATGATTGGCGGCCAGAACAAGGTGGACAAGCAGGTGGCCGAGAGCGCGCAGCTCAGCATGGAGGACATTGCGCGCGAGGAGCTGTGCAACAAGCAATACTTTGTGAAGCTGGACAACATCTTTGAGCGCATCAACGGCCTGCACAGCCACGTGCGCAAGCACATCCGCTTTGAGATCATCCGCATCTACACCAACTCGCTGACGCACAAGTCGGCGTGCCGCATGAAGGACTGCATGCTGTGCCTCGGGAGCAACCCCAACAGGAAGCTGATTGCGTACGCCGTGACCGAGCAGACCCTCCAGAACCTGCTCGACTCCTCCAAGCTGGAGGACCCGCCCGACGACGTGGACACAATTGCGCGGCTCACCGGCGGCAACTGCACGCTGCAGCAGCTGGAGAACCAGCTGCAGCAGGTCAAGCAGCTCAAGCTCAAGTACGGCAGCCCCGTCAATCGCATGTCCGCCTCGAGCGCCATTGCCATCATCTCGAGCTGGACCGAAGTCGACGCGCGCAAGTCGTGCCCAGAGCCAGCGCCCGCGGCGCTGCGGGTGTCGCGCTCGGTCGCCATGCACCCGCCCGAGTATGGCAAGCCCGCGGTCACTGACCCGGGCGACGTCACGCTCAAGCTCCGCGACCAGGTGGCGCAGACGGCGGACATCACGCAGACGCGTGGCGACGTGCGCAACACGGCGCTCAGGTACCTGGCCGAACCGAAGACGATCGAGTTCATCACCGCGTCCAGGCTGCACGTGTGGTCGGTCTGTGTGCTGGCCTGCCTGCTGCTCACGTGCAGCGCGACAAAGCTGGAGCGCAAGGACTCACCAGCACTGCTGCAGCTCACGAGCATCATACTTCGGCAGGAGGACATCTCGGAAACGACGTTCGCGGACACGGTGACGGGTCTCGCGGCCATCATGCACGACCACAAGCCGCCGGGCAGCGGCGACGACATATTTGATTAGCTGCAAGCGGCGCATTGGACGCACCGTTTGTGGCGAGAATGTCCATAATTATATTCAACCGCGACGTTTCGGCGCCATTGCGCGACCGATCCGTCAATCCGCACCAATCTCAACCTTGCAACATGTGCGACTCGGGTGGCTTGTGTCATCGGGGCCGCGCTAACAAGGGGGGTAAAAAGTTTTACCAAAGAGGGCAACTGACAAAGGGACAGGGCGAGGATCCATGTCGCTCATCTTGCTCCCGGACCATTGCGACATGCCAAATATGGGTGGGAAGCGCAAGTCGCGGGAAGGGGGAGGGCAGGCGGGGAACGGGCAGCTGAACTCTCTGCCCTTGAAGGTGCACAAAGGGGCCAGCTTCTTTTCGGATTCGTCGGGCGGTTCGTCTCGCTCAAGAACATCAGCGTGGAGCGCGGCCTCCTCCTCTAGATGTTCCTTTCCAGCTGATGCGTGTGAGGATGGGGAGGACGATGACGAAAGGAACGGTTCCCGCGTTCGGATAGCTGTTGCTGGCATTTGAGCCACTTATACGCTCCCACGCACGTGCACACGCGTAATTATGTGTCTGTGTCTGTGTCTACGTGAGGCGTGAGGGGAGGGGTGCGTGAAGGGTTGCGTGTTCAATTTATTCAAGCGCAGTTGCGCTTTCCATAAAAATTGAACCCGACTTTGCTACTTTTGAAACCCTTCACGCTAGGAAGGGACCGCGCGCGTCCGTAAGCATGGCGGCGATGACGACCGTGTCGACGGACGACATGCAATCCGAGCGAGTGCGCCACCTGGACGACGCCTTTGCGAGCTACGTGGCGCAGATGGCCTGCGTCAGCCCCATGCTGTACGTCAAGACGGGCCAGGCGGTACTGCAAGTGACGAGCGATCCGCCCACGCCCGACAAGTGCGTGATCACGTGCCGTTCCTGCGAGGGCCCCATGCGCGGCGGCGACAAGGGGCGCGTCTTCTGCTCCATCTGTCGCGCCAAGCCGCAGATCCAGCAGGGCGCGCCACTCATTGAGACCATGTACCTCAGTGCGCACCCCAAGTACGAGCTGGACGAGGAGATGAGGGCGATTGTGGCGCTCATTGGCACGCAGCGCGGCATTGCCGAGCGGTCGCAGATCGTTTCCAGGCAGCTCATGACACAGGCCCTCACCGTCTCCGCGTTAGGAGCGCGCAACCGCGGCAAGCGCAACGATCGCAACGTCTACTTCACGCCGGAGAGCGTCTGTGGCTGCTCGTATGGCAAGGAGCAGACGCGATGCAACCCGAGGTTTATGTGCTCAAGCACGGCCTCTGGCGAAAAGGGGCCAGTGCCGCTACTCGAGCGCCGTCCGCGGCACGACGCCATCAAGGTGGGCGGGCTGGGCGTGAAGCTGTTCGACGTGGTCAAATACTCGGTCGAGCAGTGGCTGTTCAATCTGGACGCGATGATCCGCGCACAGTTTGACATTGCGCTCACGCACCGAGGCAACGACCCGGCACTCTTTGGGGTGGTGGAGAAGTTTTCGCGGCTGATTGCGAAACGCGTCGTGCTGCTCGAGGGCACCGCTGGGCCGTACCCGGGCGACGAAGCGGAGGAGCAGCTGTGTACGCGCGTCTTTGAGCAGGTGGCCATGATCCAGATGGCGACGTGTGGGCTGCACGCCTCGCAGCGCATCCATGCCGACATCCGCGCAATGCGCGAGCTGGCGGCGTTGGTGCGCACTCATGACGTCCCACCCAATTCCCAGCTCGTGATTGACTTCCTCGGCAAGCCCTGCCCGGAGCTGCTTCGCGCGTTGCCGACGGTGGCCGCGGACATGCGCTTTGCCGAGCTGCGTGTCGCGCTGGAGAGCCCCGACACCGCCGTGCGCCAAAACGGTGTGCTGCAGTGGAGCAATTGCGTAGGCGCAAGCGCCAAGGGTGCGCTCGGCATCTACTTGGCCAACGCAATTGAGATGGCCCAGCGGTGGCGCCCGAGCCTATTTCTACAATGCCTGCGGTACGACGCAAAGGGCGCGACCCGCCCGCTGCCCCCGCAGGGGTGGGTAGACAACCCGCAGATTGCGCGCTGGTCAATTGTGAGCCGCGGCGTGCACGAGCGTCGGCGGACGGGGCTGGACGCCATGGGCCAGCGCATCGTGCTCATGAGCTCGGCGCTCATGCAGCTCAACGCCGACGGCCGCTTCTTTGTGCCCGGCGTGATGCACCACCAGATGGCGAACAAGGTGTGCCTTAAGCACGAGTCGCTGTCCACGTATGCGTACCACGCGCTGAACGAGCAGCTCTGGCCGTACATGATGGGCGAGTCGTGGCGCAAGTCGCGCGCGCAGCTGGAGAACTGGCGAGGCTCGCACCTCGAGGACGACGTGCGCAAGGCGGCGTCGGTGCTCAGCGGCTTCACCGTGGACGAGATTGTCGCGCGCTTCGCGCGCTCGGCCTCCGCCTTGGATCAGGCACGCAAGGATGAGCCGGTGCTGCGGCTGACGGTGGACAAGATGGTGCACAAGCCGAAGCCACATTACGACCAGTGGTTCACTGTGTGCGTGGATCTGCTCCTGCCGATCCTGGCGCAGATGCGCCAATCCTACGGCATTGCGAGCGGCATTGCACCCAACGTGCTGGGCGACCGCTTGCGCCTGCTGCTTCCCGTGCGCGAGTGGAGGCCGACGGACGGCAACCTGCGGATAGTCGCGAAAGAGGCCGCCGCGGTGCCCGGGCTGAAGAGCGCGCTGGTGCGCCTCAAGGCGGAAGGCTCGGCGCTTGTGAAGTACACGAGGCCGGCAAGGTCCAAGGTTATGCAGTGGGAGTTTGACGCAGCCGAATTGGCGCGCGTGTTGAATCAATAACCCCTCTTACGACACATGTAGAGTAAAAAAGGTCAAGCCGCAATGTCGGTCCGTCACGACGAGTACGATCTGCCAAACCCGGCGCAGCAGCTGCGCGCGGACATTGCCTCGGTGCGCTCCACGGAGGGGGCCCAGATCACGTGGGAGAGCCTCTCGGAGACCGAGAAAAGCGCGGCCAGCATTGGTGTAGCGCCGGACGCGTGGAAGCCGATCTCCTTCATGAACGAGGCGCACTACACCGAGCTGCTGAAGAAGAACGCGCTGGACAGCAGGCTCACGCAACAGATTGAGGCCTTTAAGACGGTCGCCTCCTCTGGCCAGTAAGCAAGATGTGCGCACGGCGACGGCACGATGCGCAATGCGCGAGTGTAGGTGTACTGATGGCCGAGCCTTGAGATTGAAGGCGGTAGCACGGCGCGCGCTTGTGTGTGTGTGTGTCTGTGTGTGTCCGCTTCAATAAAATGCCATTTTAATCAAATCGGACCAATTTTAAACCTTGCGACTTTTGCTTCCCGGATTGTCGCATCGATGGACGCTTCCACCACACGAGTGCACCACGCCAAAGCAATTGAAGCGAACATGCCTTCCAGCGAGGCCGCGCGCGAGAAAAAGCGCGGCGCCGATCCGCAAGCCGCCAAAGCCGCCAAGGCCGCCAAAGTCGCCCAAGCCGCCGAGGCCGCCGAGGCCTCCGAGGCCACCGAGCGCGACGAAGAAGAGGCCGCCCAAAGCGAGAGCGGCGAAGCCGAGGGCGGCGCGCAAAACGAAAAGGGCGTACAACCCGGCGAAGAATTGGGTGAGGAACAGGCGCAAGGTGGGGGAGCCGAAGACGAGGTGGTGAAGATGCGACTGGTTGAGGACCAGGAGCGGTTTGAGTACAAGGTCACCGAGGACGAGTTCTGCAACGTCAGCCAAGTGACGTTCACGCGCGACGGTGAAGAGATTGTGTTTGAGCGGCCGGAAGACGAGGACTCGGACGATTGGCTGATGTGGCGCCTCATGGAGAAGGGCCGCGTCGCCATGCAGCGCAACGAGGTGCTCACGAGGCACCTCGCCGGGGTGGCCAAGATTGTGCAGCCGTACACGTCGCGCGAGGCAATGACGCGCGCCTCCGCGACCGGTGTGTACGTCATGCCGCCGCGCATCCACTGGCGGCTCAAGACGCTGCCAGAGCGCGTCCTCAAGAAGATTGAGGGCAAATACTTCCTGACGTTGGACCAGACCGTCTCCGACGTGCACGGCAACAAGTACTGCCCGCGGGACGATGATACCGGCTCCATGTGCGCCACCACCGGCTTTCCGCACGCGATTGCCTACCAGCGCGACAAGGGGCGCGGCAAGGGCAAGTCGAGCATGGAGTACATTGTTGGGTCGTGCAACGGCGTCAAGCTGAACGTGCGCCTCATGAAGCGCACCGCCGTGCGCCCAACCGAGAACAAGCTGGAGCCCGCAACCGAGGAGGAGATCAAGAACCTGATCACGTCGGCGTACACAGCAACGGACATGGAGAGGTGGGGGCACTACGAGAACAGCGTGCTCCTCTACGCCGGACTCGAGTTTGCCGACGCCGACACCGACGACTTTAAGCCCGTGCCCGCCTCGGCCTTTGGCAAGATGCCGGCCTTCAATGCGCTCTTTGCGCCCGCCGAGTCTCCACCGTATGCCAACGGCTTTTACGAGTTTGAGATGCGCCTTGGCGTGGCCACCCTCAAGAAGTTCAAGATGGCCAAGGGCGCGTCGACGGCCAACCTGAGCAAGGAGCACAAGGGCCGGCTCTTTCGCTTTGTCATCAAGACGCTCAACCCTTTTCTTTGCGGCCTGAGCGGCTTTACCGTCCGCTCGCTGCCGTTTGTGATCAAGGGTGTGCTGCACAACGACGCCAAGTCGCAGGAGCGCTTTGTGCAGACCGACGAGGGCATTGTTGCCTCGCCCCCAAGCGATGTGCCTGCTGGAAAGTGATACCCGCGCGTGCGTGCGTTTGCGTCTCTCTTCACAAAAGAATTTAGTAGTGCGCACTAAACACAACACGCGGCGTCTCCTTTACGAGCCCCAAGTGTGCAATGGCGTTTGTCACGCTCCGCCCCTGAAATTTGCTGTCGTGCAGCGCGACAATCCTGTTGAATACGTGCGGACGGATTGCCTCCACAATCGCCCAGACGTCGCGCTCGCGCGCAATGCAGTCGACAAAGATGAGGCCACGGTTTAGATCGCCCATGCGCAGCTCCGAGCGGCCCCACACGCGTTGGTACAGCTTGATGAGGGTATTGCTCAGTGCCTGCACGCGCATGAAGGCGTTCTCGTTGTCATTTGCGAGGATGAAGATGAACTCAAAGTTGACCGTGCCGCTCAGCAGCGCAATGAGGGGGAAGCCGAGCCACGACGGGTCGGGCGAGAAGGCGTTGGCGTCGCTCAACCGGATGATTCCGCGCCACTTCCGAAAGCTCCGCTCGTACCAGCCGCACACAAAGGAGCAGGTGTCGAGCTGCATGGACATTAACTCTGCGGAGCAATCGTGTGGATCAATGTGAGGCACCATGCGGCCGCAGCCGCAGCATTCCCGGTGCAACTCAATTGGGTCATCTTTTTTGTGCTCCACGTAGGTCACACCCAGGGCGATCTTGCGCGCAGAACCAAAGAAGAGCACTCGCAGGACGGCGTTTGGCGTGAGCCACTCAAGCAGGTCCACGTGCGGCACGTGGTCTTGGACACCCACCTCCACCTTGCGTTTCTGCAACCACTTGTTCTCCGCCATACGAGACGTGTCAAAGTCGACCGCCACAACAACGTAGCGCTCCGGGTCGGCGTCAAACTGGTGCTTGGCGTCCCGGTACTCGGCCCAGTACGGGCCCATTGCGGTGGTTTCGCGCGTGTCCATGTCAATCACGTAGACGCGACCAGCGGCGTAGGAGCTTGGCTTGCCTGCCGCGCCCGAGTTGCCATGGCAGCTGCGCGCAAGCCACGAGCCTATGGAGATGCGCTGCATTGTGGGCGTCGACCAGAATGTGCGCTTGTACGTCTTACGCAGCGCCCGCTCCGCATCGCGCAGCTCGGTGCCCGCCAAGAAGGCCGTCTTGCTCGCCGCGCCAAAGTGGCCCTTTAGGCGATGCATGTACACAGCGCGCGGCGCGGTTGCGCGTCCAATGAACCAACCCCAGCCCGAGCCCACAATGCTCGGCCGCTGGCCGGTGTCGTCCCACACCGCGCACAGCTTGGCTGTCAATGCCTCGGGCGTTGTGGCCGCCGAGAAGCAACCAAAGGGCGAGTGGCCCGACAGGATGCGCGCACGCGCCCCTGTGCTTGTAAGCCTGCAGCGCAGGATCAACGCGACGAGCGCCCCTGCCAGTAGGCCAAAGAAGACGAACGGGTCGTCGCGCTCAAAGAGAAAGGCCACAAACAGCCCCACAAATGCGCCCGCGAGTACGGGCGCGAGAAGCAACCAAAACGACGCGGCCATGGGCGCACACCCCTTAGCTTTATTTACTTCTACACGCAATACTAGCGGTTATTGTCCATCCTAATCGCACTTCCCGTCACACTCCTTCTTCTTCTTCTTCTTGGGCTTGCCGTCCTCGTCATCAGACGAGGAGGACGACGACGAGGCGTCGCCGTCCTTCTTTGCCTTCTTCTTCTTCTTCTTCTTGGTGCCGTTCTTGACGCACGAGTCGTTTGAGCCCTCCGGCTTGGAGTAATCGCGGTGGTAGCCCGTCCAGCACGGACCCTTGGACTGAGAGGCGTGCTCGCGTACAAGCGTCAGCGCGTGCGCGCCCGTGCTGGCCGCTTGCGGAAGGCACCCCGCGTACAACGCGTCGCCCGTGGGTCGCGACGCGAGCGCGGAGCTACGGTTTTGGGCTATGAACTGTTTCTTTAGATACCCCTCCATTCACGAACCGGTGTATCTCGTCTAAGGAGATTGCAACGCGTGCTTTATTAGCGCGCGCGCCACAAAACCCGTCGCTCGACTCTACATGGCCTCCGCCGAGGCGCTCGTGACAAAGTCCTTGGTCTTCTTGCGGAAGGCCTCGTTCGCGTTCTCCTTGGTGTACTCGGAGAGCGCGTCGCACGCCGCCTTGGCCGCCTTGCGGAACTTGGTGTCGTCCTCGTACACGGTCTTCTCGAGACCCTTGATCTCCTTGGTCTTGGCCTCCAGATCCTCGGTCGCCTTCTCGAGCTTGCTGGCGTACTCCTTGACCTTGTTGCTCGACACCACGTCGCCGTCCGCTGCGGCTTTCTCGGCCTTGTCGAGCTTGGCCTGCCACTCGGCCGCCAGCTTGGCGAGCTCGGCCGCCTCGTGCG
>MDTG01332686.1_pt1 | contig 13551 bp, 10 predicted proteins | sample 811421 | NCBI WGS metagenome assembly MDTG01 (sample SAMN05326645, study PRJNA326480) | marine metagenome | isolation source: seawater | place: Pacific Ocean: South East | collected 2011 | reverse complement strand
TATCCACTGTTTTATAATTATAAAACTTAAAATTTACCCCGTACAAGCTATTTTTAATGAGTAAAACAGGAATAATTTCATCCCAACTTGATAGTGCTTTTTTAGCTGCAATAAATAAATAATTTTCCTCAAGGTTATTCTCTTTTAACACAAAAAAACTTTTCAATCGATTAACACTGAAAAAATTACCTCCTTTTATCAAAAAAATATGATTTAATTTCTCTTGCAAACCTTTTGTAACATGCGCACTCACATACATCAGTTTTTTTTGACGAAACTGTAAAATACGATAAAAACGAGGTAAAGCACCTTTTACTAAAATAATATAAAAAATGAAAAACGTAACGACCAACCACATTATTTCCGAACTGTACGGGAGTACATCAAGTTGAGGCATTAACTTTTTTTTTTCTTCTAATTACAAACCTTTATAAACCTTTATAATACAAGAATAAGAGAATATCATTTTTGCTCATATTTTGCGCGTTTTGCACGTTTGTCACCTTTAAAAATATTCAAAGCATGTTCGCGCTTAGTCAGTTTTTTTTCGACAAACACAATCTTATTTACACCCATAACTTTAACTTTAGCTAAAACTAACTTAAAGGTAGGGTTTTTCACGCGACCAGAACGATTAAACAGCCAAAAACCATGACGCATCCACTCATAGTTAATCTCATTAATAGATAACTCTTTTTTTTTGAATTTCTTTTTTTTTTTTTTTTTAGATAAGAACAACTTTTCATTAAAATGAAAACGATTTGAGGTAATATAATACAACATTTTTTTATGCATGAATAAAAAACGTGTATATTGTTCCTCAACAGAAATAGATGGCGTATATCGCGGATTCTTCGGTCTTGGATATGCCCCTGTCCAAAACAAAACTCGATTCCAACCATGCCAGATAGCATTAATAAATTTGTCCTCTGTATTTTGCCTTTGAGCAAAATTAAAAGAAAACCAAACAACTGTTACACACAATAAATAAAAACAACTTCCTGGTACTCCCTTTAATGCCCCTTTAAAGTTATGGTAAAAAAAATGTCCTCCAAAGATTTTATCGTTCTGATATAAAAACGGTAAGTTGATAGCTATTTTTCTAGGTTTTTTTACTGTTAATTTCAATGCAGGTAACAAATGAGAAAAAATTTCAAAATAAGCTAAATGATCCTTGCGTAACCCTCGTAAACCCATAAACAAAAATAAATAAAAAATTTTATAAATATACAATTTATACAACTGAGAAGCAAGAGAAGAAGATTTTGCCAATAAAGGTAAATTAATTGATTTATTTAAATAAACAATTTCATAAAACAAAGAATAAAGAATAGGTTCAAACTTGATCTGTTCACCTAAATAAGGCTTAAAAAACTCCAATTTGTTGTATATACCATTTTCACTATTCTTCCAAAAAGGGTTCCTTCTGAGCTTCAATCTTGGGCGATATAAACCCATTAATACAACAGTCCCTTTTGGTCCTGGACGATCCTCCGGATATAAAAGAACACGGGTACGATCGCATCCTGTTGGATGTAACGAGAATCCTGTACTTTTAACTTCTAAAGTACCGAACCGAACGTCACGACGCCTTTTTCTTAAAATTCCACGCACACGGTTAATCTCTTTATATTGTATATAGTATTGCGGAATTTTAAAAAAATTCTTTTTATGACGAAGACGCCTTGAACTTGCCCAGTCACTGTATTTTACTAAAAATTTGTCTCCTACTTTAATTTTATCTTTCACTGCAATATTAGCAATAGACACGACCTTTGTACCAAATAAACCTGTATGAAAAAAACAAGAGGTACCTTTATCATCGGTGACCATTTTTATTATTTCACCTTCTAAAAAGATTGCTTGACCTGTGTTTCTTAAATATAATTCTTTTTTGTATAAAATACTTTCAAGTTTACCAACAGGTAAATTTAAAAAATTCAATTTCATTTTCTTCTTAATTTTGTTTTTTTTTTTTTTTACTTATTAAGTCAAATTATTTAATTTAAGGCGGATATAGTTCAGTTGGTAGTAACATCAATTTGTGGCATTGAAGGTCGCGGGTTCGACCCCCGCTATTCGCCATTACTTTAGGAAGAAAGGGATTCGAACCCTCGGTGTTAAAAACCATAACACATTAGTTTAGCAAACTAACTCTTTAAACCACTCAGACACCTTCCCCATTTCAAAAAAAAGTTATTTTATAATAATTTTTTTTTGTTAACTAACTGAGAACTTCCTAGAAACTAAAGATAGTTCAGAGATAAGAAAAAAAAAACTACCCTACTAACCGAAAAGAATTAAAAAAGCCATCATCAAGGCTAACAAACCAACAGCCTCTGTTAAGGCAAAACCTAACATTGCGTACCGAACCAGAGCGTCAGCTTTTGATGGGTTTCGTGAATAAGCTTGTAATAATGAGCCAAACACAACACCAGCACCAGCACCAGCACCAACTAAACCAATAGTTGCAAGACCAGATCCTACAACTTTAAAACACTGTAATCTTACATCTTCCATAATAAAATAGACAAAAAAAAAATATTCAAGATAGCATACCTACCAGTGTTGAACTACTTGTATGATGTAATAATAACGTACATATTTAATAATCTATGAAAAAAATATCTAAATATAAAATAAATTACAACATTTTAGCAGAAAATCTGGTGCATTTAGGCTATCCAGAAAAAGACAGACATCATACAAATAATCACCATATAGTAACTACTGATCAAAAAATTGATCTGATCAATTTAATACAAAGTCTCAAAGCTCTAAGAAAAATATTATATCTAATTAGCAATATCGTATCCAAAAAAGGGAAGGTTTTAATCTATTTAGAAGATTCATTATTAGCAAAGAGGCAAACGAAAACAAACCATTTATTAAAACAAATAATAGTCTATGAAAAATGGCCGCATGGGTTATTATCTAACTTTAAACGTCTGGGAAAAAGATTAAATAAATTTCAAATAAAACGAATACCAAATTTAGCTGTTTATGCTGTAACGAAAAAAAAAATGGAAACTTCCATAAACACCGAAGTTAAAAAACTAAAAATTCCTCATGGCGCTATTATTGACACCCCTCTAATAGCAACCACGGGAATGTACATGGTACCCGGGTGTACCGGCTCGTACCGTAGTATACGATTTTATAACAACCTTATGCTAAAAGCCATTATTGCCGGCTATCAGAAAGAGATACTTTTTTTTCATAAAAAAAGGAAAAAAAACCTAAAAACGAAGAAGAAGCGTTCTTCCTAGACTGGATTCGAACCAGTGACCTCGGACTTAACAGGCCCTTGCTCTACCGCTAAGCTACTAGGAAAACAAAAAGAAGATTAATTTTTTTCTTTATACTCAGAAACTGTAAAACCACTCGAAACTTTGAAAGACAAAGGAACTTCTCCTGGTTTAGGTATTTCTTTTATATAAAGAGCCCCTATATGGTAATTAATCTCTAAGTAAGGGTATTGCCCAACTAGAATATGCCTTCGAGACAATTTTGTTAAAAATTTTTGAACAAAATCTTTCTTAGCAAACGGCACTAATTCCACTATATCTCCTTTTTGTGTGATAAATGATGGTCTTTTTATAATTTTTTTATTTACAGATATAAGCCCTCGTTGCACAAACTGAATACTTTCCAATATAGTATCCGCAAAATTCGCACGGTATACTAAAGAAGACAACCTTAACTCCAATAAACACAAAGTGGAATAAGGAAAATTAGGTGTATTAGAAATTCTGTTTAACTTTCTATAAGAAGTTTTTCTCAAACCTCCGTAAAAAAAACAAATTTTTTTCCGCGTTTCTAAACGCTTTCCAAATATACTTTGTCGTTTATAACGTTTTAAGCGTCTTGGTACATCTAACCTTAATCCAAGATTAGGATACCAAGTTCTTTTTTCTCTGCGGTACCGCAAAAATAATCTTAATAAACGTGTTAATTTCTGATTTAATAAAACATGTCCCCATAAATCAGATTGGTAATGGCGACAAACCAAATTTTTATTTTTTAAAATAAACATATCTTTATATATATATATATTCTATTTATAACCAGTCCAGGTAGCTCAGTGGTAGAGCAGGGGGTTGAAGGTCCCTGTGTCAGTAGTTCGATTCTACTTCTGGACAATATTATACGCAAACCGTAAGGAATTTGCGCTATCTCTACCTATTTGTTTGTAAATCTGTTGTCTTCGAACCTGGTAAGAATGGTGTAAAGTTAACATTATAGTACCCAACATGGCTACTAACAGAACCAACCCAGAGACTAAAAAAACAATTATAAAATCACTGTAAATTAAGCGACCCAATAAAACAACATTGTCACCTCCACTAAGTAAAGAAATCCATTCATATTCACCAAATTCAATAAAAGAGCTAAAATTTCTTTCTAAAAATAAAAATAAGCTACCAAAAAATACAACACCCAAAAAGATTGTTAACACCCAATAGCGGATAAAAGTTTCGTAAATTTGAGCTTGTTTAATGTTTAACATCATCACAATAAAAAGAAATAGCACAGCAATGGCACCTACATACACCACCACTAAAATAATTGACATAAAATCTACGGTCAATATTATTAATACACAAGAAGAAAAGCAAAAGGCTAAAATCAAAAAGAAAACAGAATGAACTGGATTAAAAGAACCTATTACCATAAAACTAGATAAAATAGCTAACAAGCTAAATAAAGAAAAAACTACCATAACATTAACTTTTTTTTGTTTTTATTTATTAATCATCTTCCTCTTCTGGCCATCCCGACACAAAATGCACCTCATAGCGCATTACAGGTCTATTAGGTTGCTCTGCCCTAATATCTTCTTGTCGCCAAGTAAAATTTCTATAGTAAAGTTGATCTCTATTTAAAACCGGAGCACCGTAAATATCCCGTCTTCCATCAGTAAGGTATTTTGGCCGCATAAAAGGTTCCCAATATAACAAGAAACGATAAAGTCGTTTACTTCTTACGTGTTTCCAATATTGCGTACGAGTAAAGTAAGTATGAAACAAATGACGCGACACCATTCTACGTCGCGCCGTGTCCGGACATTCAAAACCAATATAAACTACGTTACATTGAGTATCAAACATAATCGTACTAATATTATTAAAAAATGAAGAGATATCGACCGCTTCGTCTGCTAACACACAAAAATATAAGAACATAAAGTCAACATAATCCTCAATGGTAAAATATACGCTAAACTCTTCTGTAAAGTTATATAATACAAATAAAACAAAAGAAGCAATGATACATGGCATAGAGCATTCCCACACAATATCATCAATAAGATCGATCAGCTGAGCCGTTATATAATTAGATGGATTAAAGTAATCCATACGGCTGTGACGATAATACCATTCGGTATCTTTAAATGAATATTGATAACGCGCATAAGCCTTTGAGATCCTTATAAGTACATCCGGGTTGTAATCTCGCCAATCTTCTCCCCCCAAACGAAATGCTATACCATCACGGCCTCTTTCATACTGCACCTCACCAAAGCGGTCAAAATAAAATAACCACCCCGAAAATTTAGCCATCAAGCCTGCAAATAAAGAATAAGCCATCAAAATTACCAGACTTAAATAAAATGATAAATTACTATATCCACTTGTCATGCCAAATATAGTGTTTTTATAATACCTATACTCAACCAACCACAGTTCTTCATCATCCTCTACATCTTCATCCAAAGCCTGGTACAAGAATTTATCCATAGTTAACTGATATTTCTTATAATCATCTAAATCAATAAAACGATTATTAAAAAGTACATCAGGATAATGTTTTAAAAGCAATAATCCAGGCAAATAAAATAACTTCCAATATAATTCTAAAACCTTTTTTTTATAAGCTAACCTATATTTTATTAAGGGTAACATAACCCGTGTCCAACCCTGTCTTCCTAACCACACAAACACACCTAAATTTAAAATAAATAAACAAACATTCCGAATAAGCTGAGCACATATACTATAAACAATTGCACTAAGGACATAGATCCAACATACCGATAAATAAATGGCAATCAAAGTACCCAATATTTTCAGCAACAGCATATATATAGAAGGAGTGTACAATGCGATAAAACAACCAATAGTGTCCACCGAACGATACCAAACAAAGAAAAACATTCCAACATAACACATAAAAGGCCTGTATAAATCTAAATAAACAAAAGCTAACAATTCTTCATCAGATAAACGCGGTATAATATACGGTGCCACCAAATTTAAAGGTATTTCATATAAATACCACACAATACCATCATAAATATACACTAGTTGATCAAAATAAACTTCGTATTTTGGTTGTAAATTTAATTTTACATGAAGGAATTCAAGAAACTCCTTTTTACCTGAATTATAATACAAAGCTTTTTGTCTCCTTCCTCTAAAATAATACCATGCTATATCAAAATCGTACCAAAGCCATGTAGGGTTATAATACTCATTAGTTTTCAAATCCTCCCACATATAAGTTAAATAAACCCCAAAAGGTTCCGTCAAATACAGTTGAGTCATATAAAAGATAAATTCAGCATACCAGTCATGAAAAGACCTGGCCTGAATATAACCCATAACACCCTCCTCAGTCCACATAGAGTAGCCCGACAAATAAGGAACAAACCACATTTCTCCATCTTCATAAGCAAACTCAAAAAGTGTATATTTATCAAACGCAAATAAAGGTTGATAATAAAACCAATTTCTATTTTTATCACCCAAAGTTGGCGAATCAAAAAACAGTTGTGCAGGAAATTCCCCATTAGGGCCACCTAAAATAATCAAATAAATAAATAAAAAACTTTTTAAGTAAAGGTTACGTAAATATCTGTAAGATAAGAATAATTGTTGTTTGAACTTTTTGCTGTCCCCCATAGTATCCCAATAAGAAACAGGTAAAAATACTTTAAGAATAGTATAATAAATTTGCAACAAGTTATAAGACCAAGTGTTAGTCACAAAAATTCTATAACATGTATTATAAATGTTTGCCCGAACAATTGCTGTTTTAAACAAAATAAATTGTTTAAACTCATTAAATTTATTCAACACACCGAATCGAAGTGTACCTGTTTTTAAACTAAACAGATAGTCTGTGATATATATATAAAGTTTCACCACCCACTCAAACAAACTAAAACAATAAAAGACAAACCGCACAGTTAATAAGGCTAACGTAACAGGCAATTTAATCGTGCACAAGAAGAATGACAAAATTATTAACCATTCAAAAAATTCAATTAAAGTATGTACAGTGATAAAAAATAATAATTTATATTCCGGGATATCAAATTGTATAAACTCCTTCCAACGATCTTTTACTCGCCATGTAATGTAACTCCATTTAAATTTATATAGATTCAATTTCATAAGTTATTTACCACCACTTTTTTAATTCTATTATAAAGCGTTCGACATCTTTTCGCGTTAAACCAAAATAACGATTTTGATCTATAGACGTTAAAATGCCCTCATACTCCGCCAAAAAAATATCCGTAACTCTTTTTTTTAAAAAGTTATATCGGTCGCGGATTTCCTGCATACTTGACCGAATATTCTCCATATTATCTCTAAAAGTTACCATTAGCACAGCTAATAAACTCAAAAAAATAAATAACATAACTTCATCAAACACAATATCAAAAGAAATAACCGAACTAAAATAAAACACAGAAACAATTGTACTTAAACTCATAAAAAATAAATAATTAAATAAATAACCACTTTGGGCTTTTACAATTAAATGAGCAAATTTTGAAAAAAAACGCACTAAACCTGTTGGACCAACTATCTCAAAATAACCTCTATCTAGCAATTTGAATGTAAATTTATAACAAAAAATGAAAAAAAATCGTATAATAAAATGGTTATAAACAACATCAAAGAACCATTTAGCATTAAAAAATGTATACACCCCTCGCATAAAATTAGAGGTTTTTGAAAATGAACCTAAATAAACACTATGTGGCACACTCCAATAGATAATCAAAGCTATACATGCAGATAATATACTACACCAAACTGGCAACATCTTCACATAAGCAGGCAAAAACTCGGCTTCTAAAATATAAACTTCTTCTGTAATATTTCCGACCGAAGCATGCCACAAATCAGTACCAACACCAACAAATAAATCTTTAAAAAGATAGCCCGCAAAAATACTCAAAATAGACAAGATTAATAAAGGTATTAACATGCGCAACGGCGCGTCATGGACATATAATAAACTAGTTTTGCTAAAATTCGCTTCCGACAAAAATGTAAGGAAAAGTAATCTCATTGAGTAAAACGCTGTACAAATAGCACCAAACAAGCCTAGAACATAAGAAACAACTCCATCAAAATAATAATTAGAATACGACAATTCTAAAATTAAATCTTTAGAATAAAATCCTGTTGTATATGGAAATCCCATTAAAGCAAAAGAACCAATTAAAAAACCACTGTAAGTTAAAGGTAATAATTTAATTAATCCACCTAATTTACGCATATCTTGTTCATCTAAAACTGAATGAATTACTGCCCCTGCACTCAAAAACAATAAGGCTTTAAAAAATGCATGATTCATTAAATGAAACATAGAAACGGAGTAATTAGAAATACCACAGGCAAAAACCATATAACCTAATTGACTACACGTAGAATAAGCAATAACCCGTTTCAAATCATTTTGAAAAATACCAATCGTACCGGCAAAAAAGGCTGTTAAAGAACCCAAAATTGTAATAATTGCCAACATTAAGGGAGAGTATTCAAAAATAGGAGACATACGTATTATCAGGAAGACACCTGCAGTAACCATTGTTGCCGCATGTATTAATGCAGAAACAGGCGTTGGCCCTTCCATAGCATCCGGTAACCAAGTATGTAACCCTAACTGCGCTGACTTACCAACACATCCAACAAAAAGAAAAAAACAAATTAAAGTTAAACCATGCACAGACCAATTGATTACAGCAAAATAAACCTTATCTAAATCCTCCGATACACTAAAAATAACACTATAATCAAAAGAACGAAAAACAAAAAAAGTAGCTCCTAAAGCCAAAATAATACCCACATCTCCAAACCTATTAACAATTATAGCTTTTAATGCTGACTTATTCGCTTCAATTCTAGTAAACCAAAAATTTACTAAAAGATAAGAAGATAATCCTACACCTTCCCAACCAAAAAACATTTGTACTAAATTACCACTAGTTACTAAAAATAACATAAAAAAAGTAAATAAAGATAAATAAGACATAAACCTCACTAAATGGGGATCATTTTCCATATAACTTGTAGAGTATAAATGCACTAAGAAGGAAATACCGGTCACTACAACTAACATAACTGTAGTGACCGAGTCAAAAAGAAAGTTAAAAGATAACTTTAACACACCAACGGAAAACCACTCAAATAATTCTATAGTAACCTCAGTCCCACAATACAAGATTTCATAAAAAATAAAACATGACAATAAAAATGATAAAAATAAGCTGGCCGTTGAAAATACACAAGCACCATAAACACCTAAGAACCAACCACCAAACCCTACAATTATACATGATAACAAAGGAAATAAAAGAACTAATATATACATAATTTAATCGATTTTTTTTTAACCCTTTAATTTATTAATAAATAAAGTAGCTATCGTACCTCGAATACGATAGTACACAACTAAAATAGCTAAACCAATAGCAGACTCCGCAGCAGCAATAGTCAATACAAAAAGAGAAAATATCTCCCCAATCAAATCATCTAAATAAAAAGAATAGACAATAAAATCAATATTTAAACCCAATAACATAAGTTCAATACACATTAAAATAACAATGATATTTCGGCGAGTTACAAACAAACCTAAAATACCCACAATAAAAAGCATAAATCCAAACCCTACAAAATTTACCATAAAAGTATACATATATAAATTTTTTTTATTTTTAATTTACCACAAAGTGGTACAACTTGATTTCATGTAGAAATACATGAGTGCATTGGGATTCGAACCCAAGACCTGCGATTTAAAAGACCGATGCTCTACCTCTGAGCTATGCACCCTCAATAGTATGCAATACTATTGAGGGTGCAACAATCTTTAAAGATTTACTCTTTATTCCCACGCAAAGTAATTATAATGTATAAAAATAATAACACCGACCAAACACTTACCATAGAACCGTATGAAGCAACACTATTCCAAACAGCAAATTCATCAGGAAAATCAGGAATTCGTCGTGGCATTCCTGCTATACCCAAAAAATGCATAGGAAAGAATGTAATATTTACTCCTGCAAACATTATCCAAAACATTAACTGACCTAAAGATTCATTATAAGTGGCTCCTGTCATTTTATAAATCCAATAATAAAAACCCGAAAACATTCCGAAAACCGCTCCCATAGAAAGAACATAATGGAAATGGCCCACAACATAATACGTATCATGAAGCGCAACATCTAATCCACTATTTGATAAAACGATTCCAGTTACTCCTCCAAATGTAAATAAAACAATAAAACCTAAAGCAAATAATGTCGCAGTTTTAAACCTTATTAAGCCACCCCATAGAGTTGCCAACCAACTAAAAATCTTAATTCCTGTCGGAACAGCAATAATCATAGTAGCCGCTGTAAAATAAGCTCGCGTATCAACATCCATACCTACAGTATACATATGATGAGCCCATACAATAAAACCTAATAAACCAATAGACATCATCGCGTAAACCATACCAAAATAACCAAAAATTTGTTTTTCAGACATAGCAGATACCACTTGACTTACTACTCCAAAAGCGGGAATAACCAAAATATAAACTTCAGGATGACCAAAAAACCAAAATAAATGTTGGTATAAAATTGGGTCACCTCCCCCTGCAGGGTCAAAAAAAGTAGTATTAAAATTTCGGTCTGTTAATAACATTGTGATACCCCCTGCAAAAACTGGTAAAGATAGAAGTAATAAAATAGCTGTAATAAAAATGGCCCAAACAAACAACGGCAATCGAGACATATAGATTCCAGGAGCACGCATATTAATTACAGTTGCTATCATATTAATAGATCCTAAAATAGAAGAAACTCCTGCAATGTGTAAACTAAAAATAGCTAAATCAACAGATGCACCTGGATGTGCTTCAATCGTTGATAGAGGAGGATACACCGTCCAACCCGTACCAGCACCTACTTCAACTAAAGCAGACGAAGCTAGTAAAATTAAAGAAAACGGCATACACCAAAAACTAATATTATTCATACGAGGAAAGGCCATGTCTGCCGCTCCGATCAATAAAGGCACAAACCAATTACCAAACCCACCAAATAAAATAGGCATAACCATGAAAAAAATCATTATAAATGCATGAGCAGTAATAATGGTATTATACAATTGGTGATTACCATTTAATATCTGATTACCAGGTGCCGATAATTCCATTCGAATAACAATAGAAAAAATTAAGCCTATTATACCGGAAATAGCCCCAAATATAATGTACAATGTTCCAATATCTTTATGATTCGTTGAATTAAACCATTTATTTACTCCGCTATAGTTTAACATATTATAAAGCCTATGATAAATTAAATTTTACCCATAAATTATACAACTCTAAAGGCACAGCTTTCACAGCAATGGGCATAAAACCATGGTTTACCCCACATAACTCACTACACTGTCCATAAAATACACCCTCGCGCTTGATAAACAACGAAACCTGATTTAGACGCCCTGGTAAAGCATCCATTTTTACTCCTAAAGCTGGAACCGCCCATGAGTGTAAAACATCCGCTGCGGTTACTAATACCCGAATGTGCGTATACGTTGGTAACCAAACTTTTCTATCCACTTCTAACAATCGTAATTCACCCTCTTCTAAATCTTCCTCAGGTATCATATAACTATCAAATTCTATATTTGACTCTTCATAATCTGAATATTCATACGACCAATACCACTGGTGACCTATAACTTTTAAAGTTAATGTTGGCTCTACTAGTTCATCAATCGCATAAAGCAACGCTAAAGAAGGTACAGCAATAGCGACTAAAACGAAAACAGGAACTAATGTCCAGATTATTTCTAAAACTGTTCCATGTGTAATGTTTTTTACAGTCAAACTAGCTTTACGTGCTCCTAATACGTTAACCAAACTACTAAATCGAGAAATATACATTGACCATCCAAACTCCCAAACGATAGAAAATAACATCCAAGCCACAAAAGTTACAATAATCATTAAATAAAATTGTATATCATGATGAAAATCTATGATACCTTCCATAATTGCTGTTGCTGGGTCTTGAAAATCAAATTGCATTTAAATTTATAAATATTTTTTTCCTTAATTTTTACCTTTATAATTGTATTTAGGATGCCATAGATAATGTTCTAGGCGAACACATAACGGTATCAACATCAAAAAATAAACAAAATAAAAAATAGTACAGAATTGCCCCAATTCATAAAATGGAAACTTTACCTCATTACCTCCAATCCAACCTAAAATTAAAGAATCTACTACAAATACCCAAAACAAACTTCTATACAACGGACGGAACGCAGCACTCCGTAAAGGAGCTTTACCTAAAATAGGTAAAAAGATTAATATTAAAATTGCTCCAATCATTGCCACAACACCCCCTAATTTATCTGGAATAGAACGTAAAATAGCATAAAACGGTAAAAAATACCACTCAGGAACAATATGTGGTGGTGTTACCATAGGATTCGCAGGTATGTAATTATCCGTATGACCTAACAAATTAGGTGTAAAAAACACAAAAAATCCGAAAAACAAAAAAAACAAAATAACACTAAATAAATCTTTAAAAGTAGCATATGGTGTAAAAGGAATTTGATCAACAACCGAACGAATGCCTAAAGGATTATTTGATCCATTCTCATGCAAAAAAATTAGATGAACTATAACCAAACCAGCCAAAATAAAAGGTAATAAATAATGCAAACTGTAAAATTTATTTAAAGTAGGATTATCCACAGAGAATCCTCCCCAAAGCCAATAAACAATTTCATCACCTATCACTGGTATTGCCGAAAAAAGATTAGTAATAACTGTAGCTCCCCAAAAACTCATTTGTCCCCAAGGTAGTACATAACCAATAAATCCCGTAGCCATCATTCCAAGAAAAATTAATACACCACTAATCCATAATGGCTCTCTTGGATATAAATACGATGAATAGTACAGACCTCTAAACATATGTATATAAACTACAATAAAAAACATAGAAGCACCATTCGCATGCACATATCTTAATAACCATCCATAGTTTACATCACGCATTATATGCTCTACACTAGAAAAAGCCAAATCAACGTTTGGTGTATAGTGCATGGCTAACGCTATTCCAGTAACAATTTGAATCACTAGACAAAGTCCTGCCAAAGCTCCAAAATTCCAAAAATAGGTAATATTACTTGGAACCGGATAATAAACAACAAAATGATATAAAGATGATAAAATAGGATGTTTTTTAACCAATCGCATATACAAAAGTAAATAAAATAT
>MDTG01175096.1_pt1 | contig 13551 bp, 11 predicted proteins | sample 811421 | NCBI WGS metagenome assembly MDTG01 (sample SAMN05326645, study PRJNA326480) | marine metagenome | isolation source: seawater | place: Pacific Ocean: South East | collected 2011 | reverse complement strand
TTATACTCTAAAAAAAATTCACTTATAAAGTCTATAATTGTAACAATTTTTCGGTAGTGTAAAAACTGTACTTCTCTACCCATACACACTCCTTATATCATTAAAAATCTGCCGTTTTAACCAAAGTTACCGTTACTGCTGTTAACAGGCTGACTTAACAAATGTACTAGTTATGTGGCTTACAAAAAGTTGCTTGTAAGTCATTGATTTTAAACGAGGCCCACGACCCTGAAGGTCAGAGGTTCAAATCCTCTCCCCGCAACCAAAATTAAGAAAATAAATACAGTCACTTAAGCCCATTAGGGCTTAACACGTTATATAGCGAAGCAGAAATATTGCCGCGTTCATTGCTACGTTAGGATAGTGCTAAAAAGTCTCTTCACTTCGAATCTCAGACGCTCCATTCTGAAAGATCTCCTTGTGGGGGCTTTAACGGTATTCTTGTTGGGCGCTTGCGCGTTTAGTATATTGTTACTCGTATTTAGAATATTCGCTGATAACTCTGGGGAAGGGCGAGAGCAGGCCGAATGGTGTGTGGAGTACATGCCCAGACGCTAGTCGCGATGAATGTGCGGCTGAAGCCGGTTGGTAGAAGGGGAAAACGCATGCCATTTCCAATAGTAAAAAGAAAGAGCAATATAGCGATAGCAATTTTTGACTTATGAGCACTCATAGAAAAATCGGTTGTAGTGGTTACACTTGAGATCGGTTTGTTCTGCTTATAATCAATATTATTTCAATGGGCTTTTGAATTAGGAGAGCCTATAAAATTTGATCGATATGTTGATGAAGTAGGCGCCTGGTGTTCAGAGCATATGCCTGATGCTAACGCGCGCGAGTGCTTTGATAAAACTGGTTACTAGTTTTTATGTATAGGCTCATAATCAAATTGCATATCATATAGTTCACGTTTTGAAGTGGGTCAGTTTTCTGCAACTCTTGGCTTAACTCTTAATTGGCGCTTAAAGCAAATTATGGCGCATCCGCGGGCGGCTTTTCTCATATGTGTTTAATAAATCAGAATTCTTATAGAGCTGGTATTCTATTGTAAAATTCACTAATTTGATGAACTACCCCGTTAACTCATTAATCCAGGTCCAGTTAGTTTGAACTAGCTTATTGGTGATAAGGTACCTGGAACGCGTAAATGTTTCAGCATCTTTGACAAGAAATAATTCATTACGTTCAAGATGTTTGTCCACGAGATACTTTGGTAAATATGCCTTACCACAGTGACCCAATAAATATTCTAATGCCCAGATCGAACTGCCGAAGCTTATATTTCCGATCTTGGCCTGTGGAAACGTCTGGGTGAAGCGAGTACTGAAATTTCCACCGCTATCGATATGAATGAACACTGGACCACTCTCGGGGGACGAAGTTGGCTCCGAAGCGCATAGAACTAACTCCTCCGCGGGCAGTTCATAAACTGATTGGTGCTTTGCAATTTCCTTTAACCTGTATGTGACTGCGGCATCGATCAACCCAGTAGACAACCATTGCTCGAACTCACCTTGCTTGCCAGGCCATACCGACACGAGCGCCTCACTATCTGACTGATTGATAGCAGCAAGCAATCTGGCACCGATGTCCGGCCAGATATCGACATGGCATCCAAGATTGCATACTACTCTAGCTTGTATTCGTTTGGTTTCTTTTCGCGCCTGTCGCCAAAGGTCTGCTATCGCTTCGGCGTGTCGCTTGAAACGAAATCCTTCCGCCGTCAGTGTTGCCCCGGATTTGTTTCTAAAAAATAGCGGCTCACCAATCTGTTCTTCGAGCGCTTGCACCCGGCTGGTGACAGCGGATGCGGTCACATTGAGCCGTTTGGAAGCTTGGATCAGACTGCCAAGTTCGGCAATTGCGAGAAACGTGTCTATTTCTGACATATTCATTTTGATCGTCTCGTTATGGCGTGGTTAAATTAGAATTTTTCAAATGTATGGCGGACCTATATGCCCGTCAACCGAAAACACCCCTACAAACCCCTGCTTTTGGCTGAAGCTAGCGCTCAGCAGAACTTTGCCGTTTGTACATGTAGAAATTTTTGAATTCAAAGTTCAATATTTTACATTTTTCAAACTACTGGAAATCATTCACAATCTAAGACGAATAGAATCTTCCGCAGACTGTGGGTACTGATGGAAATCAGCCAAGCGATGTAATCGGTGGTTTTTAAGGACGTAAGATAGTGGATATAAAAAGATACAAGATGCTAATAGGGGGCGATTGGGTTAATGCGTCGGACGGCAAAGAGTTTGACAGCATAAACCCCGCAACTGGTAAGATTTGGGCCAGTTTTCCCGAAGCGACTACCGAAGATGTGGACCGCGCTGTCAGAGCTGCACACAAGGCCTTTTCTGACAGTGAGTGGACGAGCTATTCTCCAACGGAACGCGGTCGGCGGCTCCACCGTCTGGCTGATCTGTTGGAACAACATTCAGAAACCTTTGGTCAGGTTGAAACAACAGATACCGGCAAGCTCTATCAAGAGACCCGATTTCAAGCCTCATATATAGCTGAATTTTACCGGTTTTTTGCGGGCTGCGCTGACAAAGTGAGCGGTGATACACTTCCCATCGACAAAAAAGATATGTTTGTTTATTCTTTGCGCGAGCCCTTGGGGGTCGTTGCCGCCATCGTCCCTTGGAATTCGCAGCTTTTTCTTTCTGCCATCAAGATCGGCCCGGCTTTGGCTGCTGGCAACTCGATTGTCGTGAAAGCCTCTGAGCACGCGTCTGGAGCGCTGCTTGAATTTGCTCAACTTATCAAAGAAGCAGGCATTCCTGACGGTGTCGTCAATATCGTTACGGGCCACGGGGAGCCTTGCGGCAGCGCGCTGACATCACACCCGCTTATCGCCAAGATTGCCTTTACCGGCGGTCCGGCAGCGGCACGCCACGTGGTTCGCAATAGTGCCAACAACCTGGCCTCGCTGACGTTGGAGCTTGGCGGGAAATCGCCTGTGATTGTTTTTGACGACGCTAATATCCAGACAGCCGTTAACGGTGCTCTTAGTGCAATCTTAGGTGCGACGGGGCAAAGCTGTGTTGCTGGCTCGCGCTTGTATCTTCACAATGCTATTGCCGATCAGGTTCTAGAGCAGATGGTGGCGCAGGCGAAGAAAGTCCGGCTTGGTGATCCCCTTGATCCAGATACAGAAATTGGGCCGATTTGCACTTTGGATCAGACCGCTAGGATTGAAAAAGAAATTGCGCACGCGCTTGAGGAAGGGGCGACAATTGTTTGTGGTGGAAAACGCCATCAACATTTGGGTGGCAATTACTTTGAGCCGACAATTATTGAATGCCCTCGCCAAGATTTACGAATTGTAGATACGGAATTGTTCGGCCCTGTCCTTAGTGTGCTTCGCTTCAATGACGAAGAGGAAGTTTTACGTCTGGCAAACGACAGTGAACACGGCCTTGCTGCTGGTGTTTTCACTACTGATAGCGCTCGCGCCCTGCGCATGACACGCGCACTGCAAGCTGGGATCATCTGGGTCAACACTTACAGAGTAGTTTCCCCGATCGCTGAGGCTGGCGGGATGAAGACGTCTGGCTACGGTCGTGAGAGCGGGTTTCAGGCCATCTATGATTACACCCAATCGAAAACTGTCTGGATCAACACCGCTGAAGATCCCTTGGGCAGTAATTTCATCGCAAGATAAATAAAGGATTTAAAAATGAAGTTTCAACTAGCGATAAATCTGGAACGCATGAAGGGTAGTCAGGACATGGCAGAGGTCGCAAGACATACGGTTGAGATGGTACAAATGGCCGAGGAAGGTGGGTTTGAAATTGTGTGGTCTGCAGAGCATCACGCCCTGGAGATGACAATTGCCCCGAATCCATTTCAGTTGCTGACCTGGTGGGCCTCGCACACCAGTAAGATCCGGCTTGGTACTGCTGTCGTAGCTGCCGCATACTGGCATCCGATCCGCCTCGCAGGAGAGGCCGCGATGACTGACCTGATTTCGGGTGGACGGTTGGAGTTTGGTATCGGCTCAGGTGCGTATCAGCGCGAATTTGATCGAATGAAACCAGGGCTCAAACAATCAGATGCCTGGCAGTACATGCACGAAATGCTACCTGCGGTTCGGGCGCTTTGGGCCGGGGATTACGCGCATGATGGAGAATACTGGTCCTTCCCAACTTCAACCAGCGTGCCCAAACCCATTCAGTCAGAAGTTCCAGTCTGGATCGCGGCACGCGCGCCTCTTACGTTTGATTATGCAGTGAAACAGGGCTGCAACATCATGAGCTGGCCAATTACCCGCCCAATGAGCGAGGTTGAAATTTACATGCAAAGGCTGGATGAGGCGCTTTCCGCAAACCCTGGCAAAAGACGTCCAAAGATAGCGATGATGCGGCATACCGCAATCTACGATACCGAAGCTCAAAAAGATGGGCCAATTCGTGCTGCGCGTCAACAGCTTGGTCAATTCGCTAATCTGTTCAGGAACCTTGAGGATGTGGAAGACGGTTTTCCCGAAGGTGTAGACTTGGATCAGCTTGACAACAGTGCTGATTATGCTCCCGAGGCGCTTTTGCAAAACTGCATGTTCGGGACACCAGATCAAGCAATCAAAAAACTGAAGCTCTATGAGCTAATGGGAGTAGACCAATTTCTGTATTTCGCTAGTATGGGGCTCGATCTTGCAGCTCAAAAGCGATCACTGGAGCTATTTTGTAAGGAGGTGATGCCGGTATTTAGTGATGCAACATAACACTACAAATCATGACCAGCGAAAACTGCTGGCAATAATAGAGAGGAGATTAACAATGAATCTATACAGTAAACTTAAAGGTGCGGTTCTGTTGTCCAGCATTGTTGTTGGAAGTACAGCAAATGCAGCTGACATTGTCATCGGTGTGCCTAACTGGCCTTCGGTGAATGTCACAGCTCATGTTCTACAAACGGCTATTGAACAGAACCTTGGGCTTGAGGTCGAGCTTCAAAACGGATCGAACCCTATCATCTTTGAGGCCATGGATGCGAGTTCGATGCACGTACATCCAGAGGTCTGGCTCCCCAATCAACAAAACCTGCATGATAAATACGTGATGGAAAAGGGCACAGTGGCGATCAATGGTGCGGGCGTTGAGGCGTTCCAGGGCATGTGTGTGGATCAGGCTACCGCTGACAAGCACGGTATCACCTCGATCGACGACTTGACCAATCCCGATATCGCTGCGCTATTCGACGAAGACGGCGATGGTCAAGGTGATCTGTGGATCGGTGCACCCGGCTGGGCCTCGACCAACATCGAAAAGATCCGCGCTAAATCCTACGGCTATGACCAGACAATGTCGCTTACCGAGTTCGACGAAACCGTAGCCTATGCCAACCTCGACAACGCCATCAAGGCAGGTGATGCATGGGCAGGCTTCTGCTATGCGCCGCACTACGTCTTCGCACTGCATGACTTGCAGGTTCTGGAAGAGCCAGCACACGATCCGGCGACCTGGGATGTCACCCAGCCCACGGACGATCCAAACTGGCTGGAAATCTCGAAAGCTGGAAGTGCCTGGTCGGCGGCCCAGTTGCACATTGCCTATGCGAAAGGATTGGAACAAAGACATCCGGACGTCGCCCGGCTTCTGACCAATGCGTCTTTCACAACAGATGATGTTTCGGCGTTTACTTTCGCGCTAGTGATTGACAAAATTGAGCCGGTGGAATTTGCCAAGACATGGGTGGCCAAGAATGAAGACCGTGTTCTTGGATGGTTAGCTGAATAACCTTTCCCTTCGAATAAATGCCAAGCCACAGCAGGTTTGCTGTGGCTTGGCTTGTTTTACACACGGATAAACCCAATGGGCATACTACTAGGTGGCGCCATCAAACAGCGCCGCATCTTGACAGCTTCGGGCACGCCTATCTGGATTTCTGGCGAGGGACCGACATTAGTGTTGGTCCATGGCGTTATGGTTGACCACCGGATGTGGGCCCCGCAGGTACGCGCGCTTTCGGGCATGTATCGCATTTGCTGTATCGATATGCTGGGACACGGCGATGCACCTGACCCACCCGGCGCTCGGGCGCTTGATGACTTTGTATCACAGATAGATGAGGTCATTGACAGATTGTCAGATAAAGGCTTGCCAGTGTTGGGCGGGTTTTCGATGGGGGGACTCGTCTCTCAGGCCTACGCGATCAAACATAGCGAAAAACTGGCTGGTTTGATCCTGATGAATGCCGTCCATGATCGCAGCGACGAGCAAAGCAGGCGTGTCTTGGCCAGATATAAAGACAACGTCAAGTACGGATCGGAAAATGCCGTGCAGTCCGGTGCAAGGCGCTGGTTTACACCAGAAGAACAAGAGGCATATGCGCCCCAGATTGATGCTGCTTTAGACTGGATCCGTGACGGTGATTTTGCCGCAAAGTGCAAGGCGCATCGCGTATTCGTCACGTCGGATCCGCAGGTGAGTGGAAAACTGTCAGCCGTGTCATGCCCCGCGCTTGTCATGACTGGGGAGCTAGACGTAGGATCAACCCCTAAAATGGCTATAGACATGGCCCGGCAGATTCCAGACAGCGTTTTGCGCGTGATGGACGGGCAGAACCACATGATGACGATGTTGGACGCGAACCGAGTAAGCTGCGAGATAATGACCTTTCTTGAAAATGTTTTTAAAGGTAAAAAATCCTGAACTTTTCTTGCACTGTATTGACACGAAACAATTAGCGCTAAATATCCACACGGGTTTAGGGTAAGTTCTATCTGCTTGTTGAAGAGTTTGGCATCAGGTACGCCTACATAAAACGCGAACCTCCATAGTAAGCTCTCGTAAACAAGGTACTGTACTCAGCAACGCTGGTTCGTTTAAACCACAATACCCACGCATATGTGGCGTGGTCATTGTGCAAAGCTCTACTTCGATTTCTCGTACTCTGTGACCTCTTCCTGCAAAATCGGTGCTCCCAGCGTCAGCGAATGAATCCCCATGATTGAGGTCAGTTGGATCACTTCAAGGATCTCTTCCTGTGTCGCACCCTCGCGGAGAGCGTTGCGGATATGTCGCCGCACTCCCGGCGCCCAAAGATGTGTTGTTGCTGCGTTGACTGCAATGAAAATGAGTTCCTTTGTCTTCTGCGGTAATGGACCTTTTTTGATCGGCACGGAACGAAATGCGAGGAAAGCTTCGAGATAGTCCCGGTCCATTTCTTCAAGCATGTCCCAGAACGGATTCCAATCACCGCTTGCGCGCTGCGCCTCGGTCGCTGGAAATTTCTTATCTGTCATCTCATCCTCCTCTATGCTTGAAACTGTCGCGGCGAAATGAATAGAGCGCTGATGGGTCGACTTGCACATCGATCACTGCGGGCTTATTGCAATCCAGCGCGTCCTCGATCGCCGTCGCCGTATCCTCAAGTGTTTCGGTGCGGTAGCCCTTGGCGCCATAAAGTTCAGCAAGTTTATCAAATGGTGGGCTGGAGATGTTAGCACCGATGTAGCGTTCTCCAAAGAAATCGCGCTGATAAGCTTTTTCTGCGCCCCAGCATTTGTTGTTCATCACCACGGTCACGGTGTTGATGTTGTAATCCACCGCAGTTGACAGCTCAGACACGGTCATGCCAAAGCCGCCATCGCCCATCAGGCTAATCACTGGGCGTTCGGGAGCGGCCAGTTTAGCGCCAAGCCCGCAGGCAAAGGAAAACCCGACAAGCCCAAAATCCAATGGCGTGAACAGGCTGCGTGGGTGGTAATAGTTCAGCGCATCCGTTGCCTGAAGGCACAAGGTGCCGGCATCCATTGTCACCGCCGCATCCCGAGGCACGACATCGCGCAAGACTTTGAACAGACCAGAAGGATGAATGGGCATTACATCGACAATGGCTTCTGCGTCGCGTCTCGCCAGATAGGCCAGACGCTCGGCCTTGAAATCCTGGACCCAGCAATCGGCCATGGCGCGGGTATTGATCGCTTCGATAGCCTCGCGCAGCTGATCGGCAACTGTGGGAGCATCGGCCATTATGCCAATCTCCGCCGAAAAATAGCGGCCAATCGCAGTGGGCTCCAGCTCGACATGGATGATCTTGGCGTCGCGGTTAATGTTATCGTAGCTATAGAAGGTGGCGTTAAATCCAAGCCGTGTTCCCAGCGCCAGAATCACATCTGCCTCTTTCACCAGATGCGAAGCCACAACATTGCCGCGCGGCCCCATCTGCCCGGCATTCAGCGGGTGACCAAATGGCACGGCATCCCCGTGACCGGGCGAAGTGACCACCGGACAATCAAATTTCTCGGCTAGGGCCATACACTGATCCGCGCAGCCTGTGTTCTTGATACCACCGCCCGCAATTATAACTGGGCGTTTGGCCGCTGTTAGCAATTGCGCTGCCTGCAGGATGGCCGACGGTGCGCCGCCCGGCGGCGCATAAGGGCGATACTGGCTAGCATTTTGAAGAGGCTCGAAATCGGCTTGGGCAGACAACACATCGCGAGGTAAGTTCAACTGTACTGGTCCGCGGCGCGGAGCCATAGCCTCTCGAAAGGCTTCGCGGAACATCTCGGGCACACGATCGGCGCTGGTTGCGGTCCATGTTTTTTTGGTGACCGGCTTGAACAGCGCCTGTTGATCAACCTCTTGGAAGGCGTCACGGAACACATGGCTCGAAGCCAGTGCCCCGGCAATGGAGACAACCGGCGAATAGGCCGCCTTGGCCTGCGCTAGACCGGTCACAAGGTTGGTAGCCCCGGGACCGTTTTGCCCGGCGAGAATGACGCCTGCCTGCCCGCTCATCCGGGCAAATCCATCGGCCATATGAGTGCCGGTGCGTTCGTCATGCACGCCGATAAAGTTGATGTCCTGCGCGTCATAGAGTGCATCGAACATCTCCATTGTAGCGGAACCGATCAATCCGAACACATGACTTGTGCCTTCCGCCTTCAGAGCCTCAACAGCTGCCTGTCCTCCTGTCATTTTAGTCATCTACTTAGCTCCTTGCCCCAGAATTCCGGTCCATTTCGCGCAGATCGGTTGCACGGTCGCCAATTCGATGATTGGGATGCCCGCCGATTGAAGTTCCAAGTGCCATGACGATCTCGTCGTCAGCAGGTGCGTCGGGCACACATGTATGTATAGTCTGGTAGTGAGAGCGCCGCGCGCTGTCGTCCTTGTCTGTGAGCGGGATCATGATGGCGCAGCCCGCCGCGCCCCGTGTGTTGGTAAAAACCATGTAAGTACTGGCGTTCATTGCCTTGCGAACATTGTTTCCCCACCACAGGGAGTGCGTAAGAGCTTGCGCATGTTCAATTTCCCCACCCATACCGACAACGCTGGCCTTTCCGCAGCCTTCAATCGGGGTGTCTGTGCTCTCCAACAACATACCCGTCATAAGTTCGGCTAATTCTGGACAATGGTCAACAACCTCAGAACTCATGTCCTCAACATGACCACGGCCAAACCAGGGATTACGTATGATTGCAATAGCAGCAATTAATCGTGTTGGCTTGGCAACCTCTTTCCAACCCTCTATAAATGTGGTCTGCGTCAGCATCAGAGTGCGTCTTAGTTCTATCGGCATGAGTCGGCTCCTTCTAGAAAAATCGGACTGTGCATAAGAAATGCGACAGCCTGACAGAGAATTTCAGTTTATTTTTGTCTCCAGCATGGTTATGCTTAAGCGACTTTCTCTGCCTCCAGCCAGTAAAGCAGCATATCGTGATCTTTTTCATGAGCCCTCCGAGGGCCTCAACCCGAGCGGATCAAGCAAGGGTTTCGGTCTTGTCACGCCCTTTATCTTACAATACTGCAACGCGTGAACCTTTCCAATCCTGACGCACAGCCTTGTGATAACTGCCATCCCGCCAGATGAGTGGGGAAGCGCAACGGTCTAATAGATCTTGGACGTGGCCAATCACTATCAGATGAGTGCCGGATTTTACAGTTTGCTCAAGTGAGCACGAAAAACTGGATGCACCATCAATGATTGGAGGGATGTCAGATGCGCCACTACAATCTATACCGGAGAAACGATCATCGATCCATCCATCGTGGCGACCGGCGAACCGGTCAGCTATCTTTTGTGCTTTCTCTGGCAAGACATTGACACAAAACCGTCCATTTTCTTTGACGGCTGATGCGATCCGGCTTTCCGCATACAGACAAACCAGCACTGTCGGGGGATCGGCCGAGACCGATGAAAAGGCGCTGACAGTTGCCCCGCAGCGTCCTACAGGACCATCAGTTGTAACAACTGTCACAGAGGAGGCGACTCCGCGCATTGCATTGATAAAACGCTTTGGTGTTACTAGCTTGTCAAATTCATCAAACATTTCCCCAAGGTCTTTCTCGCGGTTGAATGGTGGTAGAAACATGGTACATTTTTCATATCAAGAAAAGCGCGATTTTTCGGACTATAAATTCAAAATATTCTAATCAAGGGACTAGAAAAGCGTATGATATTCGTAGTATACGCAAAAATTTTAAGTCAGAAGTGATTATGGATATTTTTGTTTCAACACAAAACGTCTATAATTCAATTTTTTTTTACTTTGATTTCGAAATGTTTTACTATTCGGATGGAGCAGTTTATGCAAAAGTCTGAGTAAGATAACTAAATATAAAAGGAACAGCCCAAGTTACCCTGCACTCGCTTGATGGGTTTTGCCACGGTCTGGAGAATAATCCTATGAACAGAATTGTCGTCAAACTCACGGATGTCTGGAAAATTTTTGGTAAGCTTGCCAACGAGGCCATTACAGCTGTAAAATCTGAGGGTATAGGCAAGCCCGAAGTGCTTGACCGCTTTGGCTGCGTTGTCGGCGTCCAGGGTGCCACTTTTGAGGTGCAACGCGGAGAGGTTTTCTGCATTATGGGTCTTTCGGGCTCTGGCAAATCCACGCTGGTGCGTCACGTTAACAGGCTAATCGAACCCACAGCAGGCAAAATTGAAATCCTTGGCAAAGATATTCAGTCGCTCAGCAAGAATGCATTGCGCCGCATTCGCGCGGAACATATTGGAATGGTTTTTCAGCATATGGCCTTGATGCCGCACAGATCAGTGCGCGACAATATCGCCTACCCACTTGAAGTCAGGAAGGTTTCCAAGGCCAAAAGATGGGCGATTTCGGATCACGTTCTTGGTCTGGTGGATCTGATTGGGTACGAGGATCGACTTCCTGAGGAGTTGTCAGGCGGAATGCAGCAGCGGGTGGGTATTGCCCGCGCGCTCGCTGCAGACCCGGAAATCTTGCTCATGGACGAACCGTTCTCGGCGCTTGATCCGCTAATCCGACTGCAATTGCAGGACCAGTTTAAGGTACTTGTGGAACAGTTGCAAAAGACCACGCTGTTCGTCACCCATGATCTGGATGAAGCTATTCGAATCGGCCACCGCATCGCCATTATGAAAGATGGGGTTATCGTGCAAATAGGCACGCCTGAGCAGATTGTTATGGAACCTACTGATGAATATGTGCGCGAATTTGTGCAGGGCATTTCAAAACTGAAACTGGTCAAAGCGCATTCGATAATGGAACCTTTGGACAAACACGAAGGAATGCTGGACGGCGCGCCGCGCGCCCATGAGGGGGCTGATCTGAATCAACTGATTGATTTAGCCGCAGAAACCGACTTACCGGTGGTGATAACCGAAGGGGGCGTTGACGTAGGGTTTGTGACCAATTCACGACTGCTACGCGCCATTCAAGGGGGCAAAAATGACTGATATATCCACCGAAATGAAAGTCACCGCTGCCTCTGATATAGAGGTGGACCGCGACGCGCTGGATGCCTCGATCAAGGAATTTGTAGGGCCGAATAGCGCGTATTATGTGAAGGCCTTCCACAAAATCCATGACGGGATGGGGGTATTGCCGACGACGTTCAACGTTGCAGCCGCTGTGTTCGGCCCCATATGGGCCGCTGGCCGCGCAATGTGGGGTATGTTCTGGATTTTCCTTATCTTAGAGATCATCTCGTGGGTTCAAATCGGACGTGGCGCATGGGGTAACCCCGGTGCCAGCCTGTCTGAGCGGGCGGAGCGCCAAGCCAGCCGTGCGCAGGATATGCTGGACAAGGCCGCTGCTTCCACAGACGAGGCTGGCATCGATCGATTTGAGAAGCTGGCCAGCAACCTTCAAGCCTCCGCCGACAAGAGCTTTGCTCAGGCAGAGGCCGCACAAGCAGAGGCGTTTGGCATTATGCTGACTGGTCTTTTCCTGTTGTTTGCCTTCAAGTTGATCCAAGGGCTTTATGCCGACAGCGCTTATGAAAAACAATACTCAAACTGGCGAATAGATCCTGAAAATATTGAAAGCAGGCGCTCCTCGCGCAATATTGTAAAGGGGGTCGTGCTGGCTGCGCTGATCGGACCGTTGATTGTATACAAGTTTACCATGAACGCCTCGATGGAACTACTGGACCACTTTCCCGAGGAAAAGGTGTCAGCAATGTTCTTGGGTGAAGGCAATGGTACGCTTTTTTCCAATCTGGCCACCTGGATGGAAGCCAAGATTGACGCCGCTGCCACCTCAGGCGGGGACTTCTTTGATGGGATAGTCGCAGGTGTGCGCTCGGTGCTGAACGTATTGACGTTGGCCCTGAATGGATCTCCTTGGCCTGTGGTCATGCTGGTGATTACTGTCATCGCGTGGCGGATAGCTGGTCCACGTGTGGCAATTTTCACGTTCGCAGCGATTACTTACATTGCCCTTCTAGGATATTGGGCGGTAGCGATGGAAACTGTGGCACTTGTCGGGGCTTCCGTTATCCTTTGCGTGGTAATAGGTATTCCTCTGGGCATTTGGTTTGGCAAATCGCAACGGGCTTACCGTATTGCGGAACCTGTGCTCGATCTGATGCAGACCCTGCCAGCTTTTGTGTACCTGATTCCTATTATTGCTTTTTTTGGTACGGGCAACCCACCAGGTATTCTGGCTACTATCATCTTTGGAATGCCTCCCGTGATCCGCTTGACCGCACTTGGCATGCGTGGGGTGCCCAATAAAATCAAAGAGGCGGCCGTGGCCTTTGGGGCATCGAAGTGGCAATTGTTGAAAGATGTGGAGATCCCACTGGCGCTTCCATCTATCATGACGGGCGTGAACCAGACCATTCTGATGTGTCTGAGCATGGTGGTGATCATCTCACTGATCGGCGGGGGTGGCTTGGGCAAGGAAATCCTTGAGTCCCTACAATATGCTTCAAAAGGACCAGGTTTGCTTGGCGGTTTCGCAATCCTTTTACTTGCCATGATCATGGACCGCATCGTGCAGGGCGCTTTACGGCGAAAGGACCATTAACGGCACTGTCAGAATAAACCAATTTACCGGCAATAAGCTCGGTGCTTAACTATCTTCTAAAGAACGCAGGGCTTCTTCGTTCATCTCGATACCGATACCCGGCCTTTGGGGCAAACTGGCGTAGCCGCCTGATATGACAAAGTCGCAATCAGAGAACCGTGCGCCTAACTCCATGAAATCATAAAATAGTTCCACGTATTTTGCGTTTGGCATAACGGCACAGACGTGAAGCATCGCAAGGAATCCGACGGACGTGCTGTTCCAATTATGAGGTGAGACTTGGACATCAAGGG
>MDTG01405527.1_pt1 | contig 13552 bp, 12 predicted proteins | sample 811421 | NCBI WGS metagenome assembly MDTG01 (sample SAMN05326645, study PRJNA326480) | marine metagenome | isolation source: seawater | place: Pacific Ocean: South East | collected 2011 | reverse complement strand
TCGCCACCGACCATCAGGGCAACAAGGACACGATCGCCAAGCTCGGTGGCATCGACCCGCTCCTCTCGCTGCTCGTGACAGGCACCACCGAGAAGTCGCAGCATTGCTGCGCGGGCGCTCTGGCGGCGCTAGCGGGGCGTTGGGCGGGGCTGCGTCCAGCGCCGGGACGGGAGGTCAATCCGCGAGGTCGTAGGGGTTCGGGGTGCCGGGCGGGGGACGGCGGTAGCGCCGGTACTCCCACTGGTACTGGGCCGGGTCCCGGCGCACCCAGGACTCGATGACGGCGTTCATGGCCCGGGCGGCGACGGCAGGATCGGGGTCGACCAGACCCGGCCCCGGGTCGGCGATGCGGACGAGGAAGCCCCCGGGCCGGCGCAGCGCGGCGCCCATCAGCACCCGGGCGCCGGTCCGCCGCGCGACCCGGTGCCAGAAGGTCATGGTGAGGGCCGGCCTGCCGAAGAAGTCGGCATACACGCCCGCATGACGGCGCGGCACCTGATCGGGCAGCAGCGCGCCGAGGCCGCCGTCGGCCAGCGCGCCGTAGAACCGGCGCAGGCCCGCCGCGTCGATGGGCAGCAGGGTGGCGCCGGCCCGCGCCCGGGACTCGACGATCAGCGCTTCGAGTTCAGGCTGCCGGGGCGGATCGTAGAGGGCGGTGACGCCGAGCTGGCCCAGCATCAGGGTGAAGAACTCCCAGTTGCCGAGATGAGGCACCAGCAGCAGCACGCCGCGGTCGTCGGCCATGGCTCCGGTCAGCAGCTCCTCCCCCTCCACGCCGACGGCCCAGCGCCGCCAGCGTTCCGGCGGGCAGTGGTAGATGGTGCCCAGCTCGGTCACCAGCATGGCGCTGTGCTCCAGGCTGTCCCGGACCAGGCGCTCCCGGGCGGCGCCGTCGAGCTCGGGAAAGCACAGGCGCAGGTTGATGCGGGTGACCCGCCGGCTGTCGCTGTCGAAGCATCCGAAGGCGCGCCCGACAAGACGGCCCACGCGGCGCTGGGCGGACAGTCCCAGCAGGCTCAGCAGACGCAGCCAGACTCTGAGCGCAGCCGCCCTCAGAGTGACCAGCCCCGCGCCAGCTCGGCGCACTCCACGTGTCGGGGGCAGCGGGTGAGGTGATCGTTGACCAGGCCGGCGCTCTGCATGAACGCGTAGCAGATGGTCGGGCCCACGAACCGGAAACCCGCCCGCTTCAGGGCGCGGGACATGGCCTCGGACTCGGCCGTGGTCGACGGCACCTGGGACGGCCCGCGCCAACGGTTCTGCTTGGGCGCGCTGTCTACGAATCTCCAGATCATCTCCTCGAACGGCTCGGGCAGCGCCAGGGTCGCCCGCGCGTTGCCGATCAGCGCCTCCAGCTTGCCGCGGTGGCGGATGATTCCCGGGTCCGTCATCCAGTCCTCCAGCGCCCCTTCGCCGCGCTCCGCGAGGGCGACGGGGTCGAAGTCGAAGAACCGGGCGCGCATGTGGTCCCGCTTCTTCAGGATCGTGAACCAGGACAGCCCTGCCTGCATGCCCTCCAGCATCAGCCGTTCGAACAGCGCGCGCCCGTCGCCGACCGGCGCGCCCCATTCCCGGTCGTGGTAGTCGACGTAGAGCGGGTCGTCACCGCACCAGTCGCATCGGCGAGCTTTGACCATGATTCCGAGATACCTTAGATTGCGCCGGCGATTCTACCCGCCCGGACTGCAATGGCCAGATTGATACTGCTGGACAGGGATGGCGTCCTCAACGTCGACAGTCCCGACTTCGTGCGCAGCGCGGACGAGTGGTTGCCGATTCCGGGCGCGCTGCCGGCCGTTGCAGCGTTGAACCGCGCCGGTCTGCTGGTGGGCGTATGCACCAATCAATCCGGCGTCGGCCGGGGCCTGTTCTCGGAAGCCACGCTCACCGACATCCATCGCAGGATGCGCACGGAGCTCGACGCGGCCGGCGGCCACCTCGACGATCTGCGCTACTGTCCCCACGACCCCGACGCCGGCTGCGACTGCCGCAAACCCGCGCCGGGCATGCTGCGCGCGGCCATGGCGGCGCTGGACGTGTCACCGGACGAAACGATCTTCGTCGGTGACGCGATCCGCGACGTCGAGGCCGCCCATGCCGCGGGGTGCCGGGCGGCGCTGGTGCGCACGGGCAAGGGCGCCCAGGTGGAGCCCCTGGCCCGGGGGATGGGCGTGAGCTGGATCGGCGACGATCTGGCCGCATTCGTGGAATGGATCCTCCGGGAGCGTTCGTCGTGCCGGTGAGGGCGCTGCTGTTCTACGTGGGGTACACGGTGGCGACCGTGGTGTGGGGCACGCTCGGGACGGTGTTCGGCTGGCTGTTCCCCTACCGGCTCCGCTTCCGGCTGATCATCGGCTGTTGGACCGGATTCTGTCTGCGCTGGCTGCGCTGGACCTGCGGCATCGGCTACCGGGTCGAGGGGCTGGAGCACGTGCCGGAGACCCCCTGCATCGTGCTGTGCCGCCACGAGAGCACCTGGGAGACGCTGTTTCTGCAGCAGCTCTTCTCGCCCCAGGCGACGCTCATCAAGAAGGAACTGCTGAACATTCCGTTCTTCGGCTGGGCGTTCCGCACGCTGAAGCCGATCGCCATCGACCGGAGTCAGCAGCGCAAGGCGCTGCGTACCCTGATCGAGCTGGGTTCCTCGAGGCTCGACGACGGCATCTGGGTGGTGCTGTTCCCGGAGGGTACCCGCATGCCGGCGGGCAGGATCGGCAGGTTTCAACCCGGCGGCGCCGCCCTCGCGTCGGCCACCGGGGCGCCGGTGCTGATCGTCGTGCACAACGCCGGCTCCCACTGGCCGGCCCATGCGTTCCGCAAGCGCGCAGGGGAAGTGCAGGTGCTGATCGGCGAGCCGATCGCCACCGCAGGCAGGTCCACCAAAGAGATTCAGGCGGACTGCGCCGCGCACTTCGAGGCGCTGATGGCCCGTCTGCCGCGTCCGGAGGCAGACCGGGCCTGAACTCACACGTCCAGGTTGACGACCTGGAGCGCGTTGGACTCGATGAACTCGCGCCGGGGTTCCACCTGGTCGCCCATCAGGGTCGTGAACATCTGGTCGGCGGCGATGGCGTCGTCCACCGTGACCCTGAGCATGCGCCGGACCGCCGGGTCCATGGTGGTCTGCCAGAGCTGGTCCGGATTCATCTCGCCCAGCCCCTTGTAGCGCTGCACGTCCAGACCGCGCTTGGCCTCGCCCACCAGCCAGGTCAGCGCCTCGCCGAAGGTGGCCACCGTCTGACGCTTGTCTCCGCGCCGGACGTGGGCCCCGTTCTCCAGCAGGCCGTAGACGTGCTCGCCGAGCTTGGCGATGGCCCGGTATTCCGGGCTCATGAAGAACGAATAGGTCAGGCGGATCTGCTCGGTGATGCCGCGGACCCTGAGCTGGACCACCGGTACGTGAACCTGATGCTCGGCATCGAACTCCACGGTCACCACGGGCGCATCCCCATCGACACTGCCGATGGAGGTTTGCAAGCGCTCACTCCACGAGATCATGGCGGACGCGTCGGCGAGCAGCGCCGCGTCGACGGTCGGCAGGTCCACGAGGCGCTCGGTGATGGCCCGGGGGTAGACCCGGTTGCGGCGGTCCAGGCGCAGCATGAGCATGGTGTATTCCCGCGCCAGGCTCTGGAGGCGCTCGTCGTCGATGGCCGGCGCGTCCGCATTGATGTGCAGGCTGGCGCCATCGAGGGCGAGCTGGAGGATGTAGTCCTCGAGCTCCACGTCGTCCTTCACGTAGTGCTCCTGCTTGCCCTTCTTCACCTTGTAGAGGGGCGGCTGGGCAATGTAGACGTGGCCGCGCTCGATCAGCTCGGGCATCTGGCGGAAGAAGAACGTGAGCAGCAGCGTGCGGATGTGGGAGCCGTCGACGTCCGCGTCGGTCATGATGATGATGCGGTGATAGCGTAGCTTGTCCGGGTCGAACTCGGTGCGGCCAATGCCGCAGCCGAGGGCGGTGACCAGGGTTCCCACCTCGGCTGAAGAAAGCATCTTGTCAAAACGGGCTTTCTCCACGTTCAGGATCTTGCCCCGCAGCGGCAGGATGGCCTGGGTGCGGCGGTCCCTGCCCTGCTTGGCGGAGCCGCCGGCGGAGTCGCCCTCCACCAGATAGAGCTCCGACAGCGCCGGATCCTTTTCCTGGCAGTCCGCCAGCTTGCCGGGCAGGCCGGCAATATCGAGGGCGCCTTTGCGCCGGGTCATCTCCCGGGCCTTGCGCGCAGCCTCCCGGGCCCGGGCGGCGTCGATCATCTTCGTGACCACGGCGCGGGCGTCGTTGGGATGCTCGTCGAGATACTCGGTGAACGCCTTGGAGAGTTCCTGCTCCACGGCGGTCTTCACCTCGCTGGACACCAGTTTGTCCTTGGTCTGGGCCGAGAACTTGGGATCGGGCACCTTCACCGACACCACGGCGGTGAGGCCTTCCCGGGCGTCGTCCCCGGAGGTGGCCACCTGGACCTTCTTCAGCAGGCCTTCCCGCTCGATGTAGCCGTTGAGGCTGCGGGTGAGCGCCGCGCGGAAGCCGGCCATGTGGGTGCCGCCGTCCCGCTGGGGAATGTTGTTGGTGTACGGGAACACCTGTTCCTGAAAGCCGTCGTTCCACTGCATGGCGACTTCCACGGCGATGCCGTCCTCGCGCTCGGCGCTCTGGAAGTGGAACACGGTGTTGAGCGGGTTCTTGTTGTGATTCAGGTACTCGACGAAGGCCCTCAGGCCACCCTCGTAAAGAAAAGTGTCTTTCTTGCCGGTGCGCTCGTCGGAGAGCCGGATCTCGACGCCGGAGTTCAGGAAAGCCAGTTCCCGTAGGCGCTTGGCCAGAATGTCGTAGTGGAACTGGACGTTCTTGAAGGTCTGGGGCGACGGGCGGAAGTAACACTCGGTGCCGCGTTCGGAAGTCTCGCCGATCTGTTTCAGCGGGGCCTGGGGGACGCCGTGGACGTAGGTCTGCTCGTAAACCGCGCCGTTTCTGCGCACGGTGAGGCGGAATTCCTCCGACAGGGCGTTGACCACGGAGACGCCGACGCCGTGCAGCCCGCCGGAGACCTTGTAGCTGTTGTCGTCGAACTTACCGCCGGCATGGAGCGTGGTCATGATGACTTCGGCGGCGGAGACCCCTTCTTCGGGGTGAATGTCCACGGGGATGCCCCGGCCGTCGTCGGTGACGGTGATGGCCTCCTCGGGGTGGACCACCACGTCGATGTGGGTGCAGTGGCCGGCGAGCGCTTCGTCGATGGAGTTGTCGACCAGCTCCTGAACCATGTGGTGCAGGCCGGTACCGTCCTCGGTGTCGCCGATGTACATGCCGGGGCGCTTGCGGACGGCGTCCAGGCCGCGCAGCACCTTGATGCTCTTGGAATCGTAGTCTTTTTCGCTCATCGATCGCCCTCGTTCGCGGGAACCAGGCTGGTTCCGCGATTCTGGTCGGCTTCCGCGACGGCCTTTCGGGTCACGAAGGCCCCTCTGTCACCGACCCTTGTTCCACGTGGAACACTCGAATGTCTGTTCCGGCAACCTCGCGTATCCATCCAGGCGGGTCGTTGGATGTCGCGAAGATCTGGCTTCCAACTGCTTTCAACGCCTGAAAGAACCGTTGCGTGTGTGCTGAGTCGAGCTCGGCCCCGATGTCGTCGATCAGGAAAGCGGTCGACCGACGCCCCCGTCGCTGGAGCAACTCCGCCTGAGCCAGCATCATCGCGCTCGCCAGGATCTTTCCCTGGCCTCGGGAAACAGTCCCTCCGGCGACCTGGCCGGCAACCCGCAGCTCCAGATCCGCCCGATGCGGGCCGAACTGCGTCGACCCGGATTTTACCTCTCTTCGGCGCCAATCACCCAGGGTTTTCAACAGGGATTCCTCGTCGGGCCAACCCTGGCGATAGCCGATCTCCAGCGTCATCTCCGGGGCCATGGCCGCCAGTGCGCGAGCCAGAACCACCTCAAGTTCGACCAGATACCCGCGTCGGGCCCGACTGACGTCTTCGCCAAGCGTCGCCACCGATTCGGAAAAAGCCTCCACCGAGCCGGCACCGCCCGAGGAACCACCGCTGCGTTTCAGCGCCGCGTTCCGCTGCCGAACGGCCTGGAGGTAGCTGCGCAGGGTGTCGAGATAGCCAGGTTCCACGTGGAACACTCCCCAGTCGAGCCACTGCCGGCGGACGCCGGGCCCGCCGAACACGAGATCGCTGAGCAACGGCCCCAGAACCTGCACCGGCATCAGCACGGCCGCCTGGGACACTCTCCGCCCCGGCTCGCCGTTGATGCGCAGCTCCCCCCGACCACCCCGCCCTCGAAGCAGCGCGACACGCTGCTCCCCACGGTGTTCGTCCTCGATCGCCGCGCGCACGGTCAGATGATCCTCTCCCGCCCGCACCAGCTCGGACACCTGACCGCTCCGGAACGAACGCCCCCGGGCCAGCAGATGCACTGCCTCCAGGACGGCGGTCTTGCCGGCCCCGTTGCCACCGAACAGATAATTGATGCCGCTGGACGGCTGAATGGACACCTGCCGAAGATTGCGCAGGTTGAGAATGTCGAGCTGGCGAAACCTCACGGTCTGCGCCGGAAAGCGCCGTCCCTAGAGCCGCATGGGCATGACGACGTAAAGCGCCTCTTCGTTGCCCACACCCTCGACCAGCGCGCTGCTGTTGGCGTCGGCGACGCTCATGGTGACCGTCTCGGTGTCGAGCACGTTGAGCACGTCCTGCAGATAGCTGACGTTGAAGCCGATCTCCATGCGCTCGCCGGCGTACTGCACCGGCACCACTTCCTCGGCCTCTTCCTGCTCCGGATTGTTGGCCTGAATGGTGAGCTGCTCCGGCTCGAGGATGAGACGAACGCCGCGATACTTTTCGTTCGACAGAATGGACGCCCGGGCGAAGGCCTGGCGCAGGGTATCCCGGTCCCCGCTCATGGATCGCTCCGCCCGGCGGGGCACCACCTTCTCATAATCAGGAAACTTGCCATCGACCAGCTTGGTCGTGAGCGTGTACGGACCCAGCACCACACGAAGATGGTTGGCGCCCAGGTGCATGCCCACGGCATCATCCCCATCGTCAAGAAGCCTGCTCAGCTCGAGCACACCCTTCCTGGGAACGATGGCCTGCACCCGATCGGCACCATCCACCCCCGCACCGAGGGTGCACATGGCGAGCCGGTGGCCATCGGTGGCTACCGTCCGGGTATGGGCGCCAGTGACCTCGAGAAGCATTCCATTAAGAAAATAGCGCACATCCTGCTGAGCCATGGAGAAGCTCACCCGGTCGAGCAGCCGACGCAGTTCGTGCTGGGCGAGCTCCACTTCGAGATCCCCCGGGCCGCTCTCGACCTTGGGGAAATCCGCCGCCGGCAGGGTGGCCAGGGCAAACCGGCTGCGCCCGGACCGAACGATCGCTCGGTCCCCTTCCGCCTGAACCGTCACCTCCGCCCCCTCAGGCAGGGAACGCCAGATGTCAGCCAGCTTGCGCGCAGGAATCGTCACCTCGCCGGGCTCGGCGACATCGACCCCGCGCTCCACCGCAACCAGTTCCACTTCGAGGTCCGTGCCCGTCAGGGACAGCGTGTCGTCCCTGGCCACCACCAGCAGGTTGGCGAGAACCGGCAGCGTCTGCCGACGCTCGACGACCCCGGTCACGAGCTGCAGCGGTCGCAGCAGCGCCTCACGATTCGTGGTGAACTTCATGGCTAACCTGTCGCTGTCTTACGGGCAGTCGCCTGCCGATACCCTCAGCCGGACAGCAGCCGGCCGAGGTTCCGATAGTCTTCCGCCACGTCCGCACTGCTCTCCTTGAGCTCGGCAATGCGTTTGCAGGCGTGCAGCACCGTGGTGTGATCCCGGCCGCCGAACGCCTCGCCGATCTCCGGCAGGGAGTGATTAGTGAGCTCCTTGGCCAGGAACATGGCCATCTGCCGGGGCCGGGCAATGGTCCGGTTACGGCGCTTCGACAGAATATCGGAAATCTTGATGTTGTAGTACTCGGCCACCAGGCGCTGGATGTTGTCGATGCTGATCTGCCGGTCCTGAATGGCCAGCAGGTCCCGCAGCGCCCGCTTCACCTGCTCGATGGTGATGCGCGCCCCGGTGAACTTGGCGTTGGCGATCACCCGGCGCAGCGCGCCCTCGAGCTCCCGCACGTTCGACCGGATCCTTTCGCCGATGAAGAACGCCACGGCCGGGTCGAGCTCGACTTCCTCCGCCTCGGCCTTCTTCATCAGAATGGCCACCCGGGTCTCGAGCTCCGGCGGCTCCACCTCCTGGGTGAGCCCGTACACGAACCGGGACTTCAGCCGCTCCTCGAGGCCGTCGATCTCCCGCGGGTACCGGTCGCAGGTCAGCACCATCTGACTGTCCCGCTCGAGCAGCGCGTTGAAGACGTGGAAGAACTCCTCCTGGGAGCGCAGCTTGTTGGCGAAGAACTGGATGTCGTCGATCAGCAGCATGTCCACCGACCGGTAGTACTGCATGAACTCGTCCATGGTGCCCTGCTGCAGCGCCTTGACCATGTCCTGCACGAAGCGCTGGGAATGCAGATAGACGATGTTGGCGTCCGGCCGCGCGCTGCGCACGTAATTGCCCACCGCCTGCATCAGGTGCGTCTTGCCGAGGCCCACGCCCCCGTACAGCAGCAACGGGTTGTAGGACTTGCCGGCGTTCGCCGCCACCTGCATCGCGGCGGCCTTCGCCATCTCGTTCGACTTGCCTTCGACGAAGGTCTCGAAGGTGAACTCTTCGTTCAGCTTGTGTCCGGTGTGGCCGCCCGCTCCCGCACGAGCCCCGCCGGAGCCATCCGCCCGCAGCGGACCGGCCTCGCCGGCCCCCGGTTCCCGGTCAGCCGATCCCACGTCCAGCCTGACCTCCATGTCGTCGAGCAGCTCGTGGATCCGACCGAGATAGCTGCCCTGAACTTCGTCGAGCACGTAGCGGTTGGGCGCCAGGATGCTCAGCCGGCCACCCTCGACGCGCGCCTGCAACGGCCTGATCCACGTGTTGAATTGCGCCGACGACAGCTCGTCCTGAAGCCGGTCCAGGCAACGATCCCACACAGAACGTTCCACTCAATGTCCCCCAGAAAATCCGCTCTTCCAGTGCCTGCATCCGTGCCCGGAAGATGCGTTCGTGTCGTTCGAGTTTCGGCGGATTCTAGCCAGTTCCTTCAAGGGTTGGCTATGCGGCGCGTTGGAAAAAACCAATGTATTTACGGATAAACAGCAAATTCAAAAGGTTATGCGCCGGACCGGGAAACGCGACCGGGGAAGGTCGGAACGGGCTCGTGTGAGCAACCTCCTGAAGAACCTGTGGATAAAATCGGCGAGGCCGGTGAGTAACTTCCGCACCGCCGACAGACCACATTTCGCACACCGCCATTCAGTGCTTTTCCACAGCCTCTCCTGGCCGGCAACCTACCGCCCTCACGGACAATTTCCCACCTGTCCACAGGCAGGCCGACCCCCAACAAGCAACAACCACCTTTCCTTCACCAGGAAGCCGGATCCTATCTACCGCAGACGTTCTGCACGCTCTCCCACGCTTCAGAAAAACCTTCTTTTATTCATTTGACGCCGCTCCGGTGCCCCCCTAGAATTCGCGGTCCTTTTTTCGGCCCGGGCCCGCTCACCCGACGCGAGCCCGTTCGCAAGCTGCGTGTAGAGAATTCTGATGAAGAGAACGTTCCAGCCGAGCAACCTCAAGCGCAAGCGCAACCATGGTTTTCGCGCCCGGATGGCGACCCGTGGGGGCCGTAAAGTCCTCAACGCCCGTCGCGCCAAGGGCCGCAAGCGCCTGTCCGCCTGACGACCGACTGTCCGCAGCCGCCAGCCGATCCCAGCGGGCGTCACCTCCCGGAGCTGGCGTTTCCCCGATCGGCCCGCCTGACGAAGGCGGCCGAGTTCAACCACGTGTTCCGCGCCGCCGCCGTCAGGCGACGGTCCGGGGCGTTACGTATCAGCGCCGTGTCGAATAGAATGCACGGCGCCCGGCTGGGGCTGGTGGTGGGCAAGCGCGCCTTGCCCAGGGCCCATGACCGCAATCGTGCCAAGCGCGTGCTGCGGGAAACGTTCCGCCAGCGGCGCTCCGGGCTACCGTCCATGGACATCGTGGTGCAGGTGACCGGCCCCGCCAGCAACGCGGAGTACCGGCGATCCTTCGAGAAGCTGCTGGGACAGCTATCCGTTCGCGAAGCTTGAGAGGCACAGGGTGAGCCTGAAACAACTGCCAGTCCGAGGAGCCCTGATCGCCATCCGGCTCTACCAGCTCACGCTGAGCCCGTTCATCGGCCGGCAGTGCCGCTTCTATCCGAGCTGTTCCCACTACGCCGCCGAGGCCATCGCCACCCATGGTCTGCTGCGCGGCACACGGCTGGCCCTGACCCGACTGGGCCGGTGTCACCCCTTTCATCCCGGCGGTGTCGACCTGGTGCCCGCCGGTCCCGGCGCCGGGCCAGACGACGCTCACTCACGCCGACAGTCCGAGGAGTCCCGATAGCGATGCTTCCCACCGAGGTGCAGCGCATTCTGCTGCTGATCGGCCTGGCCGCCACGGCCTATCTGATGATTCTGGCCTGGAACGACGACTACGTGCGCCAGCAGCAGCCCGTGGAGATCAGCGCCGAGCCCGAGGTCGACGCGCCGCTGACCGGCGGCGCGGGCGACGACGCCCCGGACCTGCCTCGGGACGCGCCGGAGGTTGCAGGCGCCCCTGCGGGCACCCCTGCAGGCTCCCCTGCGGGCACCCCGGACTCCGACGTGCCGGACCCGTCGATGCTGACGGCGGACCCGGTGGACGAGGTGTCGGCGGCGGCGGCAGCGCCCGCGGCCCAGGGGCGCCTGGTCCGGGTGACGACGGATACCCTCGACGTCTGGATCGATCGCCTCGGCGGCGACATCGTGCGGGTTCAGCTTCCCCAGCACCGGCTCGAAGCGGACCGGGACGTCCCCTATCTGCTGCTGAACCGCGGCGACGGCCACGTCTACGTCGCCCAGAGCGGGCTCATCGGCCCCGACGGCGTCGACTCCGGCGGCGAGCGGCCCACCTATCGGGCAGCCGCCTCGGAATACACGCTGCGCGGCGACGAGCCGCTGGTGGTCACGCTGACCACCGAGCGCGACGGTCTGGCCGTGGAGAAACGCTTCACCTTCAAGCCGGGCGCCTACCTGATCGACGTCGCCTACCGGGTCGACAACCGCACCGACCGCCCGATCAGCGCCGGGCTGTTCGCCCAGATCAAGCGTGACGACAAGGAGGCCATCGGTGAAAAGGCCTTCACGCTGGGACCCCAGCCCTACCTGGGCGCGGCGCTCACCACCGACGAAAGCCGCTACGAGAAGCTGTCCTTCGACGATCTGGAGGAGGACGGGCCGTACCGTGCGGCGGTCACCGGCGGCTGGATCGCCTTTCTGCAGCATTACTTTCTGAGCGCCTGGGTCGCCGATCCGGACCAGACCAACAACTACTACGGCCGCAAGCGCAGCGACGGCACCTACCTGTTCGGCTACACGGGTCCCGTGCAGTCCGTGGCTCCGGGCCAGACCGGCGAGTGGACCAGCCGGTTCTTCGCCGGGCCGAAGGACCAGAACCGGCTCGAAGGCATCGCCGACTACCTGAACCTGACCGTGGACTACGGCTTTCTCTGGTGGCTGGCGGTCCCGCTGTTCAAGATCCTCGACTGGATTCACGGCGTGGTCGGCAACTGGGGGGTGGCGATCATCCTGCTGACGGTGATGGTCAAGGCCATCCTCTATCCGCTGTCCGCGGCCAGCTACCGCTCCATGGCCAACATGCGCCGGGTGGCGCCGCAGATGAAACGGCTCCAGGAGCGCTATGCCGACGACCGGCAGAAGTTGTCCCAGGAGATGATGGCCCTGTACAAGAAGGAGAAGGTCAACCCGCTGGGGGGCTGTCTGCCGATGCTGCTGCCCATGCCGATCTTCCTCGCCCTGTACTGGGTGCTGTTCGAGAGCGTCGAGCTGCGCCACGCGCCGTTCATGCTGTGGATCGACGACCTGTCCGCCATGGACCCCTACTTCGTGCTGCCGCTGCTGATGGGCGCCAGCATGTACGTGATGCAGCTCATGAGCCCGGCCATGGGGGATCCGATGCAGCAGCGCATGATGCGGCTCATGCCGATCATGTTCACCGTGCTGTTCCTGTTCTTCCCGGCCGGCCTGGTGCTCTACTGGCTCGTCAACAACGTCCTGTCCATGGCCCAGCAGTGGTGGGTGATGCGTCAGACCGATGGTCAGCACGCCGCCCGATCCTGACACCCCGTCGGCCGGGGGCGCCCCCTCGGGCGCCCTCGACAGGGACACCATCGCCGCGGTCGCCACCGCTCCGGGCATGGGGGGCATCGGCGTGGTGCGGATCTCCGGACCCCTGGCGCTCGGCATCGGCGCGGACATCGCGGGCCGGCCGCTGGCGCCGAGGCTGGCGACCTATGCACCGTTCGTCGATGCCCGAGGCGAGCCGGTGGATCACGGCATCGCGCTCGCGTTTCCCGGCCCCGGCTCCTTCACCGGCGAGGACGTCGTCGAACTGCAGGGCCATGGCGGCCCGGTGGTGCTGCAGCTTCTGCTGGCCGCCGCCGTCGACCGGGGCGCCCGGCTCGCGCGGCCGGGCGAGTTCACCGAGCGGGCCTTCGTCAACGGCAAGCTCGACCTGGCCCAGGCCGAGGCCGTCGCCGATCTGATCGCCAGCGCCTCCGAGGCGGCAGCCCGGGGTGCGCTGCGTTCCCTGGAAGGGCAGTTTTCCCGGGCCGTGGACGACCTCGACCGGTCCGTGCTGGAGCTGCGGGTGTTCGTCGAGGCGGCCATGGATTTTCCGGAGGAGGACGAGGACTTTCTCCGGGAAGGCCGGGTCGACGAGCGGCTGGCCGACATCACGGGGCGGTTCGAGTCGCTGGCCCGTCACACCCGCCAGGGCGTGCTGCTGCGGGACGGCATCGCGGTGGCGCTGGTCGGCCCGCCGAACGTGGGCAAATCCAGCCTGCTCAACCGGCTGGCAGGTCAGGAGCGGGCAATCGTCACCGACATCCCCGGCACCACCCGGGATCTGGTGCAGGCGGACCTCAGCCTCGACGGCATGCCCATTCAGATCGTCGACACCGCGGGTCTGCGGGATTCCGACGACCCGGTGGAGCGTGAGGGTGTGCGCCGGGCCCGGGACCAGGCCGCCAGGGCCGACGTCGTGCTGCTGCTGGAGGACGACCGGGTCGAACCCGACCGGGCGCTGGCCGCCGAGCTCGAGACCGCCGGGCTGGATCGCGCGCGCCTGGTCCGGGTGCGCAACAAGGCGGACCTGTCCGGGGCGCCGCCGGGCCGCCACGTCGACGACGACGGCGTGGCCACCGTGCGGCTGTCCGCCCTGACCGGCGCCGGCGTCGACGCCCTGGTCGACGCCATCAAGGAAAAGGCCGGCTTCGCCGGCGAGGGCACGACATTCACGGCCCGTCAGCGGCATCTCGCGGCCCTCGCGGAAGCCCGGGAGGCCCTGGACCGGGCGGCCGCGTTGATGCGCGCCGGGGGCGCCCCGGAGCTGGTGGCCGAGGAGCTGCGGGCGGTGCACGGC
>MDTG01400355.1_pt1 | contig 13552 bp, 11 predicted proteins | sample 811421 | NCBI WGS metagenome assembly MDTG01 (sample SAMN05326645, study PRJNA326480) | marine metagenome | isolation source: seawater | place: Pacific Ocean: South East | collected 2011 | reverse complement strand
TCTGTATCTGCCAAAGCACGGGCCATTTCCTGAGCCGCAGGCGCCATTAATGTACAGTGGAACGGTGCACTCACAGGCAATGTCACCGCCTTCTTTGCGCCCTTTTCTGTCGCCAGCTCAACAGCACGTGCCACAGCACCGACATGACCACTTACTACGACTTGACCTGTCGAATTATCATTCGCCGCTTCTACCTTTTCATCACCAGATGCTTCTTTTGTGATTTCTTTCACATCATCAAAATCCAGTCCCAAAATTGCCGCCATCGCGCCCACACCAACAGGCACAGCGCGTTGCATTGCCTGACCGCGTAATTTCAATAGACGTGCCGTATCCGAAAGTTCCAATGAACCCGCCGCTGTCAGCGCCGCATATTCACCCAGTGAATGTCCCGCGACAAAGCTTAGCTCCTCAGGCATATTCAACTTGCCCTGACCTTCGAGCACACGGATCACGGCCATAGACACCGCCATAAGCGCAGGCTGTGTATTTTCCGTTAAGTTCAAATCATCCACGTTGCCTTCAAACATCAATGCCGAAAGTTTCTGATCCAAAGCATTGTCGACTTCTTCAAAAACCAAACGTGCTTCTTCGTATTTGTCTGCCAGATCCTTACCCATGCCAATAAACTGGCTACCTTGACCCGGAAAAATAAATGCAGTGCTCATTGTATAAACCTCTTAATTTGTGCTATTGCATAATGACAATTTTAGACCACAGGTCAAGTATTTCAAAAAAGGATAACAAACGGTGCACGATCCTATCGACATAAAACCCATAGAAACGGCCACGCCCGCTCAGATTGCACATATCTTTGTCCAAAGCTGGAAACAGGGCTATCGCGGCCTCGTCAGCGATACATATCTTGATAATCTCGAAGAAGAAGAACTGGTCCACAAATGGGAGAGTTGGTTGGAAATTGTTCAACCCGGCTATGTCGCTTTTATAGATGAAAGGCCAGTCGGTTTTATATCCTGCGGCCCGATTCGCACACGCCCACCTGGAGATAAAGGTATTGTGCCGCTCTATGCATGGGAAATCTATGCGCTATACGTTCACCCTGATTATTGGCGCCGCGGTATTGGCAAAGCCCTACTTAAAACAGTCGCCGAAAACTTAAAAGAAAAGCGCGCACGTTCATTAGTCTTGTGGGTGATTAAGAAAAATAGCCGCGCCCTGCCACTCTATGAATCCTTGGGCGGACAGCGCATCGGCAGAGTTAAAAAAGAAGTCGGCGGTATGATGGTTGAAGAATCAGCTATTGGTTGGCGCGACACAAACGTAATTTTAGAAAGCTTAAAGTAAATGACCCCTTCCGCACGTATTGCCGGCCTTATCGAATTATTAGACCGCGTTCTTTCCTCTGAAAGGATTCCTATGGATGTTACGGCAGGAGACTGGTTTCGCCCTAAGCGTTATATCGGATCAAAAGACCGCAGTGAAATTGCTGAACGCCTTTACCGCATCATGCGCCACAAAGCACGATATAGCTGGTACATCAGTCAAATCGGCATGGAGGGCATCGACAACAAAGCACGGTCCTTAATTCTAGTAGATTGCGCTTTCAATGATGAAGACTATGAAAACAGACTTTTCAGTGGCGGCGGGCAATATGGCGCTGACCCTCTTTCAAAGGCAGAAAAAGAAGCACTTGAGAAATTACTGAAGATTGAACCTCAAGACGTGCCGCTTGATGTCCGCTTAGAAGTGCCCGAATGGGCGGCCCCTATGCTTAAAGAACGCTACGGCGCAGATTACGAAAAGGCCATGATGGCCATGCTGGAGACAGCAGATCTGAACTTGCGCGTTAATACATTGAAATCAACTGTTGCTGACGCCAAAGACTCTCTCGCAAAAGACGGCGTGGAAACGGCACATACAAAGTACTCGCCGATTGGCCTTGCGCTGAAAGGTAAAGCTTATTTAGCGAAAACTAAAGCATTCAGCAAAGGCCATGTTGAAATTCAAGATGAAGGCTCACAGCTAATTGCCGCCTTATGTGATGCAAAACCCGGCATGCGTGTTCTAGATTATTGTGCGGGCGGCGGCGGAAAAACACTTGCTCTGGCCAGCGCGATGGAGAATAAAGGTTCAATCGTAGCCAGCGATAATGATGCACGCAGATTAGAGCGCGGACGCAAAAGATATCGCAAAGCTGGTGTCCATAATGTCGAACTCAAATGTATTGAAGATGAAAAAGTCAAAAAATGGTTCAAGCGCCAAAAAGAAACATTTGATGTTGTGCTCGTCGATGCGCCGTGCTCATCCAGCGGTACATGGCGTCGCAACCCTGATCTTAGATGGCGGTTTTATGGACCATCTTTGGACGAAATCAAGTCATTGCAAACGCAAATTATGGACCGTGTCGCCAAATGCGTAAAACCGGGAGGACGGCTTGTTTACGCAACCTGTTCTGTCTTTAAAGAAGAAAACGAACATCAGATAGAGCGTTTTTTGAAAGATAACCCTGATTTTGCGCTAATGCCCATGAAAGAAGCATGGCCATATGATGCAAAAAGACTGCCGCACGATTGTGATGACCACATGTTCTTAAGCCCTCACAGTCACGGCACTGACGGCTTTTTCTGCGTAGCGTTAGTCAAAAAATAATCCCATCCATTGGCCTTAAAAGCACTTAAAAACTCGGCGGCGGTCAATGGATTGACGCTGTAAGCACCAAGCTCAGCGCTAAAGCCTTTCTAAAGCCGTTAGCAGAGGTTCTGCTGTATTGAGCGTATAAAAATGAAAATGGCGCGTGCCGCCTTGCATGAGCGATTTAATCTGATTTTCAAGAAAAACAGCCGCCAAACTCAGGTGGTCCTCTTGCTGATCAGCAAATTGCTTTATCAATGCATCAGGCATATGCGCCTTGGCGCCTTTAGCATAGCGACATATGCGCTCAAAATCGTTAATCGCAGACAGGCCCGCAACGATCTCGCAATCAATACCAGCCGCTCTTGCCTGCTCAAGAAATTGAGCAAACACATCCGTTTCGAAGAAAAACTGTGTTACAGCACGTCTTGCTCCCGCATCTATTTTTTGTTTCAAAAATCGTAAATCCTCTGCCGCACACACCGCATCTCTATGTGTTTCAGGATACGCCCCAACACTAATGTCAAAATCAGAATTATGCGCTTTAATACCCTCGACGAATTCATTGGCGTAATGAAAATAATCCGTATTATCAGGGGCAGGTTTTTCCTTATCACGTGGTATATCACCGCGAAGAGCTACAATGTGTTTTATACCCTGCGCGGCATACATATCAAGTTGTTCAAAAAGCGCGTCTTTTGTCTGGCCAATACATGTCATATGCGCCGCCGTTTCTATGCCTGTTTCTTCGCAAATACGCCGCGCCAATCCTGCTGTACGGTCTGCCCACAAACCCGCTGGGCCATATGTTACAGATAAATAGCGCGGCTTATAAACGGCAATCTTCTTCACTTCTGCAAGCAAGGCATCATCGTCATTAGGGTCACGCGGCGGAAAAAATTCAGCACTAAATTTCACATTAAAATCCATTATCATGCCGATAAGATACCGCGCCTACCGCTTAGATCAATAGAAAAGCCCATAGAATCGTTTGTTTTCTTGCTTTTTATACCTATCGGGCGTATATCCATGGCATTGATAGTAAATTTAAGTATTTAGTAAGCCTTTGTTGGTAATGTAACGCTATATAGGGTAAAAAAACTTGCTTAATTTACATAATTGTTGTATAAAGAGCGCATAAGTTACAATTTTTGGGGCGTAGGATTATCATGGCAGATGATGGACAAACAGCAGAAGCTTTAGACGATAGAGATATGGGCGACACAGCAGAAGCACCTATTGCGGGTTGGCAAGACATAAAAGATGCTGAACACGCTAAACTTGGTGAAACACCTAATTTCGTCTCAGAAGAAGATGATGCCAACGCGGTTCGCACCCAAACTCAAATTGAACTGGACAACGTGCAGAAGGTTGAAAACCACCTTGATACACTCATTTATTCGCCATCAAATCTGCGCAAAAAGCAACTAGATGCGGATATCGCAAAACTCGGCGCAGAGATTGAAGAATTACAACAAAGAGCCGAGAAAATCATTGAAAACAAAAACCTCCGTGAAAAAGCAGAGGTCGCCACCCAAAAAAGAGGGGTAGCCGCTCTGGGTACCTTAATGGATTCTATTGCGCAAAATGTAGAAGAAGACAAACAAGAATCAGCGAGGGGCGCGGCATATACAGCCCTTTTAAACATTGCTAGAGATATTAAGAGAACACTCAAAAAAGACTATACGCCGGATAATCAGCCATTCGAATTAGCCAAAGATGACAGCTACCCTGTTAAAGACATTCTTCCGGCTTTGGCGCTTCATCTTTATGAAGACGGCAATATCCAAAAAGCAGATGATCTTACTGTCTTGGGCACTGCGGAAGAAATTGGATCGACGACTGCAGGCGTTGTTGCCTCTTATGAAAGTGCTGTTACCGAAGAGCAAAATAAGAAACACAAAAGATTGAAAAAATTACGCAGTGATATCGCCAAAAAGAATAATGAGATCGTCCACAAGAACGGAGAAAAACAAGAACTTTCACAGGAAGTTATCCATCAAGAAAAACAGCGTTTTCTTGATAGAAAAGCTAACCTAAAGAAAAGCCTTTATGCCTTACTCCAATATAAAAAGTCGCTCAATACTGCACTCGAAGCGCCAAGTGCTGAGGCTTATTTTGCTGGCAATGAAGATATGTTGGCCATATTCAAGCATATGGACTCAGAGCTCGGCGATAATGCCGATGCCATCGCGTTGAAACACAATGATGACCGTAAAAGATATTTCATTACACTGAAAAATCTGGACGAAGAGAAATTTGATGATCTCGTTAGAGAGGCGCAGCAAGATATTGCTAGCCTTGCTAATCTCCGCGCAAAAGAGGAAATTGAAGAAAATCCGCATTGGACAGAAAAACATTATGATGTGACAGATCTTATTGATCAGGATCGCGACGTTGTTTCACAAGATTACATTCCGACGTTTGAATCATTAGATAAACTCGCCAAATCTGCCGACCTAAATACAGTTCCACCCAAACAAACGACAAAAACTACCGATGCAGATAAAACGGATGGAAACGCTGATGCGCAAGAAAAAATGACGCCTATCAATTACACGTCTTTTGCACAATATAGACAGCGCGCTGAACACGCTATTGCCGAATTGGAAAACAGCCTAAAATCCAAAGAGCGCCTTGCATATGATGCTTATATGGCCAGAATTGAAGAACGTGGCACTGAAGACGCGACAGAAGAGCAGTTGGAAACCACTGAGGTAGCTGGCCAAGATCTACTTAAAAGTGCAACAGAGGCCGATGCAAAACTGGCCAAACTGCGCCCTAAGAACACGCCAATGTTAAACCGCGCCAAAACTATTGAGTATGCCCTAACTCTGGCCGACGAAACAGATGCTGACGAACATTTCAAAAACCCAGAAAACAGCAAAATTATAGATTTGCTTAATAAGAAAATTGAAAACGCAGAAAGTGAAGAACAAAAAGGTGAATATGAGACCCTCAAGAAAATGATGGTTGCTGCCAGTTCAGTTGATACCTCCCAAGCTGAGGAAGGTTCGCCTGTTTCTATCATGCAAAATTTGCGCGATGATATCGAAGATTTGCGCGCAAAAGCTGAAGAGAGCAGCGAAGAAGATGACATAACAGATGAAAAAATTATCGACGCCGTACGTAGTCACATGGATGCTATGGCCGAGAATTATCTGCCAAGTGAAAAGCAGTTGAAGAACGCTCAAAAAACATCTTATTTTAGAGCGCTTAATTCTCGTATTAAATCACTCGTTCAGCGTGTTACGGGCACACGTAATAAAGTTAAGAAAGAACTCACTGGGCCAACCATTAGCGATGAAGAAATGAACGCGGCGATAGATAAGCTTGTTGCCCCAGAAAGTGATGATGAAAAAGGCCTTAAAAATGATGATAAGGCTGAGAAACCCGCGGACGATCATGATGATCTTCCTTTTGCCGATGAAACAGATGATCGATTGGAGCCACAGTCTGAGGAACTGCATAGTACATCTGATGGGTTAGAAATACCAAATAAGGAAACTATTTCTGAACAAGCGAAAGCCGTTGATGCTCTTAAGAAAAGTATGGACGAAGTTGAAAAAACCGGAGACTCTGATGATGATGAGTTAGAGGTAGAAGAAGCACAAACAAAAGACAAACTTTCTATGTTGGCATCTTTTGACGATGCAAGTACTGGTGCCGTGGTTGCTGTCGCCACAATGGTAGCGATGACGGGTCTCGGTCAAGAGATTGGAACATATGCATTTGGTGCGGCAGGTGGCGCCTTAGCTGGCTTCGCTTTATTTAATGGATTAAAAAATGATCCCAAAAGAACGCTATTCACACTTGGCGCAACGATTGGTGCGGCCGCTATTGTGAAAGTAGCTTGTGCTGGCCTCTTGGCCACAAACCCAGGCATTGTTGCCATGATGGGCGTTGGTGCATTGGCCGGTGCGATTGCAGGCGTAACAGGTGCCTTAGTTAGCAACGGTATTGATAAACTCCGCGGAAAAGAAGATGTTAAACTCACCGATGGTCTCTTAAAATCCGCATTCCGCGGTGCCGCCTTTGGTGCTTTCGCTGGTGTTCTTGGCTTTGCCTTTGCTGGCGATGGGGCTGACAACGCATTGGCCGCTGGCCAAAATGCCGATATATCAGGTAATGGCGCTGAAAACGCTGGACTAAGTGGCGACGCGGCAGACACTGAAACAGAATTCGGACCTACGCCTGGTAACTCAGGATTTAATGGGTTAGATAATTATGAAATTCAAAAGAATGACACGTTATCGAAACTTGTTATGGAGAATTACGGTGTTAGAGGCGAAGAAATGATGAAATTCGTCGAGCTAATTGCCCAGCATAATAAAATTGATAACATCCATCTGATATTAGAAGGAGGCAATCTTGACCTTCCTCCTCAATCAGATCTTGCGGCGGCGGCACAAGACCATAGCGTCACACCAAGCCTATGGCACGAATCACGATATCCAAGTAATATGGGCGGTTCTGCAAGAGTGCCGAGCATTTAAAACGCTCCAAGCTTTCGCTTTAAATTTGAGCATAGACAAGGTAGACTTTGCCTATGCTTTTCTTTGGTAATCGTAAACGAGAATTAGAAGCTGAAATAGCCCGTCTTGAGGCTTTTCTTTCCGCTATGCCCGGTGCATATTGCGGCTGGTCCGCCAAAGGCGATATTGCCTATGCGCCGGAATTTCCAAAACTTCTTAAACTCGATGAAATCAAAGACATATACGATATATATAACGCCCTTACGCCAACAGATGCGGCGGCGATGGAAGGTCATTTCACCGCTTTGCGCCGCAAAGGTACAGATTTCAGCTATGAAGCCAAAACCAGTGATGAAAAACGCATTATCCGCTTTTCAGGCAAACGCGGACGTAACCTCGCCCTCGATGTAAGTTACGATATCTTATGCGGCGAAGATATTACCGATATCGCTTTAGAAAAATCAGATTTAACCATCGCCAGAGATGTTGCAGAAAGAGATGATCATTTAAAGAAAATGATCCTCGACACCCTCCCTATCCCCGTCTGGTTTTGTGACAATAAAGGTCGCTTAACATGGGTTAATCGCTACTATGCTGAAAGCATTGAATCCACGAGAGAGCGCGCGATAGACAAGCAATTTTTTATCATGCTCGGTAGTGCCAAAAAAGGTCATCAGGATACACCCACGCGCACACTTGATATTCTGGCACAAGACGCGGCCAGCGCAAAAGAAGCACAAATACAAGAAAACCACGCTGTTTTAGGCGGCAAAAGAAAACTACTTCGTATCGTCGTCATTCCTGCCGAAGACGGAAGCGGATCCGTCGGCATGGCCAAAGACATCACCAAGCAAGAAGATGTGGAAACCAGGTATCACCAATTTGTTGGCAATACCCAGCTCTTACTCGAACAAATGCAGGCCGCGATTGTGAGCTTTGACGGCAATCAGGTTGTTGACTTCTACAACACGCAATTTGCCCAATTATGGGATTTAGAGGATAGCTGGCTTGATAAAAAACCTAAACTGGGCGAGATCATGGAGCGCCTGCGTGAAATGCGCCGTCTCCCTGAACAGGCTGACTTCAGAAGCTTTAAAAATAGCTGGCAAGATATGTTCACCGATCTTTTTGACACCAAAGAAGACCTCATGCATCTGCCTGATAATACAACACTGCGTGTCCTTTTCGTGCCTCGCCCAACAAGCGGGTTGATCATTATTTTTGAAGACGTTAGTAGCTCTTTGGAAATGGAATCGCGCTACAACACATTAATGGCCGTCCAGCGCGAAACACTTGATAACTTGGCCGAGGCTGTAACCGTGTTCGGCGGTGATGGTCGTTTGAAGCTATATAATCCAAATTATGCCAGCATGTGGGGCATTAACCCAGAAGACCTCAATGGCGAGCCACACATCACGAAGCTGGTAGAGAAAAAGAAAAGCAAATTCGCCGAAGATGACTGGCCAGAATCGCGCCAATTGCTCATGCGCCATGCTCTGGACCGCATAGATCATGATGATTACATCACATTAAAAGATGGGTCGACTATACAAGTCTACACTGTGCCGCTACCCGATGGCGGCGTGATGATTTCCTATGATGACATCACAGCCACCGTTCAGGTAGAAAATGCCTTGCGCGAAAAGAACTCTGCCTTGGAAGAAGCTGAACGTCTTAAGCTCGACTTCCTCGCCAATGTGTCATACCAGCTCAGAACACCGCTGAATGCGATTATGGGCTTTGCCGAAATTCTCTCCAACCAATATTTCGGTGAACTGAATGAGAGACAGGGCGAGTATACTAAAGGCATCACTGAGGCTGGTAATCGCTTGCTCTCTCTCATTGACGATATTCTTGATATCTCGACGATTGAGGCTGGCTATCTGGAACTGCGCCCCGATACAATTGATGTCAAAGCTATGGCCGAGCATATCTATAACCTAACGAATGAATGGGCCCGCAAAGAAAATGTACGTCTAGCGCTCAATTGTGCAAAGAATATCGGCCAAATCACCGCTGACGAGCGCCGCTTGAAGCAAGTCATGCTCAACCTCATCCGCAATGCCATCACCTACACCAAAGAAGACGGCAAAGTTGAAATTTCCGTAAAGCGCAAAAAAGACGGTCATGTCATGATCGCCGTTTCCGATAACGGGGAAGGCATGTCCGAAGAGGATCAGAAAAAAGTATTCGAGCCTTTTGAACAAGGTAGCAAAGGTAAAATGAATAAAGGCGTAGGGCTTGGCCTGTCTCTTGTACGCGATATTGTTAAACTCCATGGCGGCGAAGTCTCTTTGGAAAGCGCTGTAGGTAAAGGCACAACCGTCACTTTACTCATCCCTAATGAAGTTAAAGAAAACGCGCTTGAAGAATATATTAAGGAGAAAATAGCCTAATATGGATGCGTCTTTACTCTCGCTTTTTATGCCTGTTTTTCTCGTTGCCCTCGTCCATATGGTCAAACCCGGCCCCTATATCATGGCTATTACAAGCCTAGCCGTCAGCGGTAAATGGAAATCTATCTTGATATTTTGGCTCAGCGAAGCAACCGCTACTACAATAGTTTATTTACTTCTACTCACAGGCCTGTCGATTATCCCCCAGGGCTTTGGCATGATCTTTATATTCATCAAAAGTGCCGCCGCCATATTATTCATCACCATCGGCTTTAATAATTTAAACAAAGAGCTCAACATTGATCCAGCCGCGATTGAAGCCACTAAAGAAAAAATAACGAAAGCGGTATTTTTACAGACCATAGGTGCGGCAACCTTTATGGCCCTCAGTAATCCTTTTAACATTGTTTTGATTATTGGCATAATCCCTGCCATAACTGACAGTACAAGCTTCACGCTGGCAGAAATTCTCTTTATTCGCCTGACAACTTTACTGGCAAATATCACTGTTCTGGCGAGCTACTGCCTTCCGCTCTTTTTGTTACGCAAGAAACTCACTCCATCAGTCTTAAAAAAGATCCGCTATGTCGCCTCTTTCGCCATGATCGGTATCGGCGTCTATATCTTTATTAATATGCTCACACAATGGGATTTGTATAAGACTGGCCTGTTATCCAGCTAACGGCACGCCCTTCGTCGTGGAATATTCCTGATGCAGGTGCTCGTCGGGGTGCAAAGATTGCCAGATATGATGCGCCGCCATCGCAACTTCTGAGAACCCTGTTAGGATGAGCTTCAGCTTGTTCGGATAATCCGCAATGTCACCGGCGGCATATATCCCTTCTTGATTGGTCATGGAGCTTGCGGGGTCAACGCTGATCATTTGCTGATCAATATTTAAGCCCCATTCTGCAATCGGGCCGAGGCTCGCGGCGAGACCGTAGAAAGGCAGTAGGTAATCAGCTTCCAGCACCCGCTCATGGCCGTCCATATCCTCAACATAAACAGCATCGAGAAGACCTCCAACACCACGAATTGTTTTAAGCTGTGCAGGTACCACTTTCTCAATCTTTGGGTTCGCTTCCATCTGCTTAATGCTCTCAGGTGCAGCGCGGAATTTATCACGGCGGTGAACGAGATATACTTCTTTGGCAATTTCCGCCAAAGAGTTCGCCCAATCAACAGCCGAATCGCCGCCGCCCGCAATCACGATTTTCTTATCGGCGAACATCGCACGGTTACGCACCATGTAAAAAACAGACGTGCCCTCATATTTTTCAATATCAATGAGCGGCGGTTTATTCGGCCCAAAAGCGCCTGCCCCTGCCGCAATGATAATTGCTTTGGCTTTAATTTTTGTGTTTTTATCAGTCGAAATACACCATCCGCCATCGGGTTGTTTTTCTACTGCACAAACTTGTTCCCCCAAATGGTAGACAGGCTCGAACGGCTTGGCTTGCGCCTCCAGATTTTGAATAAGTTCAGCACCCATCACAGATGGAAAGCCCGGAATGTCGTATATCGGTTTTTCAGGATATAGCGCTGTGCATTGGCCGCCAATATCAGGCAGGCTATCAACCACATGGCATTTCAGCCCCAGCATGCCACATTGAAACACACTGAATAAGCCAACAGGGCCAGCCCCGATAACAAGGACATCTGTTTCCTTTATCTCTATTTGCTCTTGGTTTTCCATCTCTTCTCTTATAAATATATGAGGATGCAAGATAAAGAAGAAATAGTGGTAAATAATGAAAAGGAAATGGCCGCACTGGCCGCGCGCTTTGGCGAGACCTTGAAAACAGGCGATATTGTTGCCCTCAATGGAGACCTTGGCGCAGGAAAAACGAGCTTTGCACGCGCCCTGATTCGCAATCAACTTGGGCAGGAAACGGAAGTGCCAAGCCCGACTTTCACACTAGTTCAAACATATGACTTTCCTTTATGTCCGCTTTATCACTATGATCTCTACCGCCTTGACGACCCTGAAGAGATTTGGGCTTTAGGATTTGAAGAAGCGTGCATGAGCGGTATTTGTCTTATCGAATGGCCGGAAAAAGCGGGCGAGAACCTCCCCGAGAACCATATTGATATTACAATCCACAAAATGGATAAAGAAACACAGCGCCATATTGTGATCACCCGTCCTAAAAAGGACGATTAGTGCCCGACCAGCACTGATAATCACTGGATTTTTTATGCTTTTACCGTCTTTATGATGGCAAAACCCGCTTTTGGTCTTTAGAGTAGAGGCATGAGCAATAAGAACGTTATTATTTTCCATGGAACAAAGGGGTCACCTCAAGGCAACTGGTTTCCATGGCTATCCGCTGAATTACTAGCAAAAGACTATGACGTCTTCATGCCGCATCTACCGACACCGCAGAATCAGGATTTAGAAACATGGCTGAAAATTTCTAAACGTCTGCCGATAGATGAAAACACAATTTTAATTGGCCATAGTTGCGGCGCGACCTTTATTCCTCATTTACTGGCAAGCCTATCAACCCCAATCGATAAAGCCATTCTTGTCTCACCTTTCACTGGCAATATTGGTATTGATGAGTACGACCAGCTAAACGCCAGTTTTGTTGACGAGCGTTTTGAAAATCTAGATTTTTCTTCTCTACCGAGCAAAACGAAAGAGCTCATACTTTTTTATGGCGACAATGACCCCTATGTACCAATCGATCAACCACTCCAACTAGCTAAGCAGCTAAACGTAAACCCCATTTGCATCAAAAATGGCGGCCATCTCAATAGTGAAGGCGGCTATGACAATTTCCCTGAATTACTGGAGAAAATACATGGATAACATTTATATTTTGCATGGCTGTTGTGACAAGGAAGAATTCTTTTCCGATGAATATCAATCTATGTCTAATTCACACTGGATACCTTGGCTACAAAAACAGCTCGTGATGAAGGGCTATAATGTTCAGACACCTGAAATGCCTTTTCCTTATAAAGCCAATTATGAAGATTGGAAGTCTATCTTTCAAAGCTTTCCGCTCAACAAAGAGACCACTCTTGTCGGTCATAGCTGTGGCTGTGGTTTTTTCTTAAAATATCTAAGCGAAACACAGCAACCTATTAAACGTCTTGTACTCGTTGCACCTTGGCTTGACCCTGACAAAATTCTTGGCGAGTTTTTAACATGCAAACTCAACCCAAAGCTTAGCGAGCTCATAGATCATATTCATGTCTTCTATGCCCAGAACGAAGATGTAACAGGCGTTAAGCCTACTGTTGATCTGGTTATGAAAAGCTACCCAAAAGCCAAGTTACACAAATTTGAAACCCATGGGCATTTCTGCCTCGGCGACATGGGAACGCCTGCCTTTCCTGAATTACTAGAGGTTGTTGAACATGGCTGAGTTAGGTGCAGTCCTTTTGTCTTCCAAAATACTAGCCGTGTTGCTGGCTAGCCTCATTCGTGTGGCCAATCTTGGCTATTACATCTATACAATATTCAAAGGACAGACGAAGCCGCACCTTTATACATGGCTTGGCTGGGGTATAATTGGTCTCATTATCGGTATTATCCAGACACTTGAAGGGGAGACCTATGGCGCTCTTCCTGCTTATACATCAGCCTTCACCTGTTTTGTGCGCGTGATCTTAGCCATCCCCTATGGTGAGAAGAATATAACCATGAGCGATAAGGTTTCTCTTTTGGGATGTCTTGGGTCGATCCTAATATGGCTCGTCACAAATGAACCTTTAGCCTCTGTTTTGCTACTCACTATGATTGATATATTTGCCTACTATCCAACCTACAGGAAAACATGGTCTAAACCTATGGAAGAGCCAATTTTCAGTCATTTCCTTTTCGGCTTTACAAACACATTGACAATTTTCGGATTGGCGAGCATCACTATCACAACTGCGGCTTATCCATTTGGCGTCGCCGTCGCGTCTTACGGCTTTGTTATTTACACATTGATGCGGCGTAAACAACTAGCCATGGACGGCATCGAGATAAATAAAAAGGAGTTTCATAAAAATGGGTAAATACGCGCTCATATTTGCGGCGGGGATGGGGCGGCGGATGATGCCACTGACCGCTGATAAACCAAAGCCAATGGT
>MDTG01311727.1_pt1 | contig 13554 bp, 13 predicted proteins | sample 811421 | NCBI WGS metagenome assembly MDTG01 (sample SAMN05326645, study PRJNA326480) | marine metagenome | isolation source: seawater | place: Pacific Ocean: South East | collected 2011 | reverse complement strand
GCCGGTAGCGGATCAGGTCCTCGACCGAGCCGATCTTGAGCTCGTGCTCCGCGCAGAACTCGATCAGCTCGGGCAGGCGGGCCATGGTCCCGTCCTCGTTCATGATCTCGCAGATCACCGCGGCCGGGCGCAGGCCGGCCAGGCGGGCCAGGTCCACTGAGCCCTCGGTCTGGCCGGCGCGCACGAGCACGCCCCCCTCCATGGCGCGGAGGGGGAACACGTGGCCGGGGCGGGCCAGGTCCTCGGGCTGGGTCGACTCCTCGGCCAGGAGCTTGATCGTCAGCGCCCGGTCGGCGGCCGAGATCCCGGTCGTGACCCCTTCGCGCGCGTCCACCGAGACGGTGAAGCCCGTGCCCATGAGCGAGTCGTTGACCTCGGCCTGCGGGTGGAGGCGCAGCGCCTCGCAGCGCTCGCCGTCGAGGGCGACGCAGATCAGGCCGCGGCCGAACTTCGCCATGAAGTTGACGGCCTCGGGGGTGATGAACTCGGCGGCCATGCACAGGTCGCCCTCGTTCTCTCGGTCCTCGTCGTCGACGAGGACGACCATCTTGCCCGCCTGGATCTCTGCGATGATCTCTTCGACCGGCGAGAGGCCCTCACGGCGAGACGACTCCAGCGACGTCTGGTTCATGGGCGGGAAGCTATCACGCCGCTCGCCGCTGGCCTCGTCTCAGCGAGAGGGAGGGGCCTGGGCCAGGGATTCTGGCTGACCTCGTCGGTGGCGGGTGTCCAGGCGCTGGGATAGCCTCCCGGACCTATGAGCGTTCCCGAGAACCTGATCGTGGTCGGTGACCGCGTCTTGATCGAGCCCACCGAGCAAGGCCGGACCCACTCGGGCCTCTACCTCCCCGCTGGCGCCCACGAGAGCGACGGCGTGCGCAGCGGCCGGATCGTGGCCACCGGCCCCGGCGCCCCCCTGCCGACGGTCAAGGAGGACGACGACGAGCCCTGGAAGGAGCCCCGCCGCGAGGCGCGCTACCTCCCGATGCAGGTCGAGGTCGGCGACGAGGCGCTCTTCTTCAAGAAGGCGGCGATCGAGATCCGCTGCGAGGGCGAGACCTTCCTGGTCGTGCCCCAGTCGGCGATCCTGGTCGTGTTTCGCAGCTAACGCCGCCTCGCTGAGTCCTTCAGCGTCCAGCGCTCGACCTGCGAGCGCAGGCGGCTCGCGAGCATGGGCTGGCCCCGGGTGAACACGAAGCGCTCCAGCTCGGCCTCCAGGGTGAGCTCTTCGCCCCGCAGCTTGCGCAGGATCTGCCCGAAGAGCACGTGGGCCACCGCCGAGTCCTCGACCATGCCGGCCTCCGGCGCGTTCAGCGGGGCCAGTGCTTCGCCGAGGAGGCGGTTGTGGCGCGCGACCTCTGCCAGGCCCTCCTCGCGGTCCACGAGCCCCCGGCGCAGGCGCTTGAGCGCGAGGCGAGTCGAGAACTCGAAGACGGAGGGATCTCCCGAGGCGAGCAGGCAGGCCTCGAGCAGCGTGCTCCAGCCGCCGGACGAGTCGAGGTCGGCCTGCAGCGTGACCGTGCCTCGCCAGCGGAGGAGGTTGGCCTGGAGCCGCGGAGGAAGTCGCGGATCGCGCGCGAGCGCGACGACGTGCGTCGCTTCCCGTCTGCCGATGAAGAGGGTCAGGTCGCGCCACAGCTCGTCAGCGATCGCCCCGCCCTCGAGCTGGCGCCCGTAGGACTGCGGCGCAGAGCCGAGGCCGAGCTGGACCAGCGCGCAGTAGGCGCGGGTGTAGTCGTGGCGCAGCCCCGGGCGCGGCTTGGCGACCACGAGCCGCTGGTCGTGCACCAGTCCCAGGTAGCCGTAGAGCGCTCGCAAGGGCGCCTGGAGCCTGGCCGCTGCCAGGGCCTCCAGCAGGAGCAAGGCGTGCGTGGGGAGCGGCGCGTCGGCGGCTCGCTCCAGCTCGCTGACGCGGCCGAGGACCCGGGCCGCGAAGTCCCGCTCGACGGGCTGGGTCGCGGGGAAGCGCTCGCGCGGCGCGAGCTCGGCCAGCGCGCTCAGGCGCGCCTGGAGCGCGACGCCCTGCTCCAGCTCGCCGAGGAGGGCCTCTTCGCAGAGGCGCGCTCGCCAGCTCAGCGCATCTGCTTCGCTGAGGAGCGTCGTGAGCTCCGCTCGCCGTCGCGCGAGCTCGGCCAGGGCCCCCTGGGCCTGGGGCGGCGGTAGCCAGAGGTCGACGCTGGCGCTGGGGCCCGCCTGCGACGCCACGACCTCGGCGGGCGCGGGCTTCCAGCTCGCCGCCAGCCCCAGGGCGACCATCAGCCCGCAGCCCAGCAGCCCCAGCCCCAGCGCGGGCATACGAGCGGGGGTCTCGAGCGGCTCCTGGCGCGCGAGGGCCTCGTCGAGCTCGGCCGCGCTGGCGAAGCGCTCCGCCGGGTCCTTGGCCAGGCAACGCAGCAGGACCTGGTCCAGCCACCGCGGGGTGCGCGCGCCGAGCTGAGCGGGTGTCCGCGGCGTCTGCTGCTGCGTGGCCACCAGCATGCTGACGAAGCTCTCGGCCTCGATCGGCGGCCGGGTCGTGAGGGCGGCGTAGAGGGTCGCTCCCAGGGAGTAGAGGTCGCTGGCGGGACCGATCTCGCCGGTCTGGCCGCCGGCCTGCTCGGGTGACCAGAAGCCGGGCGTCCCCAGCGCTGCCCCGGCGCGCGAGAGCTCGATCGACTCGGCGACCTCGAGGTCCTTGGTGAGGCCGAAGTCGGTCAACACGTAGTGATCGTCCGGGCCGATCAGGATGTTGTCCGGCTTGATGTCGCGGTGGAGGAGGCCCGCGGCGTGCACCGCTCCGAGCGCCGAACAGAGCTGGCGACCGAGGTCGATCACCTGCTCGACGCTGAGGGGCCCTCGGCGCAGCCGCTCCTCCAGCGACTCGCCCTGGATTCGGCGCATGGCGAACCAGGGCACGCCGCCGGACTCGCCGGCGTCGAGGACCTGGATCAGGCCGGGATGACTCAGGCGGGCCAGGGCGTCGACCTCGCGGCGAAAGCGCGTCCGCTGGGCCGGGTTGGCGCGTCTGCCCGCCGAGAGGACCTTGATCGCGACCTCTTGCTGGGTGTCGGCGGCGCGGGCCGAGTAGACGACGCCCATGGCACCGCGCCCGAGCTCGCCGGTGACCCGGAAGCGTCCGAAGCGGCTCTCGCGCAGTCCGCTCACTTGCCCTCCGCCAGCCAGGGGCGGGCAGCTGTCCACTCCTCCAGACGCTGGGCGAGCTGCGCCTTCAGGACTGGTTCGTCGCGCGTCTGTCCGTAGCGCTGCACGGCAGTGTCCAGCTGGCTCGGCTCCCCGCGGATGGCGCGGAGCGCCTCCTCGGAGAAGAGCAGGTCCCGGAAGTGCTCCTCCAGGATGCTCAGCCTCGGGTCGTCGAGGGGCGCGAGGAGGGCCCGCTGGCGCTCGAGGAGTCGCTCGAGCTCCTTGACCTCGGCCGGCGCGGGGCGCCCTCGCAGCGTCCGCTCGAGCCGCCAGCGGAGGGCGAAGCCGACGGCGCTCGGGTCGAGCGGCGCGAGCTCGAGCTGGCGCGAGCAGTCCCGCCAGCCCTGCTCCGTGAACTCACCCAGGCCCTTGTAGGCCGCCTCGCGCAAGAGGTAGGAGCGCAGGCGCGGGGCCAAGCGGCGGTCGGCGGCCTCGCGGCGGTAGTCGATCTTGAGCTTGGTGTGCCCTTGGCGCGCGACGAGGGACACCAGCGCGAGCCAGCGGGCTCCGAGCCCCAGTCCTGCGAGGCGCGCCTTCCGCCCGTAGGAGGAGGGGACCTGCGGGATGCCGAGCCGGGTGAGGGCCACGATGTAGCGCCCATAGTCCTCATGAATCCCGACGCGCTGGTCGCCGAAGAAGAGCCGCTCGTCGTTGATGCGCGCCAGGAAGAGGTAGGCCGGCAGCACGGGGATCTGCAGGCCTGCGCGCGCGAGCGCCTGGAGCAGGTCGAGGGGCTGGGCGCCGAGGGCCACCTCTCCGGCCGCCTCCAGCTCGCGGACGCGGTCGACCACGACCCCCGCGAGCGCGCTCGCGGCTTCGTCCTGGCGCGGGTAGGTGTCCGCCGGCCGCAGCTCGGCCAAGGCCTTCAGCCGGGCCAGCAGGCTGGGGAGCGGCTCGGCGCCTCGCGCGGCGCCCTCCGCGCAGAGGCGCGCGCGCCAGCCTCGGCGCAGCTCGTCGGAGGGGCCGTCCGGGTAGCGCTCGAGGCGCCCGCGCCAGGCTGAGAGGACCTCGGCGCCCTGGGGGGGGAGCGCCCAGGGTCCACGAGCGGCGGCCGACGGGCTCGGGCTGGCGGACGCCTCGCTCGACGAGGGAGGCGCGCTCACGCGGCTCCAGCCCAGCGCGCCCACTCCCAGCGCGCCCAGGGTCAGCAGCGCCGCCACCCCCTGCGGCAGGAGCGCCCGCGCAGACCACTCCTCGGCGCCCCTCGCGGCCAGGGCGGCGTCCAGCTCGGCCAGGCTCGCGAAGCGCTGGGCGGGGTCCTTGGCCAGGCAGCGCAGGAGCACCCGCTCCAGCCAAGCCGGCGCCTCGGGGCGCAGCCTGCGGCAGGGAGCGGGCTGCGCGTTCTGGGTCGCGAGCACCACCTCCACGAAGCTCTCGGCTTCGATCGGCGCCTCGCCGGTCAGCGCCTTGTAGAGGGTCGCGCCGAGGGAGTAGACGTCGGTCGCGGGGCCGACCTCGTCGAGCCGTCCCGCGGCCTGCTCGGGGGACCAGTAGCCAGGCGTGCCCTGGATCGCGCCCTCGCGGGAGAGCTGGATCGAGGCCAGGACCTCGAGGTCCTTGGCGAGGCCGAAGTCGGTCAGGACGTAGCGACCGTCCTCAGCGACCCAGAGCACGTTGTCGGGCTTGACGTCGCGATGCAGGATCCCCGCCGCGTGGGCCGCGCCCAGCGCGGCGCAGAGCTGACGCCCCAGGTCGAGCACCCCCTCGAGCGGCAGCGGTCCTTCGCTCAAGCGCTCCCCGAGGGTCTCGCCTTCGATCTTGCGCATCGCGAACCAGGGGACTCCTTCTGCCTCGCCTGCGTCCAGGACCTGCATCAGGCCAGGGTGGCTGAGTCGGGCCAGAGCAGCGACCTCACGCTGGAAGCGCCGCCGCTGGACCTCGTTCGCGTCGCGCCCCGCCGAGAGGACCTTGATCGCGACCTCCTGGCCCGTCTCGGGCGCGGTCGCCGAGTAGACGACGCCGTGGGCGCCCCGCCCCAGCACGCCGCTGACCTCGAAGCGGCCGAAGCGGCTCACCCGAACACGTATCCGTGCAGCGTGACCCACACCACGTAGCGGCCGCACTTGCCGATGGTCAGCCAGAGGGTGCAGCTCGCCAGGGGCAGGCGGGCCAGCCCGGCGCCCAGCGGGAGGGCGTCGCCCACGACCGGCAGCCAGGCCAGGATCAAGGTCGGGGGCCCGAAGCGCTCGATCCGCTCGCGCGCCCGCTCCAGCTCTTCGGGGGAGCGCTTGGCCTGGAGGCGCTCCCCCAGCCGCCCGCCGCGCGAGATCGCCCAGCCGATCGCGAACAGGGTCAGGGCGCCCGCCACGTTGCCGAGGGTCGCCGCGAGCACGCAGCCCCAGGGGTCGGCCCCCGCCTCGAGCAGCAGGCTCAGCACGGGCTCCGAGGGGAAAGGCAGGATTCCGCCCGCCAGGAAGGCCGCGAAGAAGAGCCCCAGGAGACCCCAGGTCGCGAGGCTGGCCGGGTCCATTACGCGCTCGCCTTGCGGCTCGGGCGCGGAGCGCGTTGTAATGCGCGCCTGCTTCCTCTAGCCCCAACCGGGAGACGCACCGTGTTCACGCCGCTCAACCTCCGCAAGTGGGTCGACGACAACCGCCACCTCTTGCAGCCGCCAGTCAGCAACAAGGCCGTATGGGTGGACGAGCGAGACACGATCGTCATGGTCGTCGGCGGCCCCAACGCGCGCAACGACTACCACGTCCAGGACACCGAGGAGTTCTTCTATCAGGTGCAGGGCGACATCACGCTGCGGATCATTCACCCCGACACGGGCAAGCCGCACGACGTGATCCTGCGCGAAGGGGAGATCTACCTGCTCCCCGCTGGCGTGCCCCACTCGCCCATGCGACCCAAGGACACGATCGGGCTCGTGATCGAGCAGAAGCGCCCCGAGGGGAGCAAGGACCGGCTGCGCTGGTACTGCGACGAGTGCGGGGAGATGGTGCACGAGGCGCACTTCACCCTCGAGAACATCGCGGTCGACCTGAAGCGGATCATGGAGCAGTTCTGGCAGGACGACGGCCTGCGCACCTGTGACGCCTGCGGTCACAGGGTCGAGCAGCCGGGAGACGCCCAGCCCCCTGCGCCGGCGGCGAGCTAGCGATGCTCAAGGTCGACATTCACACACACATCCTCCCCAAGACCTGGCCCGACCTGCGCGAGCGCTACGGCTACGGCGGCTTCATTCGCCTGGACCACCTCGAGACGGGGTGCGCGCGCATGATGATGGACGAGCGCTTCTTCCGCGAGATCGAGCCCAACTGCTGGGACCCAGGGACGCGCCTCGCCGACTGCGACCAGCACGGCGTGGACGTGCAGGTCCTCTCGACGGTCCCGGTGATGTTCAGCTACTGGGCCAAGCCGCAGGACACGCTCGACCTGAGCCGAATGCTCAACGACCACCTCGCCGAGTGCGTGGCGAGCGACCCACAGCGCTTCGTCGGGCTGGGCACGCTCCCGCTCCAGGCGCCGGACCTGGCCTGCCAGGAGCTCGAGCGCTGCGTGAAGGAGCTCGGCCTGCCCGGGATCGAGGTCGGCAGCCACGTCAACGACTGGAACCTCGACGCGCCGGAGCTCTTTCCGGTGTTCGAGAAGGCCGCCGAGCTGGGCGCCGCGGTGTTCGTGCACCCCTGGGACATGATGGGCAAGGACCAGATGCCCGACTACTGGCTGCCCTGGCTGGTGGGCATGCCGGCCGAGACCAGCCGCGCGATCTGCAGCATGATCTTCGGCGGCGTGTTCGAGCGCCTGCCCCAGCTGCGCTGCGCCTTCGCCCACGGCGGCGGCTCCTTTCCGGCCACGATCGGGCGCGTCCAGCACGGCTTCGACGTGCGCCCCGACCTGTGCGCGGTCCGAAACGACGTCGCCCCGCGCGAGTATCTGGGCAAGTTCTGGATCGACAGCCTGGTCCACTCGGAGCCCGTGCTGCGCTACCTGGTCGAGCTGATCGGCAGCAAGCGGATCGCGCTCGGCACCGACTACCCCTTTCCCCTCGGCGAGCTGAGCCCCGGCAAGCTGATCGAGTCGAGCGACCTGCCCGACGCGACCAAGGAAGACCTGCTGGCCAACGCCGCCCTCGAGTGGCTCGGCCTCGACAAGGAGCAGTTCCAGCGGTGAGCGACTACCCCGCCGGCCTCGAAGGGGCCCAGCAGCTCGACGCGGCCGACCCGCTCGCGAGCTTCCGCGAGCGCTTCGAGCTCCCCCCCAGCCCCGCCCACGACGACGGGCGCCCCGCGATCTACCTCTGCGGCAACTCGCTCGGGCTCCAGCCCAAGGCGCTGCGAGCCGAGCTGAACCAGGAGCTCGACGACTGGGCGCGGCTCGGCGTCGAGGGCCACTTCGAGGCCGAGCACCCCTGGTACTCGGCCCACGCCCCCCTCGCGGAGCCCGTGGCGGCGGTCGTCGGCGCCCTGCCCCACGAGGTGGTCGTCATGAACAGCCTGACGGTCAACCTGCACCTCTTGCTGACCAGCTTCTTCCGACCCGAGGGCGAGCGGCGCAAGCTGGTGATCGACGGGCCGACCTTCCCCAGCGACGTCTACGCGGCCAAGAGCCAGCTCCGCTGCCACGGCCTCGGCGCCGAGGACCTGCTCGTGTTCGCCCCGCGCGAGGGCGAGGAGGTCCTGCGCATCGAGGACGTGCTGGAGCGGATCGAGCGCGAAGGCCAGCAGATCGCGACCCTCCTGCTGAGCGGGGTCAACTACTACACCGGCCAGCTGCTGGATATCGGCGCGATCACGGCGGCCGCCCACGCCCAGGGCTGCCTGGTCGGCGTGGACGCTGCCCACGGCGCGGGCAACGCGGACCTCCGCCTGCACGAGTGGGGCGTCGACTTCGCCTGCTGGTGCCACTACAAGTACCTCAACTCGGGACCGGGGGCGCTGGCGGGCGCCTTCGTGCACGAGCGACACCTCGGGCGCGGCGGGGCGGAGGACTTCGCCGCCTTCAAGGCGCGCCCGCGCTTCGAGGGCTGGTGGGGGAACGACCCCGAGACCCGCTTCGAAATGGGCGGGGACTTCGTCCCGGTCAAGTCGGCCGACGCCTGGCAGCTGAGCAACCCGCCGATCCTGGCCCTGGCGCCGGTGCGCGTCTCGCTGCGCCTCTTCGCGGAGGCCGGCATGGAGCGCCTGCGGGCCAAGTCCAAGCAGCTGACCGGCTACCTCGAGCACCTGATCGACGGCCTGAGCGCCGAGTCGTTCACGGTGATCACCCCCCGCGACCCCGAGCGGCGCGGCTGCCAGCTCTCGATCCTGGCCCACGACCAGCCCGAGGCGCTCTTCAAGCGGCTGCAGGCGGCGGGCGTGATCTGCGACTTCCGCCGGCCCAACGTGATCCGGGTCGCCCCGACCCCGCTCTACAACACCTTCGAGGACTGCTGGCGCTTCGCGCAGGTCCTGGGCGAGGTCAGCGGGTAGCAAGAATCACGCGTAGCAAGTCACCCGCCTGGCTCCTAGAATGGCGGGGTGAGCGTGCGCAACGTCAGCCATTTCCTCGAGCGGGTCGCCAGCGGGGTCGACGAGCAGACCTTCGTCGCAGAGCTCGTCGACTACGTGCTCGTGCAGGTCGACGCCTCGGCCGGGAGCGTCGGCGCCGGCGACGCCGAGGTCACCGCCAAGATCGACCCCGGCATGATCCGCCGCCAGGCGGAGAGCTCGCGCGACACGACCGTGCACAGCCTGCCGCGCGGCGAAGAGCCGATCACGGTCGGGCGCGTGCCGACCAGCGGCGTGCAAATCCTGCACAGCAGCGTCTCCAAGCTGCACGCGCAGCTGACCTGGCAGGGCGAGGAGCTGATGGTCGAGGACCTCGGCTCGACCAACGGGACCTGGGTCAACCGGGTCAAGCTCGAGCCCAACGACCCGCACCGGGTGCGCCCCGACGACACGCTCCGCTTCGGCCAGGGTGACGCCTACCTCGTCATGACGCCGAAGGCCTTCTTCAACTACCTGAACATGCTTCGCCGCTTCGGGATCTGACCGATCCCTTCGCAGCACTAGAGGCGCTCCTGCGGCGCGACCCCGGCGATCGGGGTCTAGCAGGACGCGCGCCGGCGGGGACCCTGGAGCGCGCGGCGCGCTCGCTCCTCTCGGCGCGGGCCACCTGCGTGGTGAGTGGGTTCGCCGTCCCGACAGCCAGCGGGCTGCGCCCCGAGAGCGACGGGCCGCCCGGCGCGGTGGCCCTGGCGCGCGCCCTGCGAGGGGTCGGCGGGAGCGCGTTCGTGCTCTGCGATCCGCCCTCGGCCCCCCTCTTCGTCGCCCTGGGCGAGGAGCCCGAGGTCGCGGACTGGGAGCCTGGTGACCCCGCGGCCGCGCGCCTCCTGGGCGGTCGAGCGCTGAGCCACGTGGTCGCGGTCGAGCGCCCCGGGCGGACCGCGGCGGGGGACTACCGCTCGATGCGCGGGGCGAAGCTCGAGGCGGCGGCGCTCGACGAGCTCCTGCTCGCGGCCGAGGCCGCGGGGGTCGAGCGCGGCGCGATCGGCGACGGGGGCAACGAGGCGGGGCTGGCGGGTCTGCTGGGCGAGGGCCTGAGCCTCGACCCCCGCTGCGCGACGGTCGTGGGGGCGGACTGGGCGCTGGGCGCTGGGGTGAGCAACTGGGCGGCCTACGCCCTGGTCGCCGCCATGGGGCGCTTGGCGGGCGCCGACCTCCTCCCCTGCGAAGAGGAGGCTCGCGCGGACCACGAGGCGATCCTCGCAGCGGGCGCGGTGGACGGGGTCCTGGGCGAGCCGGTCCTGAGCGTGGACGGCCAACCCTGGGAGGAGACGGCGGGGCTCCTCGCGGCGGCCCGGGCCGCTATGATCGGCGCCCCCTGAGCGAGGTCGAATCGTGGCGGACTCCTTCGAAGGACCCGAAAAGAAGCTCGAGATCGCGGTCACTCCGGGCGCGCCCTCCCTGCGCAGCCTGGGCCACGCGTTCTGGCGCGAGGTCGTCGCGGCGGCCTCGGCGCAGGTCTTGAGCCAGATCGCGAACGAGGACTGCGACGCCTACTTGCTGAGCGAGTCGAGCCTCTTCGTGTGGGACGAGCGGCTGACGCTGATCACGTGCGGGCGGACGCGGATCGTGTCCGCGGCCGAGCACATCTTCACGCGCGTCTCGCCGGCGGACGTGGCCCTGCTCGTGCTCGAGCGCAAGAACGAGCACTTCCCCCGGCGTCAGCCGACCTCCTTCCGGGAGGACGCGCGCCAGCTCGCTGAGCGCTTGCCGGGCGTGGCGTTGCGCTTCGGGCGGGAGCACACCCACAGCGTGCGCCTGTTCCACAGCGCACGCGAGTACACGCCCGAGCCGGGCGACACGACGCTCGAGGTCCTGATGCACGGGATCTGCGAGGAGACCAGCCAGGCCTTCTCGACGGGCGACCTGGCGGAGGCCCGCGCGACCGGAGTGACGGAGGTCCTCGAAGGCTTTCAGGTCGACGACTTCGTGTTCGAGCCCGCGGGCTACTCGCTCAACGCGCTGCGGGGGCGGGACTACTTCACCTTCCACGTCACGCCGGAGCGCGTCGGCAGCTACGTCAGCTTCGAGACCAACGCCGACCTCGGCGGCGACCCCGAGCCGCTCGTGCGTCGGGTGGTCGAGATCTTCAGGCCCGAGAGCTTCGACGTGCTCAGCTTCGCCCCCGCCGGCTGCGAGGTGCAGGAGCCGAGCGTCGAGGGATACCGCCTGCGGCAGCGGGTGGAGGCGGGGGTGTGCGGCTACGCGGTGTCCTTCCTGCACTGGTACCGCCCGCCGCGCGAGCCTACGGGGCCGAGCGAGATCTCGCTCTAGGCTCGAGCCGCGCCTGTCAGGGCCATCGGCGACGCTGGGGTCGTCAGGAGGAGAGCATGAGCGCCGTGAGCCTCGGCAAGCGCAGCATTAGCCTGGAGACGGCCGCCAAGCGGCTGAGCAAGACCCTCGCCCCCTACGTGGCCGAGCCGCCCGAGAAGGCGCCCCACGTGCTGGACCCGCTCGACTACGCCTGGGGGCTCCATCGCAGCTACCTGCGCACCTACGCCCCCGCCGAGCCCGGGATCGAGGCGGTGCTGGTCGGCATGAACCCGGGCCCCTGGGGCATGGCGCAGACGGGGGTGCCCTTCGGCAGCCCGGACTACGTGCGCGACTTCCTCGGCCTGAGCGGCGAGGTCAAGGAGCCGGCCAACACGCACCCCAAGCGGCCGATCCTGGGGCTCGAGAGCCCGCGCACCGAGGTCAGCGGCCAGCGCCTGTGGGGCGGGATCGAGGCCTGCTTCGGCAGCCCGGAGGCCTTCTTCGCGCGCTTCTTCGTGCTGAACTACTGCCCCCTGGTGTGGCAGAACGAGCGCGGGGCGAACGTCACGCCGGACAAGCTCGGCAAGGACTACATGGCCGACTGCGCCGAGGCCTGCGACCTGCACCTGGCCCAGGCCCTCCAGCGCCTCGAGCCGCGGATCGCGATCGGCGTGGGCAAGTGGGCCGAGAAGCAGCTCGAGCAGGTCTGCGAGCGCTTCGAGCTCGACATCGAGGTCGGCACGATCCTGCACCCCAGCCCCGCGAGCCCGATCGCCAACCGGGGTTGGCTGGAGCGGGCCCGCGCCCAGCTCGAGGAGCTGGGCCACCCCTGGCCCGAGCCGAGCGCGTGAGCCGCTCGCCCTTTCACCTGGCCTTTCCGGTCACGGACCTCGAGGCGACCCGTCGCTTCTACGTGGAGGTCCTCGGCTGCCGGGTCGGTCGCGAGGCCGAGCGCTGGATCGACTTCGACCTCGAAGGCCACCAGCTCTCGGCGCACCTCGTCGAGGCCCTGAACAGCGCAGCGCACAACCACGTCGACGGCGACGGCGTGCCGATCCCCCACTTCGGGCTGGTCCTCGAGTGGGAGGCCTGGCACCAGCTCGCCGAGCGCCTCCGCGCCGCCGACGAGGTCGAGTTCATCCTCGAGCCCAGGGTCCGCTTCGCCGGCCAGCCCGGCGAGCAGGCGACGCTCTTCCTGCGCGACCCGAGCGGCAACGCGCTCGAGTTCAAGTCCTTCCAGGACCCCGCGCGCCTCTTCAAGAGCTAGGCGGCCGCCTCAGGAGTCGGCGCGGTAAGCGCGCTGGAGCGCCTTGCCGAGCTCCGCGCGCGCGGCCTCGATGGCGGGGTGTCCGTAGCCTTGGGTGCGGCGCTCGAACTCCTTCCGCACGCGCTTGTTGAGCTTGCGCATCGCGGCCAGCTGGCTGCGCTCACTCCGGATCGCGCGCAGCTCGGCGGTGTAGCGATCCAGGAAGCGCACGGGCGGCGGGTGCTTGCGCAGCAGCGGCCCCGAGGCCTCGACCTGGTGTCGCCGCTCCTCGTCGGGCAGGTCGGGGTCGAGGTCGAGGTTCGCGATCAGGCGCAAGGCCGCCGCGGCTTCCCAGCGGTCGACAGGAGTGGGTGCGTCGCGCACCGTCGCGAGCAGCTCGCGCACGCAGTGGTCGAGCAGGAAGCGTTCGAAGTCGCGCTCCAGCGACGCGAGCGCCGCCCGGGTCTCGCTCCAGCCGCCCTCCTTCCCTGCCGCTCGCTCGAGCACGCGGCGGATCAGCCGGCCTCGCTCCGGGTCGGTCAGCAGGAATCGAACGGCGGCCCAAGCGAGCGCCTGGTTCACGCCCACCCGCTCCATTTCCAGCCGACCCACCGCCTCGCCCATGCGAGCCAGGACTGGCTCTCCGCCCAGGTAGAGCGGCAGGTAGGCGTCGAGCAACCGCTGCCGGCTCTGCACGACCGCCCGCTGGTCCTCCCTGAACTCGTGGGCAGCCAGCTCGCTGAACACCTGCGCCACCCCTTCCTCGAACCAGGTCTGTTCGAGCTCGTTCCCATAGGCGAGGACGAGCCGTCGCCGCAACACGGCCGCCGCCAGCGGTCGCGAGCGCGGCTCCGCCGCATAGAGCGGCCGCTCGGTGTCCCACTCTTCGCTGCGGTAGCGGTAGACGACCTCCCCCGCTGGCGCGACGAAGGCGCTCGCCCCGGACTGGACCTTGAGCTCCTGCGCATAGAGGCTGAAGCGCGCCGCGTCCGCGAGTACGACGGTCACGGGCGCGGGCCGCTCCGCGGGCAGGAAGGGGAAGGCCGCGTCGAGCATGACCTCGAGAGTGGCCAGCTTCGGCAGCAAGGCCCCGGCCTGCTCCTCCCGCAGATCGGTCCGCAGCTCCGCCCGCTCCTCGCGATACACCGCGAGCTCCGGGTCCGCCCGCAGGGGCTGGGGGGGCGAAGTCGCGCAACCAGCGAGCGCCAGGAGGGAGATCAGCCAAGGGGTGGTCTTCATGCAATCCTCGGGACGTACACGACGACCCTAGCCGCCAGGTTCCCGCTCCTTGGAGGTAAACACAAGCGGGCGCTCGGGCGAGTGGGACCTTGCCCGGGCGCTCGGGCGAGTGGGACCTTGCCCGGGCGCTCGGGCGAGTGGGACCTT
>MDTG01197756.1_pt1 | contig 13554 bp, 13 predicted proteins | sample 811421 | NCBI WGS metagenome assembly MDTG01 (sample SAMN05326645, study PRJNA326480) | marine metagenome | isolation source: seawater | place: Pacific Ocean: South East | collected 2011 | reverse complement strand
GGATAATGTCTCACTCATACCTAACTTCCGCCTCCTGTTTAATGCTATGAAAAACTGAGGCGACAACTATCCTGACACAGGGGGCTAATTGATTGAGCAGATTTAAAGCGGTCTCCTAACTTTGAAATATCAACCTCAATCCAAACAGCATTTTGCCAGTCTGTTCGACATGGAACAAACGTAGCCCAATCTGTTGCATCAACATCAAAATCACGAAAATCAAAAACACTTATACCACCTAGTGAGCGTACGAATGGAAAGTGCTTTTCACCTAACTTCGTTCCCCAGCGCTCGCTATCAGGAATGTCAGGATTAACTTTAATACAACCATTAACTACTATCATTGAATAACGCTCTAAGCTGGTTGTATGCCAAACACTACCAAACAACTCTGACGGAAATTCCATACTTCAAATCATCTCCAATGCTTACAAGATATTAAGAGTTAGCCTAACGCAGCGGCAGCTTAAGCTGATCGCTGCTTTTACTTGTTAGAAGCAGCGGTTGTGGCACTGCTCATTTTATTTAATTTCTTTGGGTCTACTTCTATTGATGAATCTCCTGCACGGAGTTTAATAGATGAAGCGCTGCCTAACAGAGCTGAAGCCAACTGATCTGCGGGATGCACAATATGCTCAACATCATCACGATCACTAAATAGATTTGTTGATAGACTTTGCATTAACTCGGGAGGCATTGCCGTACCCTTCGCATCCTTCCATTCCAGGCTGGTTTCAACAAGCCAGCTTGCCCTCTCCATATCGAGCTCAAACTGTTTTAAGTGAAATTCAGTTAATGAGTGTTGCTCAAACCATCTATTCATCCATCGGATGTAGAATATTAACGAACCAACCGCACCAAATGTATATAAAACCTGTTTAACAAGCGTGAAAATCAAATCGTTTCCACTCGGTGATTTACTGAATAGTTCATAACCTGTTGTGCCCGCGCCCAAAATAAATACAAAAACAAGTACTATCATAGCTATTGAAATAGGTTTTCGTAACGCCACTGTTCCCTGAGTTAATTTGAACTCTTGCTGCCTATTTTTTATTTCTTTTAAGATATCTTTCCTGATTTCTCGACGCGCATGAGTATTGTCTTTATCATCAAGATCTTTCCTTCTTTCCTCTAAGCCCTTCTTTTCCTCCTCAAGAGCTTTATGTGCATCCCTGTGCTTTTCTTCTAAAATTTTCTCTCTTTTTTCAAAGCTTTTTTCAAGAATGTCTGATTTTTCCGAAAACTCATTATCTAGTTTCTGCCTATAATCGTGCGTTGAGTTTACGAGCTCTTCATTTAATCTCTCTAACCGCTCTAGGGTTGCATTGTGAATTGCTGATAACTGAACCTGTTCTGGTGTTTCTCCCACACCTCTCTCTGGGGTATAAGCAGAAAGATGACTAGCAAACATTGCTGTGAGTCTGATTCTATCTTGGCCGCCAATTAATATATTATTGTTTTGCGAAAATACAAGCTCATCGAAATAAGGTGACTTTTGCTTTTGCTGGCCGTTAAAGTTGACTATTCCTCCCCGGTGGTAGCTGACAGGTAAGCCAGACACATTTATTGAAACAATATCAATCAACGCAGAATTAGCCTCTGCAATTGCATTTAGTTCCTCATTCTCCTCAGACGGATTAATCTGTCCGAGATTTGGGTAGCCGACAACACTAATCGAAAATTGATTTATCCCAAACTCTTCAGCCACATCCTTAAAACACTGAATTACTGATGCATCAGATTGCCTTGGTATTTGTAATAATTGCTGACTCATAATTTCAAGTTCCTTGTAATTCTCGGTTTAAGGTGTGCTTCAACAGTTTAATAATGCGCTCATTTACTTGGCACTTATCCAAAATTTTTCAACGTAATTTTGATTAATTGCTAACTCAAGTTCATGAGTGTGTTTTTTGTTAGCTAGTTCCATTTGTTTCAACTTTTCTAACAACTCATAGTTTCTTGAATTCAAACGCTCAATCTCAGATTGGGCGGGGATAACGTTTAGTTTTTGAGAGTTACAGCCTTTGTGAGCATAAACTAAATTCCATAGATCATCGCTATACATAAATGACCAAGGGATCACATGATCGATACTTAATTGGTCTTCATGAATTGGGTTGTGACAAATAAAACATATTCTTTTACTATTTGTAACATCAAGATAAGGCCTAAAAGGCCGCAAAGACTTTCGCCTTATTGACTCACCTAAATCCATTGATTTCACTTTTTTGGCAACTCGAGGAGATGTATTAAACTGCTCTAAGATCTGAGTCCAACGAAAGTTTATTACATCGAAAAGAAGTGAAGAGTTTTGAGCAAGAACCTGAATGTTATCTAATAAAATAAAGTCTGCTCCGCGTTTATAAGAATAAAGATCCACCTTTTCCTTGCCTAAATTTAAAAACCGCCAACTAACATCCTTTTTCAAAATGCTCACCAATTTTTTATAATTGATGGGTAATGATGACTCAATACGCTCAAATCGTTTGGGAATATGCGTTTCTTTATCCTCATAAAAAAAATTAATTAAATGTTTAACTTCATTAATAAATTCGGGAGGTTTAGAAGGGTTACTTCCCTGTACTAAATCAAAGAAAATTGTTTGATTCCAGTAATTTCGAAGCATCACCTTAGCTATTTCTTCTAAATAGATCCGAGGGTCGGTTCTATTAATTGACAACTCAACAATTGCTCTAGCCCAAGCCATTTTATAAGTATTATCGACACTGCTATTTTGAATAACTAGTAAAAATTGGTTCAAAAAATTAGTCACTTAATTAAATCCTTATAATTCACTGCACAATTTCATGGTTTTCGATAAACCGCATTTAGCACTTGCCATTTCGTTCAGGTCTATTATCTTCTGCGATTCATAACATATCTTTTGAACCACTATTTTGCAGCTAAAACATCCAAAATTAGATTCATTCATATATTTAAACTACCCCTTTCACTTCTCTGATACCTGAACCATTTTTGAAAGAGATATAAATAAATCCACCAGCAATTACATTCGTTATCAAGGTTAGTTATACCTTGTAATCAAGAATATGCAGTAACGAAGCACAACACCATTCTGCATGAAACCGTCAATATATTAAATACAGAAAACTTTGGAAAAAACGTTTTGGGCGGAGCAAAATAAGTCAGATATTAATGTCCACTATACGTACTGAGCTACATGTAAGTAAATTACTTAGGGCTTGGATTCTTTTTTAACAAAGTAGTAATCCCTGCGCCACCACATACTGCTAATGCTGACCCTAAGATTATTTTGACGAGATCAAATTGTTTTAAAATCATGGCAGTCATTGTAAGTGTAAAAACAAGCAGAATGACTGCCAATAGCACATATATAGATCGTTTTTGCTGAGCATCATTAAATTCAGAGTCTAATTTTTCTTGTGCTGCTTTATTGTCAAAGTACCTTTCTGCAGTAGCAAAACCTTTTTCAGCAACCATTTCCACCGTTTCAGCAATAGTCTCAATATGCTTCATACGAACATTTAATTGCTCAATGCTTTTGGGTAAATCTTTTTCAATTTCTAAAGTGGTGACTTTTTCCATTGTACATCCTTTTACTTATAACTTTTTAGTATTTATACGGCACGTAGCTTGTGTTGCATTATAGCTCGTTTGGCTGAGTCGCTTCCTGCTCGGAGGGTCAGAGTTGTTTATGATATGAGAATTTGCTTTTTAGAGGCACTAGTCAAATTTGTTGGTATGATCAGCTAATCAATTATTATCTAAGCTTTCCCTGCACAACTCAGCACTTTTTATGTATTCATTACACCTAAGTTTGGCCAGATAAGCAATTATATTTTTTGCTCTTATAAAGGCTGATAGATTTGAGAAAACTTAATTAAGGCTCACCATCCTACCCAAAAACATGACAGATGAAATATCTACCCAAGTATTCAATCAATTTGAGCCATTGAGGTTTCTATGTGGAAAACATACTATGTGATCGCTATTACAACCTTTGAAGAGAAGCCTAGAACTTTGCTAGACTCTCGCTAGATTAGAAGAAAACTCATAACTTACCGATAGTATATATTTAAAGGGTTTAGAAGCTATTTGAGAAAATAATAGGTAAAGACATTTTCTAAATTTACTAAATCTAGCCAAAAGTGTTCAATTAACAAGCAGCAAAAGTGCGACAAAAACCTATCTTGACGTCATCAATTGAGAGGTTTTAAATAACTTTTTTAAATATCTAAAAATATTCAAAACCTCGCCCGCCATACTTTAAATAGCTACAAAACAATGACTTATGATTATACACTTCCGTGGAACATATGACATATGTGCGACATTAAATGAAATTGTCATAACCTTGTCGTCATGCACGTTTCTGAATGAAATCAGTAAAAATGGGCTTGGCATGATAAAGACATTTGATTTTAAAGAATGAATATTCGTTAAGAATTATAAAAAATTAAATTGACAATGACTAAAAAAGCGCTTTAGTAAATACTCTATTACAAATATCTTTTAACTCATATAACTTTAAACAAAATTCATAATTGAGCTGCAGCTTAGCAAACTTAACAGCTTCCTTTGATGTTTCATGAGATTTAACCGCTACCCTATAAGTTACAAAGGCAATAACCGCTGTAATGACAACAACCACCAAATTTAAAACTTCCGCGACACTCAGCGCCATAAAAATCTTCCTGAAAATCGGTATATAAATTAAAAAAACAAAAACAAGCACATCCCATACAGGGAGCTTTTCTTCTTTTGCATCAAATACGCTAAACAAAACACGCCCACAATGTCATTCAAAGAGTCATAAAACTAACACGCGACATGTTATGCAAAATCCGAAACACCATACTTTTCACTGTTCTTTTTCATGCTTTCAAATGTTTCAATTTCTGAATAGTACTTATGGCCTTGTCCCATTTCGATTTCTTTACAAACTATTAAGCGCTCGTATGGCTCTCCATTGGACTCACAAAAATGGCAAAACACATGAGGAAAATAGTCATATTCATCACCATCAAAGTTAACGGAAACAATATTAGTAAATGGTATCTCACCTATTAGGAAAACTCTCTCATCCCCTTTTTCACCATTTGAGATATCACGAAACCTGTAGGTTCCATCATCACAGGACACAACAGCACCTGCACTCAAGAAAACCTGAATCCCCCTGTAATACAACTGACCTAATTCAACTCTGAACCAAGAAGAAATACCTTCACTTTCGACGACTCTAGGGTAAAACTCATCACGATCAATATCGCGAATAATAACTTTTCGACGCAGGCTCTCGTTATTTATTCTTCGAATATAACTACCTACCTCATCTCTTAAAACCTGCTCATGCCTTATCTTTGCAGCATTATTCTCAAAAACAGGCTTAGAAACTTTTTGCTGTCTTGCAAACGGTTTAATCGCATGAACAAGTATCGAAACTAATTCTTTTTTGATTTGTGGTTTTTCCGAAATATTCTCAGAGCTTAAATTGTATGTAATAGGCCAGCGCTTGTGAGCTAGATCAAATGGAATATTACCCTCAGGCCCACCAAAAGCAGTATTCATGATATTAAAAACCCGACTACTACCTATTGCGTGCATGGCATACCCCAATTCAATTAATACATTGGGATTCGAAAGAGCTCTTCCACTTTCAGAATGACAAACAAAAGTAATGTCAGCCAAAAACAATTCACAGTTTTCAATTTTATTTAGAATCGTAGAGGCGATATCTGGCGAACCAGTCACCCCCCTTGTATCATGGTCTTCACGAATAGGTTCATCTAACTCTAGTTCGCGATTAATTTGTTTTACCGCAGCTTTCAGGCAATCAAGCTGAAAGTTCCGGTTGAACCTCGCTTCTGCATCACTTTGCCAAGAATAAAACACCTTCATACTTCTTCTCACCACATCTATATGTTCTTAAGCTATTACTCTGAACACACAATTCCCTGACTTAAAAACCCTACTAAACAAAACACCTTTATCACCTTCATTTCAAGAATGATTGTTTCGCCCACCATTAATAAACATCTTCTGTAAAGCCCTTACCTCTGAGCACTGAGGGCAATAGTCTTGAGTTCTAATACGGTCTTGCATATAAACTCTGGTTTTGGACATTTCAACACTAAAGGCCGCAAGCATTTTTTGCTCTGACCGATATCGAATATCAATTTCAGGCTTACATAAAGATAAAATGCCTTTTAATATGTCAACTCTGGATGGCTCAGCCCTACTTCCAAACCGAACCGATTTAACACGAATAGGCAAGAAAACCTCACCCCCTTCGACTAAACAACGACTTTCAGCTTCATATTTCCACGGCTTCTCCTTGTAGAGCAAAATCTCTTTAGCCTTATCCCTCGTAATATTACCGTTATTCAAAGATGGTTTTTTTAAATAGGAAATATCATGCACTTTATGATCATCAAGCAATTCAAACTCAACAACACACCCTCTGGCACCATCCGCGTAGTGAGCCCACATCAAAGTATTATCTTTATCGCGACTAAAACAGGCGATTCGAAATGTTTTTAACATAGAATCCCATTCCTGCTCTTTCCCCTTTGGGACAGTCCCATCAATCTTAACAACCCCTTCCATCGGATCATTTAATTCATGATGTAAGGCAGCATATAACCTTTCTCTGAGTAACAAATCGAGCAAAAATTCGAAGTTATCTAGGGATTTATATTTATAAAACACTTTGGATTTAGCCATTCCATCACTCTCGAAGTAAGTAAGCAATCAAGGTAAAAATCTGATCACATACATCTATTCCTTAAACCAAACCAATAACACAAGAAACCACATCAAGTGCTAATAAGTAGCTACCTTTTTCTCTATTCGATGGCCATCAAAAGTAACATCAACCAACAACTTTACCCCAGGGGTAATATAAACCCCGTCAGACTCATAAGAACCAAGCGCTACATACAGCTTGCCTTCGCAAGCATGCTTTAATCGATGCACAGTCCCTGTCAGCTGCTCTTCTCTGCCGCAGTAATGCGCGACAAAAGGTTTATTGCCGGCATTTTCCTTTGTATAAATCAAAACATTTGATGAGGGACTAAAAGTAAGCCACCCCAAGAAAAGGCCTGTTAAAAACAGTGCTCCCGCTAAAAAATGCTTTTTCATAAACCACCGTTAAAATGCATATCAGATTGTCATATCAAGTCTTTGAAATACAACTAACCACTATCAACACAAACAACCCTATACACCCCCAATTAAGGAGTTGGGTTCTATTTTTGGGTGAAATTTTACTATCTAGAAAACTAACTTCACTCGAGGGTAATAGAAGATCCGAATCCTTCGCCCCATCCAAACAATAAGATTCCATTTGCTCAACAGCATAGACCTTTGTGTTTTTAACCGCGAGTAAAAGTGCTTGATACGCACCTGGCCTACACTCTAAAATAATTGAACTACCATTTTCTTGCTTAACCTCTAACAAATAAAATTTCTTTGAGGCATGCATTACACCAACAACCAAACCAACACCTAAAGTAGCTAACGCACCAACCGCACCATAAACAGCACTTTTTAATTTCTCTTTGGCTCTCTCTTCCGTAATAACCTCAACTGAAACACCACCTAATGGCATAAACCCAGCTTTATAATTTTCAGATGAAACACTCAACCCTAACTCAACAAGACATGAACCATCTGCAGATAAAACATATTCACCAGCCGTACAGTCCCCACCTTTCACATCAAACTTACAAATACCTAATTTAAACTTTGGACAAGGTAAAGTTCTTAAATTAACAACCTTGCTATCCACCAGCTCGAACAGAACTTTTGAATCAGGAATGGCTGAAAACCCCTTTTTTACACCATAACCTCTATACCCAGTTAATGGGATATTATTTTTATTTTCACAAAGCTTACCATTAGAGTTCAAATAACCGATATACGTGGTTCCAACCGACTGATTTAATTTCTCACCACATTCTGAACAAAACTTACTTTCGCTACTGTTAATTGTTTTACATGATATACATTTCATCCCAGACCCTTAATTTCCTTTAACTAGCCGGCTGAGCGCTTAACTGACACAGACCTCAATAATGCGATCAAGTAGTAAATTCAGCTTACTAAAATCATAATTCTCATCCAGCGACTTCACTTTCTTAAACTGCTTTAGGTAGTATCCTTTCTTTTCTAGGGCGCCCTGATACACATTGGCATCCCCTTTATAAGAAGACCACCTGATAAAAGGCTCCAACCTTTCCTTGAAAGACAAATCTAGGAAACACTCTATGGCCACCGCTTTACCATTTACATCAGCATTATGCCTACCCGTTGGCCCTTCCGTGACAAAATCAGAAAACTCGACCAAGTCAGGCAACTTCATCACTTTAAGATTGCTAGGCGCTTTAATATCTACCGCCTTATGATACTTCTCTACGCCTTCAGCATCGTTATCGAAAATACAAAGACATTTGTTTTGCATGCCAATACTCGCCAAACCTTGAAAGAACTTATACTGGTTGCCGGTACCAGAAAACGGATAATTGTCTTCCATATCAACATAAGTAAATAAGTCAGCCAGCTCAGGCCTAAGAAGTGAAATAGCGTGCTTTATAATGAATAAATCAGATGACCCTTCAGTGATTATCAAAAACTTATCTTTTTCATCGACACCGGTATAAAGGTCATCATTACTCACCCACCCGGCCTCAACTATCTCGTGCGTTTGCCACATCACTTTTACATGCTGGTTCTTAGGGTTTTCAGCAAGCAATCGCATTATAAAATACGGGTGAAGACGGTCAAAGAGCGCTGAAAAGTCATCATCATGTGTCGTTACTAGGTCTTTTATATCTTCAAACCCACTTTGAGTTAGCACAACGTCAGCGATATAGTCATGAAACGTTAAATGGAAGTTATCCTTAAAGGCATCAAGGTCTTCAATATTCACCGATGAGACCACTTTTCTAAAGTAATCAAACGTAAAACCGTTCAAACACGTGTCGTCAAAGTAGTGAGAAAGGACATTTTCATACGCCCTTTGGGCATCGTTTATTGTGTAACCCAGCAGCTCCAAACGCAGCTTCATATCACCCAAGGTTCGCGCGTGACCCATTTCATCTCGCAAAACACCCTCATCCATTTCGGATTTGATGACGCCATAGTCAGACGGAATAAACAGTTTAGAGTGATTGTTATAGTACTCGCCTTTACTATAATCGAGCTCCAAAGAGCCAACATCTAACGAAGAAACAGAACCCACAAACAACTCCTTATAAGCACGCTCAAGTGCTCCTTTAAGCGATGGCGATAACCTATACTTTCCGCCAAAACCAAACTAAAAACTTAATTCCAACTATTCGGCCATTCCTAATAGTTAAAAAACAAACAGAACTCAATCAAAGCGCCTAAAGCCCTACTTCAGCATGTAGAGCTCTTTCTCAAAATCGTTCAACCCACCTAAATCAATGACTTTAAGAATACAGCTAGATAAGATGGATGACGCTTTATCAAGAACATCGCGTGACGGAACTTTACTACCAACATCCCTTACCTTTTCAAATTCACTGACCATGGCATTGTGAACAGCTGTCGACCGAATCTTATAAAAAGCTTTTAAGTAGTTATAATTCATTTCGCGCTCTTTATAATCATCTGAAGACAGCTTGGCACCAAGAAGACGGACTTGTAAGGAAAGTTGATCAGAACTTTTACTCTGCGTGAGAATTGATTCGGCACACATTCCTAAATCAACCGCCCTATCAACTAAGTCATGTGCATTCATGGACGTTGTTTTACGTTTAAGGGCGAGTTCAACAGCGCCTTTAGTGTTTGCATTTAACGCACTGTAATGCCCAAACACCTTCATCAACGTGTCTTTTTCATCAAAATACACATCTTCATTGTAAAACGGACGCAGTAATTGAAGTGCGCTAATAATATTCACATCTATAACACCTGAACATGGCATTGTATCGTCAAACAGCATTCTTTTACGTGTGATAACCGCGCCATACTCCTTTGTGAAGAGTGACAAGAAGTTTGCCTTTTCGGTATGCGAGTCCAATATATCGTAAAGTGCTCTACCTTCATCACGAGCCACATCATCATCTTCGTGCTCATTTAATACATTTTGCTTTACTGTGGTGACAATGAATGCAGGTCTATCCCCGGGGTAATCGCGACTTATGTCATACCAATCAGCATTTATCCGCTCTTTAACACCAACGGGAAGTGCATCAAACCCACATATATACGTGTCATTATCAAAATAATATGTTTGCCCAGGATAGACGCCTTCCACCAGCGAGATAAGGTGCAATGGAACCGTGTGGTTATTCGTAAAATCTAGAAAGTATTGAAATGCTTGCTCAGCACCAACATCATTGGCTTTAGTGCAAAGCCACTTGGCCACATCAAACGGGGAAATTGCCGTGCGGCTTGATGATGACCCCCACAACCGATTTAGGAACTCAGAATAACGCGCTGCTAACGAATCCATCAATTTAAGTGGCTTCTTTGCCACGCCATTGCTAACAACCATACTGCGCCACTCAACAAGTGGCCTCCCCATTTTCAAAAACTTTTCGTCTTTGCGACACTCATCAATAAGTTTAATGATGTCCTTTTGATACGCTTCCATACTTTGTCCATTACAATTTCAATTAACGTGTGCTCTTTCCGGCTTACAAACAGACCTACACCCGCTCTTTGACTATTAAAAAATTAGTCACCCCAAAAGAAGGGGCTGATATGCAGCAGCTGACAACCCTTATGAATACAGCAGCTTTTCTTTTTGCTCATCATCCAAACCACCCTGTTCGATAACTTTAATCAAACACGCTGACAGTATTTCTGATATTTTCATTATTATCACATCAGTCTCGACTTTGCCTAAGTACTTAACAGTATAGCTATTTCTTACTTCACCGTTGTGCACCGCAGATGAGCGGATACCATAGAAGGCTTTCAAATAATGATAATACTCAGCTCGTAAATTTGGTTCATCGGTTGCTAGCTTAGAACCCAAAACCATCACCTGCAGCGCTGACTGCTCTGAACTACCTTGAAGCGTTAGTATGGATTCAGCACAAATACCTAAATCAATTACAGCATCAATGATAGACCCACGTGATAATGCCTCTGATTTTCGCTGCAATGAAACCCCTATTGAATTTCTTATTGGTTTACTCAGTGAGTTATATTTCTTATATATATCTTGAATTTGTCCCGTACTTTCAACATGAAGTTCACCTGACAAATTAGAAAAGGAAAGACCTGAATATAAATCAAAATTAAAACTGATAAAATCAGCGCACGGGACATCATCACCATATAGAAAAAGCTGGTTTTTAAGCTGCGCGCCTTGTTTATAAGAAAACAATGACAGGAACCTCGTACAATCAACATGAGACAATGATCGCACTAAAGGATGGGGTAGCAAACTGGCTAAATGCTCTTGGGTATGTTCAACAAATAAATCATCTGTAAGTTTTGATACAAGAAAAACAGGTTCATACTCAAACCATTTGCCTTTCTCCTGCTTCCAAATTTTATTTACTTGAGACTGAATACACTTTGGCAGAGCATGGAGGTTACACAAGTAAGTATTATCATCTAATTGATAGGTTTCGTGTATCACAAGCCTATCCACCATCGAGACTACATACAATGGCACTATTGGTTTAGCAATCAAGGACTCAAATAAACCAAATGCTTTTTCTGAACCCACACAGTTAGACTTAACGCACAACCACTGAGCTAACTCTAAAGGCGTAACTTGAGTTTTAACTCGCAAAGCGTCCCATTGTTTATTTAAGTACTTCTCATAATGCTCAAAAAGAGCATCCATCAACTTCAATGGTTTTTCACCGACACAATAATCAATTACATATTCACGCCATGGCTTTGAAGAATTGCTTAGCAATAAAAAATGCTTGTCTGAACGACAAACATCGATAAGTTCAACTATTTCCTTTTTGAAAGCTTCCATATCTGCTCCATTTTAAATCGGTGATCTCAACTATCCCAAAAGTAAAGGTACAGGAAACACCATCATTCACATAAGTGCTTAAAGTAAGACAATAGTAGATCATGTATCACCTATTTTGCTATTTGGCTTTCATCAATTGCTCGCTCCACCACTCCATCATCTCCCTTCTACGAGCTAAATATTGAGCCCTGTTATATGCTCGTCTAACTTCATTTTTATCAGTATGAGCCAATGCGCTTTCAATCAAATCAGGGTCGAAGCCCTTTTCATTAAGAATTGTACTACCTAAAGCTCTTAAACCATGAGCGACTAGAATGTTTTGAAAGCCCATTCTTTTTAATGCAGCATTTGCCGTTTGTGGATTGGTATGAGTTCTAGGATTTCGGTCCGCAGGAAATATATATTCTAAATGAGCACTTATTGGTTTCATAAGCTCAAGCAAGTGTAGTGATTGCTTAGTTAAAGGAATTTTATGCTCCTTCCTTGCTTTCATTCTTTCTGCAGGAATAGTCCAAATTGCATTTTCAAAATCTATTTCAGACCATTTAGCACAAGCTGCTTCTGATGGCCTGCATAATGTGTGTAGTTGCCACTCGATGAGGCAACGAGTTGTATATTTTATACTTGCACGATTTAATCTCTCTAATAATTCAGGTAACCTTTCTGGCTCAATGGTATTCATGTGATTACGTTTAGGAGACTGAAAGGCACTCTTAATTCCAGCTAATGGATTAGCATGGATAATTCCCGTATTAACGGCATACGTCATGATCTCATTTACACGCTGGCAAAGACGTCTTATTTGCTCATACACTCCTCGCGCTGCTAAGGGTTGCATCACTTCAATAACCAAAGGAGCAGTTAAGTCTCTTATTGCTCTATCTCCTAGTCTAGGAAATAAGTGGTTTTCTAAAGAACTCCATAAATCCTCAGCATAGCCTTCTGTCACAGTAGTCTTTTTTATTTCGAACCACTTTTGAGCCACCAGCCTAAAAGTGTTTTGAGCTTCGCTTATTTCAAATGCCTCAGCCTGCTTTTTGTGCTCTTTTGGATCAATGTTTTTTGCGAGTAATGTGCGAGCTTCTTCTCTTAATTGCCTAGCTTCTTTTAGAGTAATTAGTGGGTAAGTACCAAAGCTAATATTTGTTCTTTTTTTGGTATATGGAGGACTATACCGAAAGATCCAAGATTTGGTTCCTGAGGTAAGAACTCTTAAAATTAAACCTTCGCCATCTGATAACTCATAATTTTTATCTGATGCTTTAGCTCTTTTTATTTGAGTATCATTTAATCGAGTTGCTACTTTAGGCATTGTCTGCACCTGCTGAATGTGGTCACTTTGAATTTATGGCCCATGGCTTTTGGCCTATCAAATTGGTGGGCCACTCTATGGTACATCGTTACCCGAAAAGTGCAAAACAACGTCGAACAGTACAGATACAAAAAACCCCTTAAACCTAGAAGATTTAAGGGGTTTCAGGTCGTCTTCGGTGGTAACCGAACACTGTATTGGTGGAGCTGGGGGGATTTGAACCCCCGTCCGAAAAGCCTCGACCTTTGGTACTACATGCTTAGTATCGTCTTTTAGTTAACCTTTACAG
>MDTG01302270.1_pt1 | contig 13556 bp, 4 predicted proteins | sample 811421 | NCBI WGS metagenome assembly MDTG01 (sample SAMN05326645, study PRJNA326480) | marine metagenome | isolation source: seawater | place: Pacific Ocean: South East | collected 2011 | reverse complement strand
GGCGACGGTATCGTGGACTACGGCCAGATCCTGGACGGATCGCTCGCGGATGCCGATGGCAATGGGGTTCCCGACTGCTGCGACCAGGGTGTGCCCTGCGAAGCGGCGGCGTCGAACCACGTTCTTGCCCTGGGCGCATGGCCCGATGTCGCGGTCATTCCGCATCACCCGTCGATCACGCCGAGTGCGGCCATGACCATCGAGTTCTGGATCAAGGTGGATGGAGGCGGCAGCAACAGTCGCCCGATCACCAAGCGTCCGGGCAACGGTGGGTGCTACACCGTAAGTGCGTACACGGATGGTGACGGGTGTCGTGCGGGTGTCGACGTCTTCGGCGACTGCAATGGTGCCAGTTGGGGCGACATCGGATGCGAATGGGTGCATCTGGCCCAGACCGTGGATGGTGCCACCGGCATCTCCCGCGGCTACATGAACGGCGTGCTGGTGTCGGAATTGGATCAGGGCGGCCCATGCGGCATCGGCCAGGGGTCCTGGGATCTCCGGTTCGGCAACACGAACGGCTTCTCGAGCACGCAGTTCATCGGTCAACTCGACAACATCCGGATCTGGAACGTGCCGCTTGACGAGGACCAGGTGCGCCATTGGATGAACACGGGCATCACGCCCGAGATGGCCGCGGCCATGCCGCAACTTGGTGCGTCCTGGGACTTCGAGGACGGCGTCGTCGATGCCACCGGTGTCAACGACGGCTGGCTCGAGGCGGGTGCCGCGATCGTCCTGTCGGATCCGGTTGTGCAGCCCGACTGCGACGGTGATGGTCTGTCCGATGCTCAGGAACTGGGCGACGGCAGCAGCGACTACGACGCCGATGGCGTTCCCGATGAGTGCCAGTGCCTGTCGGATCTCGACGGTGATCTTCAGGTGTCGGTCAACGATCTGCTGATCGTCATCGCCCAGTGGGGCAGCAGCACAAGTCTCGGAGACATCAATCGCGACGGGTCCACGAACGTGGACGACCTGCTGCTGGTGATCCGGTCCTGGGGCGGGTGCTCTTGAGAACGCTTCCGAATGTCTCTCCTCGACACCCCCGGGTCGCGATGCGGCTTGGGGGGGTCTCAGTTCAATGCGTACTGAGGGCATCAGCAGAGCCCACTCTCCATGTTCTTGAACTGTGATATTGCATATATATACGGATTCGGGAGAATGGAGCCTGACACTGCACCGGTCGCAGGGGAGAGAACTGATGACCAGCCGATTTGCCATTGCGTCTCTATTCGCTTTCGCATCCATCGCGACGGCGGAGACGATCACCGTTCCGGGCGACCATGCCACCATTCAGGAAGCGCTGGATGCTTCTGTGGGGGGTGATGTCATCGAAGTCGCCCCCGGCATCTACACCGGCAGCGGGGATGCCGTGGTCACGATGCCAACGCATCCGGTCACGCTCCGCACCACCGGTGGTGCCGCCGTCACGACGATCGATGGCGAGGGCGCCCGTCGTGGCGTGGTCATTGAAGGGTCGCTTTTTCTGTACGGAGCGACCCAGTGGAGAGTAGAGGATGGTGGCAATGGTCACTGGTATCTGTTCGTCGACACACCAATGCCCTGGGCCGAAGCTTCAGCTCGCGCTCAGGCAACCGGGAGCCATCTTGCAACCAATACTTCCAGTACTGAGGATTCATTTGTTGATGGCCTGATCGCTGCAACAGAGTATGGCGGAACTGGTGACTTTTGGATTGGCGGCTACCAACCGCCGGGAAGTTCTGAACCACTTGGAAACTGGATCTGGGAGACGGGAGAGCCGTGGTCCTATACGAATTGGGGACAGGGCGAACCGAACGACTCGGGATCATGGAATGATGGTGATCAGCAGGCTTTGGAGATCGTAAGCAGGGAAGTTTCCGGTGGGGCATACTTTTGGCAGGATGAAGACGAAGAGCTCGAACAGCGATTCGTCATTGAATGGTCCGCCGACTGCAACGGCGACGGTATCGTGGACTACGGGCAGATCCTCGATGGTTCACTTGTGGATGCCGATGGAGACGGCGTTCCGGACATCTGTGGTCGAATGCAGGTTGGTGCCGAAGTCGCGGTGATCGAGGGCTTCACCATCGTCAACGGCTACGCCGACGGCGGCGGTGGCGACGGCATCGGTGACGGTGGTGGCATGCTCATCGACGGGGCCAGTCCGATCATCCGGGACTGCGTCTTCGAATCGAATGAGGCCTTCGACGAGGGGGGAGGCCTCTACGTCATGGACGGTGCCCCGCAGGTCATCGACTGTGACTTTGGCAACGGTCAGGCCGGTTCCAAGGGCGGTGGCATCAGTCTGGTCCGATCCGCGGCGCTGCTGCAGGGTTGCGATGTCCATGGCAATGCGAGCGATTACAACGGCGGCGGTCTTCATCTGCACGAGAGCGAGGCTCTGCTCGATGGCTGTTTCATCCGGAACAACCAGGCGGGCGATGACGGCGGCGGCCTGCTGCTCTTCGAGAGCGTCGCCACGCTTTCCTCGTGCGAGGTGTCCGGCAATACGTGCGAGTATGACGGAGCGGGAATCGCCTTCGTCTCCAACAGCGATGCATCGGTGTCAGACTGCATCATCACGGGCAACACGATCGCAAGTGCCGGAGAGGGCGGCGGCTGGGGTGGGGGGTTGTATTGCCTCTACAGCAGTCCGCACTTCACGGGCTGCACCGCTTCCGGCAACACGTCGAACACGGTTGGCGGTGGCCTTGCCAGTCACTGGAGTAATCCATCCTTCGTCGATTCGATCGTCTGTGGCAACATCCCCGACCAGCTGCACAACGTCGATGGCGATGGCTGGGGTGACAACGGTGGCAATCTCTTCGTGGAAAGCTGCCCTGTGGCCGGAGTTTGCTGTATCGCTGGGGTTTGTACGGATCTGCCCTATGACGATGACTGCTCCTCAGTGGGCGGGCTCTGGCTGGAGGTCTCGGTGTGCAGTGGAACGACATGTCCTTCCGGCACGATCACGGTCTGCGCAAGCGGTTGTGACTTTGCAGACATCCAGGCTGCGGTGGACTACGCCAGCCCGGGAGAGGTCATCGAAATCGGCGATGGGGTCTACACTTCCACCGCTGATTCGGTGGTCACGCTCCCGGCCTACGGCCTGACGCTTCGTGGAACGTCGTTCGACGTAGATGGTGTGCCGACCACGGTGCTTGATGGCGAGGGTGTACGGCGTGGGATCTCGATTCAATCCAGTGGAGGCCTCGATTCGATCCTGTTCGAGTGGGCGATCGCTGATGGTGGTAACGGGCACTGGTATGAAGTGGTCGAAGATGAACTGAGTTGGTTCCAGGCATCGGATTTGGCTGCGCTTCGTGGCGGATATTTGGTGACGATCACCAGTTCGGGTGAGAATCAGATGCTCTGCAGCGCAGGGTTACCGAGCAATCAGCCTCGGCCATATTGGGCTGGTGGCCACCAGCCGAGCGGGACGAACTGGGTCTGGGTGACGGGGGAGTCATGGTCCTACACCAACTGGGATGGCATTGAGCCGACCAACTGCTGTTCATACGGCGGGTACAATGCAGACTTTCTTTGTTGGAGACCGTGGCAGAATGTGGCAACGTGTGGATGGTCTGATAGCAACCCATTCCATTGCTCTGATGAGCCCAGTTGCACGCCACGAACTCTGATCGAGTATGACACGCCACCCTTGGCACCGACTGTCATCGAGGGACTGCTGATCCGCAACGGTTTCGTTTCAGAGGGCGACGGTGGTGGTGTGCTGATTGGGGCTGGAAGCCCCTCATTCATCGACTGCCACATCATCGACAATCAGGTGACCGGCATCTCCGGTCCCGGCAACGGTGGTGGTGTGTATTGCGACGGCAGTTCGCCTTCGTTCACCAATTGCGTCATCTCAAGCAACGTCGCCCAGCGATGGGGCGGTGGCGTCGCGCTCTTCAGTGGAGCCAGCGGCACATTCGACGGCTGCCGGATCGATTCCAACACCGCCGACAACGGCGGCGGGTTCATGCTGGTGTCGAGCGATCTTTCCATGACCTCCTGCTCGGTCGAAGGCAATGCGGCGAGCGATGATGGTGGAGGCGTGCTGTTCGAGTCCGGAGGCGACGGTTCGTTCACGGATTGCCGGATCCAGGGCAACTCGGCCGGCGACAGCGGCGGCGGCCTCGACTGCCAGGCGGCGAACTCCATGCTGCTGACCGGGTGCACCATCTGCGGAAATGTTTCGGAGCAGGTGGCCGGATCGTGGACCGATGGCAGCGGCAATCTCATTTCGGAGCAATGCTTCGGCCCCTGGCAGTGGCGTGTCGAAGACGGCGGCAACGGGCACTGGTATGCGTTCGAAACCGGCTTGATTCCTTGGTCCGATGCCAGAGTTGCTGCAATGCAGGTCGGTGGCCACCTTGCCTGTATGGAGACCGAGACGGAGTGGATCTGGGTGCGTGATGAACTAGTGGAGCCGTTGTCCGACACGCTCTTCGCCGTGGGTGGCTGGGGTGTGTGCATCGGTGGCTATCAGGACCTCGATTCCCCGGACTACAGTGAGCCCTACGGCGGCTGGACCTGGCTGACGGGCGCGCCCTTTGCGTGCGGCGGCGAGTTCGACTGCAACATGGAGAACTTCACGGGCAATCAGCACAAGATGTCACTGGTGCGCAATGCGGGGTACCCGATTCAGTTCAACGACATCGACGAGGTGCCCGACCAGCCCTACTACATGATCGAATGGTCGGCCGACTGCAACGGCGACGGCATCGTGGACTACGGCCAGATCCTTGACGGCACGCTGCTCGACGATGACGGCGATGGCGTGCCGGATTGCTGCCAGTACACCGAGTGCGTGACTGCCGTGCAGTGGCGGATCGAGGATGGTGGCAATGGCAACTGGTATCTGTACAACTGGGACCAGACGACCGGTCCAGAGGGCGTGTGCTGGTCGGAGGCGAGGGCACGAAGTCTGGCTACCGGTGGCGATCTCGTCGCAGTCTCCACTCCCGAGGAATCGGACTTCCTTCTCCATGCCCTGTGCCCCATTGCCGGCGCGGCAAACGGAAATCTCGGCTGGCTTGGTCTGATGCCTGATGGCAGTGGGTCATACCTCTGGTCCAATGGCGAACCATTCGACTGGGAGTTCTGGGGCGATGGGCAGCCCAGTGGTGACGGCTCCTACGCAGCCTTCGGCTGTGACCTGGGTGGAAGTGGCGGGTCCTCCATGAGCTGGAACGACATCGGTGGTTCCGGTGGATGCCATACAAGCGGCAGCCTGCCGTTGGCATTCTGGATCACCGAGTATTTCGCCGACTGCAACGGTGACGGCATCGTCGACTACGGTCAGATCCTTGACGGCACGCTGCTCGACGAGGACGGTGATGGCGTTCCCAATGAATGCGATCCGGACAGTGCAGGTGTCTGCTGTCTGGATGGAGCGTGCGTCGAGACGACCTACGGGGCCTGTGCCGATGGCGGAGGCACGTGGTTCACCGGCTTTGACTGCAGTGCCCTGAGTTGCGTAGCCGGTACGTACAGCGTCTGTGCGGACGGATGCGATTTCACCGACATTCAGTCGGCGATCGACCATGCGGTCTTCGGCGGCGTGATCGAGGTCGGCCCGGGCACGTGGGACGTGGAGCTGGTCACGAGCGGGGCATCGATCGAGTTTCGTTCCACCGATGGGTATGCTGCAACCTGGCTCGATGGCGGTGACAGTCACCGTATCTTCCTCGCCGATGACGTCGCCGGAGCCACGATCAAGTTCGTCGGATTCACCTTCGCTAACGGTGACGCGGATGTTGACGATGGCGGCGCCCTCTACGTGGACGGCAACACCCTCGTGCTCGAGGACTGTCGCTTCATCTCCAACCGGGCCCAGTACGGCGGCGCGGTGGCCTGTCGCAATGGTTCGTTGACCATGACCGACTGCATCGTCGGCCAGGCCGGTCTGGGCAACGTGGTGCCCGAGGACGGCGGCGGCATTCACTTCTCCGATTCCACGCTGCTCATCAGCGGTACCACCTTCGATGCCAACGAGTCTTCCCTAGGTGGTGGATTGATGGCAGTCCGTTCGGCGGTGACGGTCGACGAATGCACTTTCACAGCCAATCGTGCAATGACGCCCAGCAGCAGTGAGAACCAGGCTGGAGGCGCCATCGAGTTTCATAGTTGTCCGAGCATGTCCGTGACCGGATGTGAGTTTGTCGATAACGAGGCTCGCGACGGGGGCGCCTTGTGCTTGCAGAACCCATTCGATTATTCGTTGCCGGCATTCGTCATCGACGGGTGTCTCTTCGACAGCAATCTGGTGGATGGGAAGGGTGGAGCCATCTACATCGGGTCCAATGCCGGCACCGTGGATGCCTGCGAGTTCCTGAACAATGATGCGGACATTCAGGGGTCGGCGATCTTCATTGCTTATGCAGGCGAAGGCATCTCAGCATCGCTGACGTACAGCAACTCGCTCTTCTGTGGCTCCGGCCCGGTGCCTGTCGAGGCGTACGACGAGCAGCCCATCCTGATCGATGGCGGCGGTAACACGATCATCGAAGATGTCGGCGATTGCGTGGTCGACGGCAGTTCTTGGATCGGTGGTGGTGATACCAGTCTCTTCTCCGATCAAGCCAACTGGCTCTTCGGAGCCGTGCCCGGTGCCGGTAGTGACGTCTACTTCAATCTCGACGAGATTTACCAGGTCGACTTCAATATGGATGCGGATTCCCGCAGTATCGACGTGTCGGCCGGCGACGTGACCTTCGATCTTTCTGGTTTCAGCTATGAACTTGATGATGACCAGGAAGGCGACGAGCAGTTCTCGTATCTCCGTATCGGCAAGGGCTCGGACGAGACGTTCTCGGAAGCCCGTTTGACGCTCGTCAGTTCGAGCGGGACGGGAATTCTGACCAGCCACGATGATATCGACATCGCCAACGAGACCGGTTTCCGTGGCACTCTCGCGATCGACGGTGAGGTCCGACTCTTGGGTTACAAGAAGATTCGAGTCGGAACAAGCGGGATCGGTACGCTGCGGATGCTCGATGGTGCGTTCGCGTACGCGACGACTGCAGAGATCGGCGACAACCAGGGATCGCAGGGAACGGTTCTGGTTTCAGGAAGCGACACCGAACTTAGAATCGATGCGTCGCTCAATATCAATCGTGGCCTCGTGCAGGTCGATCAGGGGACGCTCCGCGTCAATACCGGCAACATCTACATCTTCCAGGATGGTGTTCTGCAGGGTGATGGAGTCATCGATGCCAGTGTCATCAACTACGGGACATTCGATCCCGGCGATGCTCCTGGGGGTGTGCTGGCAGGCGGCTCCAGCAGCTTCCGCATCAATGAGGATTACATCCAGGTCGGCAGTCAGTTCCAGAATCGTCCTCCGGGCATTCTCCGGATGGATGTCGATTCCGATGGTTCGTCGTGGCTCGATGTTCAGGGAACGGCGGAGTTGGCCGGAGGACTGGTCGTCGATGGTGACGGCACCTTCGATCCTTCGGGGCATCTTCTGCTGCAGGCTCCAGAGGTCGAAGGCCAGTTCGACGTGGCTCTGATGCCCAATCTCGATGAGCAGAACAAGTACATGAGTCTTCGCTATGAGTCCGGGCAGCGTGGTGGACAGGTGGTTTCGATCGTCATCGATACGCTCGATGGAGATGTCGGATTCGATCCGCTCACGCCTCCTGAACTCGCGGTGGAGCCCGGCGGCCTGGCCGTTGGAGATCTTGCCGGTGACGGTTCGGCCGATGACATCGCCGTTGCGATCGCGGGTGAATCCGGTTCGATCGAGATCTACCTCAACGACGGCTCGGGTGGCTTCGGGCAATCCGAATCGATCGCCATTTCGCAGTACGATGTCGGTGAACTTGTTGCTTACGATGTCGATGGAGATGGCGATGCGGATCTGCTGACGTCCAATCGGACCGGCAACGAGCTGCTGGTGATCGAGAATCTCGGCAATGGGGACTATTCGCAGACTCCAGTCTCGTTCACCACTGCAGCGGGGCCGATCGGTCTGGCTGTGGTCGATCTGCATCCGGCCGACGGAGTCGTCGACTACGTGGCAGTGGCCTGCAACGGAGCCGGCTCAGTGCAGCTCTTCCGCAATGAAAGCGATGCGGGAACGGGTTCCCTCAACTTCGTTCTCGACGGCCAGACGCTCGATCTCGAGGATCCAATCGACATCGATCCCATCGACGAGAACGAGGATAAGGACATCAAGCTGCTCGTGGCGCTGCGTGGCCCCGGAGAGGTTGTCATGCTTGCCGGGTCGGCGGCTCGACTCGGATCGGCATCTCTTCAGGAGGTGCTGCGTGTCGAGGTCGGAGGCGGCCCCATCGACATTGTCACCGGGCTGCTCGATGGTGACGATCTCTTCGACGTCGTGACCGTCAACGAGGGTGACGGCACGATTTCCGTATTGGTCAACGATACGGAGAATCCTGCCGAGCCGAGGTTCCGTCCGGCGGTGAATCTGGTCGTTGGCCCCGATCCTCGATCGATCACGCTCGTCGATCTCGATGCCGACGGAGATCGTGATATCGCATTGGCCGTTGGCAATGATGTCACCGTGCTTCGCAACGATTCGGACGAAGGCAGCGAGACGCTGCTGCTGGCTCCCGCCGCCGAACTTGGAGTGGGCGGTAGACCGCTGCTTGTCGATCACGGACTGGTCGACACGGATCAGCAGCCGGACATCGTCACCATCAATGCGCCAGATGGCCGCCGTGATCGGTCCTACGAGGGCATCTCGCTCAGAAAGGGCGACGATGTCAAGTTGGATCCCTGTGAGCAGGCCGACATCACCGGCGGCAGTGGAGTCCCCGACGGCATTGTGAACGTGCAGGATCTGCTGCTCGTCATCGCTCAGTGGAATTGCAGCGGCAGTTGTGTGGCCGACATCGATTCCAGCGGAGCCGTCGGCGTGACGGATCTGCTGCTGATCATCTCCTGGTGGGGCGAGTGCGGCAACTGAGCCGGATTTGAATCAGTTGCCGGTGGAGTCCAGCACCTCTCGTGCGGCTTCGACCTGCTCATCGACGGCTTCGCCACTGAATCGGTTCCGGTAGGAATCCTGAAGCCGCTTCTCGAGATTGCTGCGGGTCCGGGCGTCGGTGGGATTCAGTCTGAGATTCTCGGTGAGCAGAGCGAGTGACTCCGCATAGTGCCCGGCGGCCTCGTCCTGACGACCCAGCTTCATCAGCGTGGTCGCCACGTAGGAGTGGCCGAGTCCGCAGTCGCGGCGATGGGTCGCCGCGTCCCCGGGGTTGGTACGGAAGAGCTCGAGGTGGATCTCAAGGTACTGGTTGAAGTGCTCAAGTTTGTCTTCGGGGCTGTTGGCGGCTCCTGCAAGACTTGAATGCATAATTGCGATGTCGCGGTAGCTCTGCGTGTCGCCCTTGTTCGCGGCATGAAACTGCTTCCTGCCGCGCATGGACTGTGCGTAGTAGTCGTCTCGATTGGCGTCATCACCCAGTTTGGAGTGCATGTCGCCGATGCTCTTCAGCAGCGAGTTCTCGAGCCTGGTGGGCGTATTCGATGCATTGCTCTGTTGTGCGGCGACCAGCGAGTTTGCATAACGCTCCAGCGCCGATCGGTACTCTTTCATGCCATTGTGTGATTGTCCCAGTCCCCGGAGGGTATTGGCAAGAAGCAATTGATGCTCATTCGACGGGTCCTCTCCGACCAGCTCGATCGCCACCGAATGTGCCTGCTTCCGGAGTGTGAACGCGTCATCGAACCGGCCTTCATTCGCGCTTGTGCTTCCTCCGACGAGATCGGCCTTGTCAAGCAGGAGCTCCGCCTTCATCCGACGCAGGCGTTGGCTGGTCGGGTTCATTGGCAGCAGGGTGTCAACGGTGTTCAGCTGCTCGGTGATGAGCAACCTTCGTTCCTGCATCGTGCCGTCGTCGAGAGCAATGTCGCGGTAGAACTCGTCGATATCCACGAGCAGATCCACGAGTTGGTCTTCCCGCTCGGCTGCGAGCGTGCGTTGATGGTCGGCTTCGAGCCACAGGGCGGTCGAGGTGATCACGCCCCCCAGAAGTACCAGGAACACCAGTGCGGTCGAAGCCAGCAGCCCTGTTCGACGTACGGCGAACTTGCGGAACCGATATGCGAGCGTCGGTGGCCCGGCTTCGACGGGCTCGTTGGTCAGATATCGATGGAGATCGGACGACAATGCATCGGCCGTGGCGTATCGGCGGACCGGGGCCTTGTCGAGGCACTTCATGATGATCCAGTCCAGGTCGCCCTTGAGCCGCTTCTGGAGCAGGCTGGCATCGATCGATCGTGACCGGGCCACGTTCTGCGAGACCTCCATCGAACTTGATCGCAGTTCCTCGTATCGGTTGCTCGGTACGGGTGGGTCGACCTCCCGGATGATCCGCTGGATCTCGGCCAGGCTGGCCGAGTGCAGAGTTCGCGGTTCAAAGGGCAGTCCACCGGCAAGGAGTTCGTAGAGAATGACGCCCAGCGAGTACACGTCGCTGCGGGTGTCGACATCGATGGCCGACATCTGGGCCTGCTCCGGGCTCATGTATTCCGGCGTACCGATGAGGCGGCCCTCCTCGGTCACGTGCTCCCCTGCGCTGAACGTCGGGTTGAGGGCCTTGGCAATGCCGAAGTCGATGATCTTGATCGCCGGCCGGCCGTTCTCGTAGGTTGCGAGAATGTTTCCCGGCTTGAGATCGCGATGGATGATGCCCTTTGCGTGAGCATGCTGCACGGCATTGCAGATACCTATGAACAGCTCGATTCGCTCTCGCAATTGAAGTCGATTCGTATCGGCGAATTTCGTGATCGGGATTCCCTTGACGTACTCCATCACGAAGTAGGGCAGGCCCCTGTCCGTGGTGCCGGCATCGAGAATTCGTGCGACGCCTGGATGATCCATCAGGGCCAGGGCCTGTCGTTCGGACTCGAATCTGGAAAGGACAGCCTTTGAATCCATTCCCGGCTTGATGATCTTCAGGGCGACATCACGTCGAATCGGCTCGGACTGCGATGCGCGATACACAAGCCCGAAGCCGCCCTCACCAAGTCGTGCCGTGATCGTGTAGCGATCGATGATGCGTCCGATGTTGGCATCCTCGCCCGGCAGCGACGATGCCGGACGCTCCGGTGTCGTCGGAGCATTCTGGCTGTTCAGCGGCTCTGGAGCGTGTTTCAGCAACGACTCCACCTCGGCCTGCAATGCGGCATCGCCCACGCAGGCGTTGGCCACGAAGTCCGTACGCTGGTCGCCGGGCAGGGCCAGGGCCGTATTCAGGATCTTCTGGACTCGATCAGGATCGAGGGTCATGGTGATGTGCTCCTCTTGGTCAGGCGACATCGAGCGGCCTGGTCGGCAATGGAAACAGGTATTCGTTTCATTTTCATGCCGTCTCCTCGAACAGTGCTCTCCGCAGCCATGCCTGGGCGTATTGCCAGTCGTTCGTGACCGTGCGGGGCGAGATCTCCAACGCCTCCGCGGTCTGCTCCAGACTCAGGCCCGCCACGTACCGAAGCCAGGCCACCTCGGCCTGCCGAGGTGCATCCTTCTCAAGCTGCTCAAGGGCCTTGACCAGGTCGGCCCCGGCGTTCTCGTCGAAGGAATCAAGCCGTGCCAGTTCACCGGCGTTGACCTCCAGAGGCATTCGCTTCCGGTCCCCACCTCGCTTGAGGCGATTGCGGGATCGGGCGTGGTCGACCAGAAACTGCCCCATGACTCTGGCCACGCTTCCGAAGAAATGGCGTCGATTCTCCCAGCGAGGTGGGGGGGCGTCTGCCGGCCACATTCGCAGGTAGATCTCGCTGACCACCATGGTCGGCTGCAGGGTCGCTCCCGGCCGTTCGTGGCGAAGGGCACCGGCCGCCATCTGCCGGATTTCCAGGTGGACGGCGGACCAGAGTGCCTCCGAGGCGGACGCATCCCCCTCGTGGGCGGCATCCAGCAGTCTGGTGACTTGGGCTTGGTCCGGCTCGCTCATCAAATTTGTCCCATGGATTCCTGTATTTCCTTGCCTGCGGTCCACTCAAGTATCGCAGGGAGGTTCAGAGGGGGCAAGAAACGGTGGAAGAACCACCCGCAGACCCCCGGGAGAACCATGATGCACGCCAACGACCTCAAGACCGTACTCGCCGAACGACTGGACTTCCTGCGAACGGGAATCTGCAATCTTCTGAGATTCCGCTGGAACGAAACAAGAAGCCTTCTGTTCGAGTTCCCTGATCGACCGGGTGCACTGGATCTCGCATCGGAGCGCATGGTCGTTGCCCGAATGCTCAGAAAGTCGAATCTCTGCCGTCGGGCGCTGACGCTCGACGAATGCACCATCCGGGTCGAAGGGGTTTCGATCCGTCGAATCACCGACATGATCAGCGAGGCAGGTAAACACGGAGCCAATCAGTGTTCCGTATTGGCATGATCCAACTACATACATCAAATCTGGTCCATGAAAGAGAGAATGACATGAATATCAAGATGAAACGACTTCACAATCGGTGTTGTCTCGGAGCGGGGATGTTTGCCCTGCTGGGAACTGGAATGCTGGCGGGCCAGGCTCTGGGCGAGTACAGCGGCACCCCCGTGAAGTGGCATATGCAGGATGATGGCAACGGCCACTGGTACATGCATCACACCTTCGATGTGGTGACGCACGTGCTCGACGCGCAGGCCTGGGCCGAGGCCCGCGGCGGTTATGTCTCGAGCGTACGCAGCACTCAGGAGAACAACTGGATCTGGGAAACGTTCGGCAATTCGACGCTCGGCGGCTATCAGGACTTCGACGATCCGGACTTCTCGGAGCCCGGTGGTGGCTGGCGATGGGCCAACGGCGAGCCGTGGGACTATTCGAACTGGTTGCCGGGCGAGCCGAATAACAGCAGCGGGAACGAGCATGGTGTCGCAGTCTGCTGCCCTCCGCTGATGCGCTGGAATGATGTGCAGCTCTACAACGCGACCTACCTCATCGAGTTCGAGGCCGACTGCAACGATGATGGAATCGTCGACTACGGCCAGATTCTCAACGGATCACTTGCGGACACCAATGCCAACGGCTTGCCCGATGTCTGTGAGTCGACGGGCATTATTACGGTGTGCGCTGCCGGATGCGACTACACCGACATCCAGTCGGCGGCTGACGCGTCCATCGACGGCGACGAGATCCGTATCTACCAGGGCGTCTATGCCGGTGCGGGCGATGCCGTGGTGTCCCTGCCGGCCCATGCGATCACCCTGAAGGGCATGGAGTTCAATGCGGACGGTACGCCATTGGCCGTGATTGACGGACTTGGTGTTCGTCGCGGATTTTCCATGACGCACGAATCCGATTCGATTCACGTGCTGTCCGGCCTACTGATCCGCAACGGATATGCTTCGCAGGGCAATGGCGGTGGCGCAATGCTGGCCGGTGGGCGTCCACAGCTTCTTGACTGCCACTTCATCGGTAATGAGGTCACAGGCATTTCGGGACCAGGCAATGGTGCCGGGCTCTATGTGTCCGCAGAGCGACTTGAACTGATCGGATGCGTCTTCCGTGACAATGTGGCCCAGCGATGGGGAGGTGGCCTCGGCATGTTCGGTGTGTCCGAAGCGAGCCTTGCGTCCTGTGTATTCGAATCGT
>MDTG01357818.1_pt1 | contig 13557 bp, 14 predicted proteins | sample 811421 | NCBI WGS metagenome assembly MDTG01 (sample SAMN05326645, study PRJNA326480) | marine metagenome | isolation source: seawater | place: Pacific Ocean: South East | collected 2011 | reverse complement strand
TTTATAACATTATCATTTAGCTTTTTAGTTCTGTTTAAATCATGAAATACATTTTCAAGAAGCAACATAATAATATCCAAGCCTGTAGGTACTTTAAAATTATTATCAAAATGCTCCCAATCAATAAATAAAACCTCATCTGCTTTATTAAACATCACATTACCAATCAATGATATATCTCCATGAAATGGAGCAAACTCATGACCCTTATAATCTCTCCATATTTCAATGTAATGAGTAATTGTCAAATCTAAATATTTTTTCACATTTAAGTAGTTTGCATTAAAAATAATATTAAAAAAACCTTTGTTAGCATCTATATTAATTATGTAATAATTTTTTGTTTTTTTTTCTAAATTATACTTAATTTTATTTTTACTAAGATTATTATACCAATCTATCCCCTCTGCCTCAGATTTTATTGAATTTATTCCATTTTCTGAAGTGGATGATTTAATAATATTTTTTGTTTCTAAACTTATTTCGTCCTTAACAATTAACAAAAAAGTTTCTGATCCATGTCTATGAACGCTTTTAATAAATTTCACTTTTTAGCTATCATTATTATTGCAGGACTATAATTTCTTGCTTTTAAGTATTTCATTAAAAAAATTTCTAGATATCGTAATCCAAGTTTCTGTTTCCATGTAACTATATTTTTATCTTTATAAGCCACATATTGACTTATGCCTTGCTTTGTATTTGGTAAAACGAGCGATGGAAAATGATACATTGGAAAACAACAATAATCGTCTACATTATTAAATCCTGCTTCTCTAAGAAGATCTTTTAATTCAGAAAATGAATACACATAAGTTCTGTAATCTTTTTTTCTAAAAATTCTCGAAATAATATTTGAAATAAATCTAGGTAAAAAAGTTGTAAATTTTAAATTAACGTGAGGATCAGGTCTCCCTAAAATATATGAATAGCTAAGTTTATTTTCAATTGCTAATAAAAGTTGCCCACCCTGTTTAAGACTTTGATAAACTTTTTTTAAAAAATCAATTTGCATTTCTTTTGGATCTTTCAATAAATTTTTTTGATTCAAATTTATATTAGACTTAGGTTTTTTTTGATATTCTGCGGCGATTACCTCTGACTTTTCTGGAATCCATTCAAGAACACCATTTATAATTGCATAGTCTGCTATATTTTTAAATTTAATCTCTCTTAGGTCATCTTGAACCAAATAAATATTATCTAGTCCTTCCTCAAGAGAACGTGATTTTAAAAATTTTAATGAGTCATAAGTTTGATCTACAGAAATAACTTGATGTCCCCTCTTTGCCATACCTACAGATAACACTCCCCACATAGATCCATAATCTATACAAACACCACAATTATTATGTTCAAAAAGTTCCAAAGCTGCCTCTCTTTTTGAGGAAAAAATCATTTCTTCAAACTTAGGCATGAATGATTTTACAGCATCTCTACAACCTTTTTTTTCTAATATTTTAAAGAATTCATTATTTTCACTTTTAGACAAATTATGCCAATAGCCTTCTCTACCAGATAAAAAAATATTATTTACACTTTTGCTATAAATAGACTCAAGATATTTTTTTACAATACTCATTTTGTTTAATAATAATTTTAAATTAATAGAATGATTAAAAACACATATACATTAAACTATTTAAAAGTGAAGTATAAATGAAATTTCAACACCGATAATCAAATTTTATATTCAAACTTTGCACCTTCTGTTCTCTCATTATTTGGTGGGAATGAAATTCTTTTTTCTTTAAAATATTCTTTTCTAAAATTTCCATCTTTTTTTAAATTATATGTTATATACAATTGAGTTCTATTAAGTTTACTTTTATTTGGGCTAGACCTATGAGGAATATAATGATTAAAAAAAACAACGTCGCCTGGATTTAATTCAACACTTTTAAATTTAGGTTTATTAAGTTTTTGAATTTTTAAAGGTTTAAAAACTTTTCCGATTTCTCTGTTTTTATTTTTTCCAGAAACATCGAATTCTAAGCAACCATTTGTTTTTTTGCTTTTTTCTATTGAAACTAAGATTGAAATAAAATTTTTTGAAAATTTATTCCACCCACCTTGTGAATCTTGATGAAGTTTATCAGCTCTACATCCCGAAGGTTTAAAATTTATTTTTTCTTTAAAAAGAATACACTTTCCTCCCATTAATAAATCTAAAATATTATGAATTTTTTTGCTATCTAAAAATTTTTTTAAACCAGAATGAAAATCATAAAAATATTCAGCTCTCACTAAAACTTCTTTTTTTTTATTAATTATACTATTCTCATAATATTTCATGATCTGATTTGGTTTTGGCTTATTTTTTTTTATATTTTTAGAAAATTTTTTGATTTTTTGGATTTTATTTATATTAAAAAATTTTTCAATTTTACAAAAACCATATTTTTCGTAATTTTTTTTTAGCTCATTTAAATTCATTAAATCAATTTTATTTTTTTATTATGTAGCATGGTCTGCTTGTGAAAGAAAAATACTTAATTAATGGCTTTATTTTAATTTTTTTAAAATAAAGATCAACACCCATAGTATCCCCATGAAAAGCTCCATAATTATCTAATAATATAATCCCACCTTTAGATACCCTTGGATATAAATATTCTAATGAGCAAAAGGTACTCTCAACAAAATCAATATCAATATTTAATAATGAGATTTTTAAATTAGGATTTTTTTTTATATATTTAGGTAAAGTTCTAGTTATATCTCCTGCTATAAGTTCAAAGTTTTTTGTTCCTTGTTTTTTAAGAACTTTAGACATTTGATTTGTGGATATTGAGCTTGACCCAGCATTTTTGATCCACTTTTTTCTATCTTGCTTTCCTTCTTTATACTTCGTTGTAGGAAAAATATCGCTAAAAACATCAAATGCTAAAATTTTAGAGTTTTTTTTAAATCCAAAAATTTTTCTCATCAATCCAAATCTGGCTAACGAAGTTCCTTTAAAAACACCACACTCCACAACATCACCAGGTATATTTTTAATTTTTTTAAAAATTTCATAATGAGATATTAACTTAGCCAACCTTTCAGAATTCATCGTTAAATGAAAATTTGTTTCATAGTCATACATTTTTTTAAAATCAGGAAATTTTATTGTCATAAATATTAACTAAGAGAATTTATTAATACACATTATGTAAATTAATTATATAAATAATTTTAATAGCTTGAATTTTTTTTATATTGCATTAATTTTAATATATCAAAATAACTTTTAAATTTATTCTTATAATTACATATTTTTATGTCTTACGCTCAATCTCTTAAAGAAATAAGAGATACACACTACTCACATCAAAGAAAAGATAATTGGGATAATTTTAAGATTGATATAGATGATTTTAAGTCAAATCCATATACTTTTTTAAAATGGAGATTCTATTTAGAAACTAGTTCCTTGCTTTTATATATCCTTATAAGAACAAACATAAGGCCCAACCACATTTCTCTTGTTTATGCTTTTTTAGGAATATTAACGCTTATATTTTTAGGTTTATCAAACCAAAATATAATATTTTTATATTTTGGATTATTAATAGCATTTTCAAAAACTATCCTTGATGCATGTGATGGATATATTGCAAGACTTAAGAATCAAAAAAGTTTATCTGGTTTTATACTTGATCCATATGGCGCATACATAAATGCAATTGGATTTCAATGTGGCATTGGATTTTATCTAGCAAGCACTTACGATAAAAATTATTTTCTTTATTTGGTTTTCTTAATTCCTTTTTGTTACGCAATACGATTTAAATCTTATGCTTATTCAAGTTTACTTAACGAAATAATAGAAAATAAAGATCATCTTGACACAATTCACCCTCCAAAAAATAAAGATAATGAAATAAAAGATTCTAAAATATCTAAATTAGAAAAAAGTAATATTAGAAAAATTTATAATTTATTTCTTAATACTTTTGATGATAGAGCAAGATCAGTAGATTTTATAATTTTATTATTTTTAATAGAAACTAATTTTAATTTTAGATTAATTGAATTTGTTTTTTATTTTTTAATTTTAAAGCATTTGATCATTGTTTTTGTAAGTTTATTCGTTTATTCTAATAATGAATGGTTGGAAAATAAAATAAATAAAATAAGGTAAAATTTTATAGTTTTAAAATTCAAAGTTTATGAAGAGAATCCTCGTAGATATGTCTGCAACCCTAATTCATCATGGGCATATTAGACTTTTAAAGAAAGCCAGCAAATATGGAAAAGTTATTGTTGCATTAACAACCGATAAAGAAATAAAGAAAAGTAAAGGATATATTCCAGAACTGAACTTTAAGCAAAGAAAAGAAATATTAGAAAATATTGTATTTGTTTCATCAGTAATAGCCTCTAATTGGTTAATAGATGAAAAATTTTTAACAAAACATAAGATAGATCTCTTAATACATGGTCATGACTGTCCTAACCCTATTTCAAAAGAAAAAAAAATTATTTTTAAAAGAACTAAAGGAATAAGTTCAAACGACATAAGGAAAAAAGTTATTAAAAATTTTTTAAAAAATACAAATTTATAAAGCTTTTAAATAATTTAATATTTTACCTTTAGACATTCTCTTAAGATGAACCTCTCCTAAATGACATACAACTGAACCTTTAATGTCAGCTCTACTTTGATATAAAACAACATTTTTGTTCAAGCTACTAATTTTTTTATTTGTAAGCGTGCATAAATTAGGTTGATTCTCACTTGGATACACCAAGAATTTACTCATTTTTTTGATAAATATTTTTTTATTTAATTTCACAGAAAAGCTAAAATTTTTGTAGTCTTGCAAGATTCCATCTAATGAACAAATTGCATGATAAGGTCCTGTCATTTTTTTTTCTAAATGATTTAAAATATTAAAATTAAATTCATCAATTTGATTAAATGATTTATTATTAAATGTAATGAAGGCTCCTCCAGTTAAGCCAAAGAGCCCTTTACATGAACTGAAAGCTGCTACATCTGATAAATTATGATTATTCTCTAAACCAATAGATGCTGTTGCATCTAATGCTAATTTTGATCTACATTTTTTTTTTATTTTAAACAATTTTCTTATTGGAATTTTATATCCAATACTGGTCTCAACTGGACATGCTACTACCCAGTCATATTTTTTTACTATCTGATCTATATTTTTATAACTTATATAATCTATTTTTTTTATATACTTATATTTTCTTCTACTTGTTTCAGACATGTATTTTAACCTATCAGAATAAACTCCTGTATTAATGATTAAAATATTTCCAAAAAGAAAATTAGAAATCATAATTTCTAAAGCTAAACTCGCTGCACCTTGAAGTCGTGCAATGTTTTTATGACCAGATATTTTTAAAATATTTTTAAGAACTCTTTTTTCAATTTCGTCATATTTAAAATCACCTCGTCCAAAACAAGGTCTTAGACCATTAAGATTTTCTAATACTAAACTTGCAGGTCCTGGTGTGAATAATTTAGTTGATTGATTTTTTTGATCAATAAAGTTTTTAAAATATTTTTTCATATTTTATCTCAAATTTTTCATAAATTGCTCTTTCAATGTTGTCATTTTTGTATTAGGCCTTGATATATTTTTTCTATGTCCTTGTTTGCATAAAACTTCAATAAAAAAACTTCCTTTGCTTGATACTCCATCTGATATTGCTGAAATTAGTTCATTTTTATTTTTACAGATTTTAGTTGTATTATAACCAAGTGTTTTAGCAAGTTTATAGAATTCAACTTTATCTGCTGACGTTTTTTGACCGCCAACTGACTCATGGCCGTTATTGTTAAATAGTATGTGGACTATATTTTTTTGAACTGCACTTGTGGTTAATGATCCCATGTGCATGGTTAAGGCACCATCTCCATCCAAACAAAAAATTTTTTTCTTTGTATTAATAGCGATTCCTGAAGCAACTGAGATGGCATGACCCATACCACCCACACACATAAAATTATTTATTTTCCCCATATTGTTATTGTTTAAAATTTCGTTTAATTCTCTTGATAATATACCTGTTGTAGATACTATATTTGATTTTTTAGGCAGATTACCAATTAGAACTTTTAAAAGCTCTTCCCTTAAATATAATTTATTCGAAGATATGGATTTTTTTGATTTTTTATTTTCAAATGAATTTTTTTTAACCAAAATACATACTGGTAATCTATTCTTTTCAGAATAATTCTTAAGGTCTTTTATTATTTTTTTTATATTACTTCTTGAGGATAGAATTTTATATTTTACTCCTAAACTTTTAAGAAAATTTATAGTTTCTTTACCTTGAGACAAATGTTGTGGCTCATCGATTAATTTTTTACTATGCTCACCTCTCCATCCAACTATCATAAACACTGGGATTCTATATACTTTTGAGTTTGCTAACGAAATTAATGGATTAATTGCATTTCCAAGTCCAGAGTTTTGCATGTAAATTACAGGAATTTTTTTTGTTTTAAGATAATAGCCCAATCCGATACTAACTGCTGCTCCTTCATTTGCTGCCACAATATGTTTTGATTTAAATTTTTTATCAATTGCAAAACAAAGATTTTTTAATAAAGAGTCTGGTACTCCAGAAAAAAAAGTTAGATCATTTTTCAATAATTCCTCTAAAAATTCTTTTGTACTAATCACTTTTACTTTGTTCCAGGAATAAGATTAAGAATTTTTTTAATACTCATCAAATTTTTATCTGACTCATAAGATCTTCTATTTTTTAGTATTTCAATTGCAACTTTTTCCATAGCGGGATAAGAAGCTCTCAACATATGATTTGCATAAATCACAACATTAAATCCTTCGTTTATCAAACGTGTTTCAAATACCTGGTTATAACTTGACGGTACGGATACCAAAGGGACATTAGGAAATAATTTTTTAAATTTTTTTGAAAATTCAAAAATTTCATCTGGTTTCCTTGATTTACTGTGAATCATTATCCCGTCAGTTCCGGCAGCTAGATAATTTTCTGCCCTATTTAATGCATCTTTAACAGTTTTACCAAGTATCAAACTTTCGATTCTTGAGATTATCATTAAGTTTTGAGTGAGTTTTTTTCCAACTTTAATTTTATTTGAAAAATTTTTTATACTCTCTTGTTTTTGTTTTACCTCAGTACCAAATAAGGAATTTTTTTTTAATCCTGTTTTGTCTTCCATTATAATAGCCGAAACAGAATTTCTTTCTATAATTTTACAATTTATTGAAAAGTGTTCTAATTTACCTCCAGTATCTATATCCATTATAAGTGGTTTGGTAGTAACATTGAAAATATCACTAATGTTTATCAATCTTTGGTTTAAATCTAGTACTTCAATATCTGGTTTGCCTTTTAAGGTTGAGTCGGTCAACGAGCTAGACCAAAAACCATCAAATTCTCTTTTATGACCATCTTTTCCTATATAAGCAGAATTCTCGGCTATAATAGCAGATAATGGACTATGTGTTTCAAGAATTCTGATTATTTTTTTAGAATTAATTAATCTTTTCAAATAATCTCCGTTGTTATATGAGGACTTCGTATCTTCAATAAATTTTTTCTGTAAACTGCTGCTGGAAATATCCTTTGTGTGAGGTATTTCTATTAACTTGGAACCAATTTTTTTTAAGGCAAATATTGCTTTTTTTCTAAGCAGTCTACCATCGCTATCTTCTTTCCAATCATCTCCGTGAAGCATGATGTCTGGCTTATATTTAAATATATTTGACGAGTAGCACCATTCATTTTGTGGAACTATTTTATCAACACCGCTTATTGACTTAAGTATTTTTTTTCTTTGATTGTAATTTAATAGTGGTAATTTTTTATGTTCTGCAATTGCTGCGTCTGTTAATAAACCTACAATTAAAAAACCATATTTTTTTGCATTATTAATTAGATTGATGTGTCCATGGTGGATTATATCTAAAGAAAGTGCAATATATACTTTTTTGTTCATTCAAAGTTAATATACGTCAACAATATAAATTACAAATCTTTATTTTGAATTACCAAAATTTAAATTTCTTTTTTTACAAGAAGTGAAGCCATTGTATTGATGGGATTTTTACAATTTTTTGCATAAATATTACAAAATTGTTTTTTTGCTTCTTGAACATTTTTCTGCAACCACCAACCATCTACGTTTTCCCAAATTTCATTCACCTTATCTGCAACTGATTGAGCAGATAAGTGTATAATACCAGCATCAATCAAATTTTGATAATCATACCTAACTTCTTCACACAAATGATCAAGTCCATCTTGCCAAAATGCTAGAGTTGGAATATTCTGTGCAAGGGTTTCTAAAAGTCCAGTTGAATCATAACTATGAACAACTAATCTACTTTCAGATATTAGATGTCTTATTGCTATACTTCCATTATCTATTTTGATTGAGCTATTAAAATCTAACCATCTAGAATTTTCTTCTAATTTTTTACTTACTGTTGAAGAGCTCAATCTTACAGTCAAATTTGTCTTTGGTTTATTGTCTAATCTATTATAAAATTTTTTCTGATCATCAAAATAATTTAAGTACTCGCTATATGTATCCCATGTTTCAACCCTTTGCTCTTGTGATTTTTCTATTAATAAAAGACCACCCTTATAGTTATAGTTGCTTGATATGCCCACTGTTTTAAAAATATAAGCTGGTACATATTTTGGAAGCTTTTCCCATCCCCAGGTAAAAAATTTATCTGGAGTTTGTTGTTCAATCCTAGGAAAATGATATCTTCGTGTAAAATAATTATTACCATGTTGTCCGACATAATATTTACTACCAGACTCAGTTTTTATAGAGGTATATAACTTAAAAATTTCATCAGTTCCAAAGTTATTGCTAGTAAATATTAATTTGGGAGATTTGGGCCATGGTTGTTGATAGACAATTTGTTTAAGCTTTTCAAAACCTTCTAAATAGCATACCGGCAATAATTCAAATAATAATACACGAACAATGTTTTCTAAATCATTGTTTGATTTCTTAATAAATTTTTTTGTTAAATTTTTACGAAGTGATTGATTAGGTGTTAAATCTATTTCGAGATCTGATTTTGTCCATATTTGTGGAAATTGTTTTAATGATAATTCAATTTTAATTAATTCTTTTGTAGGAAAATAAGTAGAAATTAAAAAAGCATCGTCATTCCTGACTAAAGCTTCTGCAGTTTTTTTATAAACTTTATAAATAATTTTTTTTAGCTTTGATTTATAAGATTGGTTTTCTTTTGTAATTTCATGTTTTATATTTTGATAAATATATCTAGTAGAAAATGTTTCAATATAATTTAAAGTAATTTTATTATTATTTAATAGCTGTAAGATACGACCATTTAAAACATTATTCCATTTTTTATTTTCAAAAAAAAAATTATATAGTGATTTCAAATTTGGAGCTGCTAATGCACTATAATCAGAACGATACAATAAAGTTCCCGAAATCTCCTCTGACTGAAGACATTGTTTTAAAGTATTAATACGATTTAATAATAATTGTAAATTTGCTCTAAACCATGGTCCTAAAAAAATCTGCCAAAATCTTTTGCTGTGAGTTAAATGAAAATGTTGATTGAGTATTTCATATAATTCAGGAAACAATTTTTTTTCTAAATCTATTATTTCTTTATGATCAGCATCTTTTTTATTTGCTCCTAAACCATATGGCTTAGAAACTATAGCATCCATGCTTTGCCATAAATGCTTGCGATTATATAAGCGACACCATTCCCCAAGAAAAATAACTGGTTGATCAAATTTCCATGTAGCTTCATCCTCGGTAGTGATTAAATATCTCTTTTGTTTAGTCAACCTAACATTTCCCTAATTAATAATTCTCTATAAATAGATTATTTAAAATTTTTTTTAACAATCAATAAAAATATCAAAGCGATGGTATTATCGAAATGTTTAGAATAATTATAAATCATATTTCAATTTAAAAAAAAGCAGTGTTTTGTCAAAAATATTAATTTGATCTCTAATTCTTTTTTTATCTATAAAATTTGTTTTTAATAATATTAGTTTTTTTTGCAATATCTCAGCATTTTTACATAGAGTTTTAGAATATTTATTTTTTAATGCAGGCTCTTGATAAGACAATTTCCAAGCAGAGTAAAATCTTTCTCCTCCAAATTGAATAAATTTCTTTCTAAATTCAAACCAATCAATTTTGCTTGTCTTGAAATAAAATGCAAATGTCCAATAAGAATGAAAATAATGTTTTGGAGTTTTTTGAAAAATGACCCAAGAATATTTTCTTGCAATTTTTTTATATTCATTGCCGATATAAACTCTTTTTTTTAAAAAATAATTTGTCTTTTTAAGTTGAGCAATACCAGCAGCGGCAATAATTTCTGGCATTCTATAATTAGGTGCAACAATTTGATGTCTGAAATAATTTGGGTTTTGAAATTTATCTTTTATATTTTCATTTACCTTGTTTTTTACTAAACCTCTATAACCTAATACTGAAAATTGCTTTGCTTTTAAAAAATATTTTTTAGAGTTAGTTAAAATAGCTCCTCCATCTCCCATTGTTAAATGTTTAGACCTTTGGAAACTCATGATTGACATGTCCCCAAAAGAACCTGAGATCTTGTTTTTGTATTTTGAAAAAATAGTCTCAGCATTGTCCTCTAATAACATTAATTTAAATTTTTTTTTTATTTTTAGAATTTCCTTCATGTTTGGAATTAACCCAAATATTGAGACCGTAATTATAGCTTTGGTTTTATTATTAATTTTTTTTTTAATACTTTTTGGGCAAATGTTAAAAGTTTCAACATCAATATCGGCAAACACGGGCTTTGCCCCCAAATACAGCACAGCAAAAGCTGTAGCTGAAAATGTTAATGGAGGTACTATTACTTCATCCCCAGCTTTAATACCAAGTGCATAGAGTGCGGTATGCAATGCTGAAGTTCCTGAGTTTACAGCAATCGCATATTTTGTCTTAAATTTTTTTGCTAATTCACTCTCAAATTTAATTAAATACTTTCCATTAAGTTTGTCTCTAATCGCCTTTTTTATGAATATTATTTCATTATCTGAGACTCTCCAATTATTTTCAGTCATACGTTATATAATTAGTTTATAGTCTTTTTTTGATGGATAATGAGATTTATCAATCTGGCTCTCAATTTTTTTTCTTAAAATTTGAAATAATTTAAATTTTTTTTTGTTTCTTTTATAAAAATTAATTAAATTTTTAGTCGTAAAATAAGTTCCTAAATTTTTGTGAATAAATCTCATTATAGTTAGATCTATTTTATAATCTAAAGTAACTATAATATTCTCATAATTAATGTATTTGCAATCAAAAATATTTACATTAAATATTTTCTTATCAATAAACCAAGTTAAATGGCTGCTATCACAATTTTTGTTGTGTTTTTTGTCAATTATTTTTAATACATCTAAATTAAATATTTCACTGTCAAGTCCGTAAGGGATATTCTTCATAACTGTAATATCTTTATTACTTCTTATATGGCTCAAAATAGCTTGGTCTAAATTAACAGTATCTCTAAATATATCGTCACCGGTAACTCTTACTACACTTTCTATTTTGAACTTCGTTGCACATCTAATAATTCTTTTTAAAACTTTTTTTTCTGAGCCGACAAAAATATTTATTTTTTCTTTTTTACATATCTTTTGTAATTCAAATAAATTTTTATGATTTGAAGTAGCAAGTATGATGTTTGATATATTTTTTAGTTTTTTTAGACGCTTTATAAGTATTTGTATAGAAATTAAATTATTTATTTTTTTTAAAGCTTTATATTTTAATCTTGAAGAATTTAATCTAACAGTAATTATTGCTCCAATTTTTTTTTTTGTTATTCCCTAATTTATTACACATCTACAAAACTTCCCAGTTAGACGGATTTATCAAATTTAAATCTGATGATTCCATAAAAGACCAGTCTCTTTTTTCTACATTTGTATTTGACGCTAATATTAAACTCTTTAATTGTTCAAAACTATCAACGCCCACAATTACCCGACTCACCTCAGGTAGAGACAATGGATAAGAGAGACATACTGAAGCCGCATCTAAATTATTTTTTTCTAATTCTTGACTCCATGAGTCCCAAATTTTTGACCACCTATTAAACTTTGAAGGTATTTTTGCTCGCGGCATCAGCAGCAGTCCCTGTAAAAATGAAGAACGAGTATGAACCTCAATACCTTTTTTATGTAATTTTGATAACCACCCACTTTTTTCTAAACGTCTATCAATTATATTTAGTGGAGCCTGAACAATATCAATTTCCATTACATTCTTTAAATGATCTAATTCATTTGGGTCATAAATAGAAACACCCAATTTTTCTACTAATTTACAAGATTTTAATTTATTTAATGCATTAATTATTAAATCATTTTTTTTTTCTATAAGATTTTTAGTTTGATGTATCAACAAACCATAAAGAGATTTACATTGAAGCCGATTTAGACATTTATTCACCTCATTATTAATCCAGGATTCAACATTTTGACATTCTTTAGGTATTTCTGGAAGCTTAGAAACTATTTTAAAATCCCGAATACCAATTTTTCCTATGGTTGTCTCACTTTCTCCATAGGTGAAAGCTGTGTCTATCAAATTAATTTTTTCATCCTGTGCTAATCTGATTATAAGCTTTGCGACTGGGAATTCAATTTTACCCAATTTATTTGCTACTCCATAATTTAAGCCAAACTGTGCTGTACCTAAAGCTAATTTACTCATTAATTTTTTCCTTATTTTAAGGATTAATATTTACGTTAATTAAAAAATTAATCGAACATCTATAAATCTAATTTTTGTAAAAATTTATTAGATACATTCAATTTGTCAAAATAATTTTTATTATGGTTTTATTAAATTAAACTTAATTAAAAATAATTTAAATATAATCCTTATTTCTTTTAAAGAAATACTAATCATTCCACCAACTTTTGATTTACCAATTCTTTTTTTAGTATTAATTTCATAATTATAAACACTTGAATTTTTAGTTATGAAGGATAATAAAAAATCAACCAAAAAAAGGTTTTCATTTTTTTTAAAATCTGCTTCACTTAAAATTTTAGTTTTATATACTTTAAAACCGCTCAGGGGGTCTTTTAAATTAAAAAAAAGATATGAAAAAAATGAAATAATTTCCTCTAAAAATCTATTTTTATTTTTTCTATTGCATATGATTATATCGTAATTTTTATTAAAATTTATAATTTTTTTTAAATCAGAAACCTTATGCTGTCCATCACCGTCAAATGTAATTAAATATTCACAATGAGATTTAAATTTTTTAATTCCATTTAATAAATTTTTTTCATAGCCAAGATTTTTTTTATTTTTCATATATTTTATTTTGTTACTAATTAACCAATTTTCAGTTCTATCCTCAGAACAATCGTCTAAAATATATAATGGAGCAAGATTATTAATCTTTTTTACAAAATGTTTAAGGTTTTTTAATTCATTAAAAGCTGGAACTAATATTAAATATTTACTTTTTTTATATTTATACATTCACCTTCTTTTATATTTTTTTTTGCTTTTTTATTTTT
>MDTG01310413.1_pt1 | contig 13558 bp, 14 predicted proteins | sample 811421 | NCBI WGS metagenome assembly MDTG01 (sample SAMN05326645, study PRJNA326480) | marine metagenome | isolation source: seawater | place: Pacific Ocean: South East | collected 2011 | reverse complement strand
GTCGTGCAGTCATCCCTCCCTCTCCGCCAGATACGAACAGCCCCGCCGCCGCGCGGGGTTTTTCGTATCTGGCGGAGAGGGCGCTCGGAATCGAGCGCAAAGCCTTAGCGGCGAGATTGCGGCTTCCCGAAGCATCTTCCCGAGAATCGATGGACAAGTCGGAGCGAACCGGGATCTGGTTCGAACCGAGCGCAGCGAGTTCACGAGACCTGGCGTCGAAGGCGGTTGGCGAGCCCGAAGGGCCAGCGACCGAAGGTCGTGCAGTCATCCCTCCCTCTCCGCCAGATACGAACAGCCCCGCCGCCGCGCGGGGTTTTTCGTGTGACCATCGAATTTGACGTCGTGACGGACAAGCTGCTAGCTTGGGATCGAATCTCGCCTGAGGACTGGACGGATGATTCGCCTCAAACGAATCTACGACGAGCCTTCCGAGGATGACGGCTGCCGCGTGCTGGTCGATCGAATCTGGCCGCGTGGGGTCGCAAAGAAGGACGCGGATCTGGACGAGTGGTGCAAGGCGGTCACGCCGTCGGACGAACTTCGCAAGTGGTTCCACGAAGATGTCGAGGGCCGTTGGCGGCAGTTTCGCAGCAGGTACGCCGAAGAACTTCGCGACGCGGATGAAGGGCTCGACCGCCTGGCGCGGATGGCCGATGACCCCGGCCTGACGTTGGTGACCGCCGCCGCGGACCGGGAACACAACCACACCGTCGTTTTGAAAGACGTCCTCGAAGCCAGGCGCTGAGGCGTCCGGGCAATCGCGTGGATTCAGGCCGTCGCCGGGTCAGCCTTCAACCGGCGCCTGCCGTAGCGCAGCGCCAGGAACAGCAGCAGCCCGATCGGCCCGGCCAGCAGCGTAAGCACCAGGCAGGGCAGGACCAGCCAGTGCGGAATCCGATCGCGCCGCGCGGCGCGGACTTCCCAGCCGCCGATGAACAGATCGAAAGCCAGATAATGCAGCCAGCCGGCCATCGCCAGCCCGGGTACCGTGAACAGCTTCATGACTTCGGGGAGGCTGGCGAAGCCGCCTTCGCTGCCGGGCAGGTAGGCGATCATCATCGCAATGTAGACCAGCGCGAGCAGGATCGGAATGCCGTAGCCGGCCACCCGGTCGGCGAATCCGGGCATCAGCGGCGCAAACAGCAGCAGGGCCCAGCCTGCGAGCGCCAGCGGCTGGGCGATCTGAAAAACGTTTTCCGGGGTCATCGGGGCGTTCCAAACGGGGGCGATGTGCCAGCGTGCATTGTGCACGCCGGCGCGCCGCCAGTGAAGCGCCGCAGCAAAGCCGGGCCTTTGCGGGTCCTCCGGCTTGTTTGTGCTCGCTTATTTGGAACAACCAAACCACGCTCGCCCAAGCCAAGCCGGAGCCTCCCGCAAAGGCGCCGTCGCGCCCGTGCAGAGTTGTTCAGAGGTTCCCCAGCACCAGGATTTCCTCGCCCAGCGGATGTTCGTGGCGTTCGAAACGGGCGCCGGGCTCGTAGCGCACGATGCTGGTGGCGTGTCCGCGCTCGGCCTGCTCGCGCGCGAGCGGCTTGCGCAAGACCCCGCCCGACGGGCTTGGCGCCCAGTCCATGGCCGAAGTGTCGAGCACCTCGCGACGAGAGAAATCCATCCTCAGATTGACCGTTCCGGCTGCCCTGCCCGAAGACCGGGCCATCCCCCGCTCACCCACCTTGTACATCCCCGGCCGCGGTAACGGCACGCTCGAAGCGCGCGACAAGCTCCGGATTGGCGTCCGGGCCGGGCACCATGGTCACGTCGCGTGCAGCGAGCTCCCGCCCGTCGACTGCGCGGACCGCGATCCGCGGAATCTCGCGCCCGGTTGCGCGCTCGACGAAGCGGGTCGCCGAATGTCCCTCGCAAAGCCATTTTCCGGACCACTGCGCCAAACCCACCAGGATCGGAAGCAGGTCGCGGCTGGCGTCGGTCAGCCGGTACTCGACCGCGCGCCGGTCGGTTTCCGAGCGCACGCGCTCGAGCAGATCGAGATCCACCAGCTTTTTCAGCCTGACCGAAAGCACGTTTCGCGCGATTCCCAGTTCACGCTCGAAATCATTGAAGTGGCGCGTCCCGAGGAAGGCTTCCCGCAGCACCATCAGCGTCCAGGGCTCGCCGATGACTTCGGTCACCCGGGCCAACGGACAGTTGCACTTGAATACGTTTTCTTGAGTCATGCGGGCATTTTCGCATTTTAGGTTGCAATTTGCAACTCATACGCGTATAGTGACTATAGGTTTTATTTTAAAACTCTTTTTGTTCACACAAGGACAACGAGCATGAACAGTCATCGAATGGTCAGGACGACCGGAAAATTCGTCGAAAGGTGGGCGCCCGACCTGACGGCGTCGATCGCCGAACGCCTGGCAACCAGCCCACGTCGACTGCGCCTGCGTCAGGGAAATCGGTCCAATCGCAGCGGGGAAGCGGTCACGTTCCGGTTCGGCAGATCCGGCTTCAGGTGGGGCGATTCCGGGCCGATCGTGCTGGCGATTCACGGCTGGGAAGGCCGGGCCCAGCAGTTTTCGGCAATCGGCGAAGCGCTTGCAGAGCGCGGCTATCGGCTGATTGCACTGACCGGGCCAGGACATGCGCCCGGCGATCGCGAACGCGCTCATCCCGGGGTGTTCGTCGACGCACTTTTCGAGGCGGCCTCCGAACTCGGCGAGGTGCACGCACTGATCGGTCATTCGATGGGCGGCGGCGCGGCGCTGCTTGCCGCCAGTCGGGGCCTTTCAGTGCGGCGCATCGTGACCGTCGCCAGCCCTGCGGGCTACCGCGGCGTGCTGCACCGCATCGCAGACGGGCTCGGCTTGAACCATCGCGGCCGGGCGGGTTTCCTGGCCCGCATGGAAGCGCGCACGGGATTCCGGCTCGACGAGACCGAACCGCTGCGGCTGATGCCACGACTGGCCGTTCCGGTGCTGATCGCGCACGACCGCAATGACTGCGTGATTCCTCACCAGGAATCGCGGGAACTCGCCCGGCACGCCTTTCTGGCGCAAACACTCGACACCCAGGGGCTCGGCCACGGCCGAATTCTTTCCGACGATGCAACGGTTCACCGGATCGTCGAATTCCTGACAACGCCCGAAGCGGGAGAAACGACATGATGATTCCTCCGAACAACGACCGACTCACTTTTCGGCGCCTGCTTGCCCTGATCGTCGTCTACGGCGGCTTCGCCGCAGTCGCATTCCTGGGCTGATCGAGCAACGACGCCCGCGCCCGGCCGATCTTCAGGGTCCGGATGCGATACCGTTGGGGTCAATTCGGCGTCACGGACGACAAGCCCGATGACAAACCTGGAAATCGTCGCGCTGGGTACCCTGGCCAGTCTGCTCGCCGGGCTCGGCACGGCCGTCGGCGCGCTGGGCGTGCTGTTCCTGCGCCGGCTGTCGCCGCGCGTCGAGGACGGACTGCTCAGCGCCGCCGCCGGCATCATGCTGGCCGCGGCGTTCTTCTCGCTGCTGCTGCCGGCGATCGAATACGGCGAGCTCTACTTCGCGACGCGCCCGGCCGCGGTCGCGATGGTGATCTTCGGACTGCTGTCCGGCGCCGTCGCCCTGGAGCTGATTCATCGCTTCGCGCCGCACGAACACTTCATCATCGGGCGCGAAGGGCCCGACGCCGAAGCCCTGAGCCGAATCTGGCTGTTCGTCATCGCGATCACGCTGCACAACTTTCCCGAAGGCATGGCCGTCGGGGTCGGCTTCGCCGGCGGCAACATCGACAACGGAATCGCACTGGCCACCGGCATCGGATTGCAGAACATCCCGGAAGGTCTTGCGGTATCGGTCGCGCTGCTGACAGTCGGCTACAGCCGGGGCAAGGCTTTCGCGATCGGCGGGGCCAGTGGCCTGGCCGAACCCGTCGGCGGGCTGTTCGGCGCCGCCGCGGTGGCCGTTGCCGGCCCCATGATGCCGTGGACGCTGGGCTTCGCGGCCGGGGCGATGCTGTTCATCATCAGCGACGAGATCATCCCCGAAACCCACCGCCGGGGCTACGAGACCGTGGCGACGTTCTCGCTCATGGGAGGCTTTGCCGTGATGATGTTCCTGGACGCCACGCTGGGCTGAACCGAACAGCGTGATGGGTCCGCATCAGGCATCGGCGGTGCTTCGCCGACGCATCAGCCATTCGAGCGGAAGCTCGTGCTGGCGGTCGGCATCGCCGACGTAGATCACGCCGTCGGTAATCATCAGGCCCCACTCGATCTTGCGCGGCAGGTCGATGGCCAGCGCATCCATGGGCTCGCGCGGCAGAACGGCGATTTCCAGGTTGTCCAGGCCGGCGACGCGGTGTATGACCTGTTCGGCCCACTGCTCGATGTTGCCGTAGGCCAGCAAAGAAGTCCTGGGGCAGCGCCGCGCGCTCCAGATCAGGCGATCGGAATCCGGCCTGCCGACATCGATCCAGTGGCAGGTTCTGCCATCCAGCCCGCGCCGACGCAGCGCAGGCTCGTCGGGCTCGGAAAGCCCGCGGCCGAACTCGAGATCCTCGTGATACCAGAGCCCGTAGGCGAGGATTCGCGCGACCAGCCGTTCCTCGGTTTCGGACGGATGGCGCGCGACCGTCATGTGTACGGCTTCGTAGACACCTCGGTCCGTATCCGAGATGTCCAGAAACACCTTGTAAGTGGTTGACGTCAGCGCCATGAACGAGTCCTGCCTGCTTTGCGGTCGAGCGGCAGTGTAGACCTTTCCGTGGCCCGAAACTTGATCGGGCGCAATGGCGGGTCCGTCAGGACAATTGCTGCGGTCCGGATTCGAGCTCGGCGTACACCCGCCGCACGGCTTCGGTGCCGTGGCTGCGTTCCAACCGCCTGACGATGAAGTGCCCGCGCGCCATGTCCTGGAAATGGTCGATGAAAACGGCGTTGATCGCCGCGCCGCCGAAAGCGCCGACCACCGGCACGGCCTGTGCAGCGGCCTTTTCCGAAACCACGACGGAAAACCGCGCCGCGACCTGGGCGACCAGGCGCACCAGCGCCGGCGCCGACTTTTCGACCAGCCCCCGGCGCGCGATGTGCGAGGCCGCCTCGGAAACCGCGCGCGCAAGCGCGGCGCGGGCCGCGAAATAGCCGACCTCGGCCGCATCGTCGTTACGCGATCTACCGCCCAGCGCCAATACCTGCAGGCATTGCAGGCGCGCGTCCGGCTCGGCGAGATCCTCGCCTTCGCTTCGGGCGATATCGGCTATCGATCGCAGCATGATCCCGGTCGATATGGGCAACTCTATCGCCAGCGCGCCGAGGCCGAAGGCGCCGCCGGTGGCGCCCGTGGCCGTGGCCGCCGCCGCGTGCCACCAGTTCGACGCAGCGCCCCGATGGGACGCATCCATGGTGCCCAGCGCGATGTCCAGGGCGGATTCGATCGCCTTCCTGGTCGCCGCGTTGACCGCCTTGCTCCAGCGCTCCGGCAAAAGTTCGAAACCCCGCTCTATCGGCGTGCCCACAAGATCGCTGATTCGCGCGGCAAGGCTCGGGTTCTCGAGCAAATCGCGCGCCAGCCGCAGCTGCTCGCGATCGCGCTGGTCCAGGACGACTGCCGCCACCGAGCGCGGACCGGGATCTTCAGCGCTCATCGAACACCAGCCTGCTCGAGAACAGGAAGTTGAAGGTCATGCCCACCACCCCCCCGAGCCACACCCCGATGAGCGGAACGACCGCGCTCCAGAACCGCGTCAGCTCGGCCTTCTCGCCGAAATACACGACCAGCGCGAACACGCCGAAATTCAGCACGCCGCCCAGCGCGTGGACGCTGAAGAAGCGAACCAGTTCGTCGAGGAGCGCCCGACCCTTTTCGATATGGTGGAAGGTGAAATACCGGTTCAGCACGTAACCGGCCGACATCGCCGCGGTGTAGGAAAACAACCGGGCGATGTAGGCGTTGAACCCCGGCAGGTCCTTGAGCAGGTACAGCAGCCCGGCATCGATCAGCGCAATGGTGCCGCCGACGCAGGCAAAGCGAAAGAAGGTCGCGCGCGAGCTGTGCGAACGCACGCCGCGCTTGATCAATCGAACCGATCGCCTGACGGGAATGGGTCAGCCCTCCGCGCCAGTCCAGGGACCGTTCAAGGATTGCCCCCTGCAGGTTCCCGGTCGCCCCCCGGCTGCTTCGGCGTCGGGCGCAGGTGGGTATGCGGACCGTCGCAGTCATCGACCTCGGCCGGCGCGGCGCGGTCCTGGCCGGCGACCCAGCACTGGTCCAGCACCGAGCAGTAACAGACTTCCACCGACCACTGCGCCGAGAGCCTGCCCATGACGTCGACGGCGTCTTCGGCAATCGCATCGGCATAGTGCAGCGAGAACGGCTGAACGATGTCGCCTGCGGCAATGATGCGACCTTCCAGCGTCTGCAGCGACAGGTCGCCGTCGGCCGGCATCAGCGCCAGCATTGCGTCCAGGTCGGGGACCTGTTCGCCGCGGTGCTCGATCGCGATTCTCTCGACGCGCGCCGGGCCGACGCCGGCGTTCTGGACCCGCAAGCCCAGGCTCAGGCCGCCTTCCTCGCGCGATGCGAAGCCATCGACCTGCAGCGCCGGCCAGACCGAGGCCCGGACTTCCTCGCGCATGACCCGGCCCTGGTCCCAGCTGACATAAAGCGCGGCGACGCCCACAACAATCGCGGAGATCGACCCCACCGTTTCGAAGTGGCGATGCCAGGGCTTCCTGTCCGGCCCCGCAACTGCTGGCGCCGGCTTGCCCACTTCCTCCGTTGACCGGGGCGAGTTCATTTTTTCTTCGGCGCGTAGAGATCGGTGATGGTGCCCTCGAACATCTCGGCGGCCATCATCACCGATTCGCTCAGCGTCGGATGCGGATGGATGGTCAGGCCGATATCCTCGGCGGTCGCGCCCATTTCGATGGCCAGGCCAATCTCGGCGATCAGGTCGCCGGCGTGCATGCCGACCACGCCGCCGCCGATGATCCGGCCGGTCTTTTCATCGAAGATCAACTTGGTGAAGCCTTCCGAGCGATCCATGCCCAGCGCACGACCGCTGGCCGCCCAGGGGAACTTGCCGACACCGAAGTCCATGCCCTTTTCCTTCGCTTCGCGTTCGGTAAGGCCGGTCCAGGCGACCTCGGGATCGGTGTAGGCCACCGATGGAATCACGCGCGCGTCGGCGGCGCGCTTTTCGCCGGCGGCGACCTCGGCGGCCACCTTGCCCTCGTAGCTGGCCTTGTGCGCCAGCATCGGCTGACCGACGATGTCGCCGATCGCGAAGATGTGGTCGACGTTGCTCCGCATCTGGCCGTCGACTTCGACGAAGCCCTTGTCGGTAACCTTCACGCCGGCCTTGTCGGCATCGATAGCATCGCCGTTCGGCCGCCGGCCGACACAGACCAGCACGCGATCGAAATCGGCCGAGTCGGGTGCGCTGTCGCCCTCGAACCGGGCCTGCAGCGCCGAATCGCCGGCCCTGACCTCGGCCACCTTCGTTTTCAGGTGAAACTCGACGCCGAGCTTCTTCATGTGCTGCTGCAGCGGCTTGACCAGGTCGGGGGCGGCGCCGGCCATCAACTGGTCGAGCATTTCAACCACCGTGACCTTCGAACCCAGCGCGCGGTAGACGCAGGCCATTTCCAGCCCGATGATGCCGCCGCCTATGATCAACAGGCGACCGGGGATCTCTTCGAGCTCCAGCGCACCGGTGGAAGCCATGACGCGCTCGTCGTCCCAGGGAATGCCGGGAATCTCGATCACGCGCGACCCGGCCGCGATGATGCACTGGCCGAACGAAACGCTGCGCGAACCCTCGTCGCTTTCCACCGACAGCTCATGCGAATCGGTGAACCTGCCGGTACCGGTGATGACCTCGACCTTGCGTTTCTTCGCCATCCCGGCCAGCCCGCCGGTCAACTTGTCGACCGTATCGTTCTTGAATTTCCGTAGCGGCTCCAGCTCGATCTTCGGCTCGCCGAAGCTCACCCCGTGCTCGGCCAGGTGCGCGGCCGAGTCGATCACCTGGCCGACGTGCAGCAGCGCCTTGGACGGAATGCAACCGACGTTGAGACAGACCCCGCCAAGCGACTCGTAGCGCTCGACAAGCGCGACTTTCAGCCCGAGATCGGCGGCGCGAAACGCGGCCGAATACCCGCCCGGCCCGGAGCCCAGCACGACCAGGTCGAAATCAAAGTCATCGGTTTCGGGTTTCCGGTTTCCGGTTTCCGGGGTGCGGTCGGATGACGTGTCATCATCCGATTCTCCGGTCTTGCTTTCCGACTTCCGACTACCGACTTTCGACTCCCGGTCATCGACTTCCGACTCCCGTCCACTCTCTTCGGACGACTTCTCGGAGGACTCGGCATCTTCCTTCTCGTCGGATGCTTCGCCCTCGACCTCGATGATCCCGATCACGTCGCCCTCGGAAACCTCGTCGCCCTCCTTGACCTTGAGCTCGACCAGCTTGCCGGCCTTCGACGACGGCACTTCCATCGTCGCCTTGTCCGACTCCAGCGTGACCAGCGACTGCTCTTCCTCGATCGTATCGCCCTCGGCGACAAGCACCTCGATGACCGGCACCTTGTCGAAATCGCCGATATCCGGCACCTTGATTTCTGTTCGATTGCTCATGGTTCGAATCTCGTTTTCGTGACGTTTTGACGTTCCGGGTCGGCGAGGCCGGGTTTCAAGTTTTAGGTTTTAAGTTTTAAGTGAAGTCAAAAGCAAAACCTGAGAATCGGATTCCGGCGACCGTTCCAACTCGCATAAGGCCTGAACCGCTTTTGAAGTTAAACCTAACACCTAACACTTAACACCTAAATCCGGCGGCGCGAGCCGCCGCTAAAGCATCAACCGCCGAACGTCGCCGAGGACGTGGGCGAGGTATTGGGTGAAGCGCGCCGCATCGGCGCCGTCGATGACGCGGTGGTCGTAGGACAGCGAAAGCGGAAGCATCAGGCGCGGCTTGAATTTCTCGCCGTTCCACACCGGCTTCATCTCGGCCTTCGACACACCGAGGATTGCCACTTCAGGTGCGTTGATGATGGGCGTGAATGCCGTGCCGCCGATGCCGCCGAGGCTGGAGATGGACATGCAGCCGCCCTGCATCTCGTCACGCGAAAGCTTGCCGTCGCGCGCCTTGCCCGACAGCTCGGTCAGCTCCTTGGCCAGCTCGAGAAGGCTCTTGGTATCGGCGTCGCGGATCACCGGCACCATCAGCCCGTTGGGTGTATCGACCGCCACGCCGACATGAAAATACTTCTTGTAGACCAGCGATTCCCCGTCGCTGGAAAGCGACGTATTGAATTTGGGATACGTCTTCAGCCCCGCAACCACCGCCTTGATCATGAATACCAGCGGCGTCATCTTGGTGCCGGCTTCCTCCGCCTCGGGCTTGGCGGCCTTTCGGAACGCCTCCATCTCGGTGATGTCGGCCTCGTCGAACTGGGTGACGTGCGGAATGCCGACCCAGTTGCGCAGCAGGTTCGGGCCCGAAATCTTCTGGATGCGCGAGAGCTTCTTTTCCTCGACTTCACCGAACTTCGAGAAATCCACCTTGGGCCATTCGGCAATGTCCATCCTGGTGCCGGAAGCGGCCGGTCCGGATTCCATGCGCGACTTGACGTGCTGCTTGAGATCTTCGGCGGTAATCCTGCCGTGCTCGCCGCTTCCCTTGACCTGTGAAAGCTCCGCGCCCAGCTCCCGGGCCAGCTTGCGTACCGCCGGAGAGGCGTGCGGGATCGACGACGGATCGCTGCCCATTTCGGTGAAGGGGACGGGTGGAGCGGGCAGGTCTTCGGCTTTCCCCGCATCCGGTTTTTCGCCGGAAGATTCAACCTTCTCGGACGCTTCGGACTTTTCGGTTTCGGGTTTCCGGTTTCCGGTTTCAGGGCTGCCCCCGGATGACTCTTCGTCCTCCGATGCCTCGGCGTCGCCTTCCGACTTCCGACTCCCGGCTTCCGGCTCCCGGTCATCGCCTTCCGATTCACTCTCTTCGGACGACTTCCCGGAGGACTCGGCATCTTCCTTCTCGTCGGACGCCTCTACCTCGACAATTCCGATCACGTCGCCTTCGGAAACCTCGTCGCCTTCCTTGACCTTGAGCTCGACCAGCTTGCCGGCCCTCGACGACGGCACTTCCATCGTCGCCTTGTCCGACTCCAGCGTGACCAGCGACTGCTCTTCCTCGATCGTGTCGCCCTCGGAAACCAGCACCTCGATGACCGGCACCTTGTCGAAGTCGCCGATGTCCGGCACCTTGATCTCTGTTCGATTGCTCATTGTTCGAATCTCTTTTCTCGTGACGCTTTGGCGTGATCGGCGAAGCCGGTTTTAAGTTTTAGGTTTTAAGTTTTAAGTAAAGTCAAAAGCAAAACCTTGCAAACCGGACCCCATGCACCTGTCAACAAGCTTTATGCCTGAACCGCTTTTAACCTAACACCTAACACTTAAAACCTAAAACTGCCGAGTGCTAACTCGCGCTCGGCAATGGTTTATTCGGATCGATGCCGAGCTTTTCGCGCGCAGCGAACAACTCCGAGCGGCTGATTTCCTCGCGCTGGTAAAGACCGGCCATGGCCGCGTAGGCGACGTGATAACGGTCGACCTCGAAGAACTTGCGCAGGTTTTCCCGGGTATCGGAACGACCGAAGCCGTCGGTGCCCAGGACGAGATAATCGCGCTGCGGGATGAACGCGCGCACCTGGTCGGCATAGCCGCGTATGTAGTCGGTCGCGGCCACCACCGGCCCTTCCCGGTTGGCCAGCTGGCGACTGATGTACGGAAGTTCGCCGGGCTCTTCGGGCTTGAGCCGGTTGCGACGATTGATCTCCACGGCGTCCTTGCGCAGTTCGTTGAAGCTGGTCACCGACCAGATATCGCTGGCCACGCCGAACTGCTCGGACAGCATTTCCGCCGCGGCGATGACTTCGTTGAGGATTGCCCCGCTGCCCATCAACTGCACCCGCGAACGATGATTCGAGCCGTTTTCGGCCTCGACTTCGCGCAACAGGTACATGCCCTTGCGGATGCCTTCCTCGCAGCCCTCCGGCATTGCCGGGTGCTGGTAGTTTTCGTTGAGGGTGGTGATGTAGTAATAGACGTCTTCCTGGTCACGGCACATGCGGCGCAGGCCGTCCTGGATGATTACCGCCAGTTCGTAGCCGAAGGTCGGGTCGTAGGTGACGCAGTTCGGAATGGTGCCCGCCAGCACGTGGCTGTGGCCGTCTTCGTGCTGCAACCCCTCGCCGTTCAGCGTGGTTCGGCCCGAGGTGCCGCCGATCAGGAAACCGCGCGCGCGCATGTCACCGGCCGCCCAGGCCAGGTCTCCGATGCGCTGAAAGCCGAACATCGAGTAGAACGTGTAGAACGGGATCATCGGCAAGCCGTTGCTGGCGTAGCTGGTGGCCGCGGCGATCCACGAGCTCATCGAGCCGGCCTCGGTAATGCCTTCCTGCAGCACCTGGCCCTTCTTGTCTTCCTTGTAATAGGCCAGCTGGTCGGAATCCACCGGCTCGTAAAGCTGGCCGGAGGGCGCGTAGATGCCGATCTGCCTGAACAGCCCTTCCATGCCGAAGGTGCGCGCTTCGTCGCAGATGATGGGCACGACGTTCTTCTTGAGGTTGTCGTCGCGGAGCAGCACCGCGAGAATTCGAACGAAAGCCATCGTGGTGGAGATCTCGCGATCGCCCGAGCCCTTGAGCACGGTTTCGAAGGCGTCGAGTTCCGGGATGGTCAGCGACGGTACGTCGTGCTCGCGCTTGGGCAGGAAGCCGCCCAGTTCGGAACGCCGCTTCTTCAGATAGCGCACCTCGTCGGAATCCACGCCCGGGTGGTAATAGGGCACTTCCGACAGGTCTTCGTCCGGCACCGGCACGTTGAAGCGGTCGCGGAAATACTTCACGCCTTCGTCATCGAGTTTCTTCTGCTGGTGCGAGATGTTCTTGCCCTCGCCCGACTGGCCCAGGCCGTAGCCCTTGATGGTCTTGGCCAGGATCACGGTCGGCCGACCCTCGGTGTGCGTGGCCTCGCGGTAGGCGGCGTGGATCTTGTGCGGATCGTGGCCGCCGCGGTTGAGACGCCAGATGTCCTCGTCGCTCATGTCGGCGACCATTTCCTTGAGTTCGTCGTAGGCGCCGAAGAAATGCTCGCGGACGTAGGCGCCGTCCATGGCCTTGTACTTCTGGTACTCGCCGTCCAGCGCTTCTTCCATGCGGCGGCGCAGCAGGCCCTTGGTGTCGCGTGCCAGAAGCGGATCCCAGTAGCCGCCCCAGATCACCTTGATGACGTTCCAGCCAGCGCCGCGGAACACGCCCTCGAGTTCCTGGATGATCTTGCCGTTGCCGCGCACCGGGCCGTCCAGGCGCTGGAGATTGCAATTGACCACGAACACCAGGTTGTCGAGTTTTTCGCGGCCGGCCAGCGAGATCGCGCCCAGCGATTCGGGCTCGTCGCACTCACCATCGCCCATGAAGCACCAGACCTTGCGCTTGCTGGCGTCGGTCAGCTCGCGGTTGGTCAGGTACTTGAGGAATCGGGCCTGGTAGATCGCCATGATCGGGCCAAGGCCCATCGACACCGTGGGCAGCTGCCAGAAATCGGGCATCAGCCACGGGTGCGGGTAGGAGCTCAGGCCCTTGCCATCGACTTCCTGGCGGAAACCGTCGAGCTGTTCGGCGCTGAACCGGCCTTCGAGGAAGGCGCGCGCGTAGATGCCGGGCGACGAATGGCCCTGGATGTAGACCAGGTCCGCGCCGTCCGGATGCTCCGGGCCCTTGAAGAAATGGTTGAAGCCGACGTCGTACAGCGTGGCGGCCGAGGCGAAGCTGGCGATATGCCCGCCCAGTTCGCCGCCGCGGCGCGCGGCGCGCACCACCATGGCCATGGCGTTCCAGCGAATGATCGACCGGATACGGCGCTCCATCGCGCCGTCGCCGGGCATGCTCGGCTGGCGGTGCGGCGGAATCGTGTTGATGTAGGCCGTGGTCAGGTCGAACGGCAGGTGGGCGCCGGAGCGACGCGCCAGCTCGACCAGCCGGTCGAGCAGGAAATGCGCGCGCTCGGCGCCTTCCCTGTCGATGACGGCGGCAAGCGACTCCAGCCACTCGCGCGTTTCTTCCGGGTACTGGTCTTTCGGGTCGGGGTATTGGTCTACCATGAATCTAGTCCGTGCCTTTCGTTGACTGACGACGTTGAGCTTCGATTGTAGTCGGCGGGCGCTGTCGTGACGGGTCGGGAAAACGCCCATCCGCTCTGGCTCCCCCAAGCCCGGTCCATCCGGCTTGTTGATCCAACCGTGCAAATGCGATCATACCAGCCATGGACAAAATCAAGAATCCCTGGCGGCTGGACGGCCGTGTCGCGCTGGTGACCGGCGCCTCTCGCGGAATCGGCAGGACCGTGGCCGAAACGCTTGCCGAACGCGGCGCCGAAGTCTGGCTGATGGCGCGCGGCGCCGAGGCGCTGGAGACCGCCGTGGCCGAAATGAGCGCGCGGGGCTACACCGCGCACGCGGTGAGCGGCGATATATCGGACGCCGGCGAGCGAGCCGACGCCGTGAACGCGATCAAGGCACGCACCGGCCGGCTCGACATCCTGGTCAACAACGCCGGGGT
>MDTG01095973.1_pt1 | contig 13558 bp, 10 predicted proteins | sample 811421 | NCBI WGS metagenome assembly MDTG01 (sample SAMN05326645, study PRJNA326480) | marine metagenome | isolation source: seawater | place: Pacific Ocean: South East | collected 2011 | reverse complement strand
GGGGCCTGCTATGATTACCGAAGCCTTGGCATATTATAAAAACCACCTCAACGTACACTTTATGTCAAATGTTGATGGTGACCATGTGTCGGAAGTACTTAAAATAGTAAATCCCGCAACAACGCTTTTTGTTGTAGTGTCAAAAACCTTTAGCACACAAGAAACACTGACCAATGCGACAACGGCTAAGCAATGGCTTGTAGAAGCCTTGGGCGCTGCAGCTGTTGGCGATCATTTTGTTGCGGTATCTACGAACCTTGCGGCGATAGACGCTTTTGGTATTCAGCCCGAAAATATATTCCCGATGAACGATTGGGTAGGCGGCCGTTTTTCGCTTTGGAGTGCAGTTGGCCTTTCCGTTGCATTGGCTGTAGGCCCCGACAATTTCGAAGCCCTCCTAGATGGTGCCAATGATATGGACGAACACTTTGTAACAACGCCATTTGAAGAGAATATTCCCGTTATGTTGGCCTTGCTGACCGTGTGGTATAACAATTTTTTGGGGGTGCAAACAGAAGCGGTAATTCCTTATACCCAATATTTGAACCGGTTACCTGCCTATTTGCAACAGGGTATTATGGAGAGCAATGGAAAATCTGTTGACAGAAATGGGGATGTAGTGTCCTATCAAACCGGTAATATCATTTGGGGCGAACCAGGGACGAATTCCCAACACGCCTTTTTTCAATTGATGCACCAAGGGACAAAATTAATTCCAGCGCATTTTATTGGGTTTGTTCACGCACTTCACGGGAACAAAGACCATCATGACAAGCTGATGGCTAACTTTTTTGCACAAACCGAAGCCTTAATGAGCGGTAAAACCGAAGCGCAAGTTCGGGAAGAATTATCTGCAAAAGGATTTTCTGGCGATGCCTTAGAAAAACGGGTTCCGTTTAAAATTTTTACGGGCAATAAGCCCACCACCACGCTTCTCATAGAAAAGCTAACCCCCAAAACGTTGGGTGCACTTGTGGCCATGTACGAGCACAAGATTTTTGTGGAAGGTGTGGTGTGGAATATCTTTAGTTACGACCAGTGGGGCGTGGAACTCGGCAAGCAATTGGCATCCGTTATTTTGGATGAGATCCATGCTTCAAGTCCATTAAAACACGACAGCTCTACCGTTCAACTTATTCTTAGGTATAAAAAGTTAATAAAATGTTAAAATTGTTAACACGATGCTAACGTTAGAATGCAAAAGAGTTTAGATATTTGGACTAATTTAAAAACTAACAAAATGAAAAAACAATTAACCATAGTTGCTGCTTTAGCAACTACGCTTGTTTTTGCGCAGCAAACGCAGGAAAACGACTCTATCATAGTTACCGACCTTGACGAAGTTGTAGTTTCATCTGGTAGGGGGACAGTTGATTTAGCATCAACACGTATTACGCCAATGGCAGTTAATATTGTAAGCCAAGAAGAAATTCAAAATAAAATAGATCAAAATGATTTAACAATGATTCTTGTAAACACACCAAGTGTTTTTGTAAACAATCAAGCAGGTGGTTTTGGAGATACTGAAATATTTGTTCGTGGATTTAACCAAGCAAACACCGCATTCCTTTTAAACGGACAGCCTGTAAATGCTGCAGAAGATGGTAAAATGTATTGGTCAAACTGGTCAGGTCTTGGCGACGTTACGCAAGCAGTTGAAATCCAAAGAGGACTTGGGGCTTCTAAACTTGCCATTAATTCTGTTGGTGGGACAGTAAACTTTATCATGAAAGCTACTCAGATGAGCAAAAGCAAATCTTACACTTTAACGCTAGGTAGTGACAACTATAGAAAGGGAACCTACTCTGTGAATACAGGCCTTATGGAAAATGGCAGCGCATTTTCTGCTCTAATTGGATATTGGCAAGGAGATGGTTACGCTGAAGGAACATTTGGCAAAGGACAAACCTATTTCTTCTCCTATGGAAAAAAGTTTTCTGATAAATTTGAAATGAATGCTTTACTCACCGGAGCACCGCAATGGCATGATCAAGCCTTTGAGCAATCGATTAGCGATTATATGGTTCATGGACAAAGATACAACCAATGGTGGGGTCTAAATGAAGATGGGTCATATAACACTACAGAGAGAAATAATTATCATAAACCAGTATTTAACCTTACATTCGATTACCAAATTGACGATGTAAGTTCACTTTCTGCTGTTTTCTATGGATCGTTTGGTCGCGGTGGAGGTACTGGAGACAGAGGAAATATTCTATACACTACAGATGGGCAAGTTGATTTTGCTGAGCTCGAAAGAATTAATAAAACAGAAGTTATAAATGGAGGCTATCAAGCTGGAGTTGCTGGTCCATCCCCAACAGGCCAAAGAGGGTTTATTGTTAGAAACTCTATGAATCTACACAACTGGTTTGGCTCCGTAATCAATTATGAGAAAAAAATTAGTGACAATGCAACTTTCGATGCTGGAGTTGACCTGAGAACATACTACGGAAAACATTTTAGAGTTGTTGAGGACATGGTTGGGTTAACATCTTGGACTGAAAGATCAAATGCTAGAGATGAACTGCCTTTAGTTACACGCGACGAATCATTTCCGATTACAGTCTGGAAGCAAACATTAACAAATTATAATAAAGCAGAGAGAATTAGCTATTCAAACGACGAAAACATCAATTATGCAGGGATTTATGCACAATTGGAACATGCGGATGATGACTTTTCTGCATTTGCACAAGGATCACTTTCTGGTCAATCATATGTTCGCTTTGAAGATTGGAACGAAACCTATGAAAACCGTCAATCTGAAACTTTAACAAAATACGGCTATAACATAAAAGGGGGAGTTAGTTTCAACCTGAATGAAAATTCAAAAGTATTTATTAATGCAGGGATCTATTCACGCCAACCGTTTTTGGATAATGTTTTTTTAAATTATTCGAATTTCTTAAATCCACTGGCTGAAAATGAAAAAGTAACAAGTTATGAAATAGGGTACCGCTATGCATCATCCAATTTCTCACTTAATTTAGATTTATATAGCACTAACTGGACCAATAGAATCAGATCATCTCGTGATTCGGGTTATGGCCCCGACAATGGCCTAACAGGGGAGTTCGTAAGAGTTACTTCTGGCTTAGAACAACAACATGAGGGAGCCGAATTATATGCTACATATCAACCAAACCAGTTCCTAACTTTTAGGGGTTATGCATCTATCGGGGATTGGAGATATGTTGGAACAGCTGTAACTGCCATACGTAATGACGATAACGTGATTGTACAAGAAAACGCATCTGTTGATGTTGATGGCGGCAAAGTAGGTGGCGGAGCACAAACTCAAGTTGGCCTCGGAACAATTTTTAAAATTTCAAATATGACCTCAATAGACTTTGATTGGAGGTTTAATGATGATTTATATGGAATTGGAAGAGAAAGTAAAACTAATATTAAGATACCTGCTTTCAAAGTAGCTGATATGGGGATAACTCATAAACTTATGGTAGCAGATTCTAAATTATTAACACTTCGTTTAAATGTTACTAATTTGTTCAATACTGAATATTTATCTTATTTGTTTCCTGCGGATGAAGGTGATTACACGGGAATGCAATATATGGGCTTAGATACTGCTCACGAAGGGAGATTTGGAACTCTTAGAAGATTTTCTTTAGGATTTAGATATACATTCTAAAAAGCGTTTTTATGTTTTAGAAAAACCCCCAGCAATGCTGGGGGTTTTTTATTCAATGTCTTTTAACCGAAGCTGAACACTTACATTTCCTTGCCATACGTTTTCTTCTGCGACGTAGGCAATGCGGAGGGAGGCTCTTTTTTTGAGTAAGTCCATTTTATGACCAAGGCCAAAGCCTATGGCATCCATGGGTGAGCTGGACCCTTGAACGAATCTTGCTTTAAGATGGCTTTTGTCTTGTCCGACCAATTTCGCATTTCCGTTGTCCACAACGCCTTCTGTATAAAATATAGGACTTCTGTTTTCAGGGCCAAAAGGCTCCATTTGCTTTAGGATGCGCAATAGCTTTGGCGTGATGGATGTCAAGGGTAGCGCAACGTCAATGTCAAGGGATTGCTTCTTTTGCGCTGCTGTTATTGTTTGAGCAACTTGTGCTTCAAATGCCGCCTTAAATGCCGCGTAGTTTTCTTCCTCAATGGTGACCCCAGCGGCATATTTATGCCCCCCAAACTGAATGATATGCGCACGGCAAGCATCGATTGCCTCATACACATCAAAACCACGAACCGAGCGTGCAGATGCGGCCAAAACCCCTTCACTAGACCTAGCAAATACCAAGGTTGGCCGATAATAGGTCTCAATAAGCCTTGAAGCAACGATGCCAATTACACCTTTATGCCAATGCGGTGCATAAACGACGTTGGTTGCATTGTTTCCTTCTTTCTTTTGTGCTATTTGCACCAAGGCCTCTTTGGTGATTTCTTGTTCCACCTCACGCCGTGAGGTGTTGTATGTCTCAACTTCCTGTGCTATTTTTTTGGCTTGCTCATCCGATGGTGAAAGCAACAACTCAACAGCATCAAGTCCGTGCTTCATGCGACCAGCAGCATTAATCCTAGGCGCCATACCAAAAACTAGATCCGAAATAATTTGCCCCGTTGGTCTATCGCGCATAAGTGCTTTTAGCCCGGGTCTCGGGTTGGTGTTAAGTTGCTGAAGCCCCAAAAACGCAAGGGTCCTGTTTTCGCCAATCATGGGAACAATATCTGCTGCAATGGCTACCGCAACAAAATCCAAATAAGCAATAATCTCATTTACTTCCTTCCCTTGTTGCTGTAACAATGCTTGCATGAGTTTAAACCCCACACCACAACCGCAAAGGTCTTTAAATGGATAGGCGCAATCGCTACGCTTTGGATCTAAAACAGCCAAGGCATCTGGAAGAACATCGGCAGGTGTATGGTGGTCACAAATAATAAGTTCAATGCCCATTGTTTTTGCATATGCTACTTGCTCGATGGCTTTTACGCCGCAATCCATGGCAATCATAAAATTTATATTGGCAGCTTTTGCAGTGTCTATTCCTTTTTTTGAAAGTCCATAGCCTTCGGCGTAGCGATCTGGAATGTAGGGCGTGACGTCTTCTAGCCCTTGGCTACGAAGAAAATGTGTCAGTAAGCTCACCGAAGTGGTCCCGTCTACGTCATAGTCGCCATACACCATAACGGCCTCCTTTTGGTCAATAGCTTGTTGCAGTCTTCGCACAGCCTTGTCCATGTCTTGCATCAAAAAGGGATCGTGGAGTTGGCCAATATGCGGTCTAAAAAAAGCTCTTGCCCCTTCAAATGTAGTAATCCCACGTTGTGCAAGCAGATGTGCAACAACAGCATCAACACCCAAGCACTCAATTAGATGTGCTGTGGTTTCATGAGGGGGCGTATCCTTTATATTCCAATGCATTACGATAATCCTTCTACCACGATCACAAACTCACCTTTGGGCGGGTTCTGTGTAAAATGGTCTATGAGTGTTTTTAACGAGCCGCGTACGGTTTCTTCAAACTTTTTAGTTAGCTCTCTCGAGGCTGTCGCCCCACGATTTTCTCCAAGCAGTTCGGCAAGTTGCCCAAGGGTTTTTAGGATGCGGTGTGGCGATTCATACAGCACTAAAGTGCGCGTTTCTTCAGCCAAAGCTGATAGGCGTTTTTGACGTCCTTTTTTTTGGGGTAAAAATCCTTCAAAGACAAAGCGATCACAGGGGAGTCCGCTTAGTGTTAGTGCAGGTATTAGTGCCGTAGCACCGGGGAGTGCCTCGATGTGAATATCAGCAGCTAGGCACGCCCGAAGCAATAAAAACCCTGGATCCGAAACGCCGGGACTACCCGCATCTGAAACCAAGGCTATGCACCCACTAGAGGTTAGTTCTGAAACGATTCTAGGTACTGATTTATGTTCGTTATGCATGTGAAAAGACCGCATTGGCGTGTCTATGCCGTAGTGCTTAAGGAGTTTGGCAGTGGTCCGCGTATCCTCAGCTAAAATAAGGTCAACAGCACCCAATACTTCTAATGCGCGCAGCGTAATATCACCCAAGTTTCCAATGGGTGTAGGGACCAACCAGAGCCCTTTCATTTCTTGCTTTGTTGTGTTTTTTTCCAAACCTTGTTTTTTGTTAAGGCGTTCTACGCTTAGTAAAGTTGCGAAATATGCGCAATAAACGCAGCAACATAATCTTCTTTATCGCTCCAATCGTAATCAGGCCGCACTTGTTGCTCGATAAAGGTTATTGCCTCGGCTTTGTTTTCTTTTGTATTTAACATGGACATGATGCGCTGGAAATCGGCATTGCTTCCCTCAAAAAGCTTTTCGGTAAAATCTATGCATACCGTTTCAAAAGCAATTTCGGTAATGGGTTGATGCAAAACGTCTTCAAGCGCAGGAGGTGTTTCCGCTATTTCAGCTGGCATTTCTTGCGTTTCTGTTTCTGGTTCAGCGATGCCCATGATGGCCGCTGCCTTGTCGTGGATATCTGAAAGCGACATGCGATTTCGATTACGCAAGATTTCATGTGCAAGGCTCATTAAGGCCTTTTCAGCATTACTTTTTAAAACTTTTTCTTCTTCCATAATTTTGGCTGTTTAAATTTAATACTTTTGAATGGTACTAACGTACTAAAGCGTTTGAAAACAGTTGGATAATATGTTTCTCGAAAACACAGGGCACAAAAACGAATCGTATGGCTGGATTGAGGTCATCACGGGATCTATGTTTTCTGGTAAAACCGAGGAGCTCATCCGCCGATTAAAACGTGCAACGTTTGCCAACTTAAACGTAGCGATTTTTAAACCTGAGGTTGATAATCGCTATGGAAACGGTAAGGTTGTTTCTCATGATGCAAACGAAATTATTTCCACAGCCGTACCTGCTGCAGCTAATATTAGCTTATTGGCAGATAATTGCGACGTGGTGGGAATAGACGAAGCCCAGTTTTTTGACGATGAGATTGTCCGGGTTTGTAACGATTTAGCCAACCGTGGGATTCGCGTAATTGTTGCGGGGCTAGATATGGATTTTAAAGGGAACCCTTTTGGCCCTATGCCAAATTTGATGGCTACCGCCGAATATGTAACTAAAGTGCATGCGATATGTACTAGAACCGGTCAACTGGCCCATCATAGCTTTCGCAAAGGAGAAAACGACAGCCTAGTGATGCTGGGTGAAACCGAAGAATACGAGCCTTTGAGTAGGGCTGTATTTCACAAACTTATGGTACGTGAAAAAGTACGTAAAATGAATGTCACTTCTGAAACATTGACACCAAAAAAAAGCAAAAACGCCTAAGGCAATATGAGCGAAACCGTTCTTGAAATTCACCTCCCCAACCTAAGGCACAATTATACTTTCTTACGAAATCAATTGTCTGCTAACACCAAACTACTCGCCGTCGTGAAGGCTTTTGGTTATGGTAGTGATGCCATTGAGATTGCAAAATGTTTGGTTGCTCAAGGCGTTGATTATCTTGGCGTTGCCTATGTGCATGAAGGCGTAACCCTTCGCAAAGCAGGCATAACTACGCCTATTTTGGTACTTCACCCACAGCTGCCAAACCTGGACGCACTTATAGAATACAAGCTTGAACCAAGCGTTTATGGACATCGTATTCTGAATGCGCTATTATCCAAAATCAAGGAATCAAATGTCAGTCATTTCCCCGTCCATTTAAAATTTAACACCGGCCTTAATCGGTTGGGTTTTGATCCGAAAGAAGACACGGCACTATTAACACTTTTTAAAGATAATGCCCTCTGGTTGTTGCTTCAAGGGGTATATTCCCACTTGGCGGCTTCTGATGATGAAGGCGAAAATGAATTCACAAAAAAACAACTAAAAACCTTTTCTAAAATTGTGACTGTTTTTAGCTCTGCTTATCCCAAAACAACTTTCCATGTGTTGAACACATCGGGGGTTTTACATTTTCCGGAGTCACAATACAATATGGTACGCACGGGCATTAGCCTCTATGGCTATGGAAATCATCCAAGTGTTGACGCACAGCTCAAACCAGTACTTAGGTTGCGGACGGTGATTTCTCAAATCCATATAATTGAAGAAGGCGATACTTTAGGCTACAACCGTGCTTTTGTAGCAAAGACCAGAACTAAAACAGCAACACTGCCATTGGGTCATACCGATGGGATTGGCAGAATCTACGGAAACGGAAACGGCTATGTGATCATTAATGGACAACAAGCAAGCATACTTGGAAACGTGTGTATGGACATGATTATGGTCGATGTTACGGATATTGATTGTCAAGCTGGCGATAAAGTTACTGTTATTGGCCCTGATGCAAGTGCAGAAGAACTAGCCAATGCGGCAGGAACCATTTCTTACGAATTAATCACAGGCCTTTCACAAAGGATAAAGCGGAAGATTTTATATTGATTAGCCAATAGCAGGCATTCAGTTATTAAATAGGAACTCTTATTTTTATAAAGAGTAGTATGCTTCTTTTTATAAAGCAGATATGCCGTACATTCGCAGCAAAAATAAACACATGCGCGTAGCAGTAGTAGGCGCCACCGGTATGGTTGGCCATGTAATGTTAGAAGTATTGGCAGAACGCAAATTCCCGATCACAGAACTGATACCTGTGGCCTCGGCCCGTTCGGCGGGCAAGCAGTTGCCCTATAACGGAAAGGATTATACCGTTGTTTCCATGGAAGATGCCATTGCCCAAAAGCCAGATATTGCATTGTTTTCTGCTGGCAGAGATACTTCATTGGCTTGGGCACCAAAGTTCGCTGCCACTGGTTGTACAGTTATTGACAACTCTTCTGCTTGGCGGATGCATCCCGATCACAAGCTCATCGTTCCCGAAATCAATGCCAATGAACTCACGGCTTCAGACAAAATTATTGCCAACCCTAACTGCTCTACTATTCAGATGGTGATGGCACTCGCGCCCATTCACCGTGCATTTGGGATTGAACGAGTAGTTGTTTCCACCTATCAGTCCATTACGGGAACAGGTGTTAAGGCAGTGCAACAATTGGAAAACGAATACAAAGGCAAAGAAGGCGAAATGGCCTACCCACATGCCATTCATCGCAACGCCATTCCACATTGTGACGTTTTCTTGGGTAATAATTACACCAAGGAAGAAATGAAATTGGTAAACGAAACCCATAAAATTTTAGACCCCAACATTCGGGTAACGGCTACGGCAGTACGCATCCCTGTAGTGGGCGGACATAGCGAATCAGTAAACCTAGGCTTAAGTAAGCCTGCTGAACTAGACGCAGTTCGTCAAGTACTTGCTGCAATGCCCGGAGTTGTGGTACAGGACGACATACACAATAATGACTACCCTATGCCACTTCAGGCACACGGAAAAGATGAAGTTTTTGTGGGCCGTTTACGAAAAGACACCTCACAAGAAAATGGGTTAAACTTGTGGATAGTTGCAGACAACTTACGTAAAGGTGCTGCTACCAACACAGTTCAAATTGCGGAATATTTAGCAGCTAATAACTTAATTTAATTTTTTTACATTTAAAAAAACTTAAAATATGCGCCACTATTTATTCCTTATTTTCGTAGCGCTAGCTTCTTCTTGCGCCAAAAAATCACCCATTATGTACCCTCAAACCAAAAAAGAAATTGTTATAGATAGTTTTTTTGGACAACCTGTTGAAGACCCATATCGCTGGCTAGAAGATGACCGCTCAGCTGAAACAGAAGATTGGGTAACACGCCAAAATGTGGTTACGTTTAACTACTTAAACCGGATTAAGTATAGGACTGACCTAGAGGGATTCTTGACGAAGCTTTGGAACTACGAAAAACGCTCAACCCCTTTTATTGAGGGTGACTACACCTATTTTTACAAAAACGACGGACTACAAAATCACTATGTTTTGTATCGTCAAAAAGGACAAGCTGCTCCAGAAGTTTTCTTAGACCCAAACACCTTTTCTGAGGACGGCACTACTTCTTTAGCTGGCGTTCGTTTTACCAAAGATGGAAGCCGCTTGGCGTACCTTATTTCGGAAGGAGGCTCTGATTGGCGTAAGATTATTGTCATGGAAGCTGCTTCAAAAAAAATAATTGAAGACACGTTGATTAATGTAAAGTTTAGCTCGGTTTCTTGGCGTGGGAACAAAGGCTTTTATTATTCGTCATACGACAAACCAGAAGGCTCTGAGCTCTCTGCCAAAACAGACCAACACAAATTGTACTATCACGAATTAGGCACGCCTCAATCTAAAGACAGTTTGATTTTTGGCGGCAACCCCAAAGAAAAGCACCGCTATATTGGAGGCAATGTTTCTGACGACGAGCACTATTTGTTTATCAGCACCTCCAATACCACTTCTGGAAATAAACTATTCATGCTGGACTTGGAAAACCCAAAGGCAGGGATTAATACCATTATAGACCACGAAGATTCAGACACATATGTGTTAGAAACGGAGGAAGACAAGCTGTTTTTGGTAACCAATCTAAATGCGCCCAACAAAAAATTGGTAACCGCTTATGCCAATCGCCCAACGCCAAACTATTGGAGGGACTTAATCCCAGAAACCGAAAATGTATTGAGCATCAGCAACGGAAGTAATTATTTCTTTGCTGAGTATATGATTGATGCCCTTTCCAAGGTTTTCCAATACGATTATAATGGTAAGTTGTTACGCGAAATTAAGCTAGCAGCCGACGGAAGTGCAGGCGGGTTTAGTGGCAAAAGAGATCAAAAAACAGTGTACTACAGCTTTTCAAATTACCACACCCCACCCTCTTCTTTTGCGTTAAACCCAAAAACGGGAGAAACCAGTCAATATTGGACACCAGAAATTGATTTTGACGCAAATGATTTTGAGTCCAAGCAGGTGTTTTACACCTCTAAGGATGGGACAAAAGTACCCATGATGATTACCTACAGAAAAGGGCTTGAACTTACGGGTTATAACCCAACTATTTTATACGGATATGGCGGATTCAACATAAGCCTTAAGCCTTCATTTAGTATCACCAATGCCCTTTGGCTAATGCAAGGAGGTATTTATGCCGTTCCTAATTTGCGTGGAGGAGGAGAATATGGAAAGAAGTGGCACAATGCGGGAATACAAATGAAAAAGCAAAATGTATTTGATGATTTTATTGCTGCTGCGGAATACCTAATTGAAAACAAGTATACAAGCCCAGAATACCTCGCCATTCGTGGGGGTTCAAATGGCGGTTTGCTGGTAGGCGCGTGTACGACACAACGCCCAGAACTGTTTAAAGTCGCATTGCCTGCCGTTGGAGTTTTGGATATGCTGCGCTACCATAGATTCACAGCTGGCGCTGGCTGGTCTTATGATTACGGTACGGCCGATCAGTCGGAGGAAATGTTTGCGTATTTAAAAGGGTATTCACCTGTGCACAATGTTGATGCGAATACGCCTTATCCCGCTACTTTGGTAACTACAGGAGACCGTGATGACAGGGTTGTACCTGCACATTCGTTTAAGTTTGTAGCACAGTTGCAAGCCAATCAAAGTGGCCAAAACCCAGTACTGATACGGATTGAAACAGATGCGGGTCACGGCGCGGGCACACCAGTGAACAAGACCATCGAGCAATATGCAGATATTTTTGCTTTCACGCTCTACAATATGGGCTTTAAGATGCTTCCAAACAAAAAATGAAAGGCTACTTTAACTTGGCCTCATCTTTCATTTCAAAGTTCTCCATAAATTTGGTGGTATAATTGCCTGCAACATATTCAGGGTGATCCATCAATTGACGATGAAACGGAATAGTTGTCTTTACGCCCTCAATAACAAATTCGTCTAATGCACGTTTCATTTTATTTATCGCTTCCTCACGCGTTTGCGCTGTGGTAATTAGTTTGGCAATCATCGAGTCGTAATGTGGAGGTATCATATACCCGCCATATAAGTGGGTGTCTAAACGCACACCATGGCCGCCAGGCGTATGAAGCGTCTTGATTATGCCTGGAGATGGACGAAAGTCGTTGTAAGGATCTTCTGCATTGATGCGACATTCTATGGAATGGAGTTTAGGCAAATAATTTTTCCCCACAATTGGAATTCCTGCTGCCACTTTTATTTGCTCCGCGATCAAGTCAAAGTCAATGACTTGTTCAGTAATGGGATGCTCCACTTGAATACGTGTATTCATCTCCATAAAATAAAAATTACGATGCTTATCAACCAAAAATTCAATGGTCCCGGCGCCTTCGTATTTAATAAATTCTGCCGCCTTGACTGCTGCAGCCCCCATTTGTTTACGAAGCTTATCGGTCATAAATGGCGAAGGAGTTTCTTCGGTTAATTTTTGGTGTCTTCTTTGAACAGAACAATCACGTTCAGACAGATGACAGGCTTTTCCAAAAGCATCACCAACAATTTGAATTTCAATATGCCGCGGCTCTTCAATCAGCTTTTCTAGGTACATGTCATCGTTACCAAAAGCAGCCTTAGATTCCTGACGCGCATTATCCCATGCTATTTCAAGATCTTCTTCTTTCCATACGGCACGCATGCCTTTTCCACCACCCCCTGCAGTAGCTTTTAGCATCACGGGGTATTTGGCTTTTTTGGCAAGCTTTTTACAATCATTAAAAGTCGGGATAATTTCCTCAGAACCTGGAATTGTTGGCACGCCTGCAGCCTTCATGGTTGCTTTTGCTGAGGCCTTGTCGCCCATTTGCTGAATCATTTGTGCAGAAGCACCAATGAATTTTATTTTGTGCTCTTCACAGATTTTAGAAAATTTAGCATTTTCAGACAAAAACCCATAACCGGGGTGGATTGCATCTGCATTGGTAATCTCAGCCGCTGCAATGATGTTTGGTATTTTAAGATAAGACTCACTACTTGGCGCAGGACCAATACAAACGGCTTCATCGGCAAAACGGACGTGCAAACTGTCGGCATCTGGTTTTGAGTAAACAGCGACTGTTTTGATTCCCATTTCACGGCAAGTTCGGATAACGCGTAGTGCTATTTCGCCTCTATTTGCGATTAGAATTTTGTTAAACATAGGCTGGGATTTAGGCAGGATCAATAATAAATAATGGTTGGTCAAACTCAACAGGTGTAGAGTCCTCAACCAAAATCTTTATGATAGTTCCGCTCATTTCTGCTTCAATCTCATTGAAGAGTTTCATGGCTTCAATAACACAAAGCGTATCACCTTCGTTTACACGATCACCTACTTCCACAAAGTTAGGCTTATCCGGTGATGGCTTGCGGTAAAAAGTCCCAATGATAGGAGACTTAATGGTATCGCCCGCAGCTTTTGTTGCTTGTGCTGCTGTTTCAGCTGGTGCAACTGCTGCAGCAGCAACTGGCTCAGGAGCTACGGGAGCAGGTGGCATTGCTGTGGGAGCAGCCGGCATAGCTACGGTAGGAGTCTGCGGCATTATGGCCACAGGCGCTGCAGCCTTGACCTTTTCTGTTTTGATAGTAATTTTGATTTCGCCCATTTCGAGACTTACTTCACTTGCCCCAGATTTGGCTACAAACTTGATTAGGTTTTGTATTTCTTTTAATTCCATGGTTATTGTTTTTATGAGTTGTAAGCCCACGTCAGATAGCTAGCTCCCCAAGTG
>MDTG01315327.1_pt1 | contig 13559 bp, 13 predicted proteins | sample 811421 | NCBI WGS metagenome assembly MDTG01 (sample SAMN05326645, study PRJNA326480) | marine metagenome | isolation source: seawater | place: Pacific Ocean: South East | collected 2011 | reverse complement strand
TTCCAAATTTTAGAGAAATATTTAAATTTTCAAAAATATTTTCATTGTTAGCATCTTTATTGTAGGAAAAATTCAAATCTTTTAATTTTATTACTGAGTCTTCTCGAATGTTGAAATCATCAATTTCAAATTTTACATTCTCAATTTGATTATCAAACTCTAGTGATGAATTTAAAATTTTTGCTCCATTATAAATTTGTATCTCATACAACTGAAGTGAGGCACCTATTGATGCTACACTAGCCATCACTGGTTGAGCTCTATATATTATAAAAGTTAAAAGACCTAAAAAAGGAATTAATTCTTTTGCATTATCACTATTTAAATAAGCAATAGATAAAAGCACAGCTATACTTATTAGTTCAATAATTATTTTTGGTAATATTGTGCAAATTTTTCTAGCAATATCTATTTTGGCAATTGATTTTTCATTCTTTCTATACTCATTCAAAAAATAATCTTTTATATTTTGAATCTTAATTTCTTTAAAACCATTTGTAATTTCATTAGTTAAATTAAATTTTATTGTAGCTCTATAATTGAAATTTTTTGATATTTTGGCTAAAAAACCTTTAGAAACTTTTAGTAAAAAATAAAATATTATTGCAAAACCTACGATTAAAAATACAGACATTAAACCTTTTTCATAAATTAAAAATGCAAATATCCCAATTAAAATTACTAATCCCTTTGACATGTTCATCACCCCAACTATGCCTTGATGGATGAAAACTGGAATATCTACAGTAATATTTTTGATTAATGGTTCATGAGTTTTTAATACATCTATCCAGGGTTTGCTAAATTGATGTTTTAATAATTTTTGTATCAGGTCAATCTCCCAGTTTTTTGAAAATCTAATTATTAAATATTCTGAGATAACCGTGATTGCATATCTAAACAAAAATACAAATAAAAATAAGATGATAATTAATTTTAAAAATTCTTCTTTTTGCACAAAAGTAATTCCCAATATATCTAAATATTTTTCTGAAATACTTGGGTCAATAAAAACACTTATAATTGGAATAATTAAAGACAATCCAATTAATTCAATAAAAGTCGATGATAAAATGAGAAAAAATATCAATAATATTTGCTTTTTTCCAAATTTAAATGAACTTTGAATAATAACATTAATAAGGCTGATCATGACAAATGTAATAACTAATATACTTTGTTGTTGAAAAAGACAATATATTAAAATTAACCTTTACTCTAATTTTTATGGTTAAGTTTCGAATTTAAATTAATTTTTTTTTGTAAAAAAAATTTTAAAATTAGGTTTACCTCTCCTTTGATTTTTTTATCAGTTATTTTAGAAATTTTTTTCTTAAAATAGCTAATCATTTTTCTCTTTTTAAAATAATAATAAATATTGTTTATATTTTTTGACATTATTAGATTTTTAATAAATGTAATTACCAGAATTTTTTTAAAATCATTATTTTTTTTTAAATAAGCTTTTTTGCCTCTCAAATAATGCTCATGAAAATTTTTTTCAATGTCTCTTTTAATATAAGATTTATTTTTTTTTTGTTTTGGCAATACATGTTTTATTAATTCATTTATCAATTCTTGATTTTCTTTAATAAATTTATTATCAGCAAGTGTATTACTCATGTCTCTAGACTTGGCATCACTTGATGCATGATATTGTTTCATTCTTATAATTTCATTAGAAGTTTTTACCAATCCCTTACAATAAATCAGCGAGTTTCCGTAGATATCTATTAGATTTGGAATTGTTAAATTGGATTTTAATATCTTTTTGTATGTATCTTTTAAAGTCTCTCTTTTAATGATATAATGAAAAATTACAAAATTCGAATTTTTTAAAAAAAAGATTAGTCTATCTTTTAATGATAAAGAATTATCATTTATTTTATTATTTTTATACATTGTGTTAAAATTTGTTGGTATAGAATTTACTATATCGTATTTGTTAGAAGCTCCAAAAGTTATCATTTTAGCGCCATAGCAAACATAATTTTTATTTTTTTTCAAAAAATTGAGACCTCTAGAATAGCTTTCATTAATATAAAAATCATCATCTGCACATAAAGAAACATATTTACTTTTACAAATTTTTAATGATTGAAATATTTTTTTACAAAATTGACGATAGTTTTTATCGTAACTAAATCTTTTGTATTTATATTTAATTTTATTCGTTGAGAGTTTTAATAGCTCACTTTTATCAATTTTTTTTTTTCCTCCATCAGAAATAAGTATAGAATAATTTGGTTTTTTTAAGATTGTATAATCAACCCATCTCTCAAAAAACTCTGGTCTATCTTTAATAAGTAATATTAAAGTGAAATCTTTCATTCAATAATCTTCAGTATTCTAATTTTTTAATATATTGTTGTTTATATTTATATTTAATTTGCTTAAAATACACATAAAATTTATTAAAAAAAGTAAAATAATGAAAAAAAAAATTAAATCTAAAATTAAAAAAAAATTTAAACTTTGGAAAAAAATTGATTCAATAGAATTTAAAGATACAAATCAGTGCCTATCAATTTTAAAAAAAAAAAAAATTATATCTAGTCCCTGGATAGATGATATTTTTAAAAAAAATAATTATTCTTACAAAAATTTTCCAAAACCAATCAATTTATACAGAGTAAAATTAAAAGATTTTAATTTTACTTCTCCAACTACTCTTCAAAATTTTTATAAGAAAATTAGTCCTCAATTTAAATTGGTCCATCCTGCAATTGCTCTTTATTGTAGGCTTATTTATAATGAGCAAAAAACTGGTGAATGGTTAAGGTTTGCAACACCAATGACCGCGATGATAGATAGTGATGGTGTTCCTCACCTTCCTAAACTTGGCAAAGCATTAAAAATTTTCTTTATAGAAACATACTGGTCTTATCCTAAGGCAATTTTTCATCCTCATAATGAATTTGTTGTAATAAAAAATGATATTTAAAAAAATTAAAATTGGTAAAATTAAACTTAAAAATAGAATAGTTATTTCTCCAATGTGTCAGTACTCTGCTTTAAATGGTTGTCCATCAAATTGGCATTATACACATTTACAAAAACTATCCTCAACAGGTGCTGGTATGATTATGTTGGAGTCTACAGCAATCAACAAAACCGGAAGAATAACTCGATCAGATTTATGTTTATATAATAATGCTCACGAAAAAAGTCTAAAAAAACTAATTGCAGATTTAAAGAATAAAAATCAAGTTAAATATGGAATTCAAATATCACATGCTGGAAGAAAAGGATCTAGTGAAATACCTTGGTTGAAAGCCAATACTCCTCTATCAAAATATAATTCCTGGAAAACTGTATCTGCCTCACCTATTAAAAAAGATAGAAAATGGCCAAACCCATTACCTTTAAGTCAAAAACAGATAAAAAATATTATTAAAGATTTTAAAAATACTGCTAAAAGAGCTGTTAAGATAAATTTTGATTGTCTTGAAATACATATGGCACATGGATATCTATTACACCAATTTTTTTCTCCCATCTCAAATAAAAGAAAAGACAAATATGGAGGAAATTTTGAAAATAGATCCAGATTATTGACTGAAGTGTCTCGCGAAATAAGAAAAATTTGGCCCAAAAAAAAGATACTTGGTGCTAGAATTACCGGAACTGACCATTTAAAAGATGGTATAGATATCAAAGACTCAATCTTACTAACAAAAAAGCTAAAAAAAATTGGATTGGACTATGTTTCAGTTTCAAGTGGTGGAATTATACCTATTACTAAAATGAAACAAAGTGAAGCTTTTAGGATTAAAATGTCTCATAAAATTAAAACTAATTCCAAAATGACAACAACAACAAGCGGAGTGCTCACAAAATATTCAACTATAAAAAAAATATTCAAAGAAAAAAAAATAGACTTTATAACAATCGCGAGAATAATTATTAAAAACCCCAATTGGATTATGAATTTATCAAAGATTTATAATAAAAAAAACATTATTCCAGATCAATATAAGAGAATTTTATAAAAAACTATTATATGATAGTAACATTATACTTAATAAATAATAACTATTTTGAAAACCCTACATTGAGTAATGAATAAAAATATAAAGCTCTCATCAAATCGTAGTTTTGGTTTAGTATTTTTTTTTGTTTTTTTAATCATTTCATTATTTCCACTTTTAAGTGGTAATAATATAAGAGTCTGGCTACTAACTATTTCCTTTATATTTTTGCTTCTAGGATTAAAAAATTCTAAAATACTGCTACCATTGAATAAAATTTGGTTTAGATTTGGAATTTTTTTGGGTAACTTCATTTCTCCAATTGTAATGGGCGTAATTTTTTTTATTGTTATTACACCAATTTCATTATTGCTTAGAATATTGGGAAAAGATGTATTAAATTTAAATAAAAATAATAAAAAAACCTATTGGATTAAAAGAGATACTAAAAAAAGCGAAATGAAAAATCAATTTTAAATATGAGTTTTATTAAAGAATTTTTAAGATTTTTAAGTATTAGAAAAAAATATTGGTTGTTACCAATCTTGCTAGTTTTAGTGCTATTCGGAGGATTAATAATTTTAACTCAAGGTTCAGCAGTTGCTCCTTTTATCTATACAATTTTTTAAGTGAAAACTATTTTAGGTATATCTGCTTTTTATCATGATAGTGCCGCTACACTCCTAATTGATGGTAAAATCATAGCCGCTGCACAAGAAGAAAGGTTTACTAGAAAAAAACATGATTCTAGCTATCCATTTAACGCGATCGAATTTGTACTAAAATATGCAAAAATAAAAATTACTGAAATAGACCAGATAATATTTTTTGAGAAACCATTTTTAAAATTTGAAAGATTACTAGAAACTTATGTTGCTTTTGCTCCTAAAGGTTTTATGTCTTTTTGTAAGGCTATGCCTATTTGGTTAAAGGAAAAATTATTTCAAAAAAAACTTCTTTTTAATAATTTAAAACTTCACGACGAAACTTTTAATGATGAAAATAAAATTTTTTTTTCAGACCATCATTTAAGTCATGCAGCAAGCGCTTTTTTTCCATCGCCCTTTGAAGAGGCTATTGTTTTAACAGCAGACGGTGTTGGTGAATGGGCAACAACTACGGTAGCAATTGGTAAAAATAATAATCTTGAAATTAAAAAAGAAATACATTTTCCACATTCTTTAGGCTTACTTTATTCTGCTTTTACTTATTATGCAGGATTTAAAGTTAATAGTGGAGAATATAAATTAATGGGTTTGGCTCCTTACGGCAAACCAATTTATGTCGATAAAATAGTAAACCATTTATTAGATATTAAAGAAGATGGCACTTTTTGGTTAGATCAAAAATATTTTAATTACGCAACAGGATTGACAATGACAAATAAAAAATTTCATGATTTATTCGGTCAAAAACCTAGAGAATCTAAAACTGAGAAATTAACACAATTTCATATGGATATAGCCGCATCTATTCAAAAAGTAACTGAGGACATAATGGTTAAATTTGCTCAATCGTTAAGAAAAGAATTTAATATATCTAATTTATGTCTTGCTGGTGGTGTTGCTCTAAACTGCGTAGCTAATGGAAAAATTTTGAAAGAAAAAATATTTAATAAAATTTGGGTACAACCTGCAGCTGGAGATGCTGGTGGTTCTCTAGGAGCTGCCTTAGCATTTTGGCATATAGAACAAAATGAATCAAGAGTCATAAATTTAAATGACGATATGAAAGGTTCATATTTAGGGCCAGAATATTCTCAAAAACAAATAGAAGATGAATTAATAAAATGTGAGGCAAAGTTTAAGGTTTTAAATGATGAAGAGATAATAAATGAAACCGCAGAGGATTTATCTAAAGGACAGATAATAGGATGGTTTCAGGGCAAAATGGAATTTGGTCCAAGAGCTTTAGGGGCTAGATCGATCTTAGGAGACCCTAGATCGCCTGATATGCAAAAAACTTTAAATTTAAAAATTAAGTATAGAGAAAGTTTTCGTCCTTTTGCTCCATCAATTCTAAAAGACGATTTACAGCAATGGTTTGATATAGATATCGATTGTCCATACATGCTCTTTGTTGCAAATGTTAAAAAAAATAAGATTATTAGGATGAATGAAGAGCAGGAAAAACTTTTTGGTATTAAAAAGTTGAATGTCAAAAGATCAGAGATACCAGCTGTTACACATATTGATTACTCAGCAAGAATTCAAACTGTTCATAAAGAAACCAATGAAAAATATTATAAACTTATAAGAAAATTTAAAGAAAAAACGGGTTGCCCTATGGTTGTAAACACATCATTTAATATAAGGGGGGAGCCAATAGTTAATACTCCAATAGATGCGTTTAATTGTTTTATGGGAACTGACTTAGATAAATTAATAATAGGTAATTGTTATTTAGATAAAGCAAATCAAAAAAAACAAAATAAAAAAGATTATAAAAATCAATTTGAGTTAGATTAGTTTCAATGAAAAAAATGAATTCTTATCTTCTGGAGTTATTTTATTTTTTTTTAATTTTCTTTTGTATTTTTAATTTAGCTCTACCTATATTTATAGATTTTATTATCTCTTTTATTTTTGTAGTTTTAATTAGAGATAAGAAAATAATAGTAATTCTTAGTATTTTAATAATTATTTCTACTATTTTAACTAGTTTCATATTGAGTGATTATAAATCAGAAGAAATTTTTTACAGACCTCACGAAAAGTGGAAAACAGATAATTTATATAAAAGAAATATTAGCGATAAAGTGCAAATGCCTTATGGCGATATATATTCATTGGGTAGAAATTTTCATAATGGAAATATTGAGGAAATTAAAGAACCAAGATCTGTTTTTTTTAAAACAGATAAGTTTGGTTTAAGGAATAATGTCAGTCTAAATGATGCTGAAATTATTCTTGTAGGGGACTCATTTATTGTAGCGAATGGTGTTTCTCAAGAGGATATGCCCTCATCAGTGTTATCAAAAAAACTAAAAAGAAAAGTTGCAAATATAGCATACCCTGGAACTCCAGAAAATTATGAAAATTTATTAACAAAATTTAAGAAAGAACTAAAAGATAATGTGTCAATTTATATATTCTATTTTGAGGGTAATGATTTTTATATCAAAAACAATTTTTTAGATAACATTGAAAATACAAAGTTAAATGACGAGGATAATAAAAAAATCTTAAAAAAGTTTTTCTACAAGTCGTGGGTTTTTTATCAAACATTTGAAAATTACAAAGATATCTATTTGACAAAAATATATCCATCTAATCAAACTTTTTTTAAAATAATAAGGCGACAATCACACAAAATTAATCAAAAGATTTTTAATTTTGCTTATAAATTTTATAAAAAGAAAGTTTTTAATGAAGACCTACAAAAAATAGAAAAAACCCAAAGTGTTTTAATAAATAATAAAGAAGTTGGGTTTTATAATCCATATATATTAAACACTCAAATCAAAGATGATTTGAACACTCATATTTTTAATGACCAATATTTATTAAAAAAAATTAAAGGAATTATTCTTATTCCTACTAAATATAGAATTTATTCATCTTTCTTTGGAAAAGAAATAAACCACAATGCTGCTTTCAATTTATTAAAAAAAGAATATTCTAGTTTAGGTATCCCTGTTTATAGCTTAACAAATATATTAAAAAAAGAATCATTGAAAAGAATTAAAAATAATGAATTTGTTTTCTGGAGGGATGACACACATTGGAACCCAATTGGAATTGAAGTTTCAATGAATGAAATTAAAAGGTATATTATTGATAATGAGTAAAAATTTTATAAATTATTTAAATGAATATAAAAAAAATTAAATATTTTTTTTGGAACAATTTTCCCAAAACAGTAAAGATATACGGTGCTTTATTTAATAAAAATCCATTTAATACATTCAAAGGCTGGGGCTTAATTACAACTGGCAACCAGCCTCCCTGGTTTCTAAAGAATATCTCTTCCTCAAAAGAAAATAAAAAATTTTTGGAAATACACAATAATTTTAAAAAAAATGTAAAAAATAATAATTTCAAGCTCTCACAATACGAGAATGAACCAAATCAAGATGAGATAATAGATGGCTTAAGATGGAGACATTATATTTTATTTTGGAGTGCTTTATTTATTCAAAATACAAATGTTAAAAATAAGAATTTTGTAGAGTGCGGTGTGGCAGATGGAATGTCAATTTATTATATTTTATCATTATTTAAAAAAAAGAAATATCGATTTTATTTATATGACTCTTGGTCGGGAATGGATAAAAAGTTTTTATTAAAAAATGAACATTCAAGTGTTGGAAAATGGTCTAATTTAAAATTAGACCAAACCAAAAAAAATTTAGCAAAATTTAAAAAAAAAATCGTTTTCAATAAGGGATATATTAATAAAAATTTTAGAAAATTTAATAATCCAAACAAAATTTCATGGCTATCAATAGATCTTAATTCTGCAACACCTACGTTGGATTGTTTGAATTTTTTTTATAAAAAAATGGAAAAAAATGGAATAATTATATTTGATGATTATGGTAGCCCAAATTATTTAGATACAAAAAAAATTATTGATAATTTTTTTAAAAATAAGAAAGAATATATCTTCCAAATACCTACTGGCCAAGCTCTTATAATAAAAAATTAATAATCTAAATTTTATATTTCTCTCTCCATATTTTGGCATGATTAATGCCTAGTAATGTTCCTGTGGCATTGCAACTTTTACATGGATTATTTACACGTTTTCCATTCAATAAATCTACTCTGTATTTTTTCATTATTTTAGACGTCCAAATTTCAAAAAGACTTTCTTGCATCATATTTCCCATAGCTTGACGTCTTTGCCAATCTTGAGGACATAAAAAAATATCTCCGTTCCAGTCTATCAAGAATTGATATGACGGATAATAACAAACTGTGTGCACATCATTTCCTATTTGATTTCCAGTAGATATTGTTCCTGCTCTATTGGTAAGTTTTACACCAAAATTTTCTGTTTCGGTATACCATCTGTCTCTCAATATAACAAAATCTTCTGGTACACCGCTTTTTTTTATCATTGTTTTAAATTTGATTACTTGTTCTGGTCCATCGTACATACTAATTAATAACCTTGATAAATTTGCATTATATAATTTTTGGATAACTTTATAATTTAATGGATCTCCATTAGTTACTATCTCTACACTTGAAACTTTTGATAATTTTTTACAGATATACTCAATCTCTTTATGCAGTAAAGGTTCGCCATACCCACATAAAGTTAGGACACCTCTATAATTTATCTTTTTTAAATCATCATGCATTTTGTCAATTAATTTTTTTGACATTTTTTGATAAGTGTCTGGTGCAACTTTTTCGTCTGATTTTGGACAAAAACTACAAGATCTATTACAAACATCAATTAAACTTAATTCTATCCATGATGGTAATGGAGTGCCTTTAAAAAATTTTATACCTTCATCTACAATAAGTTTTCTTCTATCAATATTTTTTTTTATTGTTTCAACAGGGTCTAATGGGGGATTATTATGTCCTATTTTGCTCATTAAAGTAAATCTTTATCAAGTTTTTTTTTAATTTGAGTTTTTTCGATTTCAGCTTTTAATTCATCATATTCTGCCATCTTTCTTTTCATAAAGTTTATTGTAATTCTTGTTTTTGCTGCAATGCCACCTGGGGTTAAGACATAAAGATAAGTAATCTTTTTTTTATTTTCTTTAAATTTTTTAATTTTAATCAAACCTTTGGATTTAAGTGCTGCCAAACAGTAATTTAATTTACCTAAACTAAAGCCTAATTCTTCCGCCAAAACTCTTTGGCTCACCTCTGACTTTTTTGCAATTTTTCTTAATATTTCGAAGTCGACTTCTTCGTCATGTTTTTTGTTCATAAATTGAACATACAGTTCAATCCTTGAACGGTAAAGTGTTAATTATAAAAAACAAGTATTTCTTGTATTTTTAATAGTAAATGCTAGATAATTACTCTCATGAATTTCTTGTATAATGAAAATTCTAAAAACAAAATTAAAGCTACAAAAGCTAATGGTAAATATATTTATATTGAAAATAAAAAATTATTAGATCTTAGTTATGCCTCAGGGTCTCTTTTGCTTGGTCATACTTCATCCATATATAAAAAATCCCTTAATACTTTAAAAAGTGTTGGATCGAATTATTCCTTGATAAACACTTATGTCGAAAAATTTTCGGTAATATTAAAAAAAATATTTCCTGAGTACTCAAAATTTATCATGTGTGCTACTGGGACAGAGTCAAATATGAAGGCGCTAAGAATTGCAAGAGCAATAACAAACAAAAAAAAAATTGTTATGGTATCGGGTAGCTGGCATGGGTCTGTTGATGAATTATTATACACTAGTAATGATAAAAAATGTAAGAAAACTAAAAACCTTTCTAGTGGATTATTTAATAATAAAAATACAATCGTAATTCCGTATAATGATTTTTATAATAGTAAAAAAATTTTAGACAAATACAAAAAACAAATTGCAATACTTATAATCGAACCTATTCAACAAAGCCTTCCTCTTCAATCAAGTGAGAATTATGTAAAATTAATTTACAACTATTGTAAAAAAAATAATATTTTAATATGTTTTGATGAAATGATCACTGGTATGCGATTGAAAGAATATTCTACTTATAAAAAAATAAAATTAAGTCCAGATATCTTAACTTTTGGAAAAATCTTTGGAGGCGGTGTACCTATAGGTGTTATTGGAATAAAAAAAAATATCGAAAGACAATTGAATAAAAAAAATAATTATGTTTTTTTTGGGGGAACTTATTCCTTGAATCCTTTTTCATCATACTTAGGTATCAATACAATCAACTATATTTTAAAGAATAAAAAAAAAATTTATAGTAAGTTAGATGTTTTATCAGAAAGATTATCTACTCAATTAAATAAATTTATTGTTGCAAATAACTTAGATTTAAAGATTTTTAGATATTCTTCTATTCTAAGAATAGTGTATACAAAAAAAAATATAAAAAATAAGTTAGAAAAAGAATTTGCTGAAAAGAATAAAGTAAAGAAAATTAATAAATTTAAAAAATATGTTTTCGATAATGGCATATTTTTGTCAAAGAATGGTGCTATTTTTTTATCCTATCAAAACTCGAAGCGAGATATTGCATATGTTTTAAAAATCTTTAAATCAGGCTTCATAAAATTTTTATCATCTTAATGGCTTCATATCAAAAGCAATTGACAAGCGCTCTTCTGACCCCTTATAGGGTATAACTCTATGTGGAAGTGATGATGGAAATAAAACAATATTACCTTCATTGACAAAAATAGTTTTTTTATAAATATTTTTTTTAAATTCTTTTAAATTTGAAAATCTATAGTTAACTTCCAATTCACCCTCTGTATTATGTTGAGATACTTTTTTTTTTGTTTTTTTTATATATATAACACCACTTAACCACCCATCATGAATATGTGATAAAACTTCTCCACCTTTTTTTAATCTTATATACCATGCATTTATTTTATATTTTTTCGGCCAATGTTTTATTAAAGTTGAATTTTTTTCCTTAAATCCCTTTTTGTAAATCTTTAGATATTTCTCAATTATTTTTTTTAAGCGATCTATTGAGGATGTTTGAATATCATAAAGATTGCCAAGAGATTTAAAGCCAATCACTACAGGAGTATTAACTTTGTTAGTTTTTTTTAAAATATCTTTTTCAATTTTTTTTAAATCAAGATTATTTAAAGTTTTTTCTTCAATTAAATCATAGCTTTTTACACAATCTATGGGATTATTACAAAATTTATAGTTGTTTTCAATGTTTAGTTGCTCAGAAGCATAATTGGAAATTGCATATGAATTAAAGTCAAATAATTTTTTTTTTTTCATTGTTTTACTTAGAGCTAAAAATTGTTTTTTATTTTTACCTAAATAAAAACACTCTAATAGATTATTATTATATCTATAAGTTCCTTCATGTTTATTGGCTAACTTATAATACTTTATTGCAGAATTAATTTTATTTATTTTTTGATTGCAAAAGCCAAGGTTAAAAAAAACATTATCATAATTTGGTTTTTTTAATTTTTTATCAATCTCGTAACTTAAAAAATTTTTTAACTTTATTAGTTTAAATTTCCTTGAAAAAAAATTTTTTGATATATCTTTTTTAAAAATTTCAACCTTTGGAATAAGTTTGTCAATTAAGGTAAATGCCTCAGAAAAATGTGGTCTATTAAAAGTAACAAGTTGTTTTAAATATAAATTAATAATTATATTATTTAATAGACTAATTAATTCAAAATAATTTTTCTCGTTTTTAGTTGTATTAATTTTTTTAAATATTTTTTTTATATCAATTGATAAATTCAGTAAATCATCTTTTTTCTTTAGTGCAGATAAATAATTTTTGATTGCTTTTTTGTATTCTTTATTTTGCTTGTAAAAATTTCCTAAATTATTTTTAGGGAAAAATGAATTTTTAAAGTGCGAGGAAAATAATATACTATTTTTCTCTATCTTTTTTTTACTCATTAAAAAAGAATTAAAATATATTTGCGCTTGATAGTTTAAAAATTTATTATCAAAATATTCAATTAAAGTATTTTTTTTTTTAATCTTTATTTTTTCTAATTTTTTTAATTTACTTATACAAAGATTCTGTTCTCTAATATTTAAAATTCTATTCATATATGATTTACATAAGAAAAATTTAAATACACCAGCAAAAACTAGCTCATTTTAAAAAAGATTTTTTTCTTTATTACTGCTTCAATTATTGCTGAAAACAATATTGTCGAGATTATTGTATTTCCTAAAAATGGTAGTGCTAATGTGTAACAAGTGATTAATCCCTGAATACTATGCCCATAACCCCCTAACGACCACACTCCAAAATTCGTAATTATATAAAATGATAGTACACCTAGTAGTGCTCCACCAACCCTACTATAAATAGTTGTAGTAAAAAATTTAGAGCCAAGTCCAATAAGAATTATGCTTCCCCAAGTAAAAAAAGTGACTCCATGAAGTCCTATAATTACATCTGTTATAATAAAACTTACTATTAATGCTGGAATGTATCTTATTCCTAAAATTGCAGGAATGTAGAAGCTTAAGGCTAAAAGACTTGTAAAATTTGGTGGATGTGGAATAAATCTACTAGCAGCTAAAGCTATTAAAATTCCAAGTGATATTTTTAAATAACTCATTTTATTAAATTTAATTTACTAAGTAATTGATTGCAAGTTCTATTTTTTTTTGATCTCAATCAATTATAGTTATTAAAAATTAGTACCCAATTTTTAAACCAATATTCAATGTCCTAGGTGTTCCTGAATAGTCTAATGAATTTTCATAATTTTGATTAAATAAATTTTTAAGCGAAAAATCTATCTTATAATTTTCACTAAGCGCATAAGTGCTTGCTAAATCTACTAACAAATAATCATCTAAAATTTGATCCTTAAAAGAATAATCTGTTCCTCCATAATCTCTGGTTTGTCCTTTGTATGTTAACCGTAAAGAGCTTTTTAGATTTTTGTTAAACTGATATTTAATTCTTGAGCCTATAGCATG
>MDTG01422593.1_pt1 | contig 13561 bp, 15 predicted proteins | sample 811421 | NCBI WGS metagenome assembly MDTG01 (sample SAMN05326645, study PRJNA326480) | marine metagenome | isolation source: seawater | place: Pacific Ocean: South East | collected 2011 | reverse complement strand
TAACTGGTGCGGATGGTTATACAGAACTAATGAGTACATAGCCCATAGCCAAACCATCCTATATTACGATCACTTTCCATCCAAAAACATATTCATTATACATCAATGGTCGTTTTGTACAATCTTCAACAAATGATTACGAAGATATTTCTTTTGATGATAATGCAAGATATATATCGTTAGGTTCTTTCGATAAAGATAACTCATTTCTACTTCGTAATGTGGAATTATTTTCTACACCCTTGACAGAACACGAAGTGAAAAAGTTATATTGTGACAAGAAACAAGAATACGTTAGCTCGGAATCACCTCCAACTGAGTCTTTCAAAACGATCGAAGGTTTTACATCTGGCGATGACAATATCATAGACGAAACAAAGTTAAAATATAATGACGGAAAAAAATATACATCAGACCTAACAACGACATTAGATAAGGCACATTTTACAAAATTAAACAGTGACAAAGAATTAAAATACATAGAATTTACAGAAAAACAGTATTTAAAATGGGACAGTTCTTTTGATCTGAATGAAAGTGATGGACTTACTATTATGTTTTGGTATCGTCCGAAAATGGCAACACAAAAAGATGATTCGACCAGTAGTGAAGACCTATATAAGAGTACAAATTCTCCAAAAACAACGCTATTTAATTTACGTGATGATAAAGGTTACAATACCGCCGGAGTTATCAGTCATAAAACTTTATGGATGTGGAATAATACAACTAATTGGCGCAATTATTCTTGGTGGAACACACGTATTGGAAATATAGCCAATGGCAATCAATGGTACCATTATGCGGTGACAATATCACCAAAAAAATATAGTAACGATGAAGCAACATGGAATATATATCACAATGGAATTCCATATCATAAGGATCTAACCCTTTCCTATCCACAATTACACGATGATGAAACTAAAACATATACCGATATAACCATTGGTTCCAATACTTTCACAGGCGCAATCGGCGAATTTCGAATATATAAATCTGAACTTAGCAATGCCCAAATTATCGCTGAAATGAATCGTTAACATTTGGTTTTCCAAACAATCATTCAAAATTCGAAACAAACTTGATCATATGGAGGTTTATCTTTCATTTGTAATCGTTCTCCCAAAAACAACAGTTTCCCAAAAAGTGTTTTTTCTTCGGTGTTTAAAATACTTTTGTCCAGAATATATTTGAGACTTATCCATGACTTTTGTTCAATCAACCATTGATTTTCTTTACAAGCAATTTGATGAAATCCACCGACTTTATCGATCCAAGGCAACCCATTATTCACAGTTTGTAAACAAAGATCCAGAAATATGTAAATCAATGTAATGTAATCATCCCGACGTGTAGGTTCATGCCCTTCATGAATATAAACACTAATCCAATTTGGTGATCCAACTATAGTGTCTCGAATCTGGGAATGATGATTTGTATAAACAGTTGCCAAACCGAAATCAATCAAATGCCATTCAGTGGTTTCTTGACCGGATAACGATCGATGAGTTACTTTCATAAAATGACTGGGTTTCAAATCACGATGAACAATTCCTTGTGTATGAATGTCTTTCAAAATATGACAAGCTTGTGTCCACCATTCATGTACATGTTCTAATTCCAAAGCATAGTAATCCAGTGATTTTTCATGGTAGTATGTCAATACAAGACAAGCATATGGATCTTGAATACCATAATAATGTATTTGTGGAATATTGGCGATGCGAAATTGATTCAAATGTCTCAAAATCATAGATTCATGACGTAAAGACACCACATGATCAGATGATCGTATTTCTAATTTCACAGCAACCGGTTCTTGTGTTTTCAAAATACGCGCTTTACAAACTGTACCGAAATGTCCTCTTCCTAAGACTCCTTCCAATTTGTATTTGTCTCGAATAATATTTTTTTCCATGAAAAGTAGAGACAAAAATGTTTCTGTATAGTATACTATCCTACGGAAACATTTAAACCTTTTCTCATTTACACCTTTTCTCATTTAAAACGCCCATTTTTATATAGTAAAAATTATATAAAAATAATTTATTACATTACCTTAATGAATAACGAAGAACTTATTAAGGAAAATATTTTGTTAAAAGAAGAATTAGAAAAAACCAAAAATGAATTAATTGAAACCAAAGAACATCTCAAAAAATATACAGCACCAATAAGAAACAAAATATATTATGAAGAAAATAAAGAAAAACACAAACAGAAAGTTAAGGAATACAAAGAAAAAATAAATTATAATGATGTATGGAGAAAAATGAAATTCAGACAATATAGTTATGGTAAGAAAAGCATAGATACATTTTTGAATAAAATAAGGGAAACTTTTGGTGAAAACATAATAATTGGTTATGGTAATTGGAGCAGAAGCACACAAATGAAACATTTTATGCCAACCATGAATAAAGGATTAAGGAAACTAATTCATAAAAAATATGATACAATTACTATAAATGAATGTAATACAAGTAAAAAATGTTGTGATTGTAATAATGATTTAGAGTATTACAAAGATAAAGAAGGGAAGAAAGTATTTAGATTATTGGTTTGTTCTAACTGCGTGAGTTGCGAAAACAAAAAAATCGTATTTAGAACAAGAGATGCTAATTCTTCCGTAAACATAATGAAATTAACAAGTTGTTGGATAGATAGACAAGAACGACCATTATGTTTCCAAATTTCGTCTTTCACATCTTCAAGTAAAAACAAGGAAGATGAAAAAGTAAGACCATCGTAGGTGAAATTCCTACTATTGATTTTACATTTTTTTCTTATTTTTAGTGTATATAAAGGTGTAAATAGATGCCATACGATTATCTATTTTATCTCGTTTCCATTGTAATCATATCTACGTTTCATGTGGCTGTTTATTTAGGTGTATTTGATTCTATCCCGGAATACATCGTCATGTGGTATACAATCGTTCAAGTATTTTTATGTCTCGTTTTGATGTATCGATATCATCCATTTCGAACCAAATTCGAATATGGAGAATTTGATGCTCGGCTTATCTTTGGTGCGTCTTCCATTTTATTATCAAATATTGTGACTATACCAGTCTTGATGAAAATGGTGAACCCAATTCAAAGTATGTTATTGAAAAACAAAATTATGTCGTCTGTAGTAGTTTCATGAATATGTCTCAAAATTGATGTTTACAATTTCCATAACATTTTCCTTTGTAATAATAATAATCCCGATTTTGAATCAATGGATTTCTGTAATGATCTTGGTATGAAGGTCCATGCTCATTGCCTGCAACACATGTGTCATTTCCTAACAATACACAACAATTGGTCGATGCACACATATCCTTGTCTAATTTGGAACATTTCTTTTCGAGTTCTAATTGACTATGTCCATGTTGAACACAAAATCCTCCACGCATACCAGGTGTATTTTGTAATTTTTTGGCAGACATAATTGTATGATTATCATAGAAGGAATAACTGGGACTGGCACGATAATCACCCATAGTTCCACTTTCATTTCTCTGTTCCCGAATAGAGTCATTCTCTTGATTGATAAGAGTATTTACATAAGATGAATCACTATTCTGGGATATATTGTTTTGGCCATCTAATGAAAATTGTCTCGGATCTCGTGATTGTGGTTTTGAAGAAGGAACAGTGGAAGAAGACGATGTTTCAGAATCATCACGATATGTACTAAGATCTGTAGCCGTATACGAATTAGAACGATTGATCATAGATTGTGTTTCATCGGATGTTCTAAAAATATATGTTTTGTCTTCGGACGCTTGATAACCAGTTGGGATTTCCGCCATGTGATCACTGTCATATATGTAATAATGATCTGGAATAGATGCCATATAGTACTGATCTAATTTGTAATATCCTCGTGGAAGATCACCACTTGCCAAAAGAGGTTCTTTGACCAATGGTTTTTTAGTAATTTCACTTGAAAGTGTTCCCATATCTTCTGCCAATGCAACAGAATCCAACGAAGCATCTTCATATGTATTTTCTGTTTGTTCTATTTTTTGCATGACCCATTCATTGTTTTCGTCTTTGACCCAATGATAGTCATTCAGTCCGAACCCTTCTTGGATAGTTCCATAAAATACCGAAAATACAAAAATAACAAACAATAGTAAAAAACCAGCTAAAACCATCATTATATGTCAAAGTATTATAGAATAGATACATATTTATTTTGTGAAAATGTCCATTACATCTTTGACAATGAAAGAACTTTTTGAACAAGCACAAAATGATCCGGAACTACAAATTACACCGGAAGCATTCGAAGCATGGATTAAAGAACAGCAATCAGATGATATGCAAAACCATTATTTAGAAAACAAAACACCACAAATGTTGACAGATGAGGTTCGTAATGTGATCAATGCAATGGAATGTATACCATTTGAGACAAAAATGGAATACATCGAACGTCTTCAAGGATGGCGATTTGTAGAAGATTTACGAGACTTTCAACGAGGCAGATATATTCGGCATATTCATAAAACTACTGGGAAAATTACAAAACTAATGGTATCATTGGACATAAAATTTACAAAAAATGGGACTACTATTATGTCTCGATTTATGCGCGGAGGACCCATTGCCATACAATATAGTTTTGACAATTATTATACCTTTCAGAAGATCATTGCAGAAGAACATTTAATATTGATGGCAAATGAACATATGGGTTCCACTTTGTTATCTGAGACAAATATACAAACACCTGTCGTACCAGAAGCTATCGTACCAGAAGCTATCGTACCAGAGGCTATCGTACCAGAAGCCGTCGTACCAGAGACCGTCGTTCCAGAGATTATACAAACACCTGTCGTACCTGAAACAGTCGTACCTGAGATCATAAAAGTGCCTCCACCAACAGAAAAAAACACAGAAGAAGACACCGAAGAAGACACAGAATATATTACAGAGACAATTACACAACCATATCCACAAGAGAATACCCCCACATTATCCATGCAAATGTTTAATGGATTTCATTTTGTCTGATTTGGAAGAGGTTATTTTGGTACGTTTCTTTTTTGTCACAGTTGCACCATCATGTTTGAGTTTTTTCTTTTTCGAAATGGGCTTTTTCTTCGACCGATAAAAAGGTGGATTGCCCCATGTTAAAAATTCTTTGATATAATACATCATTTTTTGAGACACAATCATATCTTGTTTCATATTTTTGACTTTTGTTTCATAGGAAAGTCCACGTCCTTGAGACTGAAACCATGATTTCCAGAACCGTTTATTATGAAGCAATGGGGATTTCTTTTTGATAAACCATTTTGTCTCACAGAATCGTTCAATAATCTCTTTTCCAGTCAATGTATGATAATAAGGAGTTGGACAAATATAATACACACGACTATGTTTCATATCTTCATGGACTAAATCATCAATAAAACAAATCTCCGTATCTTGAGACAACATGGCACAACGGACTAAATCTGTATATGTTTTTCGATGGGTTGTTCGACATTTTTCAATTTTCTGGTTGTTGATTTTAAATGCACAGATTAATTTGTTAAACAAAGGGATGAGAATGTCTCCTTTTTTCTGTGTTTCGTGTATTTTAGTTTGAAAATATTTACAAATATATTGAACCCATTCTTTGGAACATCGATTGTTTGTATACAGAAATATCTTGGAGCATTCTTTGGCTTTCTTTTTCTCATATAGAAATTCCAAAATAGTCATAATTCCATAACGAAAAAATTCCGGATATAAATCCAAAAGCTTGTCAAATTGTTCAAAATTTTTGTGTATATGTTTGACACCAGACCACAAAATATATAAATCACCAAACGATCCTAAAGTTTCATCTAAATCAAATACCACGACCTTTTCAGGAAGTTTATAAGTGACTTTTTTAGGAGGTTCTTTTACCCATGGCAAGTTATATTTTCCACTATAATAGGTTCCTTTGTAAATTTGTAACGACTTTGGATGAGACATAATTGTTTATAATAGTTTGATACAAAAAATTATGACAAGAGTTGGGCGGACGATTGGGCGGACAATTAGTCGGATCCAGATTTGTTCTGTTGTTGCTTGAATTCTTTATATGAAATGGCTTTTGGTTCTCGATAGTCAGGAGTGGATTCTTCTGTAGCGGCCATTTGTTTTTCGATCTTTTCTCCCTTTTTTAAAGCACTGTCTACAAATACTTGATAAAACAATTTCCCCATCAATACAGATCCTTCTTGTTGATTGATTTTTTCGTCTTCAATGTCCTTGAGTGTTTGTAATGCTTTCCCCATCAGGGTCAGGTCTAATTCGTCGTTGAGTACACGGTTGAAAATATCGGTGTAAGAATTGAAAAGGAAAGAACATTTGGTTTGACACTGATGTTTGAAGTGTTTCGGATTGCTTTGTCTCACAGATGCTAACTTTTCTTTCAGTTTTTCGAGTTCTAAAATATCGGTACGGATCAAATCGCTGTGTCTCAGTTTTCGTATTCCATCCGTATTGTCCTCGTATTCGTGCCCTGGTTGTTGCATAAGCTTCTTTAAATCGAGTCTTTCTTGTGGATTCATTTATCGTCATATAGTGTATTTGGTTTATATGGGTATTTTTGTAAATGAGTTTTATGTGTTTTTCTTTCCAAAAATTATATATGATTTCAACATATACATCTTTTTCTAATGTTGTCGTTTTTACAACCATTGGATCCTATTTTAAAAGGGTTGGGAATGACTCGTGCTAATTTTTTGACTATTATTATCGTATTTGTATTGGTATTCTTTTTATCTGTGTATGAAGAACAAATTTATCGATGGAAAGAAAGCACAAAAGCATATTTACGAAAACAAATACAAGGATTTACTGTTCAGAGACATTTAACGGAAAATGGAAAAACATTGGAAATCAGTGAATCGCCGTCTATGATGTCTCATATTGTATCTATGATCGATTATGTATTTTTGGCGCCAGATAAGGATACAGAAGGATTCCAAGCAGAAGACGACGACGACGACGACGATGATGATGATGATGATGATGAAGAAGAAGAAGATGAAGAAGAAGATGAAGAAGATGAAGAAGACGAGGACAACAGAAATCAAGAAGGGTTTGAAGACGATGACGAAGATGAGGAAGAAAACGATGAGACCGATATAGATCAAATTAAGAACTTATTGTAATTTTCTCTCGACGATTTTGAATATTATCTATCATGTATGTATAGTCATGAAAATTTCTTTTGAAGGTGGTTTAGTCATTTTATTATTTATTGTGGTCATTTTGTATGCAAATTTCGGTGGATCCTCTTATATTCCTTATACAAAAGACTCTTTGTTTTCTCATATGTATCCATATGAAGGTTTTACTGATTTTCCATCTGCAGTAAAAGATGCTGCAAGTACAAATGGATTAGAATCTTCTATTCAAGATGCAACAAAAGGTACACGTAATATTTTCGAAAGCAGTGGATTACAAGCCGGCATTTATGGAGACTATTCCCCAATTGACGAAGTCTCGAAATTAAAAGGAAGTCCTGATTGTGTAGGAAACTCGATGGGTTATAGTAATAGTTTAGGAGGTTTATGCTTTACAGAAGACTTGAAAAAGAAACTTACTTCTCGTGGAGGCAATCAATCAGGTGCAAGTGCACAAATTGGGCAGTAAATTTGTACCCCCATGGTTTACCCACACCACACCACACCAAATCACATCAAATCACATTTGAATCATATATTACTCAACATATGATTCAACAAACACATATGATTCAACTCTTATTAGTCTCAAATCGCAATCATACTTTGTATTTTTTCTCGTCGTGCACATTCAGACGCTTCTTCATCTACAATAGATGCTTGGAAATACTTGGCCAAGATGACATTACTATGTAAGACATCTTCATGTGGCAAAACAGCAAACCAACTGTATTTTGATCTTCGTAATAGTTCTTCACTGGGAATAGAAATACCAAACAACAATAGATTGTCTACATCTAAAAAGTTTTCTTCCATCAAATCTTCCAATAAAATGGGTTTTCCACATGGCGATTTTATTCCAATCGCATTCCCGTCAATACATCGCATTTTTTGATCTTGAATCTGTTGAATACACCATTTGTCTATTTCGCCTAAAAATTCCGTTTCTTGACTAAAATGTCCTTGTCGTTCACGTATTTTCATTTCATGTAACATAGAATCTAATAATGGATCGTTTTTCATTGCTCCCATCATACGAATGTCTGGAATAAATGGATGATTGTTGATACCAGGATTTCTTGCACATTGTTTGTGTTTCTCTACTACAAAAGGAATTTTACCTTCAATCCCAGTTTGATACATTTCCAATAAAGGACGAGTACATAAAAAGGAATTCGGAACAATCATTCCACCATACAATTGCAACAATTGTATCATAGCCATATCACGATATCTGGATCGCATAGGTTCTGGAATGGTTTGTAGATTTACATCCCATGTTGGAATCAATTTTGGAAAACTCTCGTCATCAATGAGACAAACATGAAAATCATCTGCACAATGTCGAATAATACTTTGAATGGTCAAATACAAATAAGGTTGATTTAGTTGTGTGGTATTTCGGCTTTGAAAACTTTTCCAAGATCGTGCATTGATTTCGTATTTGGAATGAATCCATAATTTCGGCTTGTTATTTCCATAAAGAGGAGAATCGTTTAATAAATACTCTTTTACCATTTGGTAATCTTCTTGACGATCATCCTCTTCAAATGTTTTCCGATATTGATTTCCAACATAACTGGCTAATAATACTAAACCAAATCCAAATATATAAAATGACAAAGGTTGTTTCGAAAACATATAATTCTATATCCTATGAAGATATTTTCTAAACCACAAATCAGTCGAATACACCAGTCCAATTCACCGGTCTAATTCACCAGTCTAATTCACCAGTCCAATTATCTTTTTGTCCGTCACACTCCGACTGTTTTTGAATGAAATACAAAGTCTGATGCTTTGAATGATTGTAGTGTATTTTTGTATAAAAGGGATGGTTGTTGCTTCGACAAATTTGTCTCAATAGATTGGTGAATGATTTATACGTAAGTTCCCGTGTAATATAATGCTGTTTTGATGGCAAATAATATGGTTTCAAAACTTGTAAAAAAGGAATATGCCATTGCATAAATATCATCTTTTTATACGTGTTTTCATCTACAATATAATGAGTATTGTCACAGGATACATGAATCATTTCTAAAAATTGATAGAGTGTCTCAATTGGAATAGTTTCACTAAAGATACATTGAGACATTTGATTCATCAAGTATACAGTTTACATAGATCCAATCCAGATAGTATACGACACATTTTCTTTTTCTTTCTCTTTCTCTTTCTCTTTCTCTTTCTCTTTCTCTTTCTCTTTCTCTTTCTCTTTTGCTTTACACATGTTGGAATACACCGTTTGTAAACAATGCCAATTCGATCACGTCTTCATGTATGTTGTGAAATGCAGTAATATATTTACACAAATAAGGAATCATTTTATATTTGGTGGTTTCGTCTAAATCCGGCGTGGTCTTGATAAAATTAAAGAAAAAATCCAAAATATCGATCACAGAATATCCAGTATGATACAAATTGTAAAAAATCGCGATACCACGAGACAAATCTTTTTTTTTATATGCATCAATATAGTCTTCAAAATATTGGACCGACATATTCGAACAAATTTGCTTACATAAATCCAATGTAATCGGTTGATTTAATATATGTAGCTTTTCCAAGTAATTTACCACTGTACGAACAGAATTATTGGAAATTGATAGCAAATATTCTTTACATTCTGTATTCAGTTGTAGGTTTTCTTCTTTGACAATATGTTCTACATGTTGTTTGATACCTTCCTTGTCGAGTGGATGCATTTGAATAATGTGAACTCGAGATTGAATACTTTCAATCACTTTTTGAATGTTGTTACATACTGCAATAAAATGAATATTGGATTTGTAACGATCCATATAATTCCGAAAGACTTGTTGACTTTGTTCGTTTACATTGTCAATGTCATCAATCACAATCATTTTTTTCTTTCCATAAATGATACTTTGAGACTGACAAAAGGTTTTCATATCATTACGATAATAACTGATGCCCTGTTCTTTCAAATTATTAATGTATAATATATTGTGTTCTGGAAAAGCACTGGTTTTGGATAGATTGTAATATTCGCGAATTAGGGATTCCAATAACATTGTTTTCCCAGATCCAGGATTCCCATATAACATGATATTCAAATCATCCATTTCCATCAATGTTTTCAATGCACCTTCTGTATATTTGTCTAACTTAAAATCTTCTATAAAATATGGTTTGTATTTGGCAATAAATAATTCGTCTTTCATATTTGAAGTTTCTTGTATTCATCTGTTTATGTTTTTACTTGGAAAATTACATAAAAGTAGTCTACAATACGAGACATAGAAGAGACAACAAACGATTTTTATGAAAAATCAAAATCTATACGAAACATTAGGCATACATGAAAACGCGAATGAAACTGAAATCAAGAAAGCATATCGGAGTTTGTCGTTAAAATATCATCCGGATCGAAATACAGGAGAAGAAACGACATCCAAATTTCAAGAAATCAGTGCGGCATATGAAATATTAAGTGATCCACAAAAAAAACAACAATATGATATGGGTATGGGTACAGAGGATATTCCACAAGGATTCCCATTTCCTCCAGGGGCTTTCCCTTTCGGAGGAGCATTTCCTTTTCCAGGACATATGGGTGGAAATGGAGGCGGTATTCATTTTACACATATAGGAGGGAGAGGAGGAGGACCACCCGATATTCATAATCTATTTGAAACTATTTTTGCAGATATGGCAGGTATGGGAGGTGGTCCGGGTGGTGGTATACCGCATGCACGTATGTTTCGTACATCACATCCACAACATCAATCAAAACCTCAGACCCCACCACCAAAACCTGCGATAATCGAAAAAACAATTGAATTGACACTGGAACAAGTATATCATGGAGATACATTGAGTTTGGTATTGGAACGTGTAAATCATTTGACGAAACAACAAGAATCTCAACATGTTCAAATACCTATACCTCCAGGAATTGATCATGGAGAATCTATTTTGTTAGAAGGAGCCGGCAATCGAGGCATAGGCAATCAAATAGGAGATGTTAAATTGAATGTAGTTCTTTTGTCTCATGATGTATTCACAAGAAAAGATCTTGATTTGTTTTGTAAAAAAACCATTTCCTTAAAAGAAGCATTGTGTGGGTTTACATGCGAACTGACTCATTTAAATGGGAAAACATTACGGGTAAATAATTTGGCCAAGAAAGAAATCATACAGCCAGGAAGTGTAAGAGAATTCCAAAATTATGGAATGAAAAAAGAAGATCAAGTTGGAAAATTATTCATTCAATTCGATATACAGTTTCCTGAATCTTTGACTGAAGAACAACTCACACAATTAGAATCGTTGTTGTAACGACAACGACGTTTATGTAATGAAAAAAGATGATTACATAAACAAGATTACATCAAAATTTTATAATCCATAGTTTTTTTATTTTTTATTAGAAACCCGCTTATGATACAACATACTTCACCTTGTATGTACGTGGTTGAAGTGCAGATTTTCCTGTATTCACTGTAGTATTTTGACTTGGGTTTGCAGATACCGTTAGTTTGTAGGCAAGTGTATCACCCGCAACAAAGGGCATTCCATAGATTCCAGATACATCCCCGTAAAGACGCATTGTCTTTTTGTCTTGGAATCGACCAGGTGACTTTGTAATCAACTGATTTAAGATTTCACGGGTCAAGTTTGTATTGGCGGTATCATCCTTCTGGAAATAGTGTCCAGAACCGTCTTGTCCATTGCCATTTGCAGTTGCGATATCTACATTGCCCATCAGTGTATAGATGGTAGTTGCAACATCCGAATCGGATTTCGTAGAAATGTCTGTAACAACTTGATCTTCGTTTGTGAAAAGATCTACTGCAAAGTGGGTGTTGAAAAGATGCTGGGCCATATCACGTAGGAAATCCTTTGCAAGATGATCACTGTTGTTTCCACCATAATATCCAGTATCTACAATACCATTTATGGGATTCAATGCATTCTTACCACCAACCCATTTACTGCGATCCACATAGTATTGGACATTGGAAGTATCCGTACCTAATTCGCTTGTAATATCTTCATCTGTACGGAAGAAAAAGACTGCAGAAAGATCACTGGCAGTCATTTGTTGTGTAAGTGTAATCTCTGCACTAACATCTAAGATATAAGATAGATCTGGTAATGATGCTTGTTCTGTCAATACAAATGAAGATTCAAAGGCATCCAATACCAAATTAACTGGTAAAATCGTTTGTAAGTTTGCTGTCAATGAACCAAAGTTAAGTTTAAGTCCATCGTATGCAAAACTGTCACCAGAGTTGTGGTTGGTAGTACCCTGTGTGTTGGTCACGGTATAGGTGGTTGTCCCTGTCTTTCGTACAACTACATCTTCATCAGAAGCCGATTTCAAAGTAATATTTTCATTGTCATTCATAACAAAATACAATTGCTTGTTGGCCATTTCATCCTTTGTAAAGGAAGTCTTTGTAGTTGCATCAACGACTTCGATTTCCTCGGTTGCTGGGATGACCCCCTCAAAACCAGGAAGAACTGTACCTGCTTTCAGTTTCAGTTTTTTTCCTGTAGCCAAAGAAGTTTTGAATGCATTCAACATGTCTTTAATTGCTTTTCTGGTAAAGGTTCTCTTTTGAACTGTGGTCGTTCCTACAACAGTAGGATCACTTGCATCTGCAGAAATGGAATCCATTTCAAATTTATCTCCGGTAGCTTCTGGGAGCTGAGGAACTGTATTTCTTTGGAGTTTGTATGTTTTTACAGTACCGCCATTTAGTACGCTATGTCCAATAGTAATGGTTTTTCCATCAGATGAGTATGCAAATGCATCTGTATTACCGATAGTCGCTGTAGATCCAGCATTTCCATCAAAATCCGGACCCATTTTTAACCAAGTATTATTGGTGATCTTGTAAAAGCGTATATGTCCGGCATCGTTTCCACCATCATCATTGAATGGTGCTTTCACAGCAATAATATCCCCATTTCCATTCATTTTTACCGGGAAACCACTTTGATCTCCGGCGGCTTCTCCATCAATATCTTGTCCTATACGTCTCCATCCAACAGGACCGAAATCAGGCGAGGCTTGATCAGTAACATTCGTTGCTTTTGTAGGATCATACTCATACACACGAACATGCCCACTATCCACGCCATTTCCATCATTTAATCCTGCGCCGATTGCAATACGAAGTTTCTGATTGGCGGAATAAAATTCAGAAGAGGTTACAAAGGTAAAGTTTTTTGAAAGACAAATGGATGTAACAGTACCAGCCTCTTCTGCTGTAAATGTACCAAATAAATCCCATACACCCACACTTGTTTCTTTGTATATCCAAGTGGTAGAATTATCACACATCAACAAGATATCACCATCGTAATTGCATTCCATACTTTTCAATGTGCTTGAAATTGCTATTGCTGCTACAT
>MDTG01336692.1_pt1 | contig 13564 bp, 13 predicted proteins | sample 811421 | NCBI WGS metagenome assembly MDTG01 (sample SAMN05326645, study PRJNA326480) | marine metagenome | isolation source: seawater | place: Pacific Ocean: South East | collected 2011 | reverse complement strand
CCTTTAAATTTCTGGGATTTAAGATTCTTTGAAAACATTGATAGTTATAAAAGCCATGTTCAGCCTGATCTAATTGCTTTAGGAGGAAATTTATCATTTGATAGATGGAGTGAATCAGGCTTGCCTAATGAAAATATAGCTAACGTTGAAGCCTTGAGATACCTGCATCTTAATAGGTACAAAAATATTCAACAGGAAAAAGATAATTTGCAAGCCCCAAGAGCTATTTTAATTCTTGGAGATGTCATGCCTTCTAATACAGATAGAATGATGAGTTTCTTAGACAAGTCGTATGATGCTTTAAACGATTTCAAAATTTATATTAAAAGCCATCCAAATAATCCAATAATTAGTTCTGAGTATTCTCGATTAGATCTTTTAGATACTAATGAAAATCTTGAAGATTTATTTAAAAAAATGGAATATGTTATATGTACGTCTTATACAGCTGCTTCTTTAGAGGCTTACTGTGCAGGTTTAAGTGTTATAAATTATATCGATGACAGCTCTATAAATTTTAGCCTATTAGACGAATGTGATGATGTTTCCTTTGTCAGTGATAAGAGCGATCTATTAAATGCACTAAATAAAAAAATAACACGCAACCAATTAAATCCAAGTGATTTTTTTAACTTAGACATTGAAATGAACCTTTGGAAAAGGATATTAGAGCAGTAATCTATGCAGTATTTTAATAAATTAAAAAAATCAATTAAGAAGTTCTTTAAAGTACCTTTTTTCGGTTTTGTTAAAGGACATTCGCATCTCTCTTTAAAACAAATTAAAGAAATCAAATCTAAGATAGAAATTGATGATAATGACTTAATTAGACTTTTCGAAAAGAAATTTAGTGAGAAAGTAGGAACAGGCAATAGTATTAGTTTTGCTACAGGCAGAATGGGGTTTTATTCTTTAATGAAAATTTTGGATATAAAACAAGGAGATGAAGTGATACTTCAGGGGTATACATGTTCAGTTATGCCAAATGCAATATTTAGATTAGGAGCAACACCAATTTATGCAGATATATCTTTACACAATTTAGGAACTAGCCCTGAATCTGTTAAGAACCTAATCTCTGAAAATACTAAAATGATAGTTGTTCAGCACTCTTTTGGAATTCCTTGTGAAGTAGAGGAAATAAAAAAGATATGCGAAGAAAGAGATATATTCTTATTAGAAGATTGTGCAATAAGCCTGGGCTCTAAAGTTCATGGAATACAAATAGGAAATTTTGGAGATGCTGCTCTTTATTCTTTTGATCATAGTAAACCCATTAATGCCATGACGGGAGGAATAATATACTCCACTAATAATGAGTTAATTAACTCATTAATGAAGATTCAAGAAAATACTGATCATTTATCTGCAAGACATAACCACCTTATATTTAATGAATTTATTCGTGAAAGGAGAATATGTATCCCAGAGAAATATGGACGTGATGATTTATATAAATTCTTCAGGAATTTCTCCATAAAGGAATATGCTTATTTAGATGAAGACTTTGAAAAAAAAGCTTCTAGTTCTTACCCATATCCAGCAAAATTACCTTCCTTTGTAGCTCAATTAGGCCTCTATGAGATAGAAAGGTGGGATGATGAGCTTATTAAAAGAAGAGAGATGTTAAAGGATTTTATTAATTTTTTTATAAGAAATGGCATGAAAGAACACATTCCGGAATCATATTTTGATACACGTTTAGAGATAATCCCTAGTAGACTTATTCTTTTACATAAACAGGCAGGGGAAATAAAAGACAAATGTAATTCTTTTTTACAAACAAACTGGTTCTGGTTTACTAGTCCAATCTCAGAATGCTTAGATCCTAAAGAGTTAGGTTATGTTTATGGTAGTTGCAAAAATTCTGAAACAGCGTCTAAAGAGATACTTAACCTTCCTTGTGTACATGAAGAAAAATATAATGATTTTCTTTTTGAGAAGAGTTTAAGTTTTATAAAACAATTTTAAGGAGAGTATTTTGGATAATGTTTTTAAAGGCAAGAGGATCTTGGTAACAGGTCACACCGGATTCAAGGGATCTTGGCTTGCAATATGGCTTAATGAATTAGGAGCAAATGTTTACGGACTCTCTTTAGACGTCCCTACTAAGCCCGCTCACTATGACTTATTTGAAGATGTAGTAGTAAATCAAAAATTTCTAAATATTTCCGAAAGTAGAATAGTAAACGAATATATACAAGAGATATCTCCTGACTTCATTTTTCATCTTGCTGCCCAACCGATTGTTTTAGATTCCTATGAAGACCCTTTAAATACTTTTTACTCAAATTCTTTAGGAAGTGCAAATATATTGGATGCACTCAGGAGGTTAGAAAAGGAATGCATAGCAGTTATGATTACTAGTGATAAGTGTTATGACAATCAAGAATTAAAGAGAGGTTATTTGGAAGATGATAGATTAGGTGGGAAAGATCCTTATAGTGGCTCAAAAGGAGCTGCTGAATTGATTATTAGAAGCTATACAGAATCTTTTTTTAAGGAGGAAGGTTCTCCTATAAGATTAGCTATCGGAAGAGCGGGTAATGTTATTGGGGGAGGAGATTGGGCACCTCATAGAATTGTTCCCGATTGTATTAGAGCATGGTCAGAAGGAAGGAACTCTGAAATTAGAAATCCCTATTCCACAAGACCTTGGCAGCATGTTCTTGAACCTTTAAGTGGTTATTTATGTCTTGCAGCAGCATTAATAAAAGATAACACATTGACTGGTGAAGCATTTAATTTCGGCCCTTCTGAAGAGCATGACTATACGGTGGGAGATTTAGTTGAAGAATTATCATTAACTTGGAAAGACTCGTCTTGGTCAAATATAGGAAAAGAAGAGTCACCATATTATGAAGCTGGGCTATTAAAGCTAAATTGTCAAAAAGCAAAGAATCTCTTGAGCTGGAAATCTTGTTTGTCATTTGAAAAGACTGCTGAGTGGACAGGCAATTGGTATTATGACTATTATCACAAAAGTCCAAAAGAAGCCTTTAGTCTGACAAAGGAACAAATTAGGGAGTATATGGCCTTAATTTAAGTGTTTCCAATTATGAAAATTAAAAAGACAAATTTGAAGATAATTAGTTCTCAAGAGGGTTCAGTAATGCATTCTTTGAGAGAGTCAGAAAAAGACTTTTATGGCTTTGGAGAATCTTATTTTTCTACAGTAGAACAAAATGCCATAAAGGCCTGGAAAAGGCATACAAAAATGACTTTAAATTTAACCGTTCCAGTAGGTTCTGTGAAGTTCGTTTTTATCTATAATTTGACTAAATATATTGCTGAAGCTGAGGAACATGAAGAAGTTATCCTTTCACCAAGCGAATATATTAGATTAACTGTTCCTCCAGGAGTATGGTTTGGTTTTAAGGGTTTAGGAAAAGAAGTAAATCTTATTTCTAATATAGCTGATATTGAGCATGATCCTTCAGAGGTTGAAAGGAAATCACTTTCAGAAATAGAGTATAATTGGGATAAATGAAAGTTATTATTCTTGCAGGAGGTTTTGGGACTAGACTTTCTGAATATACTTACGATGTTCCCAAACCAATGGTCAACATTGGATCTTTACCAATTCTTTGGCATTTAATGAAGATATATGCATTCTATAATCATAAAGATTTTTATATTGCTTTAGGTTACAAGTCTGAAATTATTAAAGAATATTTCCTAAATTATAAAACACTTAATTCAGATTTTTCAGTTGATTTATCTTCTGGTGAAGTTTGTATCTTGAAAGATGATCAGATTGAAGATTGGAAAGTTAACTTAATAGATACTGGTACTAATTCCATGACTGGTGGAAGAGTAAAGCGATTGCAATCATTAATTGGAAACGAAACTTGTTTAATAACCTATGGAGATGGTTTGTCAGATATTAATTTAGATGAATTAACTGCTTTCCATAAACAGCACGGAAAAGAAGTTACTATTACTGCGGTGAGGCCAACTGCTAGATTCGGGGAATTAGAAATAGATAAAGATATGGTAGTTAATTCATTTAAGGAAAAGCCTCATATAGAGCAAGGTTGGATAAATGGAGGATTTTTAGTGGTAGAACCTTCTTTTTTCGATCGCATAGATAATGATTTAACTGTCCTAGAAGCTGAGCCACTCTCGAATGCGGCAAAGGACGGACAGCTGATGGCTTTTAAACACGAAGGATTTTGGCAGTGCATGGACACAAAGAGGGATAGAGATAATCTTGAAGACTTGTGGATTTCTAGCAAAGCGCCTTGGGTAAAATAGAGTGATTAAACTTTCTAAATCTTCCATAGGAACTGAAGAGAAAGAAGCTGTTATGGAGGTTCTACAAGATGAATATCTTGGTATGGGATCAAAAGTTCAGGAATTCGAGAATAAATTAGAAGATTTTTTTTCGAGAGAAGCAGTATGCGTAGTTAACGGAACTGCAGCTTTGCATCTTGCCTTAGAGGCCTGTCAATTTAAACCTGACTCAGAAGTTTTAGTTCCTTCTCTTACTTATGTAGCTTCTTTCCAATCAATAACGGCTGCTGGTCTTAAGCCCATATCTTGTGACATAGAAACAGAAAATTTCCTGTTAGATATAAAGGATGCTGAAAAGAGGATTACAAGCAAAACAGTAGCAATTATGCCAGTACACTATTCAGGAGGAGTTGGTAATTTAGATGAACTTTATGAGTTTGCTAATAGTAATGATTTAAGAGTAATTGAAGATGCCGCTCATGCTTTCGGCACTAAATATAATGATAAAAAAATAGGAAGTTTTGGAGACATAGTTTGTTTCAGTTTTGATGGAATAAAGAATATTACTTCTGGAGAAGGAGGGTGCATAGTTAGTTCAGATAACAATATTTTGGATTACGTAAGAGACGCAAGATTACTAGGTGTAGTTAAAGATACTGACAAGCGATTCAGTAAATCTAGAAGTTGGGAATTCGATGTTAATTCTCAAGGCTGGAGATACCATATGAGCAATCTTATGGCTGCAATTGGTATTGAGCAATTAACTAAAGCGGACTCTTTTTTTAAAAAAAGAAGAGAAATTGCTCAGACTTATGATTCTATTTTTTCTGATCATGAAAAGATAATTCCCTTAAAAAGAGATTATAAAAATGTAGTTCCTCATATATATGTTGTCAGAATAAAGGGTATGAATGATAGAAATTTAATTAAATCAAAACTATCTGAATATGGAATAGAAGTGGGTTTTCACTATCAACCAAATCATATGTTAAGTTTTTATAAAAAAGAAAACATTTCTCTGCCTGTTACAGAAAAAGTTTACAAAGAATTATTAACATTACCTTTACATGTTGATTTATCAGAAGATGATATTTCTCATATAGCATCAAGCCTTAAGAAATTATTATAAATTCATACATGAATCAGGATTTACCTTTAGTTAGCGTGATCATGAACGCACACAATGCTGAGTTATATATTAACGAAGCAATAATCAGTGTATTGAACCAAACTTATAAAAATTGGGAATTAATTGTTTGGGACAATCAGTCTGAAGATAAAACATCACAAATAGTAAATAATTTTAACGACGATAGGATTCGGTATTATCTTTCAGAAAATTTCAGCCCTTTAGGTGAGGCAAGAAATTTAGCTATATTAAAATCAAAAGGTTCTCTGATAGCCTTCTTAGACTCTGATGATATCTGGCTTCCAGATAAGTTAGAAGAACAAGTCCCTCTCTTCAATCCTAAAAATGTAGGTATAGTTATATCAGATAGTATTTTTTTTAACGCTAAAGGAAAGAGCTATCAGATATATAAAGATAAAAAACCTCCTACTGGATTTATCTTTAAACAATTATTTCCAAATTATTTCATTTCATTGGAAACAGCTGTGGTGAGAAAGATTGCACTGGATTCCCAAGATCATTTATTTGATGAACGTTTTAACATGATTGAAGAGTATGATTTATTTGTGAGAATAAGTATGGATTGGGAATTGGATTATGCAGATAAAGTCTTAGCTAAATGGAGAGTTCATGAAGGTAGTTGGACTTGGTCAAAAGAAAAAGAGTTCCCTAGAGAAAAAAGGTTAATGTTAGAAAAATATATATCTACTATTCCTAATTTTGAATTAGATTATTCAGATGAAATAGCTATTTTTAAGAGAGGATTTTCTTTAGATGAAACTCTTATTGAGTGGAAAGAGGGAAACAAAAGTTCTGCTAGAAAAATACTTAAACCTCATATTCTGGATGGGCCAAAATGGTTTGTATTATATTTATTGACGTTTTTCCCGATATCTATATATGAAATAATACAAAAGGTGAGAGGAAGTGTCAGGCCTGAATAATTATTTATACTTTAATAGAGCTAGGGTAGCTCTAAAATTTGGTTTAATCTCTTTAGGTCTAAAAGAAGGAGACCAGGTTCTTGTACCAGATTTTATTTGCGATTCCATTTTTCAACCTATTATTCAAAATTCACTGGCATTTCAAACGTATCCCTTAGAAGAGAACTTGGAACCAAACTGGACATCATTGAATGATTTAATAACGCTAAAAACAAAGGCAATACTTATGGTCCATTATTTTGGACAACCCCAGGACATAAATAAATTTATTACCTTTGCTGAAACTAATCAACTTTTCCTAATTGAAGATAATGCACATGGGCATGGAGGCTTTTTAGGAGAAAAAGAACTAGGCACTTTTGGAGATATTGGAATTAGCTCGCCAAGAAAATTTCTAGATATCGGCGATGGTGGAAAGTTGTATTATAAAAAGACAAACAAATCATTAAAAGATCTGTCTTTGAATTATGCTACTAAAAACCCAAATTTATTTCATCCAGGCAAATATCTAAATAAATTTCCTAAAATGAAAAATAAATTAAGAATACTTATTAAGAGTAGGCCCAATTATGAAAACCCCTTCCAATTTCAAGAGCCTTTTGTAGAGGATTTATTAATTCCCAAAGATCTAGTAATGGAAATTGAAAATTTAGACTGGAAGAAAATTGCCTCAGCTAGAAGGGCAAAGTTTATGCACTTTAAAGATTTAGCTGTTGAGAAAGGGCTGCAGCCAGTCTTCCAAGACCCTTATTCTCAATCAAATCCTTGGTGCTTTGCAGCATATACTTCTTCGGAGGCAGAAAGCACTTATTGGTTTGACTGGGGTTGGAAAAATAATATATCTATTTTTTCTTGGCCAACATTAAGAAATGACCAAATTTATAAAGACAACAAAGCTTTTAAAAGATGGCAAAGATTAATCTGCTTTTCAACTTCCAAATAATTTTGATTTGATATGCGGATAAAAATTTATCACGAGTTCAACGAAGAGATAAAGTCTCTTTGGAAAGATTTAGAATTAAATGCAGACATAACTCCATTTCAAACTTATGTCTGGATAGAAAACTGGCAAAAAAAGATTGGCTCACCAGTCTATAAAATTCAACCTGTAATTATCTGCTTGTTTAATAAGGGTATATTAGAAGCAATAATCCCACTTTGTATTAAGAAAGAAGGTTCAATAAGTATTTTGGAGTGGTTGGGAGGACCAAATACAGACTACATGCTTCCGATTATTAAAAAAAATTCTCATATATTTACAACTGCTTTTTCAAGTCTTTGGAGTGAAGTAAAGTCTAATATCCCCCATTTCGATATTCTTCATTTAACTAAACAACCTTCGGAAATTGGAACAAATAAGAATCCGTTTGTTCATTTTTTAGATAGCAGATTTATCATGAACTCCTACCAATCCTTCATAAAGAACGACTGGGAAGATTATAAAGAAATCACTATTAGCAAAAAGGTCTTGGCCGACTCCAGAAGACAACGTAAAAGGTTGGCAGAGTTAGGAAATTTAAGTTTCCAGATTTTCTCTGATCAAGAGGGGATGAGTCATGTTACAAGAACTATGCTTAGGCAAAAAAGAAGAAGATATCAAGAGAAAGAAGGCTGGGACATGTTTCAAATTTCTGAATTTCAAGATTTTTACCTTGAGCTTCCTAAACAGCTTAGTATTAAAGCTTCTGTGCATTGCTCAGCGCTCCTTTTAGATACAAAAATTATCGCATGTCATTGGGGGATTCTTGAAGATAACAAACTGTTTTATTTAATGCCAACACATGAAGGAGGTAAATACTCAAAATACTCAGCGGGAAAACTTCTATTAGAAGAACTGCTTAAATGGTGCTCATTAACAGGAGTTAATTATTTAGATTTTACTGGAGGTGATGAGCCCTACAAGAAAATATGGACCAATCAATCAGAAGAGTTATTTGAAGTTCTTGAATCAAACTCTTTAATTGGCAACTTCTATTTATATTTCAATTATTTGAAATCAGCCTTAAAAAGATCTCCAATAATTGGAGTTTATTTAACAAATTTCTATCGCCTAATTAAAGGAAAAAATTAGATGGTTAGCTAACCTATTTTATGGATATAAGAATATACAAGAACTTTGACAAAGAGATTGAAATTCTTTGGAAAGAACTCGAGCTTCAAGCAGAAATAACACCTTTTCAGACCTATACTTGGTTAAAGAATTGGTATGAAGCTATAGGTTCTCCAATATTTAAAGTACAGCCTAATATAGTTTGTTTGTTTAACGGAAAACAGTTAGAAGCATTGCTGCCTTTAGGAGTTAAAAAAATTGGACCAATAAGAGTACTTGAATGGTTGGGAGGGCTAGTTACAGATTATATGTCCCCAATAATTATGCCAAATAGTAAATTTTTTAAGGATAACTTTTTCTCTACTTGGGAAGAAATTAAAACTACTATTTCTGACTATGATGTAATACATCTATCAAAGCAAAAACCTTATATAGGGGAAGAAAAAAACCCTTTCTCTCATTTTTTAGATTCAAACTTTATGATGAATTCTCGTCAATCTTTTTTTGAAAATGACTGGGATGAATACAAGAAGTTACATATCAAACAAAAGTTTTTAAGAGACTCCAGAAGGCGAAGAAGAAGACTTTCAGAATTAGGAAAACTAGAATTTAAAATTTTTGATAGTCAAAGCGATATATCTGCATTAATAGATACTATGTTCCAGCAGAAAAGCAGAAGATATAAAGAAAAGGAAGGCTGGGATATATTTAAGAAAGAAGAATATAGACAATTTTATAAAGGAATGCCTAAAATTTTAAGTAAAGAATCTTCGGTTCATTTCTCCGCTTTACTTTTAGATGATGTTATTATCGCTACCCATTGGGGGTTAATTTCTTCAAATACATTTTTCCATATAATGCCAACTCAAGAAGGAGGAAATTTGTCTAAATATTCTGTTGGTCGGCTTTTGTTAGAAGATCTTATGGAGTGGTGCTCTAACTCTCAAATATCCTATTTTGACTTCACCGGAGGAGAGGAGGAGTACAAGAAGGAGTGGTCCAATAAATCTTTTGAACTAACAGAAGTTCTTGAGTCTAATTCGTTAAAAGGTCAATTGTATATACTTGCTCAAATACTTAAATCTTCCTTTAGAGATATGCCTATAATGGGAAGGGCTTTGAAGAAGCTCTACAACTTCTTAAGAATCACATAAAGAATAAAAAAGAATGAAGAAGATACTTGTCACTGGTGGTGCTGGAAATATAGGATCTTCTTTAGTTAAATCTTTATTAGAGAAGGATTTTGAAGTCTTTGTGTTTGATAATTTTATAACTGGAAACAGAGATAATCTTTCTGAAGACCATCCAAGATTAAGAATAGTCAAGGTCGATATAAATAATAAAGAAGCTCTAGCAGGCCATTGGGGAAATAATCAATTTGAATTTGTTTTCCATTATGCTGCTTTAGTGGGTGTTGAAAGGACTCAAAATAGTCCGATAAAAGTTCTTGAAGACATAAAAGGGATATCAAATATTCTTGAGCTTTCCAAAGAATCAGGAGTTAGGCGAGTTTTTTATTCTTCGTCCTCTGAAGTATATGGAGAGCCGGTGGAAGTTCCACAAAATGAAGAGACAACACCTTTAAATTCAAGAGTGCCCTATGCTGTAGTAAAAAATCTAGGTGAGGCCTATTTTAAGACCTATCTAAAGGAATTTGGCTTAGAGTTTACAATATTCAGATTTTTTAATACCTACGGCCCAAATCAAAAAAATGATTTTGTAATTTCTAAATTTATTGAACAATCAATAAAGGGTGAGAGAATTTCAATTTATGGTGACGGAAGCCAATCGCGGACCTTTTTACATGTAAATGATAATATTAGATTTACTAATATAGTTCTTGAAAAAGACTTATTCATAAATGAAGTTGTTAATGTGGGAAGTGACGAAGTTATATCTATAAAAGATCTTGCAATTTTAATTAATAAATTAACTGGCTCTGATTCTGAAATTTCTTATCTTCCTCCTCTTAAGGATGGAGATATGTATAGAAGAAAACCAGATATTACTAAAATGAGGCGACATCTTGGTAAATTAATTTCAATTGAAGAAGGAATAAAGGAATTAATAAAATAATTTCTAAGTTTAAATAATGAATTCGAATAAGATAAGTGTAATTATTCCTTCTTTTAACTTTGCTGATTCTCTAGAAAGAGTTTTATTAGGTTTAAAAAACCAGACTGTCCAAGATTTTGAAATCATAATTGTTGACTCAAGCTCTGATCATGAGGTACATAAAGTAGTTAATAGTTCTAATTTTAGTAATATTTCGATTCAGTACTTAAAAGTAGATAGAGCTTTTCCAGGGGAAGCAAGAAATATAGGTACCAACCAAGCAAGGGGAGAATATTTAGCTTTTTTAGATTCTAAGACAGTTCCTAAAGAGAATTGGTTAGAGTTAGGTATGAAAGCTTTAGAAAATGAAAAAAAGGATGTGGTTTTTGGTGTTACAGAATATAAATCTAAAACTAGTTTTCAAAGAATTCTTCAGGCTGCTACTTTTGGTAAAATAGGTCATGAAACTACCCCAGGTTCAATTATAAAGAAGAGTTTTTATTCAAAATCTTGTTACTTTATAGAAGGAGTTAGAACGGCTGATGATTTATTTTGGCGAAAAAATCTTAAATTTAAGAATCTAGATTGGAAAACTCCAAGTGAAGTAACCTTAACTTATTCAGAACTGCCCGATAATTATTGGGAAATTCTAAAAAGGTATTTCATTTATTCTTGGCATACTGCACGAGTTAGCGTCCAAAATAATATGAAAGATCTTTATTTTGGTATTTTATTAATATTATCTGCACTTATAGTGCCTAGATGGAATTCTTTAGTTGGATGGGAGGAGAGTTTCCTGTATATACCAAATGTAACTAAAGTTTACTTGTTAGTTATTTTCTTCATTTTTCTCCTTAATCTTATTTTTAGAACCGTTTTTCCTAATGAAAATGATAAGAACTCTTTTTTATGGTTCTCCTTAAAATCTATAATTTTTATAGCTCTTATAGCTTCTACCTACAGGTGGAACAAGATAGTTGCAGGTTGGATAGAGCAATCCCCTTTATATTTTCCTCATATAACAAAAATTTATCTAGCCTCTATCTTAGGTCTATCTATATTAATAAGAGGAGTTTATATGCCTATAAAACGTAAGGTTGAACTAGATTTTATATTCCCTTTTAAATGGTTTTTAATAGGATTAGTAGGTGTAGGTCTTGATCTGGCTAAAGCACCTGGTTATGCTTTTGGTGCTTTGGTTTCGCCATTTCTTAGTAACAAAGAAGAATTAAATCAATGAATATTTCATCAAATACCAAGGAATTCTTAAAGAAAGGCGTACAGGTTTTCAATCATTATAAAGCTACTCTTGACCCTTCCGATAAAATTGTCATCCTCCTTTATCATAGAATTCTTGAAGAACCCTATGAAAACCCTTTAGGGACCATTGTTTCTAAAGAAAATTTTGAGAATCAAATAAGATATTTATCAGAGAATTTTAAAGTTACCTCTTTGGATAGGGCTTTTGTGGATTCATCCAATGGGTTAAAAGTTATAATTACTTTTGATGATGGTTATATTGATAATTATAAAATAGCTTTCCCTATTTTAAAGAAATATGGACTCACAGCTCATTTTTTCCTAGCTACTAACTATGTTTCAAGCGGCCTACCTATATGGGACTGGGATTTAAAGCTAGTGCTAGATAACTCAAATAAGAATTTTGATATTAATATTGGCATTGAGAATTTTGATCGTAATAACTATCAGGGTAAGGACAATGCTCTTTTATGGAAGCTTATAAGTCGCCTTAAATTTTTTAGATCTGATGAAAGGTCAAAAATAATTGATAATATAAAAAAACAGTTAGAAGTTTCTCAACTAGACTATTCTGAACATAGATGTATGAATTGGGAAGAAATAAAACTCATGCAAGATGAAGGAATGTATTTTGGAAGTCATGGTTCGTCCCACACTTCCTTTTCCTCTCTTGATAAAGAAGCTTTAGACCAAGAGATTAAAACAAGCTTAGATATTTTAAATAAAGAGTTAAGTCTTAAGAGGCATTTCTTGGCCTTTCCTTTTGGGAGTAAATCAGATTTTAATGATGAAATTATAAAAAAAGTCTTAAGTTCAGGTTATGAAAGATGTTTATTAAATATACAAGGTTATAATATTAAAGAAAATAATGAAGTTTCTCTTAAGAGGAAAGTTATTTCTAATGATACAAACTTAAAATACATACTTGGCTGACTAGATGAAAAAAATATTAATTACTGGTGGTTCTGGCTTTTTAGGTAAAGAGCTTGCTATGAAGCTCAAATCTTCAAATGAAGTTATTTTAGGATCAAGGAATAACGGACTTAATAGATTAGCTGCTGAGATAACTGGTTGTGAGACTATTCCTCTTGACATAACTTCTTTAGAGTCAGTTAAAGATGCAGTTTCACGATATAAGCCAGAAATCATTATTCATGCTGCTGCAACAAAATATGTTGATCTATCTGAAAAACAACCCTTTGAATGTATAGATGTAAATATATTAGGCTCTGAAAACGTGGCCAGAGTATCAATAGATTCTGGAGTTCAGACAGTAATAGGAATTTCTACAGATAAGACAGCTGCACCAGTTGGAAATATCTATGGTCATACAAAAGCTATTATGGAAAGGTTATTCTCTGGTCTAGATGGAGTAGGAGGTACAAATTTTTCATGTGTAAGATTTGGAAATATTGCCTGGTCGACTGGATCAGTATTTCCAATATGGAAAAGAATGATGGAATCAAATAACCTTATTGAGACCACCGGTCCAAATATGCGCAGGTTTTTCTTCTCTGTTTCAGAGGCTTCAGATCTAGTAATTAGATGTTTAAACAATCAAAACGAACTTAAGGGGAAAATACTTTCTCAAAAAATGAAATCTGCTCAAGTTTCTGACTTATTGGATGTATGGAAGAATCATTATGGTACTGAATGGAAAGAGGTAGAAAAAAGAGCTGGTGATAAAGATGATGAGTATTTAATAGGAATATTAGAAAACAAGACCACGTATATTAAATCTTTTGATAATTTGGAACATTTTGTAATCGATTTTAAAGGAATATCTGAGCCATATGTTAAAGAACCTTTCTCTAGTAAGGAAGCTGAAAGGTTATCTAAAGAAGAAATGTTAAATCTAATTACTTCTGAGCCCTCGCAGTGATGGATAAT
>MDTG01341710.1_pt1 | contig 13566 bp, 14 predicted proteins | sample 811421 | NCBI WGS metagenome assembly MDTG01 (sample SAMN05326645, study PRJNA326480) | marine metagenome | isolation source: seawater | place: Pacific Ocean: South East | collected 2011 | reverse complement strand
CCAACCGGCTAAAGAAATTTCTTTTCCAACATCTTTTTCGGACAAATCTGAGCAATTATGAGATCTAAATTTATTCATTAATTAATACTTTTTTTATTAAATTAATATTTATCGATTTTCCAGAAGATAAAGACAAATCATCAATTTCTTTCATTAATTTAAATACTTTTTGATAAGATCTTTCAATATTCTTAATAATATAATCGGTTATCTTGGGATTTATATCAATTTGCTTTTCTGAAAAATATTTTGATATTATAACTTTTAAAAGATCATCAGTTGGCAATTCTATACCTACATTAATAAAACTTTCAGCTCTAGAAGATAAATCGCGCAAACTAAATTTCATATTCTGAATTGGTAAATATGAGTTAATAAGGACATATAAGTTTAATTGCTTAACATGATTTAATATTGAATACAGAAGTTTTTCATCAATATTTTGAGTATAGTTTTCAATTATTAAACAATTAATTTTATCAAGTGATGCAATTGTTTTGTTATCAACACTTGTGGCATCAATAATTTTCGTATTTTTTATTTTTTTATTTAAAATATTTGAAAGATGTGTTTTGCCACTTCCTTCAGGTCCATGAATATTAACCCAGTTACTTGGCCAATTTGGCCAGTCTTCTATTAATTTAAAAACAGAAAAATTATTACTAGAAACATAAAAATCTTGCTCATAATATTTTGTTTTGAACGGAAATTTTAAAGTAAGTTGACTCATCAAATTATTGTTAATTTCCATTTACCATCAGATCTCAATAAATTAATATTTTTTTCATTAAGTTTTTGAATAAATTTGTTGATTTTTCCAAGATATTTTATTTTAATTAAAGCATAATCTTTATTAAGTTGTTGAACATAAAAATTATCAATTAAATCTATATTTTTAAATCTTTTATTAAGTTCAACTAAATTATTTTGATTTTTAAGATCAATTTTAACATTTAAAAAAGATGGCGTTCTTACATCTATTAAGTTTTGTGATTTAATTAAATCGTTGATTAAGTTCTTAATTTCTATGATAATCTTGTTATTAAATTCTACTTCACTACTACTTGTACCTTTTATTGTTAAAGTTTTTTTTAGTTTTTTTCCAGCAAGTTTACAATTTAAAAAAACTTTTGCGTTTTTATTTTCTTTTTCAATAATTGCAAATACTATGTTGTTTTTATCATAACCCTCAAAAAATTCTGAAATATTTAGATCATAAATATTATCTTTATTAGTTTTTATTTTTTCTATATTTTCTATAGTCTCTAACGGTAAAATATAATTTATTGAGGTATCTTCATTTTTGTTTTTTTCCAAGGTCCAATTTTCAACAAAAAAATTGTTACTATAAATATTGTACTGTTTTTTATCAATTAATAGAGGAAATATAATAACTTCAGAATTAATAAAATCTGAATAAAAAATGTTCCTTCCGAAAAAAAAATCATGCATTCTTTCTTTATCAAAAAAAATATTTACTTGAATAATTTTATTATTAGATTTATTTATTTCTTCAATTTGGTAGTGAGAAATTAGTTCCTTAATTTGTGTTAAATCAAGATTTCTATATTTTTTATAGTCGTCCTTTAATAACAGTCTGTAAGTTAGCCTATCAAACCCTTTTTTGAAAGCTTCGTTGATTGATTTTTGTTTATTTAAAGTGTTTTCTGCTTTTACTTCTATATTATTAACATTAAATATGTTGTCGCTTGATAAAACATTTCCAGTTTGTAATAAAATAATTAATATAGTTACTGAATATATTAAATTTTTCATATTAAGCTAATTACCACTTTTATTAATGAAAAAAATACAAAATAGTTATAAAAAAAGCGGCGTAAATATTTCGGTTGCTAATAAGTTTGTAAATCACATCGCAAAAGTATCAAAAAAAAATGTCAAAAAAACGGATAAATCGTTCAATTCTGATAATATTGGGGCTTTTGGTTCAACTTTTGATATAAGTAATATTAAAATTAAAGATCCTGTTATTGTATCTTGTACCGACGGTGTGGGAACCAAATTAGACTTAGCAAACAAATTTAAAAAATTTGATACTATTGGCATAGACTTAGTTGCTATGTGTGTAAATGATCTAATAGTTCAAGGAGCTAAGCCACTATTTTTTTTAGATTACATAGCTGTAGGAAAGCTAAATCTTAAAAAAACAAAAAGTATTTTAAAAGGAATTCTGAGAGGTTGTAAACTTTCTCAATGTGAATTAATTGGAGGAGAGACTGCAGAAATGCCTGGGATCTATTCAAAAGATAAATTTGATTTAGCTGGATTTAGCGTTGGAATTGTTTCTAAAAAAAAAATTTTAAATAAAAATAAAGTCAAAAAAAATAATTTAATTTTAGCAGTTCCATCAAGCGGTATCCACTCAAATGGATATTCGCTAATTAGAGCAATTTTAAAGAAAAATAAGATTTCTAATAAACTTAAAAAAGAATTATTAAACCCAACTAAGATTTATACTAAGGAAATTTTAAAGCTTACGAATAAAAATCTTATAAATGCTGCAGCTCATATAACCGGGGGGGGTTTAATTGAAAATATTACAAGATCGATACCAGATAGTTTGTCTGTAGATATAGATCTTTCAAAAATTAAGACAAAAAAAATATTCAACTGGTTAAAATCAAAAAATTTAACAGATCTTGAAATGTTGAAAACATTCAATTGTGGTGTTGGATTTTGTATAATAATTGAAAAAAAAAATTTGAAAAAAGTTAAAAAGTATTTTACGAAAGATTATATGCCATATGAAATAGGACATGTGTCAAAAAAAATTAAAAAATTAAATTTATATAATGATATAAAATGGTAAAAAAAAATGCCTGTATATTTATTTCAGGTTATGGTTCTAATCTAAGATCCTTGATACTTAACTCTAGAAATCATAGTTTTCCTGTAAATATAAAGCTAGTTGTATGTAACAATAAAAATGCAAGAGGAATTTTACTTGCCAAAAAAAATTCTATTCCTTATTTAATTATTAATACAAAAAAAAGAAATTTTGAAAATACAATTTTACAAGAAATTAAAAAAAAAAATATATCTTTGATTTGTTTAGCAGGTTACATGAAAATTATTTCAAAAAGATTTATAAGAAATTTTGGAAAAAAAATAATAAATATACATCCTTCTTTACTCCCGAAGTTTAAAGGTCTCGATACATTCAAAAGAATATTGGATAAAAATGAAAAAAAAACTGGATGTTCAGTACACTATGTCGATGAAAAGTTAGATAGTGGAAAAATAATACTTCAAAAAATTTTTTTTATTAAAAAAAATGATGATATTGTCTCCTTAAAGAAAAAAACACAAAAACTAGAACATCTTGCATTTTCAGAAGCTGTGGTAAAAATATATAGATATAATTAATTATTAAAAAAAAAATTTATTTCTTTTTTTGCATTATCGATAGAGTCAGAGCCATGTACCGAGTTTTTATCTATTGAAATACCAAAAAGCTTTCTTATTGTCTTTTCCTCAGCTTTTTTTGGATCAGTGGCACCCATAAGCTTTCTATTTGATGAAACAGCATTTTCACCCTCTAAAATCATAGCTTCTATCGGTCCTGATGAAAGATAATCACATAAAGCATCATAAAAAGGTTTTGATTGATGAACTTTATAAAATTCAGCTGCCTCTTCTTTTGTTAATTGAAGTTTTTTATTATCTTTTATAATTAAATTATTTTTTTTAAAAATTTCTTTAATTTTTTCTGTCAAATTTCTTTCTACCGCATCTGGTTTTATTATTGAAAGAGTTTGTTCAACTTTGCTCATAATGTTCTTCTATTAGTTGGTTTAATAATCTTACTCCAAATCCAGTTGCTCCTCCCGAGTTTAAAGCGCCTCCATATTTTGAAAATGCCATGCCGGCAATATCTAAATGAGCCCATGGAGTTTTATTTAAGATAAATCTTTGTAAAAATTGTGCAGCTGTTGTAGAGCCCGCGCCACCTACATAATTAATATTTTGTACGTCAGCATTTTTAGAATTCATAAGTTTATCATAATTTTTATGAAGAGGCATTCTCCATAATTTTTCCTCAACTTTTTCGCCTGCGTCTTGAATTTGTTTTGATAACTTGTCGTCATTAGAAAAAAGTCCTGCGTATTCTGATCCCAAACAAACAATAATTGCTCCTGTCAAAGTAGCTAAATCAACTATGAATTTTGGTTTAAATTTTTTTTCTGTAAAAGTTAACGCATCTGCTAAAACTAATCGACCTTCTGCATCTGTATTTAATACTTCTATAGTTTTTCCACTATACGATTTAACAATATCTCCGGGTCTCTGAGCTACTCCACTTACCATGTTTTCTACAAGACCTACAACTCCGACTGCATTAATTTTTGCTTTTCTTAACGCAAGGTTTTTCATTAGACCGACTACAGCAGCAGAACCTGCCATGTCATAAGTCATGTCCTCCATAAATCTTGCTGGCTTTAATGAGTAGCCACCAGTATCAAAAGTTACACCTTTTCCAACAAAAGCTAATGGCTTAGAATTATTTTTTGCTCCATTCCATTCCATTGTTACAAGATATGATCCTCTGATACTCCCCATGCCAACACCAAGCAAAGCATTCATGCTGAGTTTTTTTAATTTTTTTTCATCATATATATTTATTTTCAAACCATTTTTTCTAAGAGAATTTAATCTTTTTACATATTCATCTGGATGCAAGATGTTACCTGGTTCTGAAACTAAGTCTCTTGCATAAAAAGTTCCTTCCTCTAAAGCTTTGAATTTTAATTGTTTGAGAGTTGATGGTTTATTTTTACTTCCGAATACATTAATAGAAATAGTCCTAGACTCTTTTTTTGTTTTATATTTTGTAAACTCATAAGATTTTAGTTTTAATCCATGAAGGAAATAACCTATAAAATTTTCTTGATTAACAAATAAACTGTCAGAATTTATAAAGTACTCAGTATTTTTTCCATAATTAACTCTTCCATAAAATTCTGCTCCTAAATTTTCTATATCAAAGCTCTTTAAATTTTTTTTAATGGAAATTAAAACTATTTTTTTTTTTGAATTTACTTCAAAAACAAACATGTTTTTTTTTAAATCGCTAGTTTTTAACAAATCATTTATGTAGGAAAATTCCGAATTAGAAAGATATTTCTTCAGATTATTAATGTTAAATTTCTCATTAGAAAATAAGACTAAATTATCAGTCGATTGATTGTTTGCTTTATTTGAATAATTAATTTTAATAGGCATATATTTTTAATCTAATTCCAATGGGTTTGAGTGGTATATAAGTGCAAATATATCAGATTTCAATGGAAAATTGATCAAACTTAAACCATAGATTGAAATTTAATTAAGGTTGCTTTATTTATATACATTAAATTGCAATGCTACAAAACAAAATTTATCGAAATTATATCAAAGAAATATTAAAAACATTTTTCATTATTTTATTTGGTTTATCTGTTATTGCGTGGACAGTTAGAGCTGTTAATTTTTTAGACTTGATAGTGGAAGACGGGTATTCAATCATTACTTATTTTCAGTATTCTTTCTTAAATTTATTCGGAATATTAACTAAATTTATTCCATTAGCCTTTTTAATTTCATTGCTAATATTTATTATTAAGCAAATTCAAGAAAATGAATTTTTGATTTTATGGGTCTCGGGAGTTAAAAAATTAAAAATAGTTAATCTTTTTTGTTTTATTTCTTTTTTAGTTTTGATTTTTTACATAACATTTTCAACATTTTTGACTCCAATGGCTTTGAATAAATCTAGATTGCTGTTAGGAAAAGATGGATTTAATTCCTTTTTACCTACAATTAGAGTTCAACAATTTAGTGATTCATTTCAAGGTTTTACATTTTTAGTGGAAAAAAAAGTTAACAACGAAATAAAAAATATTTTTATTCATGATGAAGCAAATATTTTAAAAAAAATTGACTCAAATCAATTGGATAGTGATGCTTCTACCATAGTTGCCAAAGAAGGGTTAGTTCAAGAAAAAAAAATGGTTTTATTCAATGGTTCAATACTAACCACCAAAAAAAATAGTTTTGAGACAAATATTATTAAATTTAAACAATTAAATATCGATCTAAGAGATCTACAAGCTGATACAATTACTTTTCCAAAACTACAGGAAACAAGCACTCATGTCTTGATTAGATGTTTGACAGGAAAAAGCTTGGACACCAGTAATTGTAAAGAAGAAACTAAAAAAGAAATTATTACCACTCTGAACAGAAGATTAGTTTTGCCTCTTTACATTCCAATTATAGCACTATTATGTTCATTTTTATTAATTGAAAACAAGAAACAAAAAAAAAGATTTATAAATCAATATAGTGTTTTTATAATAAGTTTTTTAGTTCTTCTTTATGCAGAATTAATAATTCGTTACACTGGATTGTCTAAAATTATAAGTTTATTATTTTTAACTACTCCCTTTTTGCTAATTTTATTTCTTTACTTTTTATTAATTTATCAAACTTCTAGGAACATTGCATCAAAATGAATATTTTATTATCTTACTTATTATCGGGCTACTTAAAAACTATTTTAAAAGTGATATTAATTTTTTATTGTTTTGGATTAATACTTAATTTATTCGAAGAAATTGAATTTTTTAAAAATACAAATACCTCAATTTTGATGCCAATTACACTTACTGCTCTCTATATTCCAAATATGATAATTAAGTTGCTACCTTTTATTATTTTTATTTCAAGTATGTGGTTTCTGTTACAATTGAGAAATTCAAGAGATCTTTTGACATTAAAAGTTTTTGGTTTTTCTAACTTTAAGATATTTTTAACGCTTGCTACTACATCTTTTATCATTGGATGGATCTTTTTATTTGCAATAAATCCAATTACATCAGCTATGATCAAATACTATGAAAAAACAAAGTCTGAATATTCCTTAGATATAGATCATCTTGTTACAGTTAATAAAAATGGACTTTGGATAAAAGAAAATATAAACGAAGGTCAAAGAATAACCTCTGCAGATCAAACAAAAGAATTTATTTTAAATAACGTAACAATTTTTCAATTAAATAAAGATTTTGAATTAGTGATGAGAGTAGATGCTAGCTCTGCAAATATCTCAAAAAATGATTGGGAAATGGAACAGGTAAAAGTAAACACATTTGAAAATGGGATTACAAAAAGCAAAAACTTTGATAAATATTACATAAAATCCCAATATAACCACGAAAAAATAACCGGCTTATTTAGAAATTTTGACACCATGTCATTTTTAGAGCTAATTCTTAATTATGATAATTTACAAAAAAAAGGCTATAGCAAACCATATTTAGATCAAAATTTAAATTCTATGATGTCCATACCCTTTTTCTTATTTATAATGACTTCTTTGGCTTCAATTTTGACTATGAATACTCTAAGAAAATCAAATAATTTTACATATATATTTTCAGGTTTAATAGCCTGTGTTGTAATATATTATTTCAAAGACTTATCTTTAGCATTAGGACAAACAAATAGAATTTCTCTTTCGTTATCTGCTTGGATACCGATAATTTCAATCGGACTGTTTAGCTCAATTGGTATTTTACAAATAAATGAAAAATAAATTTATTATATTATCGCTGTTTATTATTTTTTCACAAAATGTATCAGCTAATAATTTAAATATTAAGTCAAAAGAAATTTTTGTTGATAAAAAAACTAAAATTACAATTTTCAAAAATGAAGTTGTTGCTGTTGACGAGTCAAATAATATTTTTAAAGGCGACTATGCTGAATATAATAAAACTTTAAAATCTCTTAAAAGTAAAGGCCCCACTATTATAGAGACTTCTGAAGGTTACAAAATAGAGGGTAGTAATATTGTATTTGATAATAAAAATAATTTAATTTCCTCTGAGGACCCGGCGGTTGTTGAAGACTTGGAGAATAATAATATTTTTTTAGATCAATTCGAGTATTCAACATCTAATAAATTTTTTAAATCTTACGGAAATATAAAAGTTATAGATGCAAGATCAAATACTTATAATTTTTCTCAAATATTCATAGACGAAAAGAAAAGAGAAATTTTAGGAACGGATAATAAGTCTTATCTTAATGACTCAAGTTTTAAAATAAGTGAAGAAAATAAGCCTCGTGTATTCGCCAATACAGTAAATATTAAATCTGATGAAACGAAATTTACAAAAAGTATATTTACATTGTGCGATTATAGAGAAAATGACAAGTGTCCTCCTTGGTCGTTACAATCAGAATTAATGACTCATGATAAAAAGAAGAAAACCATTTACTACGATGATGCGGTTATTAAAATTTATGACATTCCAATATTTTATACTCCAAAACTATCTCATCCAGACCCTACAGTAGATCGTAGATCAGGATTCTTGCCACCAACTTTTGGTGATAGTAAAAACTTAGGTCCTGGTATTCAGATACCTTACTTTTGGGCTCTAAAGGATGACAAAGACATAACTATCACTCCTAAATTATTCACTTCTGAACACCCTTTAATTCTTGGTGAATATAGGCAAGCTTTTATGAATTCAAATTTAATTTTAGACCTTGGATACACAGGCGGATATAAGAATACTTCTTCTATTAAAAAAGGCGGAGACAAATCTCATATTTTTTCAAAATTTACCAAAAATTTTAAAAGTGACAATAATGGTGATAATAATTTAGACTTATCATTTCAGCATGTGTCTAATGATAAGTATCTTAAATTATATAAAATAAAAAGTAGTTTAGTTGAGTATGAAGAGGATACTTTGGAGAATTCTTTAGATTTTACTCATGAAAATGAAAATCTTTTTTTTGGCTTTCAAGCAAGCGCTTATGAAACATTAAAAGATGATTATAATGATAAGAATGAATACATATTGCCTGATATAGTTGTAAGTAAAAACTTATTTACAAATAATAAGTTTGGATCATTAGACTTTCAATCAAATTACAAACATCATACTTATGATACCAATAAAAATACAAAATTCTTAGTAAACGATTTTGACTGGAAATTTAAAAGATTTAATTTTTCCTCTGGATTTAAAGGAGAACTTTTAGGCAAAATGAAGAATGTTAATTATGAAGCAAATAACACGTCTGAATACAAAAAAGAGCCAACAAATGAACTATTTGGCGCATTGGGCTACTTAACAGAGATAAATTTATTTAAAAGAACAAAAAATAACTCAAATCACACGCTTACTCCAAAAATGCTTCTAAGGTATGCTCCTGGTCACATGCGAAAACAGAATAACGGTGCTAGACTAAAACATTTTAACGCATTTTCACTGGATAGACTTAATAAATACAATAACTTTGAGAATGGTGCCAGCACTACCCTAGGGTTTGAGTATGAAATTGAAAATAAAAAAAGCAAACTTGATTTTAGTTTAGCCCAAATCGTTAAAGAGAAGGAAAATAAAGACATGCCTTCAACAACTAGTTTGGATGAAAAATTATCAGATGTAATTGGATATACTAAATATTCTTTTTTGAATAATAAAGCTAGCATAAATTATAACTATGCTTTAGATCAAAATTATAAAGATTTAAATTACAATGAGTTAGAGACTAAAATTGATCTTAATCCAATTAAATTAGATTTTGGTTTTCTTCAGGAAAAAAAACATATTGGAAGCCAAGAATATTTTAAAACTAATATAGAATTTTCAAAAGATAAAAATACTATTTTATCTTTTCAAACTAAGAGAAATTTAATATCAAATTCATCTGAATACTATGATTTAAGTTATGAATATTTAAATGATTGTTTAAGAGCTGGCTTGGTTTACAGAAGAGAATTTTATAATGACTCTGAAATCGAACCAGAGAATTCATTAATGTTTAAAGTTACATTGACGCCTTTTGGAGATATCAGATCACCTTCCTTCAGTAATTAAATGAAAAAAGAAAAATTTCTCTTAAAGATATTGTTTTTGCTTTTCTTGTTCAATTCTTCTTTATCGAATGCATCGATAGAAAATAAAATTATAGCAAATGTAGATGATAAAATAATTAGTTCCTACGAATTAAAAACAAAAATTAAACTTTTACTATTTTTGAGTAATCAAGAATTAAACCAAGAAACTATAAATACCACAAAGGCAATGGCTATTAATTCGCTTATAAATTATAAATTAAAAAAAAAAGAATTAGAAAGAGTAAATTTTCCTCTAGAAAATTCAAAAGAATTATATGAACATCTAAAACAAGTTTCAAATAATTTCAATTCCGATATTAATGGATTAAAAGATATTTTTGATAATCAAGATTTAGATTATGAATTTTATTTTGAAGAAATGAAAATTCAATTTGCTTGGCAAAATTTTATTTTTAAAAAATTTCAAAATAAAATTAATATTGATGAAAATGAAGTGAAAGTTGAATTAAAAAATTTTATTAAAACCCAAAATAATATTGAAGTTTATAAATTGGCTGAAATTGAAATTTTATTAACTAATGAAAAAGAAATTAAAAAAAAAATCGAAGAAATTCAAAATCAAATTAAAATAGATGGGTTTGAAAATACTGCTATTAAATTTAGCGACAGCCCATCGTCTTTAAAAGGTGGAGAAATTGGTTGGGTTAATTCTAAATCACTTTCAAAAGATATATTAAGCTTAATAAAGTCTATGAGACCTGGAGAAATAACTAAGCCTATCAATCAGCCAAATTCAATTGTTTTGTTTAAATTGCTTGATAGAAAGATAGAAGAATTAAGTGACACAAATATAGAAGAAATTAAAGCTCAAATAATGAATAGAAAAGCTAATGAACTTATAAACTTATTTTCGAACAATTATTTGTCAAAATTAAAAAATAGTTCCTATATTGTAATAAAATGAAAAAAAAAATTATTTTAGTAGCGGGAGATCCTAATAGTATAAATTCAGAAATAATTTATAAAGCTTGGTCAAAATTAAATCATAAAAATAAAAAGAGTCTTTTTATTATTGGAAGTTTTGATCTTATTAAGAATCAATTTAGAAAATTAAAATTTAAAAAAAATATAATAAAAATTAGAAATTTGGATAACGACAGTAGTTCTATGAAAATAATTGATGTTCCTGTTAAATATAGTGATCCATTTAATGTGTCCATTAACAATGCCTCAACATATGTTATGAAAAGTTTAAATTTAGCTCATAAACTATCTATACTAAAGGAAGTAAAAGGAATGATTAACTGCCCAATTGATAAAAGACTTTTAAAAAAATCAAAAAAAATCGGTATAACCGAACTTTTATCTTTCAAATGTAACATTAAAGATAACTCCGAGGTAATGCTGATGTATAATAAAAAATTATCTGTAGTCCCTCTCACAACTCATCATGATTTGAGCTCAATTCCTAAGCTTATAAAAAAAGATTTGATTCTAAAAAAAATGAATACCTTAAATATTCATTTTAAAAAAATCTTTAAAAAAAAACCAAAAATTGGAATACTCGGCCTCAATCCTCATAATGGTGAATTAAGATATAATTCTGAAGAAAAAAAACAAATTATTCCTGCTATATCTAAGTTGAAAAAACAAAAGATAAAAATTCAAGGTCCTTTAGTTGCCGACACTATTTTTATTGATAAATATAAAAACTTTGATGTAATAGTAGGAATGTATCACGATCAAGTTTTAATTCCATTCAAAACTTTATTCCATTTTAATGCTATCAATATAACTCTAGGGTTAAATTACTTGCGTGTGTCGCCTGATCATGGTCCTGCTGTAGATTTAATAAAAAAAAATAAAGCTAATTATTCAAGTTTATATAGTTGCATTAAATTTTTTGACAGCTTAAAAAAATGAAATATCTGAAAAAATCCCTTGGTCAAAATTTTTTAATAGATTTAAATATAATAAAAAAAATAACTGAAACAATTGATGTTGCTGATAAAAATGTTTTAGAAATAGGGCCTGGTAAAGGGGCTTTAACAGATCAAATATTAAAAAAAAAACCTAAATCTTTACTGCTAGTAGAAAAAGATAACTCGCTTTCAGCTGAACTTAAGCTTAAACACAAAAATAATAAAAAAGTAATAGTATTTAATGAAGACATATTAAAATTTAATTTTGAAAAGTATTTAAAAAATAAAACTGTTGTATTTGGTAATTTGCCTTACAATATTGCTTCTCAAATATTAGCAAAAATAATAAGAATCAAGAATAGTCCACCTAAATATACGTACTTAATCTTAATGTTTCAAAAAGAAATGGCTGATAGAATTGCTGGGAAGTATGGAACTTCAAAGTATGGGAGATTGTCAATACTCACAGATTATAAGTTGAAAATAAATAGGATATTTGATGTTTCGGCAAATTGTTTTTTTCCAAAACCTAAAATAAAATCTACTGTTATTTTTTTTAAACCAAAAAATACAAATTTATATAAAATTAAAAAAGTGGAAAATTTGGAAAAAATTACCAATATTATATTTTCTAATAAAAGAAAAATGATAAATAAGAGTGTTAAAAAAATTTTTTCTTCAAATGAGATTTCATATTTTGAAAAGGATATAAATTTACAGGCTAGACCTTCAGATTTAAAACCTGAAGTTTATTTTAAATTAACAAAGTTTTTTGAGAAATTTAATTAATTTTTTTATTAACTGAGATAATCTTTTCAATTTGTTTATAACAGTTTTCCAAATTTTCGTTTATTAGAACGTAATCGTAGTCTGACCAATGAAGAACATCTTCATCAAATGCTTTAAATCTTTTTTCAACTTCTTCTTTAGACTCTTGATTTCTTTTCGTTAACCTGTTTTTTAATTCTTTTTTGTTTGGTGGAATTAAATAAATCTTTATTAATTTCAAATTATTAAACTTTGAAAGTTGTTGAGTTCCCTGCCAGTCAATGTCGAAAATGATATCATTTTTTTTTAAAGTTTCATCAACTGTTGCTTTAAGTGATCCGTAGTAATTATCAAAAATTTTAGCATATTCATAAAATTTTTTTTCATTTATCAATTTCTTAAATTCCTCTTTATTGATGAAATGATAGTCTACTCCATCTACTTCATTAGGACGTGGCTGCCTAGTTGTATGAGATACAGAAAGTTTGAAGGTGCTATATTTTTGTTGAATTTTTTTTGTAATTGTAGTTTTTCCAGCCCCAGATGGTGATGACAAAATCACCATGATATTTTTATTGCCATGGCTCATCATAAGATTATGAAAAAGACTTACTGACTAGACTTGCTTTCGATGAATTTAATCGCATCTCCGACTGTAAGTATTTTTTCAGCTTCACTATCAGAAATTTCTGAACCAAACTCCTCCTCAAAAGCCATCACTAATTCTACAGTGTCCAAGCTATCAGCTCCTAAATCGTCAATAAAACTTGCTTCTTCAGTAACTTTTTCCTCCTCTATACCAAGGTGGTCTGCAACAATTTTCTTAATTTTTCCTTTTATATCGTTTGACATTAATTACCTTTATTATGTTTATGATAATTTCTTAATAGATTATTCATTAGATTTGTCAAGCCATATACATTCCACCATTGACATGAATGGTTTCACCATTAATATAATTTGCCATATCTGAAGCTAAAAATGCTACACAAT